>MKWU01004873.1_pt1 | contig 15273 bp, 18 predicted proteins | sample 809101 | NCBI WGS metagenome assembly MKWU01 (sample SAMN05860141, study PRJNA318959) | sponge metagenome | host: Aplysina aerophoba | place: Slovenia: Piran, Adriatic Sea, Gulf of Piran | collected 2013-05-07 | reverse complement strand
GGCCCTGGTGCCTGAGTTCGGCGCGCAGCTCCCTGGCTGCGCGAAAGCGAAGGCACCACGGGCGCATGCGGCCGTGGCGATGGTCGGCATTCGTGCCGGTCCTCCTGTTGCCGCCGGTTGCGGCGTCCGCGACCGGGCGGGAGTCGAACGCCGCCCTTGTGTGGCCTTCCACGGTCGCCGGGGCGTGTTCATTCCCGCCCCTCGGGGGAACCCTTGCGTGTCACCCGCGCAGTCCGTTCTCGCGCGTTGCTACCACGGATGATTCCGCTGTCGCCCGGGCGGCTCGGCAGGCTCGCGACCGTGTGCAGTTGGCCGTCGCTGGCCAGCGCCTGCAGCACCGCCGGCACGGGGTTGCCGCGCAGCAGCGGATGCGCCTTGCGCATGGGGCGCCTTCAGGCTCGCGGTCTCCAGATCGGTCGCCGAGTAGACCAAGGCCTCTTGTGGCCCACTCCTCGCCACCACGCGCCCCTCGGCGGTCCGCCACAGGTGCTCGTCGGGCGGGTGGCAGATCGCGCAGCAGTCGCTCACTTCGCAGCGCTGCAGGCGAGCGCGCCGCCGCGCATGGTCCGGCCCCCCGGCGTCGGCGGCGCATCTGCCCCGTTCTCGTGCACCAGGGCGGCGCTATCGCGCCCGAGCGGCCCAGGTGGTACTTGGCCACCCTCGGCAGGCGCCGGGCGCGGCTGCGTGCCCTCCCACAGGTGGCGCTGCACTACCACGCCTCCGCCTGCTCGCGGTGGCGCCGCAGCCGCTCCCACTCGTTGGTGCGTGTCTCCGGCCACTCGGCGGTCAGGCTCCCGTGGTGCTTCGCCAACTCGTACACGCGGCCCGTGAACGCGCGGTTGTAGGCGAGCGCTGCCTCGCTGGTGCCGGCGCCGGCCGCGCGCGCCTTGCGCGCTGCCTCGGCGCCGTAGTCGTTGGCAGTGAACAACCTCACGATGCGCCTCCCCGGAGCGCGCGCTGCACGTCCTCAATGCGCCGCCAGATCAGCGCGGCGCCGTCGCGCAGCTTGCGCGCCACGGTCTCGCCGCTCATCGCCTCGGTGTCGTTCCAGTTCGTCACCACGGAGGCGTACATGGCCGGGTGCTTCGGCGCGCGCCCGACCATCGCCTGCGCAGCCGCACACAGCGCGCGGCTGTAGACCGACGCGGCGAACGGCGTCATCGCCCTCGGGTACTGCAGGTTCCCCTCAGCGTCCTGGTACAGCGTCACAAGGCCGGTGCGGACCAGCGCCGCGCGGACGGCGCCGAGCGCGCACCAGCACGTCGCCCGCTTCGAGTAGGGCGGCACCGGCGCGCCGCGGCCGTTCACGGCATCCGTGCTCTGCGTCCAGCCCTCATCCACGTAGCTGGCGGCGCGGTCCAGGAGCCGCGCCGCCATCAAGTCCTTCTCCTTGCTCAGCCGCAGACATTCGATGGTCGCCGGGGTCAGCCGGTCACTCATAGAGGACCTCCACGAAGTCGTCGGCGTTCACGGTGAACGTGAACGGATCGACCGGGCGGTTGTCGTCGAAGCGCTCGATGAACGCGACCGCCTCGGGCGGCAGTGCGTAGCGCCGCCGCTTCCCGCTGGTGTGCAGGTAGCCGGTCACGTGGCCGGCGGTGAAGGTGCACGCTCGCGCCTTCACGTTCTCGAACCCGGCATCGGCGAGCGCATGCGCCACCGGGCAGTTGCACTCCCGGCTCAGCCGGTGGTCCACGGCGCGCTCCCCGGCGGTGATGTGCTTGCCGGTCAGATCGACCGTCACCAGCCCGGTCACGCGTGCATCCCCCGAGTGCGGCCCGCCACGCCGCACTCGATGCACAGGGCATCGACGGCCGCGGTCCACTGTTCCTCGGTCAGGATGCGCCCGCCATCCGCCCATGCCTCGCAGGCCGGGCACGGCAGGTTCTCGCTCGGCAGGAGCTTGTCGTCGGCCGTCCGGGAACCGGCGTCGGCCACGAGCCGCGCGCTGCAGACGTGGCACCACCACTCGGCGTCAGGCTGCGGCGCTTCGCGGGTCAGCCCGGCCGTCTCGGCGGCGCACTGGTCGCACCAGTGGTTGCCGTTCTGGTCGCTCCAGTACTCCAGCGACCCGTAGCACTTCGGGCACGGCGCATCGTCCTCGGTGTGGTCGGTGTGGTACTCGCAGACCGGGAAGCCGTAGGCCTCCGCCGTCGCCGCGCACCGGCACAGTACGCACCGCCGCTTGGTCTCCAGCTCCCGGCCGGTGAACGAGGCCACTGCCACCTTGCCGGTCCCGGCAACGTCCACGCGGTACAGGCCGTCGTCGGGGTGCGCGCGGCGGTAGGCCCGCGCCGCCTCAAGCCGCTCGGCCACGGTCGCGTACTCGTGCAGTTCCGGCTCCACATCGCCGTAGATGATCAGCAGGTGCGGCCGCGCCGCCTGCTCGTTCTTGGGCGGCAGGATGGTGTTGAGCACGTCGCGCAACCGCTCGGCGTTCTCGCGGCTCACCAGCACCTGCACGGCAGGCAGGGTAAGAGACACCCCGTCCGCGCCGACCGTCGCTCCTACGTCCACGGCCCGGCTCACACGCGCCTCCGCGGCGGCTGCCAACCGCGCGGCATCCGGTCGCCCGGATCCTGCACGTTCGCGAGGTCGGTCAGGTATTGGTCCTGATGCCTGCGCCACCAGCGGCCTGCGCTGGCGGCGATCCGCTCGGCATCGCGACGGGTGCCGGCCCAATACACGCCGCCGCCGGTGAACGTCGCGCTCACCCGGTAGGCGGCGCGCCCGTCGCGCCTGATGTCGATGGTCCCTGCCGTGTCGGCAACGCGAGTGTCCCCGCGCAGCCGGCGGTGCGTAACGAGCATCCCGTCGCGCATCCGCCGTGTCATGCGAGCGATGTCGCCCGGCTTCACCTTCGCCGACATCAGCTCGCCGCCTCCCGGTCGGGCGCGCCCAACAGATTGGACCGCACCTGCCGCGCGTAGTCGGCCACCTCGGACGGCAGGCAGGAGTCGCAGCGGTCGAAGTAGGTCAGGCTCAGACCGAAGAACCCGATCCGCGCCTGTCCCACGCTCACCCGGTGCTCGCCGCACTCGGGGCAGACGGGCGCGTCTGCGTACCACCGCAGCCGCGCCTCGTCCGTGTCCTTGCCCTTGACCGTGGGCATCATCGGCGCCGGCATCAGCCCCGCGCCTCCGAGAACTCCCACAGCCCCACGGCCTCAAGCTCGTGTGCCGCCTGCATGATCGCGGCGGGCGAGGCATCGAGCGGCTGTACGGCGGGCAGCTCCTGCGCCATCGCCGCGCCCCACGGGCGGGTCTCGATGATCTCAAGCAGGCTGCCGGTCGCGACCGGCTCGGAGCCGTCGTCGCCGCGCAGGCACCATTTGCTCAGCGGGCGGGTGGCGGTGACGACATGGCCCTCGTCGAGCGGGCCGTCAACGTCGTCGGGCTTGATCCAAAGGCATCTGCCTTCCATGCTGTGACCTCCTGTGGAGCGGGTCGGGTCGTCCGTTTGCCGCGTTTGGCCCGGCCCGCTCCCTGGTTGCTACAACACAAATTGTCATAAGTAAAAGGAAGAGTCAAGCGCCTCCTTTCACTTTTTTCCACCGCCCCCAATCCGCCTTTCTCCGCTGCTCCGTCGCGGCGGTCAGCACCGCTCCGCCACGGCCCGCCGGGCCTTCACCCGGTCCGCTCGATCCATCTCGGTGCCAGCGCACCGCCGTCGGCTGCCGTCCCGGTCCCCGCACCCCGGCGCCCGCCAGGAGCCCGTTGACGTGTGCGCGTCAATCGACCACGGCCCGCTACTCCGAGGCCGCCCGCGCCGGTTGCCGGTCCTGTGGGGTTGTCGAAGTGGCCCGTGCCGGCGACGCGTACCCTCGAAGGCAGGTCGGGCAAAGCGGCGGGCGGCCTCGATGCCGGTCGCGGAGCCGTCCGCGATGCCATAGTGGCGCGCTCCGACCTCCACCAGCGGCCTGCGATGCCCACCAGGAGCCCGCCAGCGCCGCCGCCACTTCGTCAGGTCACCCCCAACCCGGACTCGACGCCCGGATCAGCCCCGCCCGCAACCTCGTTCGGCGGACCATCGGCCTCCCGACCGGCGCCGACCGGCCTCCAACCCGCCTCATTCCACGTCGACGGGCGATCAGCCGCCACCATGTCCGGCCAAGCCCGCACCGGACGGCTCGCAGCTTTGCTCAGCGGCTCTCAGGCAGCCATCAGCGGCGGCGGCAGGGCCGAATCGTTCCTCAACCCGGCCTTGCTCGGCCCCTGGCGCCGACCGGTCGGTGCCACGCGGCTCAGCAGCGCCGCGCCAGCCGCCCAGGGACCCCCGGCCACCCGCCCCCAGCCCCCGGCCCAGTTCCCGGCCCGGCCCCCGCTGGGGGGAGGGGTCTCCCGCGCCTGTGTGTGCGGGGTTGGAGAAATTGAGAAGAGGGATTTCCCCGGACGGTGGCTAATTTCCCGGCGATTGATAGCCTCGTGAAAATCGGATCAGTGGCTCTTTGCACCGATTCTTACACTGAAGAAAAATCAGCTAGCGGGGTGGGTTTGAAACTATCACTACAATATGCCGAGAGCGTGGCATCTGCGACCTGATAGCCATGGGTGAAGAGAAGATCGTACTCTTGTTGTGTGAATCTTCGGAGCCTGGTGCTAATGCTGACAGCCTTCCGGACCTGCGTGGCGAGAAGGGAACCATCAACGATGTGCTCCGCCATGGCGAGGCGATTCGCATCGTGATAAATACACTCCTCGGTGTTGCCGATCTTCAGATAGACTCCGGCACTTGGATGTCGCTGGAGATGCGAGACAAATGCACGAGCGCGAAGACTGCGAATCTGGTCGGTCGCGATGTGAAGAAGGCGGAGCGGAGCACGGAATGTTCGGGTCTTGATTCTTAGTGGGGCGGAGGCGTCGGAGACTATCAGGAAGTCGATTCCGTCCTTGTAGGAGCCTCCGAACTTGAATAGCGCTTCCACGCCGAGATTGTCGTAGATCCCGCCATCCCAGAGCGTGAGGGTACGGCGCCGGGGCGATCTTGGTTGGATCGCATGCTTCCTGTCGTAGATGAACCAGTCGAAACTCTTAGTGTCGAGCTTTAGGGTCCCAACCAGCCCCGGATAGGCTGCCGAGGCTGCCACAGCTTCGGCGATAGGAAGCCGAGGCGAGGCAACATATCCGGCGACGTAATCGCCCATGCGCGTTCTCATGAAACGCCAGTTCTTGCCAGTCTCATAACATGTAGAGTTGATGATCCATCTAGGATGGTCCGGCAGCTCGGACAACAGGCCGGAGACAGACCAGCAATCCTGAAGTGCTCTGGCCAAGGCGACGGCGCGACCACCGCGGAGCTCCCAAGGAGAGCGAACCATGCACTGGACATAGGCTCGTTCGAGGTTGTGGGCGGTGAGCCGGCGTCGGGCTTTCGGGATCGTCTTCTGCAGAAAGTCGGCACTGCTGGGCCAGGCGTTCCCAGAACAGGCGCGGACCAAGGCAACCGAGAGGCTCCCGCCTGATACGGTCGAAACAAACGCGATGTTCTCGAGAAGCGATTGCCGAGCGAGTCGGGTGAGCGCACCGAGATGGAAGATCGTTGCACGAAGACCGCCGCCCGACAATGCGAGACCGATCTTCATCGGTTAATACTGGTTGATATCGAACTCAGTGGCGGAAACGTCGACCTGTACGCGTCCGGCGCGCTTGGTGGTGTAGTAGCGGACCATATCACCGGATGGGAACCGGACCCCGAGAGGATCTTCACGGAAGGCCGGATGGGTCTCGGAGGCTCCCCAGACATCGCTGATAAAGGTGGCATGAGGTTGGACAGCCTCCATCATATCCTTGCAATAACCACTATTGCGACCATGATGCGGCGCCACAAGAAACCGACACTGGGCACCGTCGATGAGGTCACGGAATGACTCATTGTGGCGGCTCCACAGTTCGCCCCAACCCAACGGTTCGATGTCGCCCGGACAAACAAAAAGCACGCCCTCGTAAAGCAACATGACGACGACGGAAGTGTCGTTGCCCTTGATGATAGAGCCGCCTACGCGGATCCCGTGACTGAGCGAATGGATAGCGTATCGGACGCCACCGTTGTAGTCCGGATTTCTTGGACTCACGCTATGGGGGATGGGTGCCGTTAACCTACTGCAGAGATCGGCGTATTCACTCTGGTACTGGAATGTGCGTTGACCGAACATGGCGGCTGCCGGAAGCGACGTGTTGCGGTACAGGACTCGGGGGGCTCCGAAGGTCTCCCTGAACTGGGGAAGGTCTTCAAGGTGATCCTTGTCGGGGTGGCTGATGATCAAGTAGTCGATATTGGATACGCGATAATCGCGTCCAACATGCTTGCTCGGTGAGAATTCTAGTGTTCGGCCAAGGTCAATCCAATGGTTGGCACCGTTCGGGGTATTGATCCAGATGGACACCCCGTGTCCAACGTCCCAGAGGGAGAACACGAGCTTATGATTGGCCATGATGAGTCCCTTCGGCGGCAACAAGTATTGCCAGGAAAGCCGCTGACTGAGGGAATGTACGCATGGTTCCTCTTGGGGGGTTAACCCTGATCGGGTACTGGTGTGACAGAATGGTCAACACCCCTGCGCAACTTTGCCGCCCGCTCCTGCCCCTCTACCGGCGCCCGGCGATGGGTACGCGGCAGCCCGCTCCGGGCGAGCGCCACCGGGAGGCAAAAGCGCGGAGCCACCCGGCACCGCGGGGCGAGCGACCATGACCCCGATCGCCGCCCGTGGTGGCAAGCCGGTGAAACCAGCATGTTGGCGGGGTGTTCCCTTCGTGGTGCTCACTGTACGGCCTCGATCAAGGCAGGCGGGCGAGTGGTGCATCGGTTCGGACGATTCGGCAGCAGGCATCGGACCTCAACCTTACGCGGTCACGCGGGAGGCAGTAAAGCCGAGGACCGGTGCATCGTCCCAGTAGGGGTCGACCGGCTACGCTGCCTCGTCCCGCCCGCCCGAGCCGCCGTGGAAGTGATCGCTGATGCTGCCGGTTCCGGTCCTCAACCCGGCCTTGCTCGGCCCCTGGCGCCGCCCGGTCGGCCTACCACATGGCTCATCAGCGCCCGCGCCAGCCGTCCAGGGACCCCCGGCCACCCGCCCCCGGCCCAGTTCCCGGCCCGGCCCCCGCTGGGGGGAGGGTGTGGCTGTCGATGGCTATCAAATCGTGCCGGCGAGCGCCTCCACCGGATCGGGGGTAAGGCCACGGGCAAAGTCGACCCGTGGTCGGCCCTCCGCGTGCCGTTCTCCCGCCGCCACGCACAACCAGACGCCTCGCCCGACGCCGCGCACCCGCCCATGGGTCCCGGACCGCCCCGCCCCCGCTCAGTTCCTGCCCGCTCCCAAGGGTGCGCGGGTGGGGATATACGCGCTTACACACACAGAGAAATTGAGCGCAGGAAAATTGCGAAGGTCGGGACCCGTGGGGCTGAGAGGAAAAAAGCAGCTTTCATCTCTCGGAGGGAATGCCGACTGGAGCCGGAACGGTTCTTGCGCTGGGGGCGGGCGCTCGGCTGGAAGCCAGCGGTGGTGGCCGACAAAAGTGCACGATCCATCAGAACTCTCGTACTGATGATAACTATTTAGTCACTAAGTAAATACTGCGTTACCAATGCTCGTGTGATTGCTTCGCCGCGTCCAGAGAGCCGCCGGATGTCTTCCATGGACATTGCAGAAAAGTCGGTTGGGTAGTCGAGGACCTCCTCACGATCTACCCAGTTGGCGGGCTTTAGCGGAACACGGCGGTCAATCTGACCGAGAGAAGCGTAAACGAATCCGTCTAAACGCCCAGACTCAGAGTGATCGTGCAGGCGCTTCTTGGTCGCATCCTGGACTTTTCGCATGACCACAGACATGACTTGGGTCATCCGATTCAGCCAACTGAGTGGCTTGGTATCGCCAGCAAACTGCCCAACTCCGGCGTCACTCGCGACGATGATATCGGGGTTGTACGAGATACCGCTGATTTGGGAGTCACGGCTCGGTTCCATCACACTGACACCGAGGTTCTCGAAGACTCCGCCGTCGGTCACGATGACACGATGCTGCGTAGTTTTGCCCTTTAGCTCAAATGACCACGTCCAGTCGAAGGGTGAAAGAATGGGAGGATAGGCGGCCGAGGCCGCCACTGCGTCGGCAACCCGAAGTTCATTCGCGGGTGCCCAGCCGTATCTCCAGGTTCCGAAGCGTTCGTTGCTCATACGGAACGCAGTACCGGTTCGAAGCTCGCATGCGTTGAAGACAATCGACTTGCCTTGGCGTGTAGGTGCGTCGCAATTCTGCGTGCCAACGGCGTCGGCGATGGAGTCGGCAATGACGTGTGTACCCGAGTAGTGGCTTCGTAGCGGCCATGAGAAGCGCGTGATGGCCTTCGTGACGAAGTCGAGTGAGGGGAGGACTGACGCCGTCTTGCCGACGATCCATGTCAGGAAGTCTATCAACAGCGTGGGCAAAGCGACAACGAAGAGATTCCACGACAACCTCAGAGCACGTGATGGGCAGGCGAGTTTTTTTAGTGCAGGCCATACAAGACCATCGCGAAGGAATTTGACCGCGTTGCGATCGATGTCGGCAAAAGGAGCTTCATTGTAGCCGAGCATACCCGTCATAACCGATCCGCCGGAAACGCCGGAGATTACGTCAACCTCATCGAGGAGCTTTAGATCCTCCAGTGCACGTAGAGTGCCGAGATGGAACGCGACGGCGCGTGATCCGCCTCCTGACAGGGCTAGCCCGATCGTCTTGTCGAGCGCAGCGACCGGAGGTGGCGTTGTCACCCCACCGCGGACCTTGATTGCACTGTAGAGCTCGACCTGGTGCATGGACAAATGATGCTTCTCGAACGCGTAGGCCCCAATTTGTAGCTGCCCTTCGCAGGCATGTCCAACGATCAGCATCAACTGATGCGCGCCTTCTTCGTTAGCTGTCGTGAAGATGGTCCGGATGCCGACGTAGTCGGTTATACTGGGCCTCGCTGGGCTAACCGGATGGGAGTGCCAGGTTCCGACGTAACGTACGATACGGTGAGTGCGCTCTCTGTAGTCCTTACACAGCTCCTTAATGCCATCCGTTCCGCAGACGAACCCCTCGGCAGAGAACTTACTGTCCTGAGGAGGTCCACTAACATTGGTGATCCACGCTATTCCGAGCGTCTCATCGAACTCTCCGAATAGCAATCCGCCGGTTTCGTGTTCGGCAGAACGTTCGCGTGTCCCTGCTCGAATCCAACTGGTGATGTCCCGCCAAGCATTGGCCGACAATCGAAAGTCGAGTCCTCCAGCGACCCAGCGAATGTAGGGACGAAACCGAAAACGATGCTCGCGGTGATCGGAAGATTGGGAAAAGAGGAAACCACTGGCTGTAACATGGTCCTCGGCGAGTGACTTCGCGATCGCGTTGAGCGCCCGCGCGGAGAGGACCGCGACGTCGGCATGCGATGCGACGAAGGTGGGATCAGAGCATCCGGGCTCGGGCTGGCGGAGACCCTCTACGGCATCGGTCGTCCAGAAAGCCTTAGCCCAATCGCTTAGCCATTTTCGGTTGATTGCCGCTAAGCCGACCCGTCGGAACACATCGAAAGGTCCGGCGCGGTATCCAGGAGGCACGATGACGGCGACGGCGTGTTGCGCTGAGGCGCTGAGCATAACCCCAACGATAGGAACGCGCGGTTCGTGATCCTTGAGTAGAGCTTCGAGCTTACTCCTCACCAGCAGGGACGCCGTTGTGTCGATCACAACGTCAACGTCGGCGTCCCACTCACTCCTGGACAGGGTGCGGGTAATGATGTTCTCGATCTTGGTCGTTACAGATACGTCAGGTGCGATGGATTTCACGCGCCGGGCAAGTGCGGCGACCTTGGGCTCGTTGATGTCGGCCGCGGAGTAGTTCTGGCGTACCATGATGCCCGGGATCACGCGGGCTTGATCGTAGAGCGTAAGCTCGGCCACACCCGCCCGTGCCAAGTGCTCCGCAATCAGTCCGCCGATTGCTCCGCAACCCCACAGCGCGACCCGCTTACCGCGAAACCAGTCCATTGCTGTACCTTCGTCTCTCCGGCTAATGATCTCAGGCCGGTTTTCCAGCACATGGCACCAACGTACGGGTGCTTCGCTCTGCCAGCGAAAAAAGGTATCCCACACGGTGTCGATCAGACCCTGTATCTGTTGAGGCGTTTCGCGATCCCGATAGTAGTTGCTGATGTCGCAGGCGACGGAGGCATCGCGGAGCTTGGTGACGTCGGACGGTTCGATTTCCCAGAACGTGAGGTGTTGTCGTCGGTGTGCGAGGTCGCCTGCGAGGCCCCGCGAAGGTGTGCCAACGCCTACATGCAAGGGCTCACCCTGGGAGACACGCTCGGAGGCCAGCATCAGGTGCACCAATACTCGCCTGCTTGGACCGCCCTTGATTTCGAGGTGTTGAAGCAAGTGTCGAACGGTTAGTGGATATTCGTATGGTAATTCGAAGTCCAGCAGGACGGTTGGTGCGAACAAGACATCGTCCGGCACCGCGTGTACCGGCTGCCACGCGTGGACCTCAAGGAGGTTGGGATTGGTCCGTGTGAGCACGGCAGCTCCGAACCACGGCCAGTGGCTGCGCCCCGGCGTATCGGCGTTTACGCAGATGGATGTCGAGCTGGCGGTGTAGGCGATAGGGGGATGCAGGGGTCCTTCCGGGTGATCCAGCTCGTTGCGAGCGCCGCGGCGTAGCCACTCGGTGAGTTGCGCGATGAATCCAAACATGCCCCGGGACGGGTCCCATTGGGTCTCGGGGGAGACGTACAGGCACAACAAGCGCCCCCAATGAACGTGGCCAAAGCCATGGAACCGGGTGTGGGCCGTGAGCGCCCGAGGAGGATGGAACGGGAATTCTCGCGGGATATACAGCGTGATGCCCTCGCGGTCGTGCAGTCGCAGACCGCTCTCGACCTGCCGGTGACGAGTGCAATCGAGGGTGATGTGAACTACTAGCGAGCCACCGAGATCGGCGGTTTTCTCGACACCGACCATCCGAACGGGAGATCGATCGGTATCGGCAATCCGTCGCAGCTGGGCGAGTGCAGTGCGCTGGCCTTCACTCAGCCCCACGACCGAACCCGACCGCGGTTGCCGGCGCCACCGCAGCACCACCGGCCGCCTTCAATGCATCCTCAACCGTCTTGCTGGATTCGGTTTCGCCAACATACTCGAACCCGCTCGGGCTGATTTCGAAAATAATCGGCTCGGGGTTATCCTCGTTCGGATGCTCGTGAGTGCAGACGAATTCGTTCGGGACGATGAGCTCGTATTGAGTCTTCGCTTTGGCATGCGGCGGGTTGTCGCCCGGATCGTTCGTGTTCGGTACTGGGTCGGAACTCGATACCAAGTATCCAGGGCCGAGCGCAGCGTTGCCGAGGTCACGAACGATGTCGTCCTTCAGCGTCTCATCGTCCTCTCCGTCCTCCTTCCAGTACATGACGGACTTGGAGCAATGATGGGGAGCGAGTAGCACGTTCCATTGGACGGTTGTGGCTTCGCTGCGGTCGAAGATCCGTCGGATGATGGGATAACTGAGATCACCCATGAGTAGCGCCCGGCCGACGCCGCTCCCGTTGTAGAGTGAGACTTGGAGGGCTATGCTGCAGTCGTTGCGATCGCCGAAGCTGTCGTCCTTGAATGGGGCGTGTACGAACGCTTCGAACGCATCGGAGCAATCCTCGCCGTCGAGGGTCGTGATGGTGTGGCCGGGCGTAGTCAGGAGTGCTTCGGGGAAGCCCTCGAAGTCCGGTTCTTGTAGCAATTCGTCGTAGCCGATGATGCGGATTCGATGACCGCAGCCAGGATCGCCCCCTGCCTCGATGGCAGTCTGGACACGCCGCATCGCCTCGTCGTGGAAGGCTTGGGCGTCGTCGCAGAGGTCGTCGTTTTCCCGGTATTCGCGGAAGGTGCGTGGCGACATCCACAGCTCGGAGATCGTGACACGGTCGTTCAGTTCTTCGAAGCCTTGGCAGTGGTCAAGATCCGGATGGGTGAGCGCGAAAACGGATAGGTACGGCTTCCCGTGACATGTCGGTAGGATCTCGATCAGCTCATCGATCACGGGCCAAGCCGAATCGTCGTCGTTTTCGGACTTCGCCATATGCCGAATGTCTATCTGTATGTACACGGTCTTCGCCACGCGAATCGTCGTGCTGTCGCCGGTTCCAACAGGCCAGAAGATGAATCCCTGGTCGGGGGGATGAATTGCCATAATATGATGCTCCTTAAGTCCGTCCGATTTGTAGACAACAATTCCCGGTGTTAGAGGGTGGCTAACGCCGCTACGTCAGAAAGAGTCCGCCGACTATGGATCTCAAGGGGAGAAGGTAGCTACACGCGTCGCCCCAGGTCCAATGAAAACTTCCGCTAAGCCGCCTATGAGTAGCCCGAGCAGGCCCGGTTGGCGGGCCTCGGTGGTGGCGCCGGCCCCAAGCGCTCCCCCTGTACCGCGCGGTGGAGGACCGTGGCGGGTGGTGGAGATACCGGACGTCCGATCCCAACAGGAGAACGGCGTCACCGTGCGCCACCCAGCGCGCCGCGGCCAAGTCCTGGATCTGACGCTTGTCCACGCTCGGCTGCGCCTTGAAGTCGAAGTCGGCGAGTTCGCGCACCCGTCGGGGAATGGGCGATCTTCATCGCCATCTCCAGCCACCGCTCGTTCTTGCGCGACACCTCCCGCCCGACCAGGAACGCCACCGCCTCACGCAGCGTCAGCTGCTTCTCGCCCGCCGCTTGGTCGAGCAGCCTGTCGAGTTGGTCGCGGATACAGGTCAACTGCAGGCGCGTCAGATGCTCGACCAGCACGTCGTGGTCCACCGCCATGCTCAGAAGCTCCCGCCGGCGACCGCAGCGTACTCGGCGAGCGGTCGCAGCAGCGACGCCTCGACCGCGTCCTCGTCCTCGCCCTGATGCGGACCCGATCCGATGCCCGCCGAGAGTGTATGCAGAACCAAACTGGGCGAGAATTCTTCGACCACCGTGATGCGGACTTGGCGCTCGTCGGTCACCTCGACCATGCCTCTGACGTTGTCCGCACTCCAGCCAAGCGTCCTATCGGTGAGGTATCCCAATTCGTTAGTCGGGAGGAAACCACCGATCCCTCGAGAGTCCCATACGATCTGCATTTGCAATCTCTGTCCAGAAATCCTGGGACGAAAATGTAACGTGGCTGATGGGTGAAAGCAATTCGTCAAGAGACCGACATCGTTGCAGAACATACAGCAACTGACCGATGTCCAGCCAAGTGACACTCATCATATACGCAAATAGATTCATCAAATCGCCTTTCGGAACCAATCGCAGGATTTCTCCAATCACCGTGTTTAGTTCCGTGACGACAGATGCGTCGAATCGACTATCTGAATTCGATTCGAAACGATGATTAGCTACCGAACGTAGCAACTCACCTGCTAGATGCCTGTCACTTGGCGGACCAAATGATAGTGGAGATACACCAACTTTGGTAACTCGAAGAGCCGATGTATCTTCCCCTTCTGTCGTCAGGGGCGTCAATCCCCCGGTCAAACTTCGGTCATGTTGTGCGAGTTGCTTCAATAACCTTAGGTAGCTTTCTGTATAGTCTCTTAGAAACGCTATCATGTCCATTGTCCTTGACTTTGAAGTAAGCATCTTCGCTTTCACTTCGATCAACACTATATGGGTTCCGACTCTCGCTGCTACATCGATCTCATGGCGTACCCTCCGTGCGCGATAGGTCACGCTCTCATACACCGAGTCGGATTTTGCTTTACACGCGACAAAAACTGCTTTCTCAAGAACATTTCCGACGAACTTATCGGTTCCTCTGAGTCCACTCGACCTGATAAGTTCGAAAACTGTGTGTAGTACTGCTGACGTTGTAATCGCCCGTGGCAGGATCAATACGTCGCCGCCTTGTGTCTCAAATAAGACGACTCGATCGTGATCTATTTTTTCCGGCTCGAATGGTCCTATGTACTCAGAATTAGCTGTCCCCGGGTCGGCCTTCGAATGCTGCCATAGCATAGGGAAGAGGTGGCGGGCGGAAGTTCCCGCGACCGATGTGATATCGGCGTCCTTTGATCCCGCAAGAAGACGTTCCGATTCTGCTATCAGCTTCTTCACGTAGAATCGCAAATCATCGGACTGCGCCGGCCATTCTACTTCAGCAAACGCTTCGCGGAATCTTGCTAATACCAAGGGTGGCACCTGAGGCAACGAGAATAGCTCGCGCCACTTTATGGACTGTTCAAGGACCGGGACAAAGTCTACTGCATGCAGACTCTTCCCTTCAAACTGATTATACCGCTGGCAGTCCATAGTTGTTGCAAGATCGATAGCAAGATCCAGAGTATCCTGAGATTCTTGAGAGGATATGTGTGCCGTGGCTCGTCGATGAATGTGTCTCATTGATATCGCAAATAACCATCCGAACGGAATCGCGGGAGGGCGAGCGATTCTGTAGTCGCCCGTTTGATTACCTAGAAGCCATATACCATCATGGAGTAGATCTTTGTCCTTCACCACCGAGCAGATCCACTGCAAGACTGTGGCACCACCAGCGCGAGCAATGTGTTCGCTTATCTGTTCGGCGATAGCCGTCTGAACTTCCGGTTCCAGAAGAGGACCGTTCGTATCGAGCTCGATATGGTATCCTCTGTTAGAAAGCCGCCGACATGCCATACCGACCTGCAACTCTCGGTGATGCTCTGAGATTCTAACGAATGCAGCGTCCGAACGTTCCGCTCGCGGTATGGCCCATCTGACGGCATCAATCCAAGCGTCGTGGTTACTGAATGGAACGTAACATTTCTTAGCCTTGGTAAGGTCTTTGCTTATCGCAGAGAGAATGTGAAGCACGCGTTCAGGAATTGCATTGACGACGCACGCAATACGCAAGGGGCTTTGCAACCGCGCGATATCTTCCTTGTATTGATATTGATGGTGATTGGAAGATAGATCTTGACAAAGGAACGTATCGGGGCTTCCATCTGATTGCAATGAGATACGCGTTTCTGCAGCTTCCACCAATTGCACAAAGCGTTCAAGATCCGTATCTTTCTTTATCGTTACTCCCATGCATGCTCCCCAAGCATCGTATTCGCGATAGATCATACCATAGATACGATATTCCGGTGAAACAGCCACCGATTCCGGAAAAGCGCCGCCGCGGGCGCATCCGACCCGGTAGCGTCCATGCAAGTGGTGTAACTCTGGGATCTCCAGAATAGGCGCTAAGCCGCCTGCCCGTCCTCGATCATCAGCTTGGAGTCTGATGCCATGATCTTCGCCAGGCTGTCCTGGCTCATATAG
>MKWU01004871.1_pt1 | contig 15280 bp, 11 predicted proteins | sample 809101 | NCBI WGS metagenome assembly MKWU01 (sample SAMN05860141, study PRJNA318959) | sponge metagenome | host: Aplysina aerophoba | place: Slovenia: Piran, Adriatic Sea, Gulf of Piran | collected 2013-05-07 | reverse complement strand
TGTGCCTCAGCAAGGGTGCTCCATCTGCTGGTTCAGCCACTGGGGCACCTTGGGGTGTGACCTCCGATCCTCCCACTGCAAGTGCATTGCTCAAATTACTTGTTTGTTGGGATGCATTGTGTGTAGGAAGAAGTGGTAATCAACAGTTGGGCCTCATCATAGCCACATCCCATAGGAAAGATCTGCAGTGGGAACAGTGTTGTAATTGTGGTATTGCAAGGTATTGCATGGTTTCTTTACCCACCACCCTGGCTAGGACAGCACATTGCCAGGCACTTCTCTCTGTCAGCTTTGGTGCTTCAGGAGTAAGGTTGTGTAATCATCACAAGTAACTTGTTCGCAGTTGGACCACTCAAGGTGTGATGGGAGTGTGTCTACATGGGAGGGTGTGTACAATTGTGTGTGTGTGTGTGTGCGTGTGCGTGTGCATGAAATGACCGCATGAATTTCTTCCTCTTGTTCACATACGTACATGCTTGACAGGTGTCTTTCCTTCTGTACACCATCCCATGGTATGACCAAAGACCTGCCTCTTCCAACTCCTCCCTTGCCCCTGTGCTAGGTGCCTGTGTGTAGAGTATGTTAGTATGTATGTATGTGTATGCACAATGTACTGTGGTGTGTGTATGTATACACGTGTCCCATATATGCTGATTTTAAATGTATCCTTATATGTGCCTGGGAGAGTGTAGTGTATTTTTACACCATTGGATGAGTCTTAGCCGGGTGGCATTGTCTGTCATGTGACCAAGCACCCATTCAAGTTGCTTTCAGATATGTATGTTATGTGGGAACTGTTGTTGGGTCAAACTGAATTGAATAAGTGTAGGTATGTTTGCATCAGTCAGGTTAAAAGCAGTCTGAAGCTGTTATTGCATGAGGCATTGGGTGCCTGGATGAAAGCGGTTTAGTCCAGTAGGTGCCTGTGTTGGTAATTATCAGGTTTCTGTCTGTTTGTCCATGTTAGTGAATGTCCAGCTCTCTTATTGTGTGCCCTTAATCACCGTCACAGAACCCATACAAGGATTTGAAATGGTTAATGTTCAGTTGATTTTTGCTTCTTTCAGCACTTCTGTGGTGCTTGGTATGGCTGCCTTGCACTGCAAGCCGAGTTAACCTGGCCCTTGCACTGGGTTAACCACTACCTGTCACAGCAATGCCTCATCACTTGTGGTGTGCATGCATGCGTCCAGGCGTGGACATGTGCGCGTGTGTGTGTCCATGTATTCCACAGGTGAACAATGTTGCCTATGCTTTACACCGGTGTGTCCTGAGGACCCTAATCAGCAGGGAGTAGGTAGCACTCTCCATGTAGGGATTGTACTGTAGTTTAATTACACTATTACAGGCCATTTCTTTATGCCACATAAAACTACTGTATGTAATTGTGAACCTTCAGTCTATCCACGGCTCCACCCAAAGGCTCAATTGGTACGACATTGATCCATTTACGTATGCTTTTTCCGTGATTAAGAAATATTGGGATGGTATGTTCAACTCTCTTCTCATTGTTCTACCGCCTTGTGCTTGCAATAGCTTGTTTGCATTCTTCTGCAGCCTGCGTTCGTTCAGTTCACTGGTATGCCAACATCTGCTGGTGCAAGAGCCCAGCCGGCCAACCTGTTCAGGACATCCTGTGACCTGCCTGTGACTATCATATTTCCATTCCATTGGCTAATCACTATCCTTCAATTTAGTTTGCTTGCTGTCTTGGTGCGTAATTGATAGGGGCCAGATGGACAGGTTATTGATATGTGACACTGATGATTGATTTGTGTTTGTAATTGGAAATTGATTGTTGTCACAGAACTAACACTACACCTGGCCTGAGAGAATGCGGAGGGGGTTCCCCTGCAAGCGTCCCACATTTCGCCCCTTGCTTTCTACTGGGCAAAGGTTGTCTTGCCCAGCCATGCCTGTGTGAGGTGACAGCAACTGGTGCCTGGATCTGTGTACACGTTATCACCTACACTGCCCACCCAACCATAAGGAGGCAATGCTGTGCAGGTTTTATTTGGCCCACTCACATTGTTTGTGCAGCCTTGACAGGACCTACAGCAGGTGTTGCACAACCTAAAGCAGGTGTTGCACAACCTACAGCAGGTGTTGCGCAATGTCTTGTGTCCATTGCCAGGAGCTTGGGCTGTGTATGTACGTATGGTAGGGGTGGGGTTGCCTAGGGTTTGGAATGGCACTGCAGCTAGTGACTGTTGAGGCAACATTGTAGTGGAGTGTCATAACACACGGGTCACTGCAAACTGTCACATGAATACGCAGCATAGTAACTGGAGATTCCCACATGCCATTATGCTCATTTAGCATGATGCAATATATCCCTATATAGGCAGAGCGCAATGTGTGATCTCTTGACCTTTAGCAGGTGTGAAGAAGCTTTCTTGTGAGCCAATGTACTTTAGTTCTGTGCTGTTTGCATAATTTCCCACATGTACATATATTCATGAGGGCAGCACAGTGACAATGCAATTTAACACGGTGATAATTGCATCATCATTTCATATCATGAATGCAACTTGGGACAACTAGGTATGTGTGGGTGGTGGGTATGTCTCTGGTACACAGTCTGCATAGTACATAGATTGCTCTTTGCACTAATAGAGAGTTACTTAGGCAATCTCCAGCCCACAAGGACGATAGCTCTTAGCGAAGTGCTGGGCACCATTAGCTGCCCATTATCTGTGAAGTGAGTTAAGTGAGGTTTTTAACCCTTTGGTGAAGTCTATGCTGGGGTGCTTTTTAATGTGTAATGATGTATGTAGGATGCAGCCGTTGCCATGGTATTACCATGTCAACCCTGTGACAACAGTAGAGCATGATGCACCTCAGTACATATGGTGCAATACATAACATAATGATTACATCATAGTCTGTATAGTCTATATTTAGTAACACATCACTTTAAGTCATTGTATGTGGATGAATGTGAAGGAAGTCACTGATGGTTGACTTCCCCATCTTGTCATGTGTCTGGCTAGCTATGTTTGTACTGCTTGGACAATTATTCATTGAAGCATTGAATGCTATAACACTAAGTGATGCATGGGTAAGTGTCTGTCCTTTGAAGTTGTGTATGTCTGCCACATTTATGCTGAATTTAGCACAAGCGGAAGTGTTGCACACAGAGATGTGGCGATTCATGCACCAGGAGACACCATGTACAAGCTTAATGGAGCACATGCCGCATGAAATTGCACAACACTAAAGATCTCCCGCACACTGCCACTACTCATTGTTCACAACACTGGTTTGGTTTCTCACAGCCAGTCGCTGAATCATGTCTGAATAGTAAGAGGCTCTTTGTGCTTAATTGATCAAGAGGAGGCGTTGCACAGGGACTGCAGCCGAGTGCACCGTTCGCACGTGTGCCCATGGGGCCAGCCTTAACCAGACCTCAAGTTGTCCTTGTTTACAGATCACTCAATCAGCAGTAAGCTGGCTTCTGAACATGTGGGAGTTAACAGTCCAACTGCCCTGGGCTGGTCTGTGGATATACCTTGTCAGCAGTTTTCTGCCACATAACAGTGGATGTGCACACATGTCTGGGTACCATACAGAAGCTCAGACCCCACCACATACCAAGCTGTTTACGGGCATTCTTTGTGCATTTGGGGGAGTGTTCGAGTTGTGTATGAGAGTTTCTGTGTGACCTGTACGTATGTTGTATGGTTTTGTATTGTACTTACAGAGCTCTGTCATGTGGCTGCTTTGATCTTGCCTTGTCCTGATGTGATGTGGAAGTGTTTTAGAAAAAAGGCACAGTGACGTACAATGAGTGTATACCCCTGTGACTTCATTGATTGAAACTGCTACAAAGAGCCCATGAAAGGGCTTATTACTTAATGTACATGTGTAAATATAATTATGTTATAGACACAAGTTTCAGTTGGTGCGTGTTGCCTCACTCCGTTGCTGTTGATTGGTTCACACCAGTAGTCTATTGTATTAGCTTATTGAATATTGTCATACATTGCGAGTTGCTGCATGTGGGTTAATCAGGGCATGTGCATGATTCCACTGTCAGTCTATGATGGAGCGCCGTGAGATACTCAACAATACCATGTACATCAAAGACTGCATGTGCACGGACATAGATGTATTGCTGGGCCAGCAGAGTATGCGTGTAGCTATATATAGGTGCAGAGGTGATTGAGCCTGAGACAGTGGTTGCTGTATGATGCGCTTGCAGGCATCCATCCACTTACCTATATGAAGCAGCCAGACCTCCCGGTGTGTACCATGCTTAAGCATACATACCCACGGGTGACCATTTTAGACAGGTTTCAGTAAGCTAATTCACCACAGGAACTAGTTTGTGAGGTTTGAAGTTAAGGGGCTATGGTCTGTAGGTATAGGTAGCTAGTGTTAGTCCCAAAGGGTAAAACTGGAACTGAAAAAGCCCTCAAAGACAATGAGGAGCTATATGAAGTGGAACACCAAAAAGCCATAAATGTGTGTGTATAGACCAATCACTCATGTGTAGGTATGGATACATGTTATATGAATACTGTAGGATATGATCACGTGAACATTGATTAGGTGTCATGTTGTGTGCACTGAGCATACGCATGCTGTAGGCTAGCTAGAGGCACACACGTGTGTACATGTCTGGTAGGTCTCCCTATATAGTACATTGATAACTGGTGGCAAGGTGGACATAAAAACTTGCAGGGCCTTATGTACAATGGGTTTGATGGTATGTAATTGGTCCACGGAGCTGTTTCTATTGCTTGTGTGTGTGTGCTGGATGTGTATTGATACATACTATATAATATCTTATTTGCCTTGTACAAGCACTGTGTGTTGGTGTTGTGTTTGTCCAGTGTGTGTATCACAGCAGCGGTGATGAATATTGGGTGTTGGTAATTGAAGGATGAGGGTATAATGTGTTTGTGTACTGAAGAACAAGTCATTGCACGGGTCATTAAGCAAATCACAACTGCAGCTCCCGATGCCAAAACATGATTGTGCCATCCCTCTAATAATGCTGTTTGCATGCATGTATACTAATTTTATATAATATGAACATGGTGAGCAGATGATGCGGGCAAATCAAACAGACCACCATGTTCATGTAACCTCCCCTCCATTTCACTAGCAGGTACAGTGAGTAAGGGCTGGGCTGTGTTGAAATGAACAGTGCCTGCAGGTTACATTGTCCAGTGTAGGTAATGTTGAGTATGTATATGCCCTGTGCAATGTATGTATGTACAGTATGTACTTAGGCAATTCACCCTCTTATTTGTATTCTCAGCTGTTTGTTCTTGAACAACAGGGCATCACTATCTTTGTCTTAAATCATCTGTGGTACCAGGCAGCATTTGACACACGGCTGCACTGCATTGACATACGTGCTTAGAGACTGAGGTCTCCATGGCGGCTGCCGTATGTTCGGTGTTTAGTAACATGTACAGTTATGCAATATCAACAACATTGTACCATGCATGTATATAATGTAAGTACATACTTCACACATACAAAGTAGCAGTACACATATACGTTATGATACGCATATGTACATGTATACGTTTGTATGTTAGCTGTATCATTATGTTAGCTGATCGGTTGCACTCACTTCTTTACACGAAATAAACACAAACTGGTGAGGCTGGTGTATGTATAATCCAACAGATGTGAGTATGTATGGACCATGCATATGACATCCGTCTGGCATGCATGCAGCACATGCGGCATCCCAGCTTATGTGACTGGCCATTGGTAGCTGCAGCTTGACTGCATTAATGGGTCGACTGAAACTCACATACGTAGTGTACATAATGGGACTGACCCCGGCCTGTGCTGCTGCTTCAGTCCTTGTGATGTTACCAGATGAAGTGGTTGTTGGGTTTTGTCTGGCCATTAATATTCTGTGGCACATCTAAATGACTTGTGACTTAGACCACCATGTTATTGCATCATCATGTGAGTGTGGGTATATAGGAAATACAGTCATCATTGATGACTCACTCATGCTTCTTGCATCTCATGATCTGTTTTGTGACTTGTGATCTGCTGTTTGGGCTGTGTCATGAATATAGTTATGTATAAGCACATATGGAAATGTCAACAGTGCATAGTTCATTGCAGCATGTACGTATATAATTATACAATTCTCCCACACACTGTACTGTAATAATGAACACTTTTGTATTATTTCCACTGCTATGTCTCTGTTTGTACAGTTGGCACACAGTGATATAATGTTACACTGATGCAATTTAGGATGTGGTGACATGCATCCATTAGACCTCATGCAATTGCAATATATGACCCATAGAAGGTGCACTGAGTCCTGCAACTTGTAATGACACAAGTTCTAGCATATTCTTCACACTGAGCAACTTCCTGTGAAAATGAAACTGTGCAAGTTGAAGAAACTGATGAGTGTGATGGCTAGGTACTATGACCTGAAAGAGGTTCACACATGACTATAGGTCCAACTCTGTTATCAGGCTAGTCCATCTGGAGCACCACCACATTGGATCACGCTGGCCACAGAAGGCCAAGAAATCATTGACCGAACTATAATAGATACCCCTACCAAAAAGCATGCTTCTCATGCCACATCACGGTCAGTTATAGCCAAGCCATAAAGGGGCAAGAGTTGCAACGTGTAAGACAATTGTGTACCCCAATCCCAGTGTATACACCAGATAACATTGCGAATGCATTACATAATTTGACCTATGACTTACTCAACAACAGTGGTTCAGCTGTGGAAGGTCACGGTGAAAATTCAAGTAAAATTTACACCACAGCTTCATGGCATTGCTCCTTCTGAAGGGGGGGGGGAGCTGCAGAATGGTGTTACTCTGTTTAGACTGCAGTGCTGCAGAAGTATATAACTATATACTATCAATTATGTATTGGTTATTCTGCCTGGTGCAGGTTGACATGTGAAGTGTACCCCTGATCCGTTTCGCCAATCAAGTCGTATGCGGAGTTCCGACGATGTCTTGTCGATTGCAGTGTAGTATGTATATACCGTTCTCGCGTGCTTTCAACGATTGCGTGTTCCGTCGAGGGATAGTGGCATGCCCGAATAAAATGATTCTTAAAATAGAACAATTACTATGACGTCATAGCCAAGGGAGGTAAATATAAAGCGAAGGGCTATGAAGCTCAAGTCAGTTGTGAGCTGCTGCACTGTAAGAGTGGACTTACAGTACCCCTGCATCTACTTCACTGCTGCATTTGGATTATAAGAATCGAAGAAATGGATTATTACCACTGCGACCCCAGTTTGGGGCAAAACTACTACGGCGATGTTGCCATTGCCCCGGACCAAAGAACAGGGTCTTACAGGCCCTACGACGAGTACTCGCTCCCGTACCAGTCGTACAAGGCGGATCAGTACTATATGCCCAAAAGTCACTCGCAATACCAACACTCCGAGTACCATGGCCAACACATCTTCCCGCCCCCGGTCAAATCGGAGTTTACGGGATTCGGTGGCCCCGGGCACCAACTCCAACACGGCGAAACCGCATTCTTCGGGCAAGATACTTTGTTCTCAATGTCCAGCCCCGCTAACTCGCCTCTGCCGTACACCGGCCGTACAGTGTCGGAAGGAACCGTGAGTTCGACGGTGTCGTCGCCAAAGACACCCAGGCACTTCAGTGATGATGAGGTTTTCCAGAACGCGTCTTTGATATCCGGCTTGTCAGATCAACAGCTCATGGAGATGTCGGCGAGAGACCTGAACAAGGTCTTCAAGGATTCTGAGCCTGATTTCATCTCCCAGCTGAAGAAGAAACGCCGTACTCTGAAGAACAGAGGATACGCGCTCAACTCGCGCCTGAAGCGCGTGCAACAGAAGTCCACCCTCGAACAGGAGAAGGATGACCTTCAGAAGAAAGTAGAGAAACTGACGAACGACGTCAGCGTTCTTCAGAAAGAACTTCAGCAGTACAAAGAGCGCTGCGCCTCCCTACAGCAACTCGTTGGTCAGCCTTCAAGGTCGACCTAATTCCGGTCATAGCTAGCAACCTCCACACTCGTCCAGTATTAGTACCCAAATTACTCCGAAATATTTGGTGCAAAAATCACGGATTCATGTACTTCGCCATGTGCTGGTTTTGCTGCTGTTTTACTTGTCACCCTATTGGTCGTGCACTCCTGCGGGTCAGTGCCGACTGTACAGACGCTCTTTGTCAATTGTGACTTTCAACACAGCTCTTTATTTGTTGTCAGTTATAGCTGTTGTTTTACTTGTACTTTTTGTGTTCAGACTTTTTATTCCTTTGAATGTGTGATTGTCTGTGTGAAACCAGTCCTGTTACCATGTGTGCATGATTGACTCTTTAATATTGTCTTCCATCACAGAGTATTTTGTGTACCACACCTCTTTATTTGCCCGCTTATATCTGTGCTGAAATGTTGTTGGACATTGCCAACTGCTGAAAGTTAAAAAGCTGAATTAATGCATGTGTGTGCACGTTTGCGGAGATGTATACTTGATCCGCTGTTCAAGTAACCCCAGGCCAACATGTATAGGGTCGGCTAGTATGACCTATAGCCTGTTTAACCAATTTAGATAATAATAATTAAGTGGTATGTACACCCACTGCATGAGGTGGACCATAATTAATGCAAATGGATTGATTTTTCTGATGATTCCACAGCATAAGGGTTAGCATGTATGGCGCTTGCTTGAGTTATAATTAGATCAGACGACACGTGCATGTATTATTCCGCACGTTAAGTGCTTTGACTGACAATGTACATGACTAGGAAGCTAGTACATATTCAGCAACTGTCTGACCACTGTAAAAGAAGTAGAGCTGAATAGACAAAACTACATGAAAGAGGACACACTCAAGAGGAAGTTACAAAAGGGTTAAATGTACACACACACAGAGGCCCATAGAAAGTTGGTGGGTAAATACAGCAGGCAAAGGGTACAAGTGTAGAGTAATATACAATATGGCTGGTGGGGTAAGTCACTGTATACAAAAAGGTTGGAACTGATGGGTGTAGAGGGTGGCTGGATGGGTGGATTGGCTCAAAAAGCCATTGAGAGATTCGTGGATGGGACACGCTCGAATGATGGGTGAACTGTGGAAGGAGAGAAGACAGTGTGTGACTGAGTGTTGGTAGGTACTGGGAAGCTGGGCTGTTTCTCACATGGTGTAGCATGGGTGTCCATGCCTTCATCCAAGTCCAGCTGGTCTGCAAGGTCATCTCCTTCCTTCTCCTCTGTGGCAGTGCGGTTACTGCAGTCCAAAGCAGATGATCTGTAACACTGGCTTCTCTTGAAACACCAAAAACATGTTTCTAGCACCAACACAGACATGCACAAACCTGATTGCTCTGCATGTGAAGAACAGGATTCTCTTCATCTTCTTGTTGTAGAAGAAGTAGTTAAAAGACCATAGGCTCCCTTCTTCTCCATACGGATCAGAGTCCAGGTCAGGATTGTAACTGTGAGGGCCAAGGAGTTAGGGTCAAGGAGTAAGGTGTAAGGTGTAAGGTGAGTGAGTCATGGCCTCGTGTGAACACCCCACAAGGTTAGGTATTCATTGCCCCCAACGTACAAATGATGTGTGTTTCTAAAAATAGACTAACACATCGCACCGTTGGATTACCTCATCATCATGAAGGGAAATCATGAGGGAAATACCCTACCCACACCGCCTCAGGAATGCAGTAATTGAATCACACTTACCAAAGGGTTAAACACAGAAGCCCAGTGTGTGCAGGTGCAACACTAATTCCCACAAACACAAACACACAGTAGCAGGTATTCAATAGATCACATGACATAACACGCTCCCGCTCCGGTACTGGGCACTGGCAGACAACTGATCCTAAGCAAAGTGGGAAGAACTTATGCAGTGCTTTAGTACCTCCTCAAGAGCCTTTAGGGTGTAGTAGATTGGGCCACATTTCATGTCCAATACACAAAAAGAACTGATAATCCCATGGCGGTGGGCTACTGTCTGTGTTGGGCAATTGGAATCCATCATGGGAGACAACTAATAGATCACTGTGGTCACAGCACAATTCCTCATCCCAATTCCAACTACAAATCGTCCTAGGCAGCCATTGTATTATTGTATGCAAGGAATCCAGGGTGTGGAGGCTTGGAAGACTGTGCCTACATGTGTGTACTGCTGACAGGTAGTGAGCGCCCGTTTCCACATGGTATTGGAAGTGCTCTACCTCTTTCTGTGTGGGGGAAGTGCTGAGTCAATGTCAACTCCCAAATGTATAAGTATAAGTATATTCACAGCCCTGGGGGATGTAGCAATGAATAATGTTGTACAGTACGAATGGGGCATGCCCACGCAAACACTGGGATGCAGCCACCACACTGCTAATGAAATCAACACTCTACTTACACAAGAAGAGCCTTCTCTGGTAAGCTGTTCTTTGCCCAAGATGCAGGCAAGGCTATCTGGTCTGTGTAGGTGCCACTGGCACACCACGACACTTAAAGCTAAGTGTGTGTAAACATAATCTTACGGCTGAATGTAGTAATTCACAAAAGTGCTCCTGCATCCATACAGATAGCTCAGCCAGTGGCTGTCTTTATAAAATTGTATAATTGTATTATGCAAAGTGTGGCAGACTTCCCTGCCATACACCCCCCTGCATTGACCTGAAAATGCTTACATCAACCTATCACTTTGTGACAACTTTATCGCAACAGAGCATTTCACATCCATGGGTACAGTGTAAACACTGTAGACTCCCAGGAAAAGATGACTGGAGTGGTAAGGCAATGCAAGGGTTACTACAGGCCTTCACAGTGAATAAAGGCAGTGCATCCCACAGTGAAGAAGGAAAAGTCCTTCAAAGGTTTGCACTAATAAGATCAATTCATCAAATCATTGTTGTTGCAGCTGCTAAGCAGCACAGGTACACAAACACACAGGAAAGCCCAGCACAGATGCACCCAGACACAACAAACGTTATCAGCATAGGGAGATAAAAGCTCATACATAGGTTAGAGTGTGTACACAGATTGACACACACACCTGAATATTTCACACTCTGCGAGCTTTATCTCCTCATCCACAGTGCCCCACAACTGTGCCTCCACATGGGAGAACTCTTCCCCCAACACAGGGGACACGCTGTCACGAACAGAATCCTTAACCCACTTCAGACTGGGTTCTCGGCTGAATTCATGGGAGCGTGCATCAGAGAAATCGTAGTCGGGACAGAAGGCAGCATTCAGGGTTGAAATGAGGTAAAAGAGGGTCTTTTGAGAAATAGTGTCGCAGAGCTGCGGCCCGCTGCTATCCCAGCTGTGGTGGCTACTACCACTGATGGAGCGCTGAAAATGGGTAGGAACACAGTTAGGACCAAACATTGGGCTTCCTACCACTGGGGAGCCTTTGAATGTCTGCGGAGGTGACAGAGCAAACAGGTCGCCTCCGATGACCTGAGACTGTGCTGCCTCGCCACCTTCACCGGAGTAGGCATTCGGGTGAAGAAAGCGGTTATACTGCTTCTTCTCTGCTGCCGTCATCTTGCATGAATAGCTCTCCACCCTACAATGCATACAGAACAGGTATTGTTGTCACTCTGTGCATATCAAGAAGTGAATGAATGTGCACCACAAGGAGACGTGTTGCCTACAGGAATGGAGACAACGGACTGAGTCCAGCCACCACATTACATGAAGATAACAGAAGCACTCCACTAGAGCATGTACTCTTAATTGGTCTAACGGGGTAGAACATAGCACTGTCTGCTACTGGACCCATTAAGCAATGGTATTCACTGGCATTCACATCAAGAGAGCATACATTTAGTACAAGTCTGATACATTCACGGAAACCAGACAGTCCACATGACTCGATCAATAATTCAGTTATTGATGGTGTGCAGGCGTGCACACGTACAGGCCCATTGTTACACAACCATTAGCTGCCATACAAGCACAAAGAGGGATTGAACCAGGCGGACACGAGCTCCCACGGGAGGAGATTAGCATCGGAAAACGTGCCAAACCACCACTGCTCAGCACGTGATGCCTCGAGGGCAGTGCCACACAGGCAACCATGATGCTCGAGTGCACAACATCCGCTTCCTACTTCCCACTCTGTGAAGTTCACACTCCTTTGTGCCTTGCAATGCAGTGACCACCAAAACAATGGCCCGGGTCACCACAACACACACAGGAGGGTCCCAAGTTCCAAGAAATGAAATCAATCAGTTAAGAGTAACAGTGCATTGAGTAGAAGAGACACAGTGTGCTGCCACCTCAAAAACACACCCACACAACATTTGTACGTAGAGCAAGGGCTTCACGCCACCTCACCGAGTGGGGGACCCTAGCTGAGTACAACTCATGGTGCAGCCATGTAGACATAACGAGCACCTATAGACAGACCTCTGTTGAATACAGGAGATCACCACGTGGCTTCATGCAATGGGGTACATGCGTGACAAGTGAACCGAGAGCGCACATGCCCACTTTACCCAAGCGTGTAAGCAGTGTCATGAGTCCCTAACTAGCAGCATGATGGGTGGCCCTGATCTTCCTGGGTCACCAAGAATGGCCCACTGTGTCACTGTGTGTGCAAACAATTGCACAAGTATGTACGTAACTACTAGCATGTACCTACGTACCTACGTACACTGCATTGAAACAATGGGCAAATTTGCCATGAACATGCAGAGAGATATTATTTTCATTGCTCCCACACACATACGTACATACATACAAACATGCATACATACATACATACATACATACAAACATACATACATACATACATACATACATACATACATACATACGTACATCGAATGTAAGTATCATTATGTAGTGTCATTATGTTGATCCACTGTGATCATCAGAACAGCTCAGGAGAGATTGCAAAACGATTAGCATTGTTTCTGCTCTCAAACGAGAAGGTGGTTGTAAGTACGTGTGTGGAACATGGCAGCCTCATACCCCGAACACACCAACAGGGTTAACACAATTATGTGCAAGGCCACTGGCCCATTAAGCTCTCCCTGCTCACACAGATGACCAAGACACACAAAGAGACTACTAGCCTGGAACAGAAGGTGTGTGCTAAGGCTGACTGACCAGCGCTTGGCGGTAAACAACCTCATTGTGCTCCATTGGTGCCACGTGTCAACCTGATACATCCTCCACACAGCACACAGACTAGTACACAGGCCGCACTACCCCCTCCAGCCATCTGGCCAACAGCAATCACACACAATCACTCCACTTTGCTCTGGTTGAGGAGCACTGGTGTGTGTTAACCCAAGCAAGTGGCACAGCTGTACCATACACATATACTGTAGCCAAAACACAACACCCACACATTTGATAACTATGTACATACACAAACCAACACACACACAACACCCTGTGCAATATGCCTACCAGCACCTACTGCAGTCAGCACACTGCCTGCAGCTATGTACACCAGACCAACACAGTGAAAGCTGAAGGACAGCAGCACAGACAGGAGCAAGCACTCCACAACTCACGTCATGTCACACTCTGATGTAACAGGTACGTAACCGTCCTCGAATCTGCATACATACTTTACACTGTCTTTTCACCCTCTCTCAGTGAGTGCAGCAACATGTGGTAGTGTTCGTAACCTTGACACACCTACAACTTGTTATTGTAATGATAGCCTGTGTCAGTTGCCACAGCAACTGCAGATAGCCCTAATCTTATGTAGCTCACACATAATCAGTGCAAGGGATACTGTGTGCTTCAGCACACAAAGAAAGCAAGTGTATAATGGATATACGTACGTATGTATGTGCTCATAGAAACTGCTTCATAACATGTACTTACAGTAGCATGCACAGCTGTGCATGTAACTACTACACAGGAGTGCTGTCAGGAAAGAGTTCATCCCACAACTCCCTCACTCCCTCTGCCCACATCACGCACTACGTTCTCGCTACCCACCTCTTGTTCTGTAACTCTGGAAAGCTGTCAGGGACTGGTGGCACGTGGTACTTCTTTTTCCCCTGGTAGGGAGGAGGAGGAGGAGGAGGGCGGCGTGGTTCAAGGAGGGGGTTCACTGTTGAGCTCGCTGGCACTGTTGTTGGAGGAAATCCTATGTGGACATCACCAGGGGAGGGGTACAGTGTGCCTGAGGGTACGCTGCTGGGGGAACAGGGGAGGGTCAGGGATGAATCAGTGATGGAGAATGTGGCAATCATATGGGGTGACTGGATGCAACATGCGGTACTGGACACGGACATACGTACGTACGTACTTACGTACATATGCACATAAACACAAACACATTGACTGTGTAGTCCAGCGAGCCTCTACTATCCCCTTAACTGTCACTGCAGCTCTACAAGCTACATACGTACTAGCACTTACTTCTGCAGTGGCAATAGTTGTGGAGGTGAGCTTGTCAGCTCGTCCACAATCTGCTTAATCACCTTCCCCATGTTCTCATGGAGGGAATACTGTGTTGGGGAGGGGAAGGGGGATTGGGAGGGTGCAGCATCAAAGAGAGTGGTTTTCTTACACAGGCTACACAACATGAGACAATTGCTGCCTTAAACACTTAATTTTTAGGTATGCACATACTGTAATTCTATAGATCATACACCAGGTAGCTTTACTATACAGTACTGAAGGAGTGTGGTTACACTGTAGAGTGTGGCCAAATGCCAATGACAGGTGAAGAACATGATGGGAATCTACAAATGGCCATAAAAGTGCCGCAGGGCGCGAATAAATATGTCAGCCAGCCAGGCCTAACCAGTGGGCTACAGGTCCTCAGTCAGAACACAGTACCGTGATGTCTGATAAGTGCCGACAGGGCGGGAATATGTCAGCCAGCCAGGCCTAACCAGTGGGCTACAGGTCCTCAGTCAGTACACAGTACCGTGACGTCTGATAAGTGCCGACAGGGTGCGAATATGTCAGCCAGCCAGTCCGGACTTTACTATTAATATAGAGGATTAGTTAAAGTATGTCTACATATTGCACTGCGTACATCAATACTCTGGATATACGTACGTACCACAGGACTCAGAACTTACATTCTTAAGTGCAGGGCATCCAACAACTCTTCCCTGTTTGGAGGTAGCAGAGCAGAGAGAGTGGGTAGACAGGGAGTTGGCAAGCTAACTACAACTACTACAAACATAATAACGTGGTCACATGAAGAACAAGTATGTTACAAAGTACATACGTATGTACATATGCTCAGACACACACAGGTGCACACACGCACACACACATGCACACACACACACATGCACACACACCACACGCACACACACACCACACACGCACACACACACACAT
>MKWU01004870.1_pt1 | contig 15283 bp, 17 predicted proteins | sample 809101 | NCBI WGS metagenome assembly MKWU01 (sample SAMN05860141, study PRJNA318959) | sponge metagenome | host: Aplysina aerophoba | place: Slovenia: Piran, Adriatic Sea, Gulf of Piran | collected 2013-05-07 | reverse complement strand
GTTTTGCCACCTCAATGGAGTGAAGCACATTTGAGTTGCACCATACCACCCGTCTTCAAATGGTCTTGCAGAGAGAACAGTGCAAGTCTTCAAGCAAGGTTTCCGCAAGACATCCACAGGCACAGTGAGTGATCGCTTAGCGCGTTTCCTCTTCCAGTACCGGATTATCCCTCACACTACTACTGGAGTATCCCCAGCCGAGATGCTCTTTGGTAGGCGTCTTTGCTCGAGACTGGACTTGCTAAAACCAAGTGACCATCAGAGGGTGGAAGAGAGGCAAAGGATACCATGACCAGCACAGCCACACAGTCACCTTCACAGTAGGGGAGGAAGTTTTCGTCAAGAACTTCAGGGCTGGCAGGAAATGGCTTCCAGGCCATATTCGGCATCAAAGAGGTCCAGTATCTTTCGAGATTGAGCTGGAGGATGGCCGAACCTGTCATCGTCATCAGGATCACATCCACAAACATCGCACAAACAGTGAGGACAGACCCACAGTGGAGTCCTCTGATGAGACTGATGAGATACTTCTTCCCACTACCAGATGTGAAACCAACACCACCGCTTCATCAACAGAACTCAATGTTGATCAATCCACGAGCAGCAGCAGCAGACGACTGGCACTACAACGTAGACTGTTAGATTATATGCAGTGTATGTAGTACTTGCAGACGACTGGCACTATAACGGCTACCATGCCGGTTGCTGAGAGTGGCCCAGGAAGACACTATCCTGCACGTGTGTGGAGACCACCCAACTGTCTGACTTACTATTGTCAATGTAGGGAGGAAGAGTGTAGTAGACTGTTAGATTATATGCAGTGCATGTAGGACTTGTAGACTTAGATCAGCATGTGTTGTGTCATCTTACATGAGATCATTTAGAGCACATATATAAATGTTCAGTTTTGTAGTTGTTGGCAGTCTGCCTATTGAGCTAATTATGGTGACAGTTCGTTAAGCTTGAGAACCTGAGTAACCTAGTGGCTCGCTCACTAGTGAGTTTATATACCATGAGAAAAGCACTAGGGACAGACCACATCTCTGGCTAAGACCATTCACCACACCAAAAGAATCACTAACCATATCCCCAACTTTCACCTCACGCTTAGACCCCCAGTAAACTGCTCTCAGAAAATTCACCCATCTCCTTTCAAACCAGTTCCTCCCAGGCAGTCCCAAAGTTTGCTTCGATCCACCCTATCATAAGCTTTCCTAATGTCAATGAATGCAGCTAGCATTCCTTTCTTCTTTTTTGACATCATAGTCTGCCCTAACAGTCTCAAAGTCAGAATCTGATCTCGACATCCTCTTCCCCTCCTAAAGCCACCTTGGTCCTTTGCCAAAGATTGCCTTTCTTCTTCTACCTTCACAAGCCTTTCCTGGACAATCAAACACATTGCCTTGTACACCACTGACACCAAAGACATGCCAAGGAACTCTTCTGTCCGGCATGCTCCCTTGCTTCTTGTCTTTGGCACTGGCACCATCATGCTACAAGTCCACATAGATGGCACCATACCACACCCCCAGCACTAATTGAAAAGTTCCCACCAAAGCTCTACTAACACATCTGTATTCATCATTTGCGCTGTAATGCCATCCATTCCAGCAGCTGCCATCATTTTCAACTTCTGAAGGGCCCACACCACATCCTCCCTGGTAATGCACTCACTCAATAAGCGATTTCCTTCACCACTGGACCTCTTCCTTCTATCCTGCATCTCCTCAGTCATCTCTTCCCCTCCATTAAGAACCCCTTCAAAGTGCTCTCTCCACACTGCCACAGCTTCCTTCCCCATTCTAACCACCCCTTGCCAACCTTGCCAACATCCACTTGGTCCCCTTGATGATATATATGGGAGCCACCCTATCTTGTACCTTGATTCCTGACATTGGACCGTTTACTCTGGCTAGTATAGTTTCAGAAAAATCTTATGACAGAGCCTATGGCTACATTATGAATACGTAAAACAACTTTACACAGTGGTCGGTGAATGTCAACCACTGTTTGCATGTGCTTCTTCTGTTTCTGGCATGCCCATGATGCTGTTCATACTCCATATTAATTACCACAATTAATTACTACAAACCAATGGCTGCCATACAACTTCACACATGCAAACCCACATTTGACCTCCGATACATAGTGTCCCACTCATGGTATAAAGAGGAGAACTTGCACACAACGTGTACTGTTAATATTTGGAGTATAAAAACATTGGAAAACATCTGTAAATGGCTTATGTATCAACTATATACAGTATATAGTGCAGCTTGCACAATATACATACTTAGTTTTCAGTCTGCAATCATTATTTATGCCTATGTACTCCATATCCTTTCTTGGGCGTTCACTTCCTGTAAAGCAATGGGATGTCAAATTGAGCATCAATACACTTAAAGCTAGATTATGTACTTGCATGGATATGTACGTATGCTATTGACAACTCGCCTGTCCAATTCAATCATGACTCTTGCAAATTTAACGGTTTTCTGAAATTCACCATCAAAATCCACCATGTACTGCACTGCTGCACAAATGTATTCACCTTGATGTTGTGGCTGAAAGTGGCTGATGTGGAGAGTTGTATCTACCACTTCAACTCCTTCTGTGGTTGCTGGGGAAGGAAATTCCAGTGACTGCAGCCATGTAACCTGCGGTAGAGGCTTTCCAGTGACCATACACTTTAAGGTAATGGTGGAGTTTTCTTGCACTCTTCTTGTTGAGAGGGGAAATGGCTCCAAGGTCATTGGAACTATGTAGCATAGATAATGTAAATTCTACAAACAAATTAAAGCAGCGACAAGCCATATGATAATGCATTGTGCCATACCTTGAATACCCACGTAGATCACTCGTGAGAGCCATCCAGCAGTAGAATCTATTTTTGCCCTAAAGCGTTTTCCACGTTTGATATGAACTTGGAACATATAGAACATATCCTTTTTAATCTGTTTTGGTAGATAGAGCACCTGAGCTGTGGAGTTCTTTACAATAGAATAGTCATTGTGTGCCTTCCAGGTGAACCACTGGGACCATGTATAGTGCATATCAGGCAGCAGGAAAGTGCCATTTGTACTTTCAAGCACACCAGAAGCATCAGGCCAAGTGGTGTAGCGAACACCGATGTAAAGGTTTGGGCAAACATCCTTGCTGGGAGGCTCCTGCAGGTCCAGCAACACTGCAGCACCAACTAAGCCACTCTTCTCATTAGGGCTAAGGTGAAACACAAAGGGAGGAGTAGACAGTGCCAGTTTCAAGCACTGGTTCACTTGTGCCTCTCCTGTATTAAGAACAAGTTGTACGTACATATGACATGGTGTGTGGACACATGATGCTCCGGATACACCAGAGACATTTATGCATAGTTTGCACCATATAAAAATGTCCAGGACACCATGTAACAGTGGGCAGCATATGACATGCCCTGGCTTCCACTCTATGCAAGGACACAATGTCTCACATTTACAAACACATCAATGCAGCAGCACTAGCAATGAATACACAACCATGCTCAAGCAAATTCATTGTCCACGTACATGGAGCAGCCTCAAGGAGCTGGAATGCTATGAGGGTGGTAGAGTCTGCTGCCTGAACATACATACATTTGTGCTGCTGCCTATACTGATGCAATCATGGAAGACCACACATGCAGACAGCTCCATCTCTCTATGGGCTATATTTGCATGTGGTTAAACTAGAACAAACACACACACAGAAACACACACACACACACACACACACACACACACACACGGACACGGACACGCACACACACTTGCACACGCACACACACAGTTGCAGATTGACATGGAGGGAAAGAGAATGGCCTGTGGGACAATCTTAAAACGTGGTTCGGCATACCATGCAGTGTACAACAGTGTAAACAATCCTTCCCACAGCTCAGTATCAGCAAGGACAAATTGATAGGTGTTATTGTGGTGGTAGTGTGATTATATATTGTTGTTGGCGAGCGGTTACTACTTTTAGCCGTGTACCGATGGATAAGAAATAAAACAATTTCAAAGACCACGCATACAACGTCCTGCTGCCTTTCTGTCATGGTAAGTCGCGTAGGACTCGCTAGTATACAGATGATATGCACAGTCTGCACGTCTCCGCTACTACCACTGCACACTGGTTGAAACCCTGCAGGCGTATGCATAAAATTTCCACCTCTGATTGTCGGTCCTACGAGCGCTAATTCAGTTTAGCAGGCAAACTGCTTACCGTGGTGGTTTTCTCCGGAGCAGCAGGAGGGATGCAATAGGACAAAGGTTGCCAAACTGAGCAGGAATAATGACGCTCGTACCATACTTCGAAATGCCACTTGATAGTAGGTAAAATCGATAACGCTCAGTGAGGTTGTGTCACAAAGTATTTCTAAATATATATACGTGCTTAGCGTGGGATATAGTCAGCACGTGATCCACCCCCACGCAAAACAAACAACAAATGCTGATGAAATCATGCTCTGTTTGTGTGCCTATGTAAGCAAATACTGAATCTCTATAATATAATCAGAGTGATTATATATCATGCAATCTTACACAACTTTATCAAAAAACTAGCCAAGAGGCACACGTATTACCCACATTGTGGGAACAAATTTGTATAATTTATACACAGATATTGTATATCTGAGACAACTGTCAAAGTTTGGAAAATTGGCCAAGATTGCACAAAATGCTATAAATAACACTTATGCTACTTCTAAGACTATTGTTCCCCAGTCAATGGATTTCCACATTCCTTTAGGTGGGTTCACAAGCTTGTTCTGCGCCATGCACTTGTAGACGCCACTGTCCTGTGGACTCACACTTGGTAGTGTGATACTAAATGTCGTGGTCTCATAGCTATCATCAACAACATCACTGTCGTCAGTGTCTGGAAGTGGAGCTGGATAGTCTTCATGTCCAGCAACTTTCTTCAGCCAAGTGACAGAGGGAAGTGGCATACCGCTGACATTACACGACAGCAGCACGTCGCTGCCTTGGTGTGCCTTGATGGTCACTGGACGGGACACCACCTTAGCTGGGGCTTTATGAAGGAACAAAAGAGTTGACTTCAAATGCGAATAAGCAAAACTGCCAAACTTCTATGCAATAACCCACCTTGAGCTTGGAAGTAAAAGATATGTGAGTTGATGACAAGCTTGTTAATAGGCTGTGTCTTCAAGCTAGCAGACAACTGGAAAATGTGATAGTCTGTGCTATTCAATTCAGCTATAGATGCTGAATTTGCAATGGCTGGCAGGTCAAGAGGCTGGGACCACACAGCATGGGGTGGTGCTCTGAAGTCAGCTTCTGGAAGTCCAAGATAGCTAGGCCAACTGGCATACCTGATACTCCATCCAGTCACTGCACAGGCATTCACATTATGGCTCACAGCATTCCACTTAAGCACCGAATGAATATCTGTCTCATTAGAGCATTGCTCCCAAGAGCTGACACCAAAATTGGAAATATAAGGAGGCACACACCCACTAGTGACAGTCATGGAGCTGTCCACAGTGTTGCCTGGGGAGTGGGGCGAGAAAGAGTGGGAGCACTATAAATGTACATACCATTTGAGTGCAGTATAGTTGAATGCATAGCACACATTGTTGATTTGCTGCAAATGGAAGGCAGCCATACCTGAAATGCGAACTTGAAAGGCATCTGAATCTGCTTTGATCTCTCCAGCCACAGCTCTGCAGGCATAGGTGCCAACGTAAGCAGCAGACATACGTTCTATTGTCAGTGTACTAGTAATAATAGTGAAGATGTTGGCTCTGAGAAATGATACACTCTTTATCACAAAGAAACGACCCTGCAAATCCACAGAAGAATTCTTCACTGGGAACTTTAGGCCTTCAGAGGCTATCTGGTGCCATTGAATCTCCAGATTAGGGTCAGTGCTAAGAGCCTGGCACACAACAGAGAGGGTGCTGCCTGCTTGCTGAACCACTTCTGGTGGAGGCACTCTGAGCAAGTTTACAAATGTGCCTGCAACAGGACAAGTGCAGCATCGAGGAGTCAATCACTGTCCAAAATAGTGTATGGGTTTGGAAGTCTCATGATCTCACAAGGTATCATGGATTTCACTGGATTTCATAAGACTGACCCTACGTAGATCATGTATCATACGTACTAAAGTACATAACATGTATAAGCCTAGTGTGTATATACGTATGTGTAATAGTAGTATGTGTAGTAGTAGCATCTTGTGACATTAAAGCAGCTACAGTTGCTGTTTCTGCGTTGTAGCTAGCTACACCTCTCCTCTCAGCAACATTTGCTGCATGCAAATGATATACTGAGAGGAGAGGTGTACAATGAAGGAACAGTACTAGTCGAAGATATTGATCCGTGATTCATCCACGCCTTTGTGTAACCGCACTGAGCAGTGCACCCAAGGCCATATGCATGTTCAACTTATACAAAGGAGTATACTATAGATTACTAGATGTTGGCATTTATAATGATGTCACTAACGACATCACATTCGACTAAATCACTTTCAACACAGCCTCTAGGCAAGTAGGAAGCAGTTTTGCAGGTAAATTGTAAGCTTTGGAAAGCTGTAAGAAGAGACTTACTACAGATCTTACAGTGCTTTATATCACAAATGGTCAAGCATTGCGATATTCCAGATTCAGCTATTGCATACAAGAATTCAGCACAGTGAGTGACTCCTTGCACAGCACCTGATTACTGGAGACATTCACACACAGCTGGGAGATGACTGAGACTCACCTGAGACTAAGACTGCAGTGCAGACACTGAGAACAACAAGCTGCAGAAACAACCTGGCCATGTCACTTGTGATTGGAGCAGGATGAAGATAGCTAGCTGGTGCACATAACCATAGACTTTATATAGCAGACAGAAGCCCTCCATATGGTACTTAGACCTCTAGACTGTGGACTGCTACAAAGTAGGTAGACCACATGTATGTGTGATTTCATTTGTAGTCTATAACTCAGACCAAATTAGTTCTTATCTGAGTAGACCTGGACCAGAATCTCCACATGTACTGTACACACATTCGTATCTAGCTAATACTCAGACTGTGCATACTGGAGTTGTATACAGCAGAAAGCTGTATACAGTGTGAGCCTGAGATTATGTATAGAACCACAAACGCAAGCAGGTACCCATGGACGGTCATACATATATACGTACATACATCCTCACCTTCTACCTCACTCAGATGCTTCGTAATTATATAGTCATTATAATTATGGCAACAATCCAAAAGGGGTATTCATATGTTGGTCCATTAAAGCATACGTACATGCATTTGTCCTCCCATGAAGACAATAAATGATACATACGCAAACAGAGCAAGTGCTACACGCATGCAAGTCATAACATTCTCAGTCTGACTTGGCATCCTCAATGACCAGCTTATGTGTTTGGTACATCCTCCCAATGGTTGTCTACACAGGAGCAAAGAATGGCTGTCACGGTCATTAATACTTATTTCGGTCATTAATACTTATTTCGGATGATGAATAGTGTGCATTGTTATCATTATTCACAAAAGAGGGAACCACAGGACAGATGTGTGTTATGATACTGCAAGTGACTTCTATATAATATGTGTAGGGAGAGGCTAGCACAATGCACAGGGATTCAACCGCTAAACCAACAGAATTCATCCTCAGCCTCTCAGGTGAACTAATTAACGCCCCCTGGGAATACTTTACAGGGCAGGGCACCACTGTTTACACAGGTTGATGGACAAGCCATTGTCTTCCCTCTGATTCAAACCACATATATGTCCTCTCTACTAGTACGCTGTGCAAATTTGTGACTTTGGCTGATTGTATTACATGGACCAGGTCACCATCTGCATTCCCAGATAACCCGGTGAGATTACAAATACGCATGCATTAGTTAATACTGTCCTGTTAAGTGATACAGAAGAGTCCTGTCACAGAGCTGCCATTCCACTGATTAGATTATGTAAAGGCCACAATACTGTATGAGACATTGTGGTTGCTAGTTTGAGTCAAGGAAGCCGACATGGCCATTACTACAAGCTGGGGGTATACGTAAGCATAAGAGCTATGACAAATGCAAATTCTACTGTACAGCACACAAACATAAGGACTGCTGTATGTGAGTGAGTCCATGGTCTAGAATGATGTTTAGAGTCCCTAGATCAGATGGACTAGCATACCGTATGATGGCTGAATCATGCATGTCCAAGCATTACGTATCATGCACATCATGCAGACAGTACACAAAAATACCAAATGACTTAGCCTGAAAGAACACTACTCATGTATGTGTGCACACGTCAGCATATGTATGTGTGTAGGCGTGTGTCAGACATCTGACACAAGGATTAGTAAATTGTCCTCATATTGAGATAGAGCTAGTTTGTGTGCTACCAATTTATCAGCTTACTATGCACATTGGGTAGTCCATTATGGTATGGGGCTAACATTATGAGAAAGAATGCATTATTAGCAAGCTATACCAAGCTATCCAGTGAGAGGAGCCCAAGTCCACACTGTATGAATCAGGTTACAGGAGCAGTCTTGATGGGAATAGATGAGGCACTAACGAGAGGAAGCTATGGCCCCAGAAAGCACAGTTTACGTACGTACGTACATACATACGTACCTGTGGTGTAACAACACAGTCAACACGCATGCACTGCACTCATGGCGGCAGCCCACCACACCTGCCGCCTCAGCATGCCAAGAGAGTCCAATCCTCGATGGTAGAGCTTCTCAATCTCTGAATGGTCACTGAGCTGGCTGCTCTGCTTAAAGCTGTCACGAATTCGCCGTTGGGCATACATTCTACAACAAGGACAACAAAGGGTTTCTTAAATATTCTGTCACTGGAGAAATACATCACACAGCACAAGAGGTTAGCTGTCTCAACCACACTCTCTCTCACCTGTGTGCATCAAACACAATTAAGTGTGCCGTAAACAGCATTACTAGCGCCGTTAGAGATAAATTACTCAATACTAATACAGTGTTGGTTTAGTCACACAATCTGGTTGAGCAATATCTAGTTATACATGTACATGATAACCATCAGGCATGGAAGCAGGCATGTCAACTGCAGACACGGGCATGCCTACTAAGTGAATAAGTATGCTGATCATGTTATACCATTGCAGCTACTAAGCCATTACACCATCTCGAGATCTACGTATACATGAACAGATGTCTGCCACGGACGTTCTCCAGCAGCAGAGCGGTGCACAAAAGTATAGAGATTGAGGTCCTTGTTACAGTACAACTGGGTTAGCTATTACATACATAAATATATAATATGTACAACAAACCCACATTCAGCATGGCCTGACCATTCACACTCAAGAACACACGTGCACACAAGCATCCTTTGTCCAATACCATATATATTCGCCCTCCCCCCACCTCTCTACCTTACACCTCATGATTAGCCTAGCCCCACACACAGCTGACATTGGTGCAGTACTTGTACCATTTGTGAGGTTAAACTATTTAGGGCTTAATTGCAACAACTGTCAATCAGCTTATGAGGTACCTTCAAACTTTGACCCACACAAGCAACATACAAATCATTACACAGAGCTTTATGAGCTAAGCTATTAACTGGTAATATTATCACCTCCACTTCCCTGTCTGCCTTGTCAAAACTGCAAGTGTTGCACTGGTGGTGGATGCATAGGCAGCCAGTCATCCCAACACATCCATCAGTACACCACACAGATGAGGTGCAAAAAGGTGAAACAGCTGTTTGTGGCTCTTCCATCTTTTGTTAGGGATGACTGGGAAGGCAATCACTGGTTTCAGGTCAATTGGACAGACTGACTGCCCCCCAGGCTACTCGTCGCTGTTTCAGTGTAGCACTCTGGTTTCGGGTAACAGTACCAGTGCTTACGTTTGCTTTGCATTTATCACCTCGCGCACCTTGTGATACGATCCAACTCCTCATCAGTACTGCATGTACGCACGTATGGTATAGGTACACTGGTGCTACTTTACAACAGCAACATGTGCTAAAGTAAAGCCACGCTATTACAGTCCAATTCCACTTTCCCAATTCCTTGGTACACTTGAAACAACAATAGTTTATAGGTTTCATACATAGCTGAGATACATATACGCATACAAGAAGGCAGCCTTCAGGTATACATAGATCATATGTGATGAGTCACCAAAGTAAATTCCAAACACCTTTCTCTACCTACTCTTTGTGGTGATGAGAAAGGGTTCATGTGCAACCTGGTGTCACTGTGGAAGCTGTTGCACAGAATATTACAACTAACCAGAAGTGGTGTCAGGAGAGGCAGAGGAAGACACGGAACAATGGCTGAGATTGATAGCTCGTGTAGCACTGTGTTGGAACTAGATGTGATTTGGATGCATATTAAATAAAATTTTAGTGCCACGAACAGGAAGTTACCACAAGTAGACAAAATAATATAACTAAATTGAGTACTATATGCCAGCTTTGACTACACCGTAGGCACTGGTTTGGGTTGGGTACAAAGGAAGCAGATGCTAATGGAATACTAAAGGGTTGACTTTCGTGAAGAACATACAGTAATAGGTATTTCTCATTCCCTTTCTGCCACTTCAGGTTCTACAGGGCAATGGCACACACATAGGATCATATCAATTACAAATCAATTATGCTCCCACATCTGACCAGATTGACCCTAACCTTTCACAAATCTGTGATGCAATGATACATGATCCATTAGCACAATGCAAGGTAACTTCTTCCATTTCCTTGCTCACATATTAACGTCTTGCTCGCTCGACCCGATTCAGTTTCATCAATACCACAAGTACAGGTATTTCCTAACCCACACACACTTTATGTACACCCACTATGAACCCAACAATAAAGATCCACCGATGGTTGCCTCCCCCTATGCAGGCACACGGTAACTGACAGCCTGATAAGGTAGAGAGAGCTAGCCACACTGCCTGCAGCAGAAACATGGTCTTCTGTGAAATGTATGCCTGAACATGGCCAAACAAGTGATGTAGTGCTTGTGGATGCCATGATGGCTACCACTTATGGCTGTAATACAGTGGGCATCCGTCAGTGCTATTGAACAGGCATGAATAGTTTGGGGTGTGGACGACTGGCTCTGACATGGCATGTCTGGGCGCTATCTACAACGTACGTACAAGGTAACAAATCTGTCCTGAGACAGGAACATATGTCTCAGAGCTAGTTCAGTCATGCTACAGAGGAAGTAATATGAGATCACAGCATTAACCTCAAGTAAAAGTGCATCAAATAGACCAACAGCCCAAAGTCCACACTCAGTGCTGACCACAGCAGATACACAAAACACTTATACATTTGGTATGGCATGAGAGAGATTGATTAAACCTTCAATCTCATTTAATTAAGAATGGTTCAGAAGGGTTCATAGAGGTACTGGTTCACCTTCACCTCACCTCCCCCCCACACACAGTGTAACAGCCTATGCTAACTATTAGGGAATGCACCCAGCATCCTCTCCTACACGGGCTTCAGGAAGATATCTACCGACCACACTAGCTCATGATGTTTGACATGGAGCATAGGGACTTGTGGAAAGGATGCCTGTACAGACTGGAATGCATGCATATCTTGTGCCCAGCAGTCAGATCTACCCGAATATACCCTATTTTAGGCCAACCTTTGGGCTTCAATCCTGTTTTAGGCCATATCTCAAACCCTACAAACACAACCAAGAGATAAGTCAACTGCTTGAGGACCTTTTGCGGAGGTCCACTATCATGTAGGAAGCAGTGTGGGAAGCAGTGTGGGAAACAGTATAGGAAGCAGCCTTATGTACATACATAGACATGACTTACTTGGGCAGAAGAATGCAAAGACAGCAGCAGGGGAGACACCTAGTTGAAGCATGCAAAGCACTTAATTTCAAAGGACCCTACAGTATGCACTTACGTACCTGTCAAGTATTGACAAACATGGACCCAAATTGGAACTCAGGGGAACTATTTCACACATCAGTAGAGGTCTGCGCATGCTATAGAGCCAATTACCTTTACATGTTTCTTATACGTAGGTCATTATCAACTGTTACCTCTACAAACAGCTGGCAGTACAAGTATGGTACCAAGCTGGCTGAACCAAAGGTTCTTCACAGTACCCACTTCCAGTGTGAGTACTCACTGTCACGCCATGCTGATGCTTGGTTCATGTGCTGCATGCCAGCTTACCTAACACCACCAAGTAAGTGCACACTGAAAGTAAAACAGCATGACCCTAATGTTCTAAATGTCCCACTCACTAAACTCAGTGTACGTGACCCTAGTTCCCCTTACACAGGACGATTACAGGAAGGGGAAGGGGGAAAGGTAAGGTGTACCAGTCCACAGAAGCCAATACAATACAAGCAATCTACTGCACCTGTACAGAAACAATTTGTAGGGTACAAATGTAGTGTCACACGCGGAAGTTTATTAAAACTGCGCACAGGCCCGGGTCCAGCATAGATTTGACCACAGATTGCACGGAGGATAAGGTGCACGGTAGGTGATCGGGCGGGTCGAATGTGCATGTGAAGCGTATTCGCAGAATGTTGAACGATAATAGAAGCTTCCCATTACCAATACTAGTACACGACTTACCTGTAGTTAAAATCCGTAAACTGCTGAGACCCCCTCAAGAGCTTCCTGTACAAGGACAAGGCTTTCCACCTAGACGCCATTTTCTCAGTCCACGGGGACTTCCCGTGATCTAGTCAGTCGGTACCGCGACGGTGACCGTTGCTTGCACAGTACCCATTTGTAGCACAGAATGCATAATATATTTTTAGCTCTGCCGCACAGTACACACACCATCAGGAACAACCAATAGTGCAGTGTCGTACAGGGTGTATGGTTAGGATATAAGGTTAGTGAATAGTTGAAAACAGTACGAAGAACATGCAGTATGGTGTACCCATTGTGTCACAAAGTCAACAAAATAGTCCAGTGCTAGTTGCAGTAAGCAGTGTCAGCGCAACACCCATGCTATGGCCTGGCTTGCAATGTCACAATGCTGCTTGCTTGCTTTTTTGAAAGATGCTCAGCACTGCATTGTCAAATTTCCTGCATATGAGGGAAGTTGGCAGAATAGTGTCATCACTCCACCGGACACTCCACATAATACAACCAGAAATACCTTACACACAATCAATACCAGATCAGCATGCACACAGAAACACACAGGTGTGACATGGCAAGCCCAGAAGCCGTATGGCTGCCTTGTGGCTACTTGTTTACTTAACACCTTATGAGCAAATATGAGTGGGCATATATCACGAGTGTGTTAGGTGTGCCATCCTTTGAACACACCCACATGCAGGTAATCAAGGCATGGACAGACAAACCTTCGTATATGCGTACAAGGTCGCTAAAAGGAGACGGAAAGCTCCATTTGCGTACCTAGGGACCGCCATTGTGTCAGCAAATAATCCTGCGCATGTGCTACATTGTGCAACAGCCCATGAATATCCAAATCATTGTTCGCATACAGCCCCTACCGCAACATATCACGGTCAAGACTGTGGCCAACAGGGACGGACAATACCAAAGTTAGTGTATTTCTTCATACGAACATCAGTGCAAAATCCCATGAAAAGTCGGTTTTCACCGCAGCATGGGCTGTTGTTTTACGCCACTCCGAACGGCATAGCGTTTGCACAGCTCACCGGTTTGGCGAAAAACCGTTCTGCATAGCCCTAGAAAAGGACATTGTCACGAGTAATGTAATTACTCAGTAATTCAGGAGATGTAACTACAACAATGAAAACAGGATGCATGAAGGTTAATAATCCTACAAGCTATTTTTGCCTCTGCCTTGCTCCTGCCACAAGAAAAGGGGTAGCAAAACGTAAAATTTTTAATGCGAAATGTTTGCCCACTTCCGGTTTGCAATGTCACACCTGCACACACACCAGGATACCATGCACCACTCACTGAGTACGAATTTTCTCTCCAGGCTCATAGAAAGGGTTACAAACTGCGGCAACATACGCTGTATGTAGGCCTCTCAAGAACTGTAAGAACAAAACCACCACAGACAATACGTAGTGAGTGCATGAGTGCATACACATACACCTACGCATACACCTATAACATATGATGCATTATACGGTGGCATCATGAAAAGCAGATACGTATTCAGCTGAACGTTCAGAAGGACAGGAATCTGACAATGTGCTGGTACATAAGTGAAGGCTTCTGCAAGGCCACCACATTAGGGCTAGTTAGTTCGTGGATGCTGGTCAAAGCAGTGTCTACAATTTAGCTTACTTTTCTCATCTCTGGGTCCCCTCCTTGTGTTGCACCTGCTTCAGTTATTAAGACAAACTTGACTTTGGTGTTGGTCGCATAGCCATATCTGTAACAGCTAATGTTAAGGGCCACCTTAACCTTAACAACGTGTGTGCTACACAGCAAACAATATATGCACATAGTACAACAAACCCTTTTAATTCGTACTCACACAACAGACGGGTGTGCTATCCCTTACTCCTTACCCACCGCGATAAATGCACAATTATCAAGGTGGGCAGGATGTATGCCTAAGTACAGACCCCTGATTTAAAAAATGGAGCGGCCTCTAACTTGCTTTTCTCCAGAGGGAGGGTCTCTATCCCACTGTTCTTTGGAGTAAAGATCCTCAGCCTCCTTATCTTTCAAAGCCCTACCTCCCTTTTTGACTACCCTGCATGGTTATACAGTAGATGTCATTCAGTATGTGTATACAGCGAACACAGGTATATGCACAATTATTGTACGTATTCATATGTTCAGCATACATACCTAATTGACAATGCTCACTTTGTATGATGGCATGCATGACTGTGGACTGTGGACATACACACACATCAACCTGACAACATACAGTGGCAATGTGGCTGGAGGAATGCATGTAGGTATATGACAGTTTACATTCTCTCTGTACAACTGTTTACATGCTGACTTCCTTCTAGGACCATTCCCAGACGTACATACATGTAACTTCATTAGCATTTGCAAGTGGCTTTAATGTATGTACAGAGCACCTGTGAGAAAATATTTGTAGGAAAGCCAGTCGGGGTCAGTGGCTTTGAAGGCAGGGGTTATGTTTCTTGACTTGAATGCACTACCATTGTTAAGCAAGGACAGAAAAGCACTGAGCTTGTCCACAAAGTAGTGTGCAAGCATGAAGTTTCTGACCCACACAAGCTAACCCCATTGTAGGGGAGGATGGCTACACCATGTACATCAGTGCAAACACAGTGCATCATAGCTGATGGCAAGGTAAGGAGGATGGGCAGACAG
>MKWU01004869.1_pt1 | contig 15285 bp, 12 predicted proteins | sample 809101 | NCBI WGS metagenome assembly MKWU01 (sample SAMN05860141, study PRJNA318959) | sponge metagenome | host: Aplysina aerophoba | place: Slovenia: Piran, Adriatic Sea, Gulf of Piran | collected 2013-05-07 | reverse complement strand
GCGTGGACTTCGAGACCAGCCTCACCGATTGCCACCCCGTCAGCGCCGCCCACACCACCCGGCGCAGCGAGCTGAACGTGGCCGCCTGCCACTCCGACTTCGAGCGGCGGGGGGGCGCGCGCCCCCCCCACCCCCCCGGCCCCCGCGCCCCTCGACACGCCCCCCGCCGTGGACGCATGGGCGCGCAACTTCCGCCTCGACTGGACGGTGCCGTACGAGATCGACGGCGTCTGGCATCGCTATGTGCCCGACTTCGTGGTCCGGCTGTTCGGCGGGAACCGCAGCGAGGACGCCGTGCACCTGATGTTGGAGTGCAAGGGCCGGCCCGACGAGGTGTCCGAGGCGAAGCACGGCTACGTGGCGGACTGGTGGATCCCCGCGGTCGCCAACTCGCCGGAGACCCCACCGGGGCTGCGCCGCTGGACCTTCGCCGAACTCACCGACCTCGACGGGCCCGAACTCGAACTCGATCAGGCCATCGATGACGCACGCCGCCTCGTCGCATCACCCGCTGCCGGCGGCGGTGCTCTGGCGCTGGTGGCCCGGTAGCCGGCGGGAAGGTACCGAGCGATGCCGCCGACGGCCCCGTCACCGGTCATTCCGGCAGCCGATATCCACTGGCCGGCGGACCCGTTTGCGTGTCCGGTGGATCGGTCCGCAGACCCCAGGAGGCCCGACTGATGGCGCAGGGCCGCAAGACCGACAGCTACCAGTACGCCTCGGCGAGCCGGTCGAACCTGCCGACCACCCAGACCGAGCCGCTCATGGGCGCCGACGACAAGGCGCCCCGGCCGTTCACGCCCGCCGGCCGGGAGCGCGACGACGAGCCGGTGCTGGCCTGGTCCAGGGAGGCTCTCCCGCAGACCTACGAGGCGCACCCGCTGTACGTGCGGGAGAAGATCCACCCCGGCGCGTTCGTGCAGTCGCTGAAGTCCGGCAGCCCGCAGACCACGCTGTTCGACGACTTCAACGGCCTGCCGTCACCCGACGCCGCCTACGAGTGGTACGAGCACGCCGGCAACTGGCAGAACCGGCTGATCCACGGCGAGTCGGCCCGCGTCATGGCGTCCCTCGCCGAGCGCGAGCGCCTCAGCGGCCGGGTGCAGATGATCTTCTTCGACCCGCCCTACGGCATCGGTTTCAAGTCCAACTTCCAGGTCTCCACCCGCAACCGCGAGACCGCCGAGGGCCGCAAGGGCCTGCCGTGCGACACCCGCACCATCCGAGCGTTCCGCGACACCTACGACCGGGGCATCCACTCCTACCTCGACCAGATGCTCGAGAAGCTGACCCTGTGCCGGGAGCTGCTCACCGAGTCCGGATCGATCTTCGTCCAGATCGGCGACGAGAACGTCCACCGCATGGCCGTCGTGCTCGACGAGGTCTTCGGCCACGAGAACCGGGTAGCGACGATCCCGTATGTGACCAGCGGATCGTCATCTGCGAGCACGCTGCCGAGTGTGGCCGACTTCCTCCTCTGGTATGCGAAGGACACGACGGAGGTGAAGTACCACCAGCTCTACGAGCCACTGACGCGGGCCGAGAAGGTTGAGCACATGAGTTCGTACGCAATGGTGGAACTCCGGGATGGTTCGACCCGCTCGCTCACTCGGGACGAGGAAGTCGACCCGGAGTCCCATCTCCCCGATGGAGCCCGTCTCTATCGGCGGATGCCTCTCGCGTCGCCGGGGACCTCGACCACCGGGCGGTCAGAGCCGTACAACTGGCGTGGCCATGATTGGTCGTGTCCTCCTCGCGAGCAATGGCGAGTGTCCATGGATGGTATGGACCGGCTCTCTGAACTGGGTCGCCTGGACGCCGCAGGCCAAGGGTCAATGCTCAGCTGGAAGCGATACGAGAACGAAATCCCCGGCCGGCGAATGCACAACGTTTGGTCGAAGCAGATGTCGGCGTCGGACAAGCGCTATGTCGTGCAGACCGCGGACAGCGTGATCGCGCGTTGCATGCTGATGGCCACCGAACCCGGTGACTTGGTGTTCGATCCGACGTGCGGCGGTGGCACGACAGCAGTCGCGGCCGAGACCTGGGGTCGACGCTGGATCACCTGCGACACCTCTCCGGTTGCCGTCGCGATCGCCCGGCAGCGACTCACCACTGCAGCGTTCGACTACTGGACACTCGCCGACTCCGCCGACGGCGCGGCAGCAGAGGCCGAACTCTCGGGCCTTCCCGCGTGCCGAGAACCCGCGGAGGGATGGGGTCACGACCCCGCCCGTGGATTCGTCTACGAACGGGTACCGACGGTCAGCGCCAAGAGCCTCGCCTACGATGAGAACCCACCGCCGACGCTGCTCGTCAACCAGCCCCGGCGAATGAGCGGCGTCGTCCGAGTCACCTCGCCGTTCACGGTCGAGAGCGAGTCGCCGTGGTCCCACGTCCCGTTCGACGGGGCCGGCAACGGGAGGGCTGGAGAAGCTGTCGCCGCAACTCCGGTCGAACACGCCGAGTTCGCCAACACCGTGATCGAGTCCCTCAAGCGCTCGCCGATCCAAGCGGCGCCCGCCAGCGGGCAAGGCGGAGACCTCCACATCAGCGAGATCGAACCATGGCCCGGCAGCCGAGACCTCGTCAGCCACCTGGTCACCTACACGGTGGGGGAGAAGGGCGTCGAGCGCCGAGCAGGCCTGGTGATTGCCCCTGAGGACGCAACCGTCACCGCGGCGATGATCCGCAAGGCAGCCCTCGACACCGCCCAAAGCATCCACAACGCCGACCTGGCAATCATCGTCGGCTTCGAGTTCGCGCCCGACACCGGCGACGAAAAGATCGGTCGGGTCGGCGTGGTGAGGGTGCGAATGCACCGCGACCTCCAGATCCGAGACCTGAAGGACGACGACCAGCACCGAGCGTTCGTCATCCTCGGCCAACCCGACATCCAGATCCACGAAGAGCCGGACGACCAGATCTCCGTCGAACTCCTCGGCTACGACACCTACGACCCCGCCACCGGAGGCACCAAACCCGGCGGACCGAACGACGTCGACTGCTGGATGCTCGACACCGCCTACGACGGCACCAGTTTCTTCGCCCGCCGAATCCATTTCCCCGGAGCCCAGGACGACCGCCAACTCAAGCGCCTCCGAGCCCAACTAGGCCGATCCCTCGACCAAATCCGCTGGAACGCCACCCTCTCGATCCGCTCCGCCCCCTTCGAAAGGCCCCCCGAAGCTAAAATCGCCATCAGAATCATCACCACCACCGGAACCGAAATGTCCTTGGTTGCCGCCGCCCGTTGAAGAGACGCGTGCCGACTATTGACGCTCGAGCAGCCCGAAGGGAGCCTCCTATGCCATCTGCCGCCAGTGAACGCCAGCTAATCGCGGCACTGCCCCATCGCGCAGCGCGGTCAACGGATCACGCGCAGCATCGTAAGCCGTGCCGAGATTCGTGAACCTTGGCAGGGCGATCGCGGGAGCCGATGGTCGTTCGTGGTTTACGGCGATCGCGGGGCCGTCATCGCCGCGACTCCTGTCGGGCCACTGGAGTTGTAAGCCTTGTGTTGTGTCGTAGCAGGCTCCATAGCTGTGGTCGACCGGGTCATCCGAGGTCTCGGCCTGCGCCTTGCGTCCTGCCCGAGCCGCTGCCCGGAATCATCCCCGACGACATCTACTGCGTGACCTGGCTCGCCGTCGTCTGACACGCGCCGAAGGCATGGGCCCGCCGAGTCCAACTTCTTGACTGTCACACCGTGGCTCTACAGTGGCGGCATGGCTGACAAGTCGGCGATCGAGTGGACCGAGGCAACGTGGAACCCGACCACCGGTTGCGACCGCACATCCCCGGGGTGCGATCATTGCTACGCACTCACGCTGTCGAAACGGCTCAAGGCGATGGGCTCGCCGAAATACCAGTCCGATGGCGACCCGAGGACGAGTGGACCAGGCTTCAGGCTCACTCTCCATCCCTCATCGCTCGACGTGCCTCATCGCTGGAGCACGCCGAGGCTCGTCTTCGTGAACTCGATGAGTGACCTCTTCCACGACGACGTTCCGCTCGAGTTCATCGAGCAGGTCTTCGAGGTAATCCGAGAGACGCCTCAGCACACCTACCAGGTGCTCACCAAGCGAGCGCAGCGGCTGAGCCGCGCAGCAAGTGAGCTCGATTGGCCGCCGAACCTATGGATGGGCGTCAGCGTGGAGTCCCGCCGATACACCTTCCGTATCAATCACCTTCGTACGGTTCCGGCAGCAGTGCGGTTCGTAAGCGCCGAACCTCTCCTCGGCTCGCTCGGCGCACTCGATCTCGAGGGCATCCAGTGGCTAATCGCCGGCGGCGAGTCCGGTGCCAACGCGCGGCCCATGGAGCTCGCCTGGGTCACCGAGCTACGCGACACCTGCACGTCAGCGGGCGTCGCGTTCTTCTTCAAGCAATGGGGCGGCAGAACCCCCAAGGCTGGCGGCCGAGAACTCGAGGGCAAAGTGTGGGACCAGCTCCCGGGAGAGGCGGCGGCCTGACCCAATGGCCGTTCCAACCGGGATCCTCTGGGAGCGTGACCCCCACACGGCCGCGAAACACACGCTGCTGCGCCGGTACATGTCAGCGTGGTTCCCCATCATGGCAAGCCAGTTTCGCGACAGCGGGATCACGTTCTTCGACGGCTTCGCGGGTCCAGGGGAGTACACGAACGCCCAAGACAGTTCGCCCGCGATCGCGATGGAGCAAGCGCTGCGGCGCGACGTGACGCGCTACAGCACTCAGACACGTCTCGTCTTCGTCGAAGATCATCGCGGACGTGCTGAGCACCTCCAGAACCTTCTCGAGACCCGGTTCCCTCCCGGGACTAGGCCGCCCGACTTGGTGATGCGCGTCCATCGCGGCAAGTGCGGCGACATCTTTGAGCAGGCGCTTGCGGAATTGGGCGGATGGGATGGACCGGTGTTCGCCAATCTCGACGGCTGGGGTGTCGATACCGACTACGAGATTGTGCGGCGGATCGCTCAACAGCAATCATCCGAGGTGCTCGTCACATTCGAGGACCAGTTCTTCATCCGCTTCGCCAATGGTGAACAGCAAGCAGGCGAGCGTGTCTTCGGGCACAGCGATTGGCGGCGCGTCGATGGGCTATCGACTGCTGAGAAGAAGCCGTTCCTCTTGGAGCTATACCGCAAGGGTCTTCACTCGGCCGACTTTCCGTACGTGCTGACGTTCGAGATGATCGACGAAGGCGGGCACTCTCTGCATCTCTTCTTCGGGACTACGAGTAAAGTCGCCGTGGGAAAGTTCAAGGACGGGTTGTGGGAGGTTGACGGTGTCTCCGGTCAGCGATTCCGAGACCCGCGTGATCCCAACCAGTTGTCTTTCGACATATTGCGCCCGGACTTCACCCCATTAGACAGTCGAATCTTGGAACTGCTCGGTGAGCGCGATCACAGCATGGAGGAACTCTGCGAGCACGCGCTCCTCGAGACGATCTACAAGAAGAACCACGTCAAGCCCCGTGTTGACCAACTCATGGCGCAGCACCGAGTGGAACTCGCGCGCACCGGCCCGTCCTACGCGGATCGCATCGTTCGCTTGGCGGCGCAGCGACTATTCTGATGCATCTTCCGTTTGCATCAGACCCAACCGAGACGTGAACAATATTCCCTGATCCGAGGCAGTAGGGACACGGAGACATACGACTAGGATTCGGACGATGACTGATCTGGGAGTAGAGGAGGCAGCGCTCAGCGCATTCATGAGGGTTGCCCTAGTAGTATTGAAGGACTGGATACTATTTCGCCGTCGTATCCGCATTTCAGTATCAGAGGAACGTGGATCGATCACGCGCGAGTATGGCTTTCCGGAGAAAGCTATCGCGGTGAAGATCACGAATTGTAGCAGTGCGACAGTCGAGGTCCAGGATATTCGACTGATGTTCACGCGTCGATTTGGAGTCCCGTTGGCAGCGGCACCGCCACCTCTTACCCATCCAACGCTTCCAGCGGCGATAGTATCTGAAAGTGCAATGACCTGGTATTTTCCAGCTGAGAAACTCGCCTCACTGCTCCAGATGCTCGACTCGAAGGTTCCCGACGGGCCGAGAGTTGTACGGATTCATCCACGAGTCAAAACCAGCACTCGCAAAGTCAGAGGTAGGCGCAGACTGAGACTCAGTTTGGACGTTGACTCCCACTGGCCATAGTTGGAGACAGAGGGACTTACGTACGTGATTAGCCATCAGCGCTGATTGGACAGGTCGAGGCTGGCTGCGTAGCGTGCCGAGCGCTGTCGCGATTTCGGGGCCGCCGGGCCCGTTGGAGAGTGACCGGTGCGGGGGCGGGCACGCCACGGTCCGCGGATTCCTTTACCGATCGCGGACCCACTCCCCGCTCAAGAGCCCCATTGACAAGCCCGACAAGCACCGACATATGCCGTCGTCGCGACAGAGTCCTATGCGTGCCAGAAGCCGTCGAGATCGCTCCTCCCCACACGTTTGCTCACTGGGTCTGACCTGCTGACTTCAGGGGGCGAGGGAAATTGTGATCGTTGGCCCAGTCTCGCTGGAGGTAACTGCAATGCTGAGTTGCACTCCGATGTTGAGTAGTTGCGACACTTCCTCGTGCTCGGTGGGCCGGATCGTTCCAATGACACCTGCCGGTGTGAGAACTTGGATCGGGGCGGGCTCAGGGACGTCAGGTTGCTGCTCAAGCGCTGCCGTTTCGGAGGCGCCGATCGGGCGACCGGACGTGTCGATGGCTACTTCATGGTCTGAGCCTGCAAGGACGGAACTGACGACCTGTGCTCCAGGGGTTCGAGCGAACGACAAGAGATCGGCTACTTCTGTTGGGGACGCATCGAAGAGTTCTCTCCAGGCAGTGATGGTCTGTGAACCGAGCCAATCTCGGAGCGGAGATTCGCTGTCACTTGTTCTGCCGTCTGCGTGGGTGGCTACAGCGTTGGCTAGGCGACGTGATCGGATCCCACCGCGCATCAAGTCAATGGCGGTCTTGGTGCTGACGCCGTAGTGGATTGCCGCTGGTAGATGCTCGGGAAGTAGGTTGGCGCTGCCGGTAGCCGCCATCTGGGCGTTGACCCACTGTAGGACGACGCCAAGGGTCCATGGAAGGTGGTGTTCGAACACGCTGGCGCTGAACTCGGCTAGGGCTTCGGAGCGGTAACCAACCTCGCGTATATCAGTCAGGTGTTGATCTGCAAGGTCTTGGATCTCGACGCCTTCTACCCAGTCCAATAGCAGCGTCTTGATGTTGACATCGATAAACTTGTCACGTGGTGCATTGCGGTAAGGCTTGAACCCGCGTCGCGTGTTTTCTTGAAGCCCGAGCAACGTGGTGAGCGTTTCGTCATTTAGGACGAAGTCGACTATCGCTGGCAGGTCTTCGAGGTCGATCGACAGGTTGGATCCGAGTCGAGCGAGCAGCCGTTCGGCCACCGTGTCTAGGGTTCGCGCAGTCGGTAGTGAAGCACCGGAGCGGGACCAACGAGAACGCTGGTCGCGCGGTTGGGCCTCAAAGGCGACAAGGGCTGCGTTGGCGGCTCGGACGAGCTGTCGCTGCTGAGTGGGACCCAGCTGTTGCCAGGCCAGCGTGTGTCTGATGACGGCGACTATCTCGTTGGAGGATGCTGCTCGATCGAGATCCTCAAGGGCTTGGGCCACGAACCATATGAAGCTCAGGAAGCCGTCGGTGGCGGCGTCGTAATTCTGGAAGATGGCATCTTCGGCCGTGCGTGAGAGGGTCTCGAAGCCGCTCAGCCCAGCGAGCGCCTGCTCGGTGGTGATCGTGGAGCGGATCTCAAGGTCGTTGCCAGTACGTTGCAGAGGTTCGAACATATGGTCGCTGTATGCGGATGATTGCTCAGCGAGGATCATCCATCCCTCAGTTTCTCGTCCAGCGCGTCCGGCTCGACCCACAGCGTTCAGTAGGCCCGCAGCGTCGATGGACTCGACCTGTTCCCCATCGGGGTCGATGTAGCCCCGGCGGCCGACAATCACTGTCTTGAATGGGAGATTAACTCCTTCAATGAGTGTGGAAGTGGCAACTAGGACTCTTACGTGGCCTGCTCGGACTGCGTCTTCGATCTCGGCCTGGATGTCCACGGGGAGTGCGGCATGATGGAAGGCGACACCCTTGGGCACGATTTGGGTCAGGGGGTGCGCTTCTGTTAGCCGTGCCCGGGCGAGATCTGTCAGGTTGAGGGCTGTGGAGGCTTCATCGTCGAAGGCGTCGGCCACGTCTTGGGCTAGGCGTTGGGCTTCAACGCGGGTGGGTTGTATGACCAGAACTGCGCCGGAACCAGCTACGTGGGTGATGAGCGGCACGAGTCGTTCTCGCTCGGTAGTGGAGTCGCCATCACGTTTCCATTCTCCTCCCTTAGTGCGGCGGAGGACCAGTGTCCCCACTGGCTCGGTGATTCGTCGTCCTGTTGTGATATTGCCGGTGCGGAGGCGGATCTCGCCATAGATCGGTACATACTGTCGGGCCAGTCTCTTGCCTCTTGGCGGCTCGTCTGTGGCTTCGTCGAATTTGGCCAGGTTGGTGTAGACCGCGTTGAGGCGTCGCGGGCCTCGCCACTCGGTGTGATGTGTGACAGGTTCTTCGGCATGGGCGGTCATCCATTGGATGACATGGCTCTGGTTGCCCAGCGCCGCGGACAAGACGAGAATCCGATGGTCCGTGTCCACGGTGAGGTGATGGATCAGCGACAGTGTCTCCTCCAGACGCCAACCGCGAGTGGGGGCGGCCACGAGATGTGCTTCGTCGATCACAAACATCGAGTACTTGTGTAGAAGCGCCGCCGGGTCGGACCGGAGCAGGCCAGCCAGCCTCTCGGGTGTCATCACTGTCACTCGATCGCTCGGAGGTCGTCTCGTTTGGTCGAACCACACCGGCCCCTCAACATGAAGCTCGCGCCCGAGGGTCCGGAGTCGCCGGTTGAGGCTGTTCGCCAGCTCTCGGCAGAGGCTGTGGGTTGGTGCTACGACACAGACATTGCCGAGGTCGCTAGAGGCCACATGGGCAAGAATGAGGATTTGCGCCAACAGGGTCTTGCCGGCGCTAGTTGGGAATGACAGCATGAGGCGTCGGGCTCTGGGATCAAGCGGCGAAGGCTGCCCTTCGGTACCTGCCAAGAACGAGAGTTGAGGGGGCCACAGGCTCAGCACCGGAGGATCGCCCAGGGTCATGGCGCGGCTGAGATTGGGTAGATCGGGAGGCAACGCAGACCAAGCCGAGTTGTCTTGCAGTTCGTCGCTCAGGCACAGCAAGTGAGCCGCGACCCAGCGAGAGTCGACGTCAGATTCCGCGGCTGCGGTGCCCACAGCCCTTGTCAGGTGCTGCTGGGCCTCCTGAAGGGCTCCTCGGCTGCCGTAGGTGAGATAGTTGATCAACTCTCGGGCGCCTCGCACGACGCCGTCGACCGCAGCGAAGGGGGTCTCAGCCAAGTCGCCGATCTCGGATTCGAGGTCGGCAAGTTGGTCACGGCGGGCGTCGAGCAGCGGATAGATGGCCGCCCGGTCGAGTGCCAGCACAAGCACGCCGACCTCTAGTGACATCTTCCCCGGTGATGGCATATGTTCCGGCTCGGACAGGTCGAAGGGCTGGTCTGGCAGTGGAGCGCGGCGAGCGAGAGCGGTGGCATTGGGGATTAGGTCGCCGCCGAGGTATCCGACTTGGGCGGCAAGTGTGAGGCGCAGGCGCTCGGTGGTTGTGAAGTCGTCGGTCGATTGCAGAGCGAGGTCGAAGATGTGACCGGATACTTGATGGGCTCGCCGTTGCCGCGGCACATCGTAGATGTCGAGATCGGCTCGGGCCGTAGCCACTGCTTGGAGGTACCAGGCAGTGTCAAGAAGCGCCTCGTCGATGTCACCCTGCTGAAGAAACAGGCCTACTTCGGTGTCGGCTAACAGTTGCCGCAACCCGTCGGAGTCGGGAAGACGCTCATGGACACCTACGGCTTCGGCCAAGAGTTCGGGGTCTAAGGCTCGGTCCATAGTCCGCAGCCCTTCCAAATCTCTTCTCGGACGCGGCTGGCAAGTCCCGAGAAATCGGCCATGAGATGCAGCTGGGCTTGATGTTGGTCAAGTTCAAACTCGAAATAGGTGGCAACCTTGCCGAAGCAGCGGTAGACATTGGCGTCGCTGTCGGTCCCAACGCTGATTCCAACGCCGGCTGCGGGATCAGCATTGACCCAGTGCTCCGCGAGTTCGCCGTAGAAGCGGCCGAGGGTTTCGTCGTCGGTGATCTGCTGAGCTATCAGCGAGAATCGGCTCAAGTAGCTCAGTGAACGAGACTTCATTTGTCGGCAAGCGCGATTCACGGTTCGGCGGACTTTGCGGCTCGTGCCGTGGTGCTTCGATTCCCAGAGACGGAAGCAGAAGCCCGCGTCGGCTGTCGTATAGACGGTGAGCCCGTCGCCGCCAGGATCGGTGACTGACCAGTCGTGGCCCTCGACGCGGACTGGAACACCCAGCCCAGCGTCTACTTCAGATGCGACCTCAAACCAGACCGCCTCCGCTACCAGCCCGTGGAGTTGCTTTGTCGGGCCCGCTTGGGCAGGCGTGCCGATATTCTGCAGCAGCCCAGCCTCAAGGAGTCGCCGGTCCCGAGAGTCGAGAGGATCCCCGCTAGGTTCGCGTTGCCGAGACTGCCATTGCGCATGCAACCGGGCGTTGGTTCCGATGCGTCGATGAGCGATGCCCTCAGCCAAGAGGACGGCGGCGGCATCGACGTGTCCAGGATCGAGTCGGCACCTCAACTGGGGCCAACCCTCAGCAGCTGAGATCTTGGTATTCAGGAGTTCGGAGAGCGTGGTTATCTTCGCCGCCTGCGTGGTCGTGGTCGTGATCCGCTGTGAAGTCCGTGATGGCGGTCCCGCTCCAACGTACTGCAGGGACCGCTGCGCGGCCCAGCCCAACTCACCATGCGGCTGTCAACCCGAGCAAGCTACAGGATGATCCGCTGCTGCCACTACGTCACCTAGCGGCGTCTCGGCGACGCCGAGGGCAGTCTCGAGCCAGAGATCTGATCTGGGGCGCCCGAAGTGGTCGCAACCGGGTACGAAGGCTGGCCTGGTGGCATAGTCCACCACCAGGCGGAGTTCCCAGACCTCCTCCTCTTGTGTCCCAAACTCGGTGAGGTCCGCGAGTGCTCGCTGAAATCCGTGTTGTGAGTCAGCCCAACCGCGCGCCAGACCGACGGTGTGGCGTCGAATCCAACTCGGCGCTCCTGCAGCGTTGGGAAGTACATCGCGCGGCACCAGCGCTTCGAAGCCGTCTCAGCTGTGCTCACCAAGGAACCCGAGTGGAGTTCGCGGCTTATCGATGGCGAATGCGGCATCGAAGGATTCGAGTGCACCGAGCAGCGCGGAGCGCCAATTTTCCCTCGTCGTCATGTCGGCGAGATGAGCGTCGACGCCCTTGTCTTCGCCGAGCATCCACAGGGGTGGGTTGCACGAGGCAAGGGCGACCCGGGCTAGAAGAGCGCGACGAACCAAGTCGCGTAGCCGTTCGACGGCGTGGGCGACAGCTAATCCAGACGGACTATCTGGGACCGTGCTGATCGCTGTGACGGCTTTGGTCAGATCCTTCCCCGAGAGAGCGCTGCCGTGAATCAGTCGCGATCGGATGTCGTAGAGCCTGCCGATGTCTCGGAAGATCGCCCGAGCAGGATCGCTGTCGGTCGCAAGAAGCGCGGCTGCGCGTGTCTTCAATCTGAGAAGCACGTCGGTCCTTGCACGCCCAGACAGCGCCGCCTCGAAAGCAGTCGAGAGGTCAACGAGCTGCTCATCCCAGCTGTGTGCGTGATACGACATCTGCAACTTGCGGGTTGCCATGCCGAATGAGGTCACCAGCCAGCCCCTCGGCTCTCCCTCCGCCGCGCTCATTGCCTCAGCGAGGCCCTTGAATCGTTGAGGGTCGCGGGCCTCAAGGCAGACGATTCGGCGGAGCATGCCCGTTGGCGACAAGTATCCAGCGCCACCGCGAAAGCGCACGAGCGTCGGATCGAACCGTCCGACGAGCGAAGTTCTGCCCTGAATCTCATAGGCGGATTCGCAGGTACCAGCGTGAAGAAGCCGCGTCGCGAGCAGGAAACGGTCGATCCGGCCGGAGAGTTCCTTAGCTTGCTCAAACGGATCAGTGGCGGTTTCTCGGGCAACGACGATCGAGTGCGGTGGTCCGAACCCGCCCTGTTCCTCTTGGTCGTTGCAACTCTGGAAGTGCGGGATCACCTCCGCGATACGGTCGGAGGCTTCGCGACGGTGGCTGCTGGCGGAGGCCGTGACCGGCTTGACAGTTATGTCTTCGAACTCGAGCGGCTGACCATCTTCTGTGGTCAAGCTCGTGACCTCGCGGCAGCATGCGACCTCCGAACTGTCTGCGTCGACGGCCGCCACGAGATCGCTGAGACACCGAGCAACGCAGGATGCGTCAGGGGACAGCTCTTCCCTACGGAACGCTGCCTCGGCCACGACAGCCTCCAAGAAGCTGAAGATGTACCCGCTCGCGAAGTCGCGGCCCGGCCGTGTCTCGCCGCTGAATCGCGGATGGCGCTCGGTGATCGCGGCCTCGAACGGAGCGAACCCCCTGGCACCTGAGATGCTGTCACCGAAATAGTCGCGTCCAACCCGGAGGAACGGGTTGAACACTGAGGTCGGGAGCACGTTCTCCGTCCGCAGCACCGTGAAGGCCGATGCCAAGAAGGCACGAGCCAGAGCGTCAAGACTTGTCACAGTGTCCATCCTGCTCGAACGATGGGATCGGATGTCGAGTTCTTGTCGGTGATCATGGCCGATGATCGGCTGTCGATATCACCTCTGTGCCTCGCTGGGTTCCGCGACACGCGATCTGCTCGGCTCGAAGACGAGTTCGGGGATTACGACCTCCCAGGAGTCGTTCTCGAGGCGCTGCCGGTATTGCGGGTCCGAGCGGTCGCGGCTCCAGGTGGCGACGGCGAGGACTGTGGCCCCGGTGCAGCGCTTGTCGGTGGGGGCCGTGAACTTGCGTGCCAGGGTTCCCACGACGACGCCTGCGTAGTTGCGGAGTTGCCACCGGGCCGAGTGTGGTTGCACCCGCAGATGGTCGCCCGGCGCCAACTCGGCGATGGCGCGGTGGGTGGCGTCGTCGGGCGGCTTGCGGCCGGCGAAGCCCAGGTTGACGTCGCTCAGGGTGAGCCTCCGGTAGCGGCGGGCCAGTTCCGGCGTCTCCGGGGGGAGCGTTAGGGGATCGCGCCAATGCACCGACGGGTTGTCCCGGAGGGCGTCCTGGAACGGGTGCGCTCCTGGCCGGCGTGCCAGCGCGAGGGTGTGACGGGCGCGAGTCATGGCCACGTAGTACAGGCACCGCTCGGCGTCGCGGCCCTCGTTGCCGTCGGCGCGGTCCCAGCCTCCGTCCAGCACGACCACATGGTCGAACTCCAATCCCTTGGCCCGGTGCGCGGTGAGCAGCAGCAGCCCGTCCTGGTGGCGCCGGGCGTCGCGGGCCCACTCGGCCAGCCATTCGATGAATGATGCAGCCAGCACTTGGGCGCCGGCGGTCTCGATGTCATGCTCGTCCGCGGCTTGCCGCAACAGCTCGACCCACTGACCGGCGGGCTGCCTGTCCAGCCAGTCCATTACGTCGGCGCTCACGAGCATCTCGGGACCACGCCCGCGGACCCAGTTGACGAGGGCTTGTGTCTCGCGCAGATGCCACAGGCTCAGGTTTCCCTCGTTGGCCATCTGCACCGGGATCCCGTCGCGCTCGCAGACGGTCCGCACAGGTTCGAGGTAGCTCCATTGGCGGGCGATTACTGCGCACCTCGACCAGTCCCAATCCGGGTCGAGACGGGGGCGTCCCGTGGCGTGGTGGGCTTTGGGGTTGAGCCTCGGTGATGGTTGCCGGTTGTGAGTTCGGCTGTGGCGATGGTATCGCGCTCGGGGTAGAGGAGGCTCATGGAGTCTTCGGAGAGGTAGCGGCGGTCGGTGGCCTGCGGTGAATCGCCCTGGGTTTGGTGGTGAGTCGGCGGTCGAAGTAGGCGAGCAGTTCGGGTTCCCAGGCGCGCAGGGTGCGGGCGAGGCGGTTCGTCTCGGCGACGTCGAAGGCGCCGGCGTGGTGGTGCCAGTCCGCTAGCGCCGCCTCGGCGGCGGGCCGGTCGGGGTTGGCGTAGAGGTCGGCGAGCATCTCTTTGAGCGTCCAGGCGCACTCAACTTCGTCCCAGCAGTCGGCGCGGAACGCGGCGTCGAGGCGTTCCCAGGCCGCCGCTGTGAGGTGTTGGCGGGCGCGCAGCAGGTCCCGGCGCACCGCCGCGGCGGGTCGCCTTTGCGACCGCGGTGGCCGGTGAGCTCGGTCTGGCGTCGGCAGCGCACCTCGGTGAGCGCTTGCGCGGCGAGGCGCTGGATGTGGAACCGGCCCGCCACGCGGGTCGCCTGGGGGTGCCAGGTCGCGTACGGCGTCCTTGTAGCCGGCGTAGGGGTCGATCACCACCGCCTCGATCTCCCCGACCTGTTCTCCGAGCGCCTACAGGCGGGCGACCAGCGCCTTCTTCGAGCGGCCCTCGATGAGGTCCCACAACCGAGACGTGTCCAGGTCCACCAGGCCGGTCATGAAGCTCCGGTGGCGGCGGAACGTGGTCTCGTCGATGCCCAGGCGCCTTGGCGGACACGTGGGCAGCTTGGCGATCTTCCGGGCTGCGGCGGCGGCGATCGCCCGCCGCGCCGTGGACCAGCTCACCTTGAACGAGCGAGCAACCGCGGCGGTGGAGCGGTCCCAGGCCGCCCGCGCCGGCGTGATCTGCTCGGCGACCTCGGTGAACGACTCGACCCCGCAGCCCGCCGCCGGGCAACACCACCGTCACTTGTGCCAGATGGGGCGCACCGGCCAGCCAAACGCTGGCAGGTCCACCAACCGCACTGGCGCCGAGCCCTTGGACCACACCGTCTCGCAGCAGCTCCCACAGGCCGGCCGGCGCCGAGTCCGGATGTGCAGCCCCAAGGCCCTACCCGCCTCGTTGTCGACGCCGAGGATCTCCACCTCGCCCGGACCGGCCAACGACGCGCAGATACGTGGGTAGGGTTCTCCTCCACCGGGGGCGTCCTCCGAATCGGTGCTTGTCAAACCCGAATCTGGAGGCCCCAACCCGCCGATCGCCGACCTAGTCCCTGCTAATTTCCGAAGCGCCGGTTTAGCTAGCCCTGATTGTTCATGAGAATGGTTTGGGGGATGGCTGGTTTGTTTGTGGGGTCTTTGGGCGGGGTTTTGGGGCTTGGTGGGGTGTTTGGTTTCGGGTTTGGGCGCTGGTGGGGTGGTGTTTGGGGTTGGTGGTTGGTGTTGGGGCGCGTGGGGCCGGC
>MKWU01004868.1_pt1 | contig 15288 bp, 12 predicted proteins | sample 809101 | NCBI WGS metagenome assembly MKWU01 (sample SAMN05860141, study PRJNA318959) | sponge metagenome | host: Aplysina aerophoba | place: Slovenia: Piran, Adriatic Sea, Gulf of Piran | collected 2013-05-07 | reverse complement strand
ACGCCGTACGCAGAGGACGGCTGGCGGCGCCTCCGCATCGGCACGGTGGAATTCGAAGGCGTGGAGAACTGCGAGCGATGCGAGCTGCCGACGGTCGACCCCGAGACGGGCGTCCCCGATCCACGGCGCGAGCCGATGCGCACCCTCGCACGCTACCGTCGGCGTACCACCGGGGGCGTGTTCCTCGGCCAGAACCTGGTGCCTCGCGGCTCCGGTACGGTCCGGGTCGGCGATCGGGTGGTCGTGCTTGAGTCCGCCAGGACGAGGTGAGCTGCCGCCCCGCGGCCTGCCTTCAAGGACTCGGCGTTGGACGCCGGTAGTCGCGACTGCCGTGCCGGACGTGAAGAACGTGGACGGTCGGGCCGTCGATGGTGATGTCCATCGCGTTCTCCGGCCTTTCGCATTCAATTCGGTGCGAATATAACGTTTTCGAAGTGCTTGGGGTGACTGATCGACCAGTGGGAACCAGGAAAAGATGAACGATTCGCAGGACTTATATCGCGTCGGCGTCGACGTCGGCGGCACGTTCACGGACCTCATCGCCTACGGCGCCGGTGGGGTGCTCCACTCGGCCAAGGTGCCGTCGCTGCCCGGCGAGCAGTGGCGGGGCGTGCTCGACGCGCTCGCCTCGCTGGGGGTCGAGCCGGCGTCGATTCGAGCCTTCGTGCACGGGACGACCATCGCCACCAACGCGCTGCTGGAGCGCAAGGGCGCGACGACCGGCGTGGTGACCACCGAGGGCTTCCGCGATCTGCTCGAGATTGGCAAGGGGCGGCGCCTGGTCGGGGGGCTGTTCGACCCCGAGTGGCAGCGGCCCGCCCCGCTCGTCCCCCGGGACCGCCGGCTGGAGGTTCCGGAGCGCATCGCCGCGGACGGCTCGGTGGTGCGGCCGCTGGACGGCGCCGACTTCGACGCGCTGGCCGCGACGCTCGGCGCGAAGGGGGTGGAGGCGATCGCGGTGGCGCTCGTCAACAGCTACGTCGACGATGCACACGAGCGAGCGGTCGCACGAGAGCTCGCGAGCCGCCTGCCCGAAGCCGCGATCTGCGCGTCCGCCGAGCTCACCCCGGAACGCGGCGAGTTCGAACGCACCTCGACCGCGGTCCTCAACGCCTACCTCACGCCGGTGATGCGCGCCTATCTCGCGGCGCTCCGGAAGGCGCTGCTCGAACGCGACATCACCGCCCCGGTCAACATCATGGGCTCGAATGGCGGTGCCATGACCCTCGCCGCGGCCGCGGACCGTTGCGCGGGGACGTTCCTCTCCGGGCCGGTGGGCGGGGTCACCGGCGCGGTCCGGGTGGCGGCGAGCGCCGGCGTCGAGGACATCATCACGTTCGACATGGGCGGCACGAGCACCGACGTGGCCCTCGTGCACGGGCTCGCGCCCCGCATGTCGCACGACAACCAGATCGACGCCTGGCCGCTGAAGATGCCCCAGCTCGACATCCACACCATCGGCGCCGGCGGCGGCTCCATCGTATGGGTCCAGGACGACGGCACCCTCGGCGTCGGACCGCGGAGCGCCGGCGCCGTGCCGGGGCCCGCCTGCTCCGGGGGCGGGGGGACGGGGCCCGGCCTGCTGGGGGCGCGGGGGACCCGAGCCCACGGTGTCCGACGCGAACCTGCTGCTCGGCCGCCTGCCGGTCGACCGGGCGCTCGCGGGCGGGCTCGTGCTGGACCCGGAGAAAGCCCGCACCGCCTTTCGGAGGCTCCGCGCACGGGTTGGCGAGGACGGCGATTTCGTCGACGGGCGTGGCGAGAAGACGGACCCGGAGACGCAGACCCCCCATGCCCGCGGCGTTGGCGACGACGATCTCGTGGTCGTCGCCAGTGCATCGCTTCAAATCGCGGTCGCGAAGATGGCAAGCGCGGTGCGGGAGGTGTCGGTGCACCGCGGCTTCGACCCGCGCGACTTCACGCTGCTCGGCTTCGGCGGGGCCGGACCGATGCACGCGATGGCGGTCGCGGAGGAGCTGGGCATCTCCCGGGTCCTGGTGCCCCGCTTCCCCGGGCACCTCTCCGCGCTCGGCCAGATGCTCGCCGATCTGCGCCGGGACACGGTGACCGCGTGGGGCGGCCGGGTCGCGGAGCTCGCCATCGACGCAATGCGGACACGAGCCCTGGCAATGCGCGACGACGGTGCCGCGAAGCTCGAAGCCGACGGCATGCCCCGCGACCGCCAGCGCCACGAGTTCACCCTCGACGTGCGCCACGTCGGACAGTCCTTCACGCTGCCGATTCGCTGGGACCCGGCCGACGCGGACTGGACGCCGCTCCGCGCCGCGTTCGATGCGCGCCACGAGGAGACGTTCGGCTACACGGACCCCGCGAGCGACGTCGAGATCGTCAACGTCCGGCTGGTCTCCATCGGCGAGGTCGACAAGCCCGTGGTGGACTTCGCCCCGGCCGGGAGCGGCGACCCCGTCATCGAGCGCCGGCCGGTGTGGTTCGGGGAATGGTGCGATACGCCGGTCGTCGACCGCGAGCGCCTCGCGGCCGGCTGGCGAATCGAGGGACCGGCGATCGTCGAGGAGGCGGGAGGGACGACGGTGGCGCCGCCCGGATGGACGGTCGACGTCGATTCGAGCGGAGCGTTGATGTGCGAGGGGAACGTCCGGTGGTAGGTGCCACGCGTTCGCTTCCTGCGCAATTTCGCAACGCGTGTCGCAGCGGCGAACCAATTGGCGGACATTTCCGCGCGTAGGGTGCCATCCCGCGCTCGCACGCCTGGAGAGCACCAGCATGGCGAACGACATCCCGAGCATCCTGCACCACGTTTCCGTGGGCACCGACAACCTCGAGCGTGCCTGCGCGTTCTACGACTCGGTGATGCCGCATCTCGGCGCGAGCCGGATGATGAGCTTCCCGTTCGCAGTCGCCTACGGAATGTTTCGATTCAGGAGCGGCGCATCGCCATCCGCTGGAACCGACAGTTATGCCGTGACCTCCACATATGCTGACTTCGTTGACGGTTGAGGTACAGGCAATCCTTCCTGCTTGAGTCCATCGATGTGGAACTCGATCGCCTCCCTCATGCCGGCTTCGGTCTCCGCCTCGGTCCGACCCGTGGACACACATCCCGGGACATCCGGAGAATATGCCGAATATCCGGTTTCCGTCTTCTCTACAACGATCAGATATTCCATCACTTTAGTCCCGCTTGTCTGAGGACACTGTTGAGTGTGCCAATGGCAAGATCATCACCGGATCTTCCCGGAACCGTCACCAACCCACGCTTCGCCGAGTGCTTGTATTGCCGATGACTGCCGCGCATTCGAACCTGATACCAGCCGTCAGACTCAAGCAGTCGAATGACATCCCTTACCTTCATGGGTTAGGGCGTGTTCACACTAACGGGACCAAAAAGGCGCCATTTCGGACAGAAATCCACCGTAGGTCGGATTAGCGCAGCGTAATCCGACATGGCGCATCGCCCGACTCGGGCCGTGATGTCGGCTTACGCCTTCGGCTAAGCCGACCTACAGTGTCGATGCGGTGCGATCGTGTGAACACGCCCTAGACGCATTTCCGTCGCGTTCTGCTGCGTGACCACCGACGGTCAAGCAACTCTGCCTGACAGCACGATTTGGGGCCATGCTTCGAGGGATGTACCCAGTCTGACACTTTCGTCCGAAGTTCCCCGAAGCCCCGGCTCGTTATGTTCCACACGTGGCACAACCTTCGGAGATTCGCATATCGTCCAGAATGCTCGACGCAATCCGCCACCTCATGCGACGAGGCTATTGGTGCACGCAACACGGTTCCATCCCGGCGACGCGCGCCGGGCGGCACGCCTCGCCCTTGCCCGAATCCCGCCACTACATCGGCGTCCAGGTCCCGTCGTCGCCGACGCCGTTGAGGGAGTAGGTACCGGCGACATCGCCGTTCCCATCGAACTCGATGGCGCCCGACGCACCCTCGTAGTTGATGTCCTCGCCGGCCGCTATCGCCGCCTTGGCCTTCTCCCACTCACCGGGGCGAATCACCATGCCCGGAGCGTTGGCAACCTCGCGCAACGCAGCTGCGATCTTGCCCCGGTCGGCCGCGCCGGCCTTCTCGATGGCCAGAGCCATGAGGAATCCGATGTCGTAGCCGTGGGTCACGAAGGGTGCGGCGGGGTTGTTGCCGGCGGCCTCGAAGGCGGCGGCGAACGCCTTGTACGAATCCCCCTCGGTGTCCGAAGCCGGCTGCGACAGCATGATGTTGCCGCGCAGGGTGTCGGCGCCAATCTGCTCGATGACGGAGTTGTCCATCATCCCGTCCGCTCCCAGGAACTTCCCGAACAGGCCGTTCTCCAGGCTGTTGCGCAGGATGGTGATGCCGCTCGAGCCGTAGTAGGCGAACAGCGCGAGCCCCTCGCCGCCCGCTCCGGCGAGCGTGGAAAGCTCGGAGCGGTACGACGCCTTGTCCGGCTCGTGCACCTGGCTTGCGGTGATGGTGCCCCCGAGCTCGGTGAACGCGGTCTCGAACACCCCGGCGAGGCCCGCGTTGTAGTCGTCGTTCGCGTAGGCGACGGCAAGAGCGCGGTAGCCGTGGGCCCAGGCGAGCTCGGCGAGCGATCGACCCTGGTAGGCGTCGGAAGCCGCCACGCGGAACATGAGGTCGTTGTCGTCGAGCTCCGAGATCGAGGGTGCGGTCGCGGTGTCGGACAGCATCACCACACCGGCCGGAATCGCCACCGACTGGGCCATGCCGTTGGTGGCGCCCGAGCAGTTCGCGCCGAGAATCGCCACGACCTGCTCGACGTTGACCAGCTTCGCTCCCGCGTCGACCGCGGCCTTCGGATCGCACTGCGCATCGCCGGCCACGAGCTGATAGGTGTCGCCACCGAGCAGCCCGCCCTGCTCGTTCACGTGGGTCGCGGCAAGGTCGCGTCCCGCCATGATCGCCACGACCAGCTCGGCGATCGGACCGGTGATGGCAGCCGCGGAGCCGACCTTGATGTCGGCCGCCATGGTGCCGGCGCCGCCCAGGGAAATTGCGGCGGCTGTTGCAGCAATCAGGATTCTCTTCATGATGAAATCTCCCGGTTGGAAGACGATGGATGGACGGAGGCTGCGGTGGTCCGGAAGCGGCGTTCGCGGAAGATGCCCCCCGGAAACTTCTGCAAGATGAACTGGAGCGCCAGACCGACGAGAAAGATGCGCAGGTAAGCGGCCTTGATCGCCCACTCCGAAGGCAGTCGAGTGGTCAGGATCTCGGTTGCAGACCAGATTGTCCACACGAGGATCGCGCCAAGAATCGCGCCCCGGTTGTTCCCGCTGCCGCCTATGATAAGCATAACCCAGACCAGGAACGTAGCGGAGACGGGCTCCGCCGCATTGGGTTCGATGAACTTGATGTGATGCGCCATCAGGGCGCCTCCGAGTCCCATGAGGGCACCGCCCAGTATGAATGCCTCGATCCGGAGGCGCTCCACGTCCTTTCCGGCCGCGCGGGCGGCGTCCTCGTTCTCGCGGATTGCGGCCATCACCCGCCCCCAGGGGGAACGGCGAGCCCGTTCGAGCAGGACGTAGAGCACGAGCACGATCGCGAACACGAACAGCAGCATCCCGACCTGGTTCCACGGCTCCGAGACGTGCTCGAACGGCTTCGGGATCTGGGAGATCCCCCGCGCCCCGTTCGTGGCCCAGATCTCGTTCTTGAGCACGAGCCGGAGGATCTCCGCGATCCCGAGCGTCGCGATCGCGAGATAGTCGCTGCGCAGCCGGATGCAGATCCGCCCCACACCCCAGGCGACCAGGGCGCTCGCGATCATCGCGGCGCAGATGCCGGCCGGGACGGGGAGGTCGAACCCTCCGAGATGGCGGGTCGAGGCGGCGGACGTGAGGATGGCGCTGACATAGGCCCCGATCGCGAAGAATCCGCCCACTCCGGCGTTGAACAGTCCGGTGAATCCCCACTGAATGTTGAGGCCGAGGGCGAGCACCGCGTAGATCCCGCCCATCGTGAGCAGGAACACCGCGTAGAGAAAGATGCCATAGAGCTGATCCATCGAGAACCTAGAACACCCTGCCGCGGAACAGTCCGCTCGGCCGCCATATGAGGATCACGACCATGATCGCGAACGCCACCCCCGCCTTGTAGCCGGGAGGGACCAGCGGTTCGGTGCCGATCCACGGATAGGTCGAGAGCTCCTCGGCCAGGCCGATCACGAGTCCTCCCGCCATCGCGCCATAGGGCCGGCCGATGCCTCCGAGCAGCGCGGAGGCGAAGATCGCCAGCAGCATCCTGAATCCCATGTTCGTGTGCAGGTGGGTGTCGTAGGCCAGGAACACCCCCGCCGCGGCCGCGAGTCCCGCGCCCACGATCCACGTGGTACGGATCACGCGCTCGGTGTCGATGCCCGTCAGGCGGGCGAGATCGGGCGAGTCGGCCATTGCCCGCATCGCCTTGCCGGCCCTGGTCCGGCTCAGCAGCAGGTGCACCGCGAGCATCAGCAGCAGGGCGGCGCAGACGATGACGACGTGCTTGGGGAAGATGCGCAGCGTGTCGAGCAGCACCCAAGGAAGATCGATGCCCTTGCTGAACGTCTGAAGCTTCGCTCCCCAGATGATCTGCACGAGGGAGCGCACCATCAGCATCAACCCGAACGAGGCGATGACGAGGATGATCGTCGATCCGTGCCGGAGCGGGCGGAAGAACAGCCGGTCCATCCCGAGCACGGCAAGGGCCGTCAGCGCCATCGCGACGGGAAGGAAGAGGAGCGGGTGCAGGCCGGTGAGCGCGGTCAGGGTGAGGGTGAAGTACGCCCCCAGGGTCATCGTCTCCCCATGCGCGAAGTTCGCGAAGCGCAGGATTCCGAACGTGAGCGTCACCCCGATCGCGCCGAGCGCGTAGATGCTTCCGAGCACCAGGCCCGGGATGAGGTGGAAGTTGACGAACTCGATCACGGCCGGTCCGTCTCCCGAAGTCGAGCCGATGCTCCCGCGTCGGGCGCCGCGCCCGCGGTACGGACGCGAACGCCGGTGTCCGGACCAGGGGCGGCAGGCGTTGATTCGGCGCCGGCGTCCCGGGTCTCCTTCGCGCTCGCGGGGACCGTCGCCGCAAACGCGAGCCCCCGGGACCGGTGCCGCATCTCCGGGACCATCTCAATCGTCGGCGCCGGGGCCGTGAGCGGCAGCATCCGTTTGCGATTCACCGCCGCCGCCGAGGAACATCGCGCCCACCTCGGGGTCGGCGAGCAGGCCAGGGCCGGTACCCTCCAGCCGGTTCGCGCCGTCGACCAGCACGTAGCCCCGGTCGGCGATGCCGAGCGCCTGCCGCGCGTTCTGCTCCACCATGAGTATCGGGGTGCCCCGCGCGTTGATATCGCGCACCACGCGGAAGATGTCGCCCCGGAAGCGGGGCGAGAGACCCGCGGTCGGCTCGTCGAGCAGGAGGATCACCGGGTCGACCATGAGCGCCTTCGCGATCGCGACCATCTGGCGCTGGCCTCCGGACAGGGTGCCGGCGGGTGCGCGCCGGCGCTCCGCCAGCGGCGGGAACAGCTCGTACATCTCCTCGATCCGCGGCCGGAAATCGTCGGTGCGGATGTACGCCCCCATCTCCAGGTTCTCGTTGACGGTCAGGTTGGGGAAGACGTTCTCCGTCTGGGGCACGTAGCACACGCCCTGGCGGACGACCTGCTCGGGCGGGACGCCGGTGATGTCCCGGCCTGCGAGCCGGACCCGGCCGTCATCGATCCGCAGGCGTCCGAGCACCGCGTTCATCACGCTCGACTTCCCGGCCCCGTTGGGTCCGATGAGCACCACGATCTCGGACGGGGCGACCCGCACCGATACCCCGTGGAGGATCTCGGCCCCGCCGTAGCCGCCGATCACCCCGTCGAGCTCCAGTACCGATGGGTCAGGCGCCATGCGTCGAGGCGCCCTCCTCGCCGCTACCGAGGTACGCGTCTATCACGCGCGAATTGCGGCGCACCGCGGCCATGGTGCCGTCGGTCAGCACCGACCCCTCCGCCAGCACGATGATCCGCTCGCACAGCGAGGCGATGAAGTCCATGTCGTGCTCGATGATGACGATGGTGTAGCCGCGTTCGCGGTTCAGCCGCCGGATCATCTCCCCGAGCTTCACGAGCAGGGTCGGGTTGACCCCCGCCCCCGGCTCGTCGAGCAGCACGAGCCGGGGCTCCGCCATCATCGCCCGGCCGAGCTCCAGCAGCTTCTTCTGGCCTCCGGAAAGGTTCATCGCGAGCTCGTCGCGAAGCTCCCAGAGGGTGAGGAATTCCAGAGCGTCTTCGGCCTGCTCGCGCACTTCACTCTCGCGTCGGGCGACCGCGCCCGGCGCCAGCCACACCGGCCACAGGCGCTCCCCCGGCTGATCGGCCGGCACCGCCATCAGGTTCTCCAGCACCGTGAGCCGGCGGAACTCGTGCGGAATCTGGAAGGTGCGGACGATTCCGCGCCGGAACAGGAAATGGGCTGGAAGGCCGGTGATGTCCTCGCCGTCGAAGAGAATCCTTCCGTCGGTGGGCGGCAGCGCGCCGGCCACCATGTTGAAGATGGTGCTCTTGCCGGCCCCGTTCGGCCCGATGATTCCGGTGATGCGCCGCGCGTCGACCTGGAACGAGCAGCGATCCACTGCGGTCAGGCCGCCGAATCGGCGGGTCAGGCCCTCGACGGCGAGAATGGGCGAAGGCCGCGGACCGGATGGTTGCGCCATCGTTTCCATGCGCCCGATTCTAGCCGCAATATTCACCGATTCCCGTCTGCGGGCCGGCGCGGCTTTGTCTCGGAGGGCAAGGCACGAGCGGAGTCCCGGTGCAGATCCCCTTCGCAGCCGGGGGCTGAGTAGAATGCTTCCCGCGCCACGGCGGCGCAGGGAACGCCGCGGACGCGGTATGCGGAGATGTCCTCGGGACGAAAGGGAAGCTGCATGGACGAACACAGCGCGGCGGACGACTCCCGCGGTGGTGTCGCACAGGCGGAGGTTCGCCTGCCGAGCCGGGATCTTCACGCGGACATGTCGTTCTACGGCGAGACGCTGGGATTCCGCCTGGAGTCGATCTTCCCCGCCGACGATCCGGCGGTGGCGGTGATGACCGGCCACGGGCTGCGCATCCGGCTGGACCGAGGCGCGGACGAGGCACCCGGCACCATCCGCCTGCTCTGCGATCGACCCGGGGCATTCGCCGCGGGAGCGACCAAGCTCGAGGCGCCCAACGGCACCCGCATCGAGATACGCGCCCGGAACCCGGAGGTCGCGCGGCCGGCGACGCGCCATGCGCTGGTCGTGCAGCGAATGGAGGAAGGGAAGTCCTGGGTCGTGGGCCGTGCCGGAATGCAGTACCGGGACCTGATTCCTGGACGGCTCGGCGGCGCCGTCATCGCCTCCCACATCCGCGTTCCGGATGCCGGGCCGGTACCGGACATGGTGCACTTCCACGCCATCGCCTTCCAGCTCATCTACTGCCTGCGCGGATGGTTCAACCTGGTCTACGAGGACCAGGGACCACCGTTTCGCCTGGAAGCGGGCGACTGCGTCATCCAGCCCCCGCGGATCCGCCACCGGGTGCTGGAGTCGTCGGGCAACGCCGAGGTCATCGAGCTGGGCGTGCCGGCCGAGCATCCGACCACCATCGACCACGAGCTCGTGCTGCCCACCGGCACACTCGATCCGCAGCGCGAGTTCGGCGGCCAGCGATTCTGCCGCCACCGGCGGCGCGATGCCGCGTCGGCGGCATGGCGGCTGCCGGGATTCGAGGCACGCCCCACCGGAATCGACGATGCCACCCGCGGCGTCGCGAACGTGGTGGTGGCCCGGGCCGGGAACGGAGCCGCCGACACCGTCACGAGCCACGACGCCGACGTTCTCTTCACGTTCGTGCTGGAAGGGGACATGCGCCTGCAGGCCCCCGGGCGGGAAGCGCAGGAGCTGCGCGCCGGCGACGCCTTCGTGGTTCCGCCGCGGACCCGGATCGCCTACCGGCGATGCTCGCGGGACCTGGAGCTGCTGGAGGTGTCGCTGCCGGGTTCGTTCGAGACCACGATGCACGACCGGCTGTAGCGGGTTGCCGAAGCGACCGGGCGACAACGATGACCGACTTCACGAGAACCCGATCCCTGTTCCACCTGCCCGAGGGAATCATCTACCTCGACGGCAACTCCCTCGGGCCCCTGCCCCTCGCCGCGCGCGAGTGCGTGAGGCGCCTCCTCTGCGAGGAATGGGGCGAGATGCTGATCCGCGGCTGGAACGACGCGGGCTGGATGGAGCAGCCGACCCGGATCGGAGATCGCATCGGCCGGCTGATCGGCGCGCCGTCCGGCACGGTGGTGATGGGAGACACCCTGTCCATCAAGGTCTACCAGGCGGTGGCCGCCGCCCTGGAGATGCGGCCCGAGCGGAAGATCATCCTCTCGGACCACGGCAACTTCCCCTCGGACCTCTACATGGTCGACGGACTGATCCGATCGCTCGGCCGGGAACACGAGATCCGCCTCGTGGCCCCGGAGGATGTCGCCGGCGCGCTGGACGAGAGCGTCGCGGTCCTGATGCTGACCGAGGTCGACTACCGGACCGGACGCAGGCACGACATGGCGCGCCTGACGCGGGCGGCGCACGCGGCCGGGGCGCTGACGGTCTGGGACCTGGCCCACTCGGCGGGCGCGCTGCCCATCGACCTCGCGGGCGCCGGTGCCGATTTCGCGGTCGGCTGCACCTACAAGTTCCTGAACGCCGGCCCGGGCGCGCCCGCCTTCATCTACGTCTCGCCCGAGCACGTCGATCGGATTCGGCCTGCCCTCTCGGGCTGGCTGGGCCACGAGGCCCCCTTCGCGTTCGACCTCGACTACCGCTCGGGCCGGGGCATCGAACGGATGCGGGTGGGCACGCCGCCGATCATCGCCTTTGCCGCCCTCGATGCCGCCCTCGACGTGTGGGACGGCGTGTCGATCCACGACGTTCGCGCCCGATCGATGGAGCTCGGCGATCTCTTCATCGCCGAGGTGGAGAAGCGCTGCCCGGCGGTGGAGCTGGTCGGCCCGCGGGCCGCCGAGGAACGCGGCTCGCAGGCTTCGTTCCGCTTCGAGCACGCGTATCCGACGATGCAGGCGCTCATCGACCGGGGGGTCATCGGGGATTTCCGCGCCCCGGACGTCATGCGGTTCGGCATCACCCCGCTCTACCTCGATGCGGAGGACATGATCCGGGCGGCGGAGATCCTGGGCGAGATCGTGGCCGGAGGACTCTGGAATCGGCCCCGGTACCAGGAACGGCGGGCGGTGACTTGATTGCACTCAAGGGCCAGCCAACCTGCTCAACTGATTTTATTGATACTTCTGTATCAATTGGGGGCTATTGCAGTGATCAAGGTAGCCACGGCCATGACCGTGCGGCAGCAACTGGGTGACCTGCTGAACGAAGTCCGATATCGACGCGGAAGAATCGTCATTGCCAAAGCCGGGAAACCGGTAGCCGCGCTCGTCGACATCGAGACGCTCGAACGCCTGCGCAAGTCGGGTGCAACCGTTGCGCGAAGCCGTGGAGTCGACCGGCGGGCTGCTACGTTCGATGTGCCCAGACGACGGATGTCCACGCACTGCGCGCAGTGACCACCTCGGTTCGCTCGGGTCAACACGGCCTGACGGAACGTCCATTGTGCCAGGGCAAGCCCTAGCCTCGAATTAAGCCCCCGGCCCGTCATCGGGCCTGCACGGCGATGGGAGTGCCCGAGGGCGGACACGAACCGGACAGGACCCCGCGGAGCCGGCTGGCCAAACCAATAGCCCGAAGAGCTCGCGCAACTGCTCGACCATCTGCTCGAACACGCCGGCAATCCGCACCTCGTGACCACGGGGCTCAAGGACACCCTCGTCGCCCATGCCGCGGGCAACCCCAGGGCGCTGACCGTCATGGCCGATGGCCTGCTCGCCGCCGCCGCCGAGCACGACCGCGACGTCCTCGACGAGCAGCTCCTCCTCGAGTGACGGCGATTCCTACGACATCCGCCATCCCTGTTCAATCGGTATCATAAGTTGAATGACTGTATATGTGAAGCTATCATCATTCTAGCAGAGGGGAAGGGCTCCTCAGGGGCACTCGCCTTTCCCCTTGGTGCCCACTCGCGATCGCACACGTTCGCTCAAGCCCGCCGGTCCGCGATGGGGGTTCTCACCGGATGCATCTTGAAGGAGCGAAGGTGCGTTCGCACCACCGCGACGCCGGCGTGCGCTGTTCGGCGACCGCATTGCTGCTCGCCTTCGCCGCACTGCTCGGCACCGCGAACCCCGTGCAGGCGCAGACCGAGCTCTGGTCGGCCACCCTGAACATTGCTGAACCTGGCGCGGAGAGCGGCCCGGAGGGCTACTGCTCGGCGGCTTTGCATAATGCGTTTCCGGGCTACACCTATTGCACCCATGGCAGCTTGACCGGTACGGACGGCGCGAGTTTCGAATTCGACGGGACGACCTATACCGTCGAGTTACTGCGATACGATGCAGGCAGCCGGGACGACGACTTCAACTATGTTCAGATCTTCATCTCCCCCGGCTCTCTATTCCACCTCCACTCTCGGACGCAGAATTGGCGGCTGCAGGTCGGAAGCAACACTTTCAGCCTTGCCGACGCCTTTAGGGGGACGTCGATAGGAGCCCATCTCCTCAGCGTAGCCAGGTATTCGTGGGATATTGAGGAGGACGCCGGCGAGCGACCCTGGCCGGAGCCCGATACCGGTTCGACGGTCGCCGTGAAGCTGGTCGACGTTTCCACCGACGCCACCCTGAGCGCGCTGACGCTGAAGGATGCCTCCGACGGTTCCGCCGTCGCCTTCACGCCATCCTTCACGTCGGACACGGAGGAATATACGGCTACGGTGGCGCACGGCGTGGACTACGTGGAGTTGGCGGCGACGACGTCCCACGACCAGGCGACGGTGGAGTATCTCGGCGCCAGCGGCAATGCCTACTACGATCGGATTGGCCGCACGGACGAGCTCGATTCCCGGCTTTTGATCGGCACGAACACCTACCGGGTGAAGGTGACCGCCGGGGACAACGTGACCACGAAGACCTACACCCTGGTCGCGACCCGGCGGGACCGGCTCAAGGGCTGGTTCTCGGGTCTGCCGGACTCGCACGACGGGAGCACGCCGTTCACGGTGAATATCGGGTTCCCCGAGGCCATCGACTCGCCGCTCGCCAACGTTTCGGCGGCGGTCGCGGTCGACAACGGGACAATGAGCGACTTTTCCGCGAGCGGCGGTAGCGCGCGCAAGTACCGGATGACCGTCACGCCTTCCTCGGCGGAGGCGCTTCGCATCCGCGTGCGGGCGGCCCGGGACTGCAGCGAGAGCCACTCGATTTGCAGCACGAGCGGCAAGCAATTCGCCCGCGAGATGGGCCGCTGGGTGAGCGCCGCTGACGATGCGCGGCTGCGGGCGCTGTGGCTCACCTACCCGGCCGGTGGCTACCTGCGCGGATCGCCGGCATTCTCCCCCGACACCGGCGCCTACGAGGCGGAGGCGCCCGAGCCCACCGAGCGGCTGGTGCTGGTGGCGGCGCCCTACACGCCCGGCGCGACGGTGACCTTTGGCGGCAGCACGGTCGAGAGCGCCGCGGACCGCTATGACGGCGGCGCAACGGCGACGTTCCGCGTCGCCGACGGCACCGCCCGGGTGATGGCGACGGTGACCGCGCCCGACGGCGTGACCACCCGGACGTACACCTACACCGTCGAGCGCAACCGGGTGAATCCCGTCGACAGCGTCATCAGGAACCTCACGGTGACGCCGGTTTCCGGGACGCTGACCTCATTCAGCAAACCCTGGCCCGGAGCCCGCGCCTACTTCGCGGAGGTGTCCGGGGAAACCACGCATGTCACGGTGAGCGCGGCAGCGGTCGACCCCAATGCCGAATTGACGTTGCATCGCAACTCACCCGGGCTGCCCGAGTTTTCCGCCACCGATCGGCTGAATGTGCGCAACGGAACGGTCACCGTCGTGGTCAAGCTGAACAGATTCACACATCAGCGGTTCTACTGGCTCATCATCAGCCGGGATTGGCGCGGGTTGTCGATGGCGACCGCAGACGAGCCGCTGACGGCCTCGTTTGCGGACCCGCCGCCGTCGTCGCACGACGGGTCGACTTCGTTCCCATTCCGGGTTTCGTTCAGCGAGGAGGTGACGATCGGCGCAGACGACATGCGCGACCACGCGCTGCTGCTGAGCGGCGGGACGGTGGCGCGGGCCGCGAGGGTGGACGGGCGCAGTGACCTGTGGGAGCTGACCGTCGTGCCATCGGGCAACGGGGCGGTGACGATCCTGGTGCCGGTCAACCGGGCGTGCTCGGAGACCGGTGCGTTGTGCACGAGCGACGGACGGATGCTCTCGAGGGCGCCGGGCGCAGTCGTGCCGGGTCCACCGCAGGGGCAGCGGGCGCAGTCGACACCGCTCACGGCCACGTTCCAGTCGGTGCCGGCGGAGCATGACGGGTCGAGCAAGTTCCAGCTCCGGCTCCTGTTCAGCGAGGCGCTGCCGCCCGGGGGTTCGGGGAGAAGGATCGCAAGGGCGCTCGCGGCGACGGGGGGGAAGGTGCGCCGGGTACGCCGCGTGGACGGGCGTCGCGACCTGTGGCGGGTAGTGGTCAAGCCTTCGGGCAACGATGCGGTGACGGTGAGCCTGCCGGCGACCACCGGTGACTGCAGCGGCACGGACGCGCTCTGCTCGCCGGACGGCAGGAAGCTCTCGGGCGCGCTCACGGAAACCGTTCCGGGTCCGCCGGCGCTGTCGGTGGCGGACGCGGAGGTGGAGGAGGGTACGAACGCGGTGCTCGCGTTCGCTGTGACGCTCTCGCGTGGGGCGTCGGGAACGGTGACGGTGGACTACGCCACCTCGGACGGCACGGCGACGGCGGGGGACGACTATACGGCGGCCTTGGGGACGCTCACGTTCAATGCAGGCGAGACCGAGAGGACGGTTTCGGTCGCAGTGCTGGACGACAGCCATGACGAGGGCGGCGAGACGCTGACGTTGACGCTCTCCAATGCTTCGGGGGCGTATGTCGAGGACGGTGAGGCGACGGGAACCATCAGCAACGACGATGCGATGCCGCAAGCATGGCTTGCGCGCTTCGGGCGTACGGTTGCGGACCAGGTGCTGGAGGCGGTGGCGGCCCGCATGACGGCGTCACGGGCTCAGGGGACGGAGGTGAGCCTCGCCGGGCAGCGTCTCGGCGGCGGGCCGGCAACGGAGGATCGGCAGGCGCGTGAAGCGCAGGCCGGTCTCCAGTCGCTCGCCGACTGGTACCGAGGCGAGGACGATGGAATCGAGTCCGCCGCCTTCACGTCTCG
>MKWU01004865.1_pt1 | contig 15290 bp, 16 predicted proteins | sample 809101 | NCBI WGS metagenome assembly MKWU01 (sample SAMN05860141, study PRJNA318959) | sponge metagenome | host: Aplysina aerophoba | place: Slovenia: Piran, Adriatic Sea, Gulf of Piran | collected 2013-05-07 | reverse complement strand
GATACGACCCGGCGTCGAAGTTCCGCAACTCGACGTTCATCCAGCGGCACGGAAGCTGGGAGTACGGGCAATTCGCGCTGCCCGAATTGTCATCACCGAGCGATATCACCACCTCACGAGGCACCGCGGGAGGCGGCGGCGGCGGAGGCGGTTCAACTGGGATGATGACCGTGTTGTCCGAGGAGCAGCGGTCGACGCAGCGCGCCCGGATGGCGTCCACACCAATCCGGCTGGCGGCATAGCCGTCACGGTCAACGTGATGCGTCGACGCCGTGTCCGACAGAACAACCGTCACATCCGCGCCGTCCGCGTCGAAACGCCCCAACGACGACCACCCCGACAGATTCGCCTGCGCGAGCGTCTTACGATACGTACGACCCCCGACAACGATCTCATAGGTCACCGTAGCCGTCGCCTGAGCGCGCGGCACATAAGCCTCCAACTCCTGGCGGCCCACCCGGTCACCCATGTACCAATGAGCCCAATTGTCCGCAGTGCTGTCACCACCAATCGCGTACGTGTACACAAAGTTGTTCAACCCGTAACCCCGGCCCGAACTACCCGCATACCAATACTCCGACGGACCGAACAACACCGGAGAATCATTCACAGACCAACCCGTCTGATCCTGACCCCCAACAGGAGACGACACAACCACCGGCACCAACACCACCACAACAAGCCCTGCAACAGCCGTCCTAAAGCTCATGCGGCCCTCCCGAGTCTCGCGCCAACACCGTCGACAGCACGACTGCGGCGAGTGCGGTTGCGATGGTCCTGAAGCTCATGGAAGCCTCCGACCGGGGACGCGGAAACGATCGATGTATGATTGGCGCATGCGTCTACTGCAGGGGAACTTCAGTGCAGTGTAGGCGGCTGAAGTCGCCGGATGGAATGCCGGTACTTGTCCACTCGGGTCCCTCCACTGTTTCGTCATTCGCTCACCAATTGGGAACCCATATCTCCCCATCATCAAACTCGAACTCTGCTGGATAAGACCAGGTTCCGTCTTTGTCAATGCAATGGGCCCTACCGTTCAGGACATCTTCATTATAACACTCGGTGCTCTCCGGGATCTTTACACAATACTGCCCACCATTGAATAGCCGAAAACAGGCGACTACCTCCTCCTCACTGCACCCTGCACTGAAGAAAGTCAAAGCAGCAATGACTAGTGCCAAGCTCGCGGCCATGGAGCGGCGAATAATGGTCGCGATGCGGGTTCGGGTTGTACTCACTTGCCAACTCTCCTTGTAGTCACTTGCTAACTCTCCTCCGGAGGCCGACTACTGCAGAGCGACTTCAGCGCAGCGAAGGCGGCTAAAGTCGCCGGATGGGATGCCGTAGATGCGCGGATCGGCGATGAGGTTGAGGCGGCGGTTCGGCGACCACCGGCGGCGCCGAGAAGTAACCGCTGACGCATTGCGCCCCCCGACAACGATCTCATAGGTCACCGTAGCCGTCGCCTGAGCGCGCGGCACATAAGCCTCCAACTCCTGGCGGCCCACCCGGTCACCCATGTACCAATGAGCCCAATTGTCCGCAGTGCTGTCACCACCAATCGCGTACGTGTACACAAAGTTGTTCGACCCGTAACCCCGGCCCGAACTGCCCGCGTACCAATACTCCGACGGACCGAACAACACCGGTGAATCATTCACAGACCAACCCGTCTGATCCTGACCCCCAACAGGCGACGACACAACCAGCGGCACCAACACCACCGCAACAAGCCCTGCAGCGGCCGTCCTAAACCTCATGCGGCCCCCTCCCGACTCTCGCGCCAATTTGGAGGGGGTCGGCCTCAGACTGAGGACCCTCCAAGCGAAATGAAGTTATCTGGCCAGGAATTCACACCGCTGCCCGAACTGCTACGTGTAATACGTCGAACCTTAAGATAACACAGCTTAGCTTCTCCATTATTCATCTCAGAGACCCAGATGGTATTCCCATCGTCGGAGACTGCCTCAACAAACGCGACATGTCCGCGCCAAGAAGACGAAAGAGGATCGGAGTCCCATTGGGCAACAGAGTGCACCGTAGGGGATCGGTAAAGGCTCACCCCAGCCGATTCGGCGTTATCATCCCAGTTCCTCGCATGACTCCAAGGTGCCCCTTTACCGCCGAATGCCTCATGTAAGTAGCCATTGTGAAACGCGGTATTCGCACCTGTCTTCCAGAGTCTAAACTCCACCCATGACGTGCACTCGCCAATAGGAAAGTGGTAAGGAAGTTCGTTACCCCGCTTCCAATCCGAGCCATTTGTTGTCGCTGTAGCCCATGTAGTCCTCCAAGGATCACGCAGTTCAGCACTTGTTCTCGTGGTGCTGTCGCAATCCAGGCCCGATTCGTTCATTCGTACGTATTCGGTGTAGAGATCACGATACAAGCTGTTCAGAGGGGTGCTGGTTCCTGGAGCGTTGTCTCCCGACTGCCTAATTTGCGGTACCGTCGTAGTCGGAGTAGCAGACCGCACCGTGGCGCTCGCCCTACCCCACGGCCCGCAACCGTGCCTATTGCAGGCCTGCACCCACGATGTGTAGGTTCTCCCGACTATCGCCCCAGTGATCGAAAATGAGCGGTCACTCGATCCCCGGTCATAGGGGCCGAAAGTACGGCCCGGCCGGGAGATCTGCACCGTGTACTCGGTGATTGGAGATCCGCCGTCATCACTTGGCGGCGTCCACGAGGCCACGAAAGTCATGGTCCCGTCTGAGGCCGTGTTAACACGCGCGTTCACGGAGGGCTGCCCCGGCGCCCGAAGCGTCGCCGTCAGCGCCCGTCCGAGGTCCACCAGCGCCTCTACGAGGTTCTGCTGCGGCGCCGTCGTCTTCGTCGTAGTCGTAGTCGGAGTAGCGGACCGCACCGTCGCGCTCGCCGAACCCCACGGCCCGCAACCGTGGGTATTGCACGCCCGCACCCGCACCACATGGTGCCCCGCAAGCTGACCGGACCGCGACACACTCGTCCGACTACTCGTGTAAGTGTTGGTGTACTGCCGCCCGTTGGGATAATCCTGCTCCAGCTCCCAATGCCGGATCCGCGAGGACCCCGCCGACGACACCGACCAACTCACCGACAACGAACCCACACCACCCGACGCGCTCACAGACGCCTGCACCGGCGGACGAGGCGGCGTCGTCGTCGGAGTAGCGGACCGCACCGTCGCGCTCGCCGAACCCCACGGCCCGCAACCGTGGCTATTGCACGCCCGCACCCGCACCACATGGAGCCCCGCAGGCTCACTCCAAGACACATCCGTCACCGAACTCAGGAGGGAAATCGTAAATAGCCGCCCGTTGGGATAATCCTGCTCAAACTCCCAACTCAGGATCGGCGAGGACCCCGCCGACGACACCGACCAACTCACCGACAACGAACCCACACCACCCGAAGCCCACACAGACGCCTGCCCCGGCACCCGAGGCGGCGGAGGCGGAGGCGGAGGCGGCGGAGGCGGAGGCGGCGGAGGCGGAGGCGGAGGCGGAGGCGGAGGCGGAGGCGGAGGCGGAGGCGGAGGCGGCGGTTCAACTGGGATGATGACCGTGTTGTCCGAGGAGCAACCGCTGACGCAGCGCGCCCGGATGGCGTCCACACCAATCCGGCTGGCGGCATAGCCGTCACGGTCAACGTGATGCGTCGACGCCGTGTCCCGCAGAACAACCGTCACATCCGCGCCGTCCGCATCGAAACGCCCCAACGACGACCACCCCGACAGATTCGCCTGCGCGAGCGTCTTACGATACGTACGACCCCCGACAACGATCTCATAGGTCACCGTAGCCGTCGCCTGAGCGCGCGGCACGTAAGCCTGCAACTCCTGGCGGCCCACCCGGTCACCCATGTACCAATGAGCCCAATTGTCCGCAGTGCTGTCACCACCAATCGCGTACGTGTACACAAAGTTGTTCGACCCGTAACCCCGGCCCGAACTGCCCGCATACCAATACGCCGACGGACCGGACAACACCGGAGAATCATTCACGAACCAACCCGTCTGCGACTGCGCCACAACCGGCGACGAAACAGCCACCGGAACCAACACCGTCGACAGAACCACCGCAACAAGTCCGACAATTCCAGTCCTGAACTTCACAACCGCATTCCTTCGTTGCGACTTCACTATCATCGACTCTCCATTCTTCATCGATCGCCCATTCCTTGGGTGGAGGATTCCAGCGGTGGTACCATCAACCACCCGGCGAACGTGTCGTCCAGTGGCTTGGCTGTTGCACCGGCTTGGCTGTTGCACGATGCCTGCAGAGATGGCCTATGGCACACCAAGCTGCTCGGAGGTTCAATTACTTCTGCGTCCCTGTTCTAGGATGTCTCTGCATCGGGATCAACGCCCATCTGTCGCAGGATCAACCAAAGGATGCCACCAATTGCGACAAGTACTGCACCAGCAACTATGAGAGGAATATTGTACGGATCGCACCAAGAAGTAAGTACCTCGCCATCACGAACAATACGACCTACATAGCAGTCATGGGTATACCAGGCAACTAAAAGGCACACCACTCCCGCACCACCCATGAGGTAATGCAGCCACGACAACCATTTCCATTTCCCGCCGCGCGGACTCCGGTCGCGCTCGTCATCCGAAGGTGTTTGGTAAAATGTCATGACTCTTCTCCTATTTCTTTCTCACTGCCATTGCTGGGTCAGGCCACTAGCTGATCGTCGACTCACAGGGGTATCTCGTAACGGAGTCTTCGATTCGTTGTTTCCGGAAATGTCGCGATGTCGTTCTTGATCTTGTTCAAAAGGGACTCGACTGTGTCGATTTCTGCAAACTCTCTCGAGGTCGCGCGAAACATAGTCAGTCGGAAGCGACACACACGGGCTGCCAACTCCATCGCCAGCATCTCGCCACTCAGATCCGGTGCTAACTCAAAGTACACCTCGCCAATTCTCAAACTGGATTGTTGACCTGTCGGTGTAAGTGTGGCATCATCGCCAGAAACATCAGACGGACTTCTATAGCAAACCTCGACGATATCACCGTGACGTTGCCGCCCGGGTCTTCTCCGTCGACCGCGATCTTGGTATTGTGACTGCACACTTGTGATCCACTCGTAATGGATATGACCAAGTCCAATCTGGCGCGCATGCCGCTTCGCCTCTGCCGCGTACCTGTACAACCACATGAATGGATACAGTGCGACCAAAGAAGCGCCTCCAATCCAGACCTCAGAGGTTGTACCATCATCGGCTACAGGCTTTGGACACTTCGGGACCGCAAAGGCGATTCGTTGATCAGTCACTACCAGAACGACCTTTACATCTCTGATTTCACCGCCTGGCCAACTTAGTCCTTGTGCAGCACCTTGCCTGACCGAATTGCCATCCTTGGGGCCCAAGTGAATTGATCGTCTTTCGCGATCCGGAAGAGGATTAGCTTCTGGTGACCGCGACCGTGGCCCTGCTTCTGCTATCCGACTATGCGGTCGAGTCGCTGACGCGTACGGCGTTATCTCGATCAGATGGTGGTCGAAGTCGCCGTCCACAAATCCTCCTAAAGATTAGGATTACGGAAGTCGGTACTTGTCGACTTGCCACGCTGCAGGGCCGGCAATAGCAAAGCCACATAGCAAGTCAAAAACGCGATCGGCAGGATTAGAAGCACAGCTCCTACAACCCCTGAGGCCCCTAAGGCAGCGGACACCACGACGATCCAGGAGACGCCGATGCCCCATGCACGCCAATGTCGTCGACGCCGGTCGGCATGGACCCAAGACGCGAAAGATCGGCGATGAATATCGATCAGTACTGCGATCAGCAGAATGATCAGGGCTATGTAGGCGCCCCTCATTGGTCATCTGACCGTTTCACTTGCATTTTATTTGCGAACATATACCTCGCGAACACTTCAACCGCGTCCATTCTCACTTCTCTGGACCGAAGGATGAAGCTTGGCGTCACCGCCACTCGTAACTCTGGCAGGGCAGTCCCATCACTTAGCGTGAACTCGAGTCCACTGAGGCATTGCTTGAGGTAGGTCGGCGCAAACTCACGGTAGGTCGGCGAGAACTTAAGCTTGGGACCGTAAGATTCCAGCTGGAGAATGTGAGCATCTTCGATATTGCCAAGATCACCTGACAAAGCATACGTAAGCTTGCGACCGTCATCATATTCCAGCTGGAGATCGTAAGCATCTTCGATATTGTGAGCATCACCTGACAAACAGCTTGCCCCCGTCTCGGACGCTTTCGCCGCTTCCGCCAATGAGGTCGCTATTGACTCTGCGATCTTCACCGCAGTATCCCTGCAGCCCGGAATTGGAAAGGGCAATAATTTCAATCTGTCCGAATGAAGTACAGATTCGTCAAGCTCACTCTTTATGACTCGTTTGACAAATCTGTAATCACGGGTGACCACTACGACTCCATAAACACCGTCGTTATAGCGAGAATAGTCGGAGCCGGGCCCAAGACCTATCTCGCCGAATACGACATCGGCCCCAAACTTGCGGACAAGCTTTCGAATGTTCGGGCGAATTGTCGAGAGTTCAACGACAGCCGGTGCTACCTCTAACTGCGCGATCCGCGCACGTGAATCATGGATGACATGTCTATACCATCCAAAGGTTTCAGGTAACGGCATCTTAAACATACCTCCGGGAATTCGCGACGCTAAGTGCCCCGAGATTCGAATCCATACCATCACCATGAGCGGTGGTGTAACGAGTGGCCGCAAGGAGGACGCCAATAGGAATGGCGCAATGTCGGGAGAGCCAGCGAACCCGGGGGACTCGATTGGTGGTTGCTGCGGCTCGGGTGGATGAAGTGGAGCGGACTGCGGCGCGCGGCGGTTGGGCTAAACCTGAGTGTCGAGGATCAGAAGCCGAACCGGCGCGGTGACGGCCCCCCCCCCCGCGCGCGAGGCCAGCGCAGATCGGTTGGGGCGTGAGGAGACGTCGTGAGAATTCGCCACGGCCGACGAGTTCGGGGGTTCAACGTTCGAAACCGTCACGATCCTGAGAACCCCTTCGCTGGTGTCGATCACCTGTTCAGACCCCGTTCGAACTTGACGTCGGCACTTGGGCGTTCGGACTATAGCAGCCTTTCGCCGACGGCAACGAGGCTCTTCCGACGGACTTCTCGGTTCCGGCAACCTGCGACAGCCGGCACGAATGCCTCGCGGCCGCCGACACAGCGGCCGCAACGCGGACTCGGTTCCCCGATGACCCCGAGGCCGGGCTCGCCCCACGATCCTCCGCATCGACTGTTCCCGATGCGGCTCGGGCTTCAACACCCTCGCGCGATCCTCAGCCGCGTCGAGTGGCCCAGAAGCGGCGGCGCAGCGGGATCAGCAGGCGTCGGTACCATGATGGAGTGGTGTCTGTCGCTCCGTCGCGTGCGCCGAGTACGCAGGACGCGCAGCGTGCTGCGGAGGCGCTGGTGGCGGCGGGCGCTTCGGCGGTGCTGTTGTACGGGTCGCTGGCCCGGGGGGACCAGGGCCCCGACAGTGACATTGACCTGGTGGCCGTCTTCGACGATCTGGACTACAGCACCCGCTGGTGGCGCAAGGTCGAACTCACCCGGTTGGCTCGCCAGGCTGCGGGACGACCGGTGGAGGTGCGGGTCACCGACTGGCCCGAATGGACCCATCGCAGCCAACGGTTGCACACCAGCTTCGAGCGAGGCGTCGCCGCCGACGCTGTCGTCCTGTGCGAAGCGCCCAACGGGTCGGTGAACTGGAGGAAGGAGATCGGGATGCCAACCAGCGACGCCGGCGACGCCGCCCTGTCCCTCGGCCACGCCAACGACGCCCTGCGGAGGATCGAGACCGCTCTTGAACCCTCCCCGGCCGAGCGCAGAGCCCTGGCCCACGACGACACCGACGACTATCTGTCGTCGGTGGCTGTCCGCCTGCGAGCGGTATGCGCCGAATCGCAGACCGTGCTGGAAACCGCGCTGAAGGCACTGGTGCACCTTCACGGCGCCGAGCCGCCGGGGCGGGTTCATCGCCTCGACGACCTGCTCGTCAAGCTCCGGAGTCCTCGGGTCCAGCAGGCTGCACGAGAGTTGATGGTGGGGTTGGACCTTGCGGAGGTGACGCTGTGGCGCCAGCGAGGCACCTATCCCGGCGACTTCCCGGACATCGCCCTGGAGGCCCTCACTGTTCACGCCCACCGCCTCGCCGCCGCTGCCTGCAGCTCGGCCCGCCTCGCGGCCGACCAGCTGGCCGATGCCGACCCGCCGGCCGGAAGGGAGGTCGCCGGGGCCAGGGGGCTCGCAGCAGCCATCGAGCACGGGCTCGACCGCTGGGATCTCACCCGCTCGAGCCCGGCCTCGCAGATGGGCATACCCGAACCGCCCCAAGCGGATCGGCCCACCGATCGCTGACCCGCGCCTCGCCGGCCCTCGAAGGGGCGGCAGCAGGAGTCGGATCGACGGTGTTGCGGCGGCGTCGACGTCGTCGTAACCCTATGAGCCTCGTCAAGGACGAACGGCCCAACGACGAGATCCCGGCAGGGACGTTCCACGCCGACGACGACGCTGACGCACCTCCGCCGGAGGAGAGTGTCGTCACCTGACGGCCTCCGCACCTCCCCCGGCGATATCCGGCGCCGGAGGCCCCTTCTTCGCCAAGTCGTTTGGACGCGGGTTGCCAACTGCCGGAAAGCCGGGCTGACGCCCGCTCACAACGACGGCAGGCTCTCGTGGTGGTTGCCCTCGTTCCTTCAGAGCTGCGGAGCCCTGGGCAGCGAACCCGTTGGCAGGAGGCACACCATCCCGCCACCAGCGCAGCGGTGCTCGGACTACCCTCGGTGGCTGTGACCGCCCGGGAGCATCGGAGGCCGCTGTGGCGGGCGGTGCTGGTCGTCCTCACCGCGTTGGCGGTGCTCGGCGTGACGCCGGTGGGGGTCGACGCGCAGGACCGCGCCGACGCGGGCGACGTCGTGGCGCGGATCGTGGCCCGACGCCACAGCGACGGGCGAGTGGAATTCGCGCTACAACAACAGACCGCCGACGGAACCTGGGCGCAACGCCAACTGCCGTCCCGCCGCTTGTTCCCCCCAACAGCAGCCGCGGGCCGCTGGCTGGTCAGCAGCCCACTCGCACTCGCCGGCGGCTCGGTGGCGCGGATCGTGGCCCGACGCCACAGCGACGGGCGAGTGGAATTCGCGCTACAACAACAGACCGCCGACGGAACCTGGGCGCAACGCCAACTGCCGTCCCGCCGTTTCTTCCCCCCAACAGCAGCCGCGGGCCGCTGGCTGGTCAGCAGCCCACTCGCTCTGCCCGGCGCGCCCGGCGCGGCGGCCCCCGGGGCGGCCGCCCCGCCGCGGGGCAGGGGAGGGGCCCCCCGCCGACGGCGCACCATCCGGCGGGAGGTCGCCCCCCGAGGTGCCGGCGAGCCCCGTCGACCGGTTCGCCGCACATCTCCTCCAAGGCGCGAACGCGTCCCGTCCCGCCTCCTGGGGCGAGTTGGTGCTGGACATCGGACTGTCGGCAGTCGCCCGCGAGAAGGCCCAGGCCATGCTCGACACCGGGACCTGGCAGGACGGCTTCGACTTCGTCAGCCGGCTCGAGCCCGGCTGGGACATCTGGCGCATCGGCCATTCGGTCGGCGCCGACACCGCCCTGGACCATCCGGAACTCCCCACGGAAATCGCCGCAACACTCCTCGCCGACGGCAATGACGCCCAGCTGGCGTGCGAGCGCTGCACCCACCTCGGCGCCGGCATCGCGACCGGCGACGGCCGGACCTTCGCCACGGTGATCGTCGCCGGCGCCATTCCCGGCGAGGAACTCACCGAAGCCGCGATGCTCGCCGCCGAATCCGAAATGGCCGACCTCGTCAACGAACTCCGCTCCTCCCTGGGCCTCGAACCCCTCGAGCAGCACGCCGGCATTGCCGCCGCGGCCCGGCACTGGTCCCAACGCATGGGCGCCGAGGAGCACTTCCGCCACAACTTCGGCCTCGGCGACGGCTACCCGCCGGGATACACCCCCGTGGCCGAGAACATCGCGGCCGGCAGGTACCGCGGCGACCTCTCCGCAGCGATACGGCTCTCGTTCGAGGACCTCGTGAACAGCGAGGGCCACTTCCGGAACATGACCGACCCCGCCCTCACCCACCACGGCTACGGCATCGTCCTCAAAGCCGGCTGGGTGTGGGTCACCCAGAACTTCGCCACCTACCCGTAGACCCGCCGCTGCGACGCGCATCACCGCGACCCGGGGTTCCACCCCGGGGATTGCTCGGCAGTCTCGCCGGGACCCGGCGCGACTCTCAGCCGCGCCGGGCCGCCCAGAAGCGGCGGCGCAGCGGGAGCAGCAGGTGACGGGCCGCCGGCTGGCCGCAGACGTTGGCCACCAGCAGGTAGAGAAGGCCGGTGACGACCAGGCAGACCGGCGCGGTCAGCAGGTGCGGAGCCCCGTCCAAGGCCCGCACGAGCATGTAGCCGACCACTCCCGCCACGATCGCGGCGGGCAGGAGTCGCCCAGCCAGCCGGGCGAACGGCGCGCGCAAACCCAGGGTGCGGTGGGCGCGCCTGCGCAGCATCCCGAACTCCAGCCAGGCCGCGACGGCCGCGGCCAGCGCCAGGCCGACCGCCCCCAGTCGGCGGATGTCGCCCGTCTGGCGGATCTCGTTGTCGAGGAGCCAGAAAGCCGGGAGGTCACCCAGTCGCCGGAGTTGCCCGTCGACGATCCCCACCCGGTCGAGTTGGATCATCAGCACCAGCCCCCCCAGGGCAGCGAAGATCAGCCGACCGCCGGCTATGCGGGCCGGACCCTTGGTGTCACCGGCGGCGTAGCAGGTGTTCTGCAGCAAGCGGGAGAGTCCCGCAGCCACGATTCCCAGGCTGTAGGCGGCCAGGACCAGCCACACCACGTAGGTGTCATCGGACGTGAAGTTCACCCTCTCGTAGAGGGCCCCCACGATGGGTCGGCCGAGGATCACGAATGCGACGACGGCGAAGACCAGGAACAGAAGCACCCGGGCGGCGGCGACGACGAGACGCTCGTGCATGCGCGCGCGACTGTCCTGCTCGCGGGCCAGTTCGGGGAGATCGGCGGCGGCCACCGAGACCGCGAACACGCTGATGGGCATGAGATACAACACCTGGGCACGGTCCAGGTAGGCGATGGCGCCGGTGGCCAGCAACGACGCCAGGATCACGTCCACGTAGCTCGAGATCGTGACGACACCGCGGCCCGCCACCGCCGGTCCGAACCGGCGCGCCACCTCGCGTACGCCGCGCAGCCGCAACCGCAGGCTGATCCGCAGGCGCGGCACCAGTGACACCACGGCGGGGACCTGCACGACGAACTGCAGAGCACCGCCCACCAGCACGCCCCACGCCGCCGCCTCGGCGATCCCGGTCTCGGCCGCGCCGACGACGCCGGCGGCCGCCACCGCGGCCACGATGGCCACGTTCCAGAGCACCGGCGCCACGTAGGACAGGAAGAACCGGCGGTGCGCGTTCAGCACCCCGAGGCACCAGGCGGCCAGGACGATCAGCCCGATCCCGCCGGCCATGATGCGGATCAGCACGACGGTGAGTTCGTGGCGGGCGCCGGAGAAACCGGGGGCCACGATCCAGGTGAGCGGCTCGGCCCGGGAGATCGCCAGCAGCACCCACCCCCCCGGGAGCACCGCCCGCAGCCCCCCCACCGCGCCCGCGGAGCGGGCCCCCCCCCCCGCGCCCCCGCCACGGCGCCGGCGAGGCGGCCCGCCCGCTCCTCGTCGCCCTCCTCCAGCACCTGCGCATACACGGGAATGAAGGCGGCCGACAGCGCCCCCTCCCCCAGCAGGTTCTGCAGCAGTTTGGGGATGCGCAGCGCCGCACCGAAGGCGTCGGCGGAGGCCCGGGTGCCCAGGAACGCACCGAGGATCACCTCGCGGGCGACGCCGGAGAGGCGCGACAGCACCACGCCGGCCCCGACGATGGTGGCGCTGCGGCCGCTGCTGCGGCGGCGGGCGCCGAAGCCACCGGGGGCCGGCACCCCGTCGGCCGCGCACGACCGCCGGTAGAATCCGCGCACGGCAAGCAGCGTAACCAGCGCTGTACCGGGCTCCCGGGCGGCACGGCTCGGGAACGCCGGGCCGCCCGGGTCGGGCCGGCGGGCCGCCGGGCCGCCGGGGGGGGGGGGTCGGGCCGACGGGCCGCCGGGCCGCCGGGGTCGGGAGGAAGCGCTGCCCCGGGTACGCACGGGGCGGAGGGAGGCACACTCGTGGAGGGATCCCAGCGGGCGACGAACGGCGGAGCAGCCGGCGACGCGCAGTCCAGGCGCCGGGCGATGCAGGACTTGGGTCGGCGCGCCAAGGCGGTGGCGCCGGTGCTGGCCGCCGCGCCGACGGAGGTCAAGAACCGGGCACTGCGAGCCGCCGCGGACGGGTTGGCAGGCGCCCGCGACGAACTGCTGGAGGCCAACGGGCGCGACCTGGTGGCCGCCGAGCTTGCCGGCATCTCGGCGACACTGCTGGATCGGCTGCGCCTCACGCCGGCCCGCATCGACGGCATGGCCGGCGGCCTGCGCCAGGTGGCCGAACTCCCCGACCCGGTGGGTGTGCTCGTCGCCGACGACGTCCGCCCCAACGGTCTGCGCATCCAGCAGGTGCGGGTGCCGCTCGGCGTGGTGGCGATCGTCTACGAGAGTCGGCCCAACGTCACCAGCGACGCCGCGGGCCTGTGCCTCAAGTCCGGCAACGTGGCCTTCCTGCGGGGCTCGTCCATGGCCATTCTCTCGAACCAGGCAATCTCCGCCGTTCTGCGCGAAGCCTACGTCGCCAGTGACCTGCCGGCCGACGCACTGATCCTGGTGGACGACATCAGCCGGGAGGCGGCGGTGGAGTTCATGCGGCTCAGCGGCTACGTGGACTGCCTCATCCCCCGCGGGGGGCCCGCCCTCATCCGGTCGATCATGGAGAACGCCACCGTGCCGTTCATCCTGGACGGCGACGGGAACTGCCACGTCTACGTGGACCGCGGCGCCGACCTGGACATGGCCACCGCGATCGTGGTGAACGGCAAGACCCAGCGCCCGTCGGTGTGCAACGCAACGGAGTCGCTCGTCGTGCATGCCGCGGTGGCGGCGGACTTCCTGCCGCGCCTGGTCGGCGCGATGCCGACGGTGGAGATGGTCGGTGACGAGGCCTCCCGAGCCCTGGCGTCGAGCATCGGAGTGGCCGACGAGACCGACTACGCCACCGAGTTCCTGGACTACAAACTGTCGGTGCGCGTCGTGGACTCACTCGACGAGGCCATCGATCACGTCAACAAGTACGGCACAGGGCACTCCGAGGTGATCGTGACCCCCGACGACGATGCCGCCGAGCGTTTCTGCAACGAAGTCGACGCCGCCGCCGTGCTCGTCAACGCCTCGAGCCGGTTCGTGGATGGCGAGGAAATGGGTTACGGCGCCGAGATCGGCATCAGCACCCAGAAACTGCACGTACGCGGCCCGATGGGCGTCGTCCACCTCACCGCCGTGAAGAACGTCATACGCGGCGACGGCCAGATCCGCAGCTAGGCACCCGAACCGGCGCCGGCGGGAACCGGGCCCTCCGGGGGGGCCGCATCGCGCGCCACGCTTCTTCAGCCGGCCGCCGGCCGGACACCGGGGGGCTGCGGGGGCTGCCGGGAGCCACCTTCCCCGTCGTTTGAGCGATGGCCGAATCCATCGTCCAGCAGCCCGATCGGCTCCCCCGAAGGACTATTCGGCCGCCTCGCAGGCCTCGTCGCTCTCCCGGAATGGGGGTGGGAACAGATCCTCGTACCTGGCGCGGTCGGGGGCCACGACCGCCACCTTGCCATTGCGCCGCGTGACCACACCCGTGCCAGTCTGATCGGCCACGAGGTGCGCATCCTTGGCCGCCAGGATCAACGAGCGCATCACCGAAGTCCTCACCGCGCAGAGTCCGGGGAGCGTCCCCGGCATCGGGACCGCCGGCGCCAAGTCTCCCGGCACCCAGGAGTGTTGTGAGTAATCCCCGAATCGTCCAATCCCTCGCCGCTAAAGCCCTGGTAATGGGCTTGTGGTTCGGCGAAATGGCCATTACTCACCAGTCTCCCAGGACATCCCCGCATTCGGGAGCGGGGTGACCAGAGCCGGCACGTCCTCGCTCAATCATGTTCGCTCAATCATGTTCGCTCAATCATGGGTGCCGCCCTGCTCCAGCAACACAGGCACCGGGCCGGTGTTGTCGTACAGCCTCCACTCATCGACCCTGGCGGCGTAGAGATCGCGCAGGTTCCGCAGGCCGGCCACGAAGCGCCTGCGAATCACGTCCTCGGACACCCGATGCCCGCCTTGCCGAACACGCGCCTCAACCCGGCGAACGGCCTCGTCTGCACCATCGAGCGACAGAAGAACCAGCATCACCCGGTAGCCGTCGAACCGCCACCGGTCGATGCGTCCGAGGTGGCCGCGCCCAGACAACGTGGTCTCGAACACGAAGCTCCGGCCCCCTGCTGCGAGGCGGTATGCCGGGCGCGCGCGTCGTTGATGGCGTGGGGGCCGGCGGTGGTGCCGGTGAGGATGTCTGAATTGTTGAGAATAACTTTCCAACACTCAGAGAACGACTGTTGTCAGTGTCGTAGGGGGTTGATAGAGTTAGGGGTACCGGTCACTGACCTCGATCGCAGCGGGGTCGGTCTTCCCCGACCGGCTCGTCGACAGGAGTCGACCCGAGCCCGACCGAACGCCCCCGGGGAGCGACCAGTGACCGATCCCACCCTCATCGCCGACAGCAGCGACGCCGGCGGGCGCCTGGGCGCCGTCGGGCAGAGTGCCTCTGTGGCCGATCCCACCCTCATTTCCGGTAGTGGCGAAACCGCCGGGTTCCTAGGCGGGGTCGGGCAGGGTGCCTCTGTGGTCGATCCCACCGTCATTTCCGGTAGTGGCGAAACCGCCGGGTTCCTAGGCGGGGTCGGGCAGGGTGCGCCTGTGGTCGATCCCACCGTCATTTCCGGTAGTGGTGCCACCGGCGGCGGTTCGGCGGTGCGTGGGAACGGTGAGGCGGGCGCTGCGGGTCCGGGCGTTGTTGGTGCTGGTGCGGGGGCGTGCGGGTGTGGGGGTGTGAACGCGTCGGGGGCCGATGGGGATCCGGAGGTTTGGTTGTCGGCGGTGTTGGGGGTATTGCGTGAGGGGTTGGGCTCGTTGGGCGTTGATCGTCTCGATGAGCGGCTGGGTTTGGTGGGGCGCGTCGAGTCGGCGGCGGCGGCGTTGCGCGCCGAGACCGTCGCGGCGATCGCCGGGCGGCGCGGGGAGGCGGAGGCCGCCGTGGCGGTGCGGGACCGGTTGCGGGAGTCCCGCGGCAAGGCGAAGCGG
>MKWU01004864.1_pt1 | contig 15293 bp, 11 predicted proteins | sample 809101 | NCBI WGS metagenome assembly MKWU01 (sample SAMN05860141, study PRJNA318959) | sponge metagenome | host: Aplysina aerophoba | place: Slovenia: Piran, Adriatic Sea, Gulf of Piran | collected 2013-05-07 | reverse complement strand
GCTCGACCTGGCGCAGAAGCGGCATCAGGCGGCCATCCGCGCCGCCGCCGCGCTCAAGAAGACGGTGTCCGGAAGAGAGCCCCGGGCCAGGGCCGCCTACTACCTGGGCCAGGCCCACGAAGCGGTGGGCAAGGACCGCAAGGCGTACGCCTTCCACCAGGAAGCGCGCCGGCGCGGGCCCCGCTCGGCCTGGGGCAACCGCGCCCGGGAAAGGGTCCGGGAGCTTCGCCGGAAGCACCCGAAACGGCTCGGACTCCGCAACGGCGACGCCATGCTGCGGGAAGCCCGGCAACTTCAAAAAGAGCGCGACTATCCCGCCGCGGCCGATCTGTACCAACGCATCCTGCGGGAGACCAACTACCGCCGGCTGTCCCTCGATGGGCTTGCCGCCGTGTACCGCAAGATGCGCCTGCGGGACGAGGAAGAACAGGTCCTGCGCCGGTACGTCCGGCACTATCCGAAACGCGACAGGGCCGGCAAGGCGCTTACCCGGATCGCCATCATCCAGTGGAATCGGGACGACAACGCCGGAGCGTTGAAGACCCTGCGGGAGTTCAGGAGGAAGTATCCCGGGCATATCCGGAAGCGCTTCGCCATCTACATCATCGGCCGCATCCACGAATCCATGGGCCAACGCGAGGCAGCGATCCGGACCTACCGGCTGCTCTTCGCGAAAGAGCACCGCTACAGCCGGTTCCGCAACGACGCGGCGTGGCGGCTGGCCTGGATCCACTACCGGAGAGCCGACCACAAGGCGGCCAGGGCCCTGTTTCGCGAGATCGCCGGAAGGCGCGGCAACTTCAGGCTGGCCGCCACTTTCTGGGAGGGCCGCACGGCCGAGAAGCTCAAGGAGTCCGTGGCCGCCCGGCGACTGTACCGGCGGGTGGTCAAGAAGGACCCGGACTCCTACTACGCGCTCCTGGCATCCCAACGGCTCCAGGGTCTCGGTGTCGAACTTCCGGACCCCGCGCCGCCCAAACGCGCCCGGAAAAAGGCCGGGACGCCGCGTCTGGGCGCGCGGGCCACGTTCCACCTCGCCCGGGCGCGCGCGCTGGCGCGTCTGGGCCTCCACCCGCTCGCGCATCCCGAGCTGGACCGGGTCCGCCGGCACTCCAAACGTACCACCGCCCTCAAACTGCTGCTCATGCGCGAGTACGCGCGGGCCCGGGCCTACCACCGTAGCCTCTCTCTGGCGCAGCAATCACCGCCGTCCCTCGAGACCTTGCGGCTCCAATATCCGCTGGCCCACTGGGATGCCGTGCGACGGCATTCAACCGAAAACGGGCTGGACCCCTACCTGATCTTGTCGCTCATGCGCCAGGAAAGCATGTTCAAGCACAAGGCCATGTCCCCCGCCAACGCGCTGGGGCTCATGCAGTTACTTCACGAAACCGCGCGCAAAGAGGCGTCGCTGATGGGACTGCCGGCGCCCGAGGTGCGCCAGCTATTCGATCCGGACCTGAACATCCAACTCGGCGCGCACCACCTCAAGGGCCTGCTCGAACGCTACGACAATAGTCAGGCCAAGGCGCTGGCAGCGTACAACGCCGGCAAGGAGGCGGTGGAACGCTGGACCCGGGACCTCGGGTCCGCCGACGACCTGGAGTTTATCGAGCGCATCTCCTACCGGGAGACGCGCGGGTACGTCAAGGCGGTGCTGCGGAACTACCACGCCTACAGGACCCTCTACGGCAAGGTCCCGCCCGAACGGGCCGGCAACCCGGCGAGCTGACCACCGTGGGCCGGATCATCCCCCATCACGGATCGAAGAGGTCGCGGCTCCGGTGCCAGTCTTCGATGGACTGGTCCGGATAGCCGGCGAAGTGGGGGTCCCGCTTGCCGGACGGGATCCTCACCCATCCCGGCGCGAACTCCACCATGATGTGGCACCGCTCGGGCGGGGCCGGCAGGGGGGTGTCGATGGCCGATGCAAACGGATGGAGCAGTTCCGGCCAACGCGCGCTCCATACCCAGAGCGCGCTGCCGCAACGGCCGCAGAACCGCCGTTCGGCGAGACTTTCGCCGCCGTCCGCGAGCCGCGCCCGGTAGATCCTCAGGTGGCGTTTGCCTCGTACGACCAGGGTCTCCGCATCCCCACCGAGATTGATGGCGAAGCCGCCGCCCCCCGCGGTCTTGCGACAGATCGAGCAATAGCAGTGCATGTAGGGGCTCGGCGTTTTCGACTCGACCGAAAACCGCACCGCACGGCAGTGACACGAACCTTCGAGCATCATGGTTCTCCCACCTCCCGGTACGCTGGTGAAGGGGCGTGGCGAAGCGGCACGTCCCGCAATCGATGGCTGGACAGGCCGGGTATTGCACTACAAGACCATTTCAGATGTCAACGGAGACCGGAGACTCTTGCGGGGAGGTTCCGCCCCGCTTCGGTGGACAAATCCCTGCCGTTCTCTATATTGACCGGATGACCCCTGGACCCGCCGAGACCCGTAAACCCGCCGAGATCCTTTCGACCGGTGACCGCGCCACCTGGGGCGTCACGGCTCCGTCGATACTGACTCCCCGGCGACGCCCCCCGGACCGGGTCGCCTTCGGCATGGTCCGGACCCTGTTCGACCGTCCGCGCTGGCTCGAACCCTGTCATCTGTACGACGAAAGGGGCTCGCTCCTGTTCGAGGAGATCTGCGAGCTGCCCGAGTACTACACGACCCGCACCGAGGCGGCCATCCTCGAGCGCGAGGCCGGCACCCTGATGAGCCTGGCGCCGGTGGAATGCATCGTGGAGCTTGGCGCCGGCTTCTCGAAGAAGACCGTCCACCTGCTCAAGGCGCTGAGCCGGGCCCGGGGCCGGGGCACTTTCGCCGCGGTGGACGTCAGCGCCACCGCCCTCATGGCATCCAGGAGCATGGCCGAGGAACTGTTCCCCGAGCTCGCGTTCACCGGGCTCGAGGCCCGCTTCGAGGACGCCATCACCAGCATTGCCCCGGACATTCCCAAGCTCGTGGTGTTCCTGGGCAGCACCATCGGGAATTTCACTCCCACCGACATGCTGCACTTCTTCACGCACCTGTGCGACCACATGGGGCCCCAGGACTACCTGCTGCTCGGGGTGGACCGCATCAAGGAGCCGGAGATCATCGAGCGCGCCTACAACGACTCCCGCGGCGTCACCGCCGCCTTCATTCTGAACGCCTTCACCAACGTCACCCGTGCCACCGGCGCCGGCTTCCAACCGGAGAAAATCGCCTATCGCAGCACTTACAGCCGGGCGCGGGAGCGGGTGGAGATGTACGGCATCGCCACCGAGACCCACCGGGTGGAGTTCCCCCGGCACTCGGCGTCCTTCGTCTGGGAGAAGGGTGAAGGAATCCTGGTGGAGACCAGCCGCAAGTTCGACCCCGACGACCTGCAGGTGCTGCTCCGCTCCTTCGGGCTCGAGAGCCTGGGCCACTGGACCGACCCGAAACGGTGGTTCTCCTTGCTGCTTTTCCGCCGGAGCGCGCAGTCGGGCGGGATGGAGGCGAAATGAAGAAGATCCCCGATACGACGCCCGCGTACGATCTCACGGACTCCCGGTTCTGGGACGAGAAGGACCTGCGCACCGAGGTCGAGCGCGTCTTCCATCTCTGCGCCGAGTGCCGGCTGTGTGTGAAGTTCTGCGGCAGCTTTCCCAAGCTCTTCGACGCCATCGACTCGTACTGCACCGAGGAGGAGTTCGCGGAGGTGGATTCCACGAAGCTCAAGCCGGAGGACGTGGACGAGGTGGTGGACCTGTGCTTCCAGTGCAAGCTCTGCAACATCAACTGCCCCTATACTCCGGGGGACCACGGCTGGGCCATCGATTTCCCGCGGCTCATGGCGCGCGCCAAGGCCCAGCACGTGAAGAAACACGGGGTCTCGTTCACGGACCGGGTGCTGGGAAGCCCCGACCTGATCGGGAAGCTCGGCTCCGCCACCGCGCCCATGGCCAACTGGGGCAACGAGAACCGGGTGCACCGGTTGTTCATGCAGGGAGCTCTGGGCATCCACAAGGACAAGAAGCTGCCGCCGTTCGCGTGGAAGACCTTCGCCTCGCGGTTCCGCTCCGATCGCCACCAGCCCGAGGCCGAGCCCGTCGCCAGGGTCGCCTACTTCGCCACCTGTTTCGTCAACTACAACGAGCCGGGCATCGGCATGGACACGCTGGAGGTCATGGCGCGGAACCGGGTGGACGTGGCCCTCGCCTACCAGGAATGCTGCGGCATGCCGTCCTGGCACAACGGCGACATGGACAAGGCCAAGGCCCAGGCTCAACGGAACGTCGACTTCCTGACGCCGTTCGTGGCCGAGGGCCGGACCATCGTCGCCACCAACCCCACCTGCTCGCTGACCCTGCGCGACGAGTATCCCCGGCTGCTGGGGACCCAGGCCGCCCGCGACGTGGCCGAGCATACCACCGACCCCACGGCGTTCCTGTCCTCGCTTCATGCCGAGGGCAAGCTCAACCGCGACTTCAAGACCGGCCCGGGCAAAATCGCCTACCACCAGCCGTGCCACCTGCGGGCCCAGCGGCTGGGCAACAAGACCAGCGCCCTGCTGTCGCTCTTGCCCGACACCGAAGTCACCATGATACAGGCCTGCTCGGGACACGACGGCACCTGGGCCATGAAGCGGGAGAACTTCGAGGCCTCCATGCGCTGGGGGCGGCAGGCGTTCAGGGGCATCGAGGGCGCGGAGGCCGAAGTCGCCTGCTCCGACTGTCCCCTGGCCGCCATCCAGATTGAGCAGGCCACCGGGAAACATCCGCTGAACCCGTTGCAGATCCTGGCCAAGAGCTACCGGGGGGAAAGCTTTGAGGAAGCCGCGGGCTGACCAGCACCCGCCGCTTCCCGCCGCCATGGAGACCCGCGCGCCTTGACAGCCCGGGGGCCGTGTACTACTCGCAAGCTACCCGAAGTACCGACGAACGAGGAAAGGAATCGACATGACACGAACACGCATCCTGTGGACGATGGTGGCCTTGTGCCTGACGGTGGGCGGCGGCAGCGCGCTGGCCGCGGACTCGGCGGAACTCAAGGCGCTGCACGAGGCAGCCAAGAAGGAAGGCAAGGTGCTGATGGCGGCGGGCATGCCGCCCAAGGCGCTCAAGGCCCTGCGGAACGGCTTCAACAAGCGTTTCCCGGGGGTCAAGGCGAAGGTCATCGCCTCCACCGGCTCCAACGCCGCCAGCCGCATCCTTACCGAGGCCAAGGTCGGCAACGCCACCATCGAGGTGGCGCAGACCACCACCGCTTCCGGGCAGCCCTTGCTGGACGCGGGGCTGGTGCAGAGCCTCGATTACGCCAAAACCTTCGGCGTGCCCCAGAAAGGGATTCTCTTCGAAAACCGTTTCGTGCCCTGGTTCGACCTGGTGTACGTCATGGCCTACAACACCAAGAAGCTCAAACGGGACCAGGTGCCCACCACCTGGGAGGGGATGGCCGATCCCAAGTGGAAGGGGCGCAAGCTCGTGCTGATCGCCCGCGGGCACCCGTTCCAGTACCTGCCCAAGGTGTGGGGCGAGGAAAAAGTGCTCGACCTGGCCACCCGGCTCAAGGCCCAGGACCCCATCATGACTCCGCGCGGCGGCGCCCAAGTCATCGAGGCCATCGTCTCGGGCCAGGCGTTGATCGGCCCGATCCACCTGAACCGCGTGCTGACCGCGAAGGTCCTCAAGAAGGCGCCCATCGACTACGTCTGGCTGAACGTCACCCCGGTGCTCAACTTCTACTCCTACGCCGTCAACAAGGTGGCCAACCCCAACGCGGCTAAGCTCATGGCGGGTTGGCTGGCCACGCCGGAAGCCGGACAGATCATGGAGAAGCACTCCTTCCGGGCCCTCACCAGCCTGGAATCGGGGAGCGAGACCGGCAAGCTCCTGGCGGCGTCCAAGACGCGCGCCGTGAACACGGCCGTCACCGTGAAGATGGCCCGGCAGGAGAAGGTCTGGCAGAACAAGCTCCGCAAGATCTTCGTGGGCAAGTAAGGCACGGCGTGAAAACGGCCCGCGCGGGTCGCCGGTCCGCGCGGGCCTCATCCCATCGATATGCCCCCTGACAAAGCCATCGGCGTGAAACCGTGGTCCTGGGAGACCATCGCGCCGCGCTTCAACGAGCGCTCCATCCTGTCCTGGACCACCCTGCTGGTGGTGATGTGGCTGGTGCTGGCGCCGGTGGTGATGGTGGTGCTGACGTCGTTCCAGGCCGAGCCCCTGGCCCACGTCGCCGTCTACACCATCGCCAACTACCTGGAAGTCTACCTCGATCCCGACACCTACGAGCTGCTGTCCAACACGTTGCTGTTCGGCGCCGGCGCCATCGCCGTGGGTTTCTTCTTCGCCTTTCCCCTGGCGTGGCTGGTGGAGCGCACCAACACGCCGGGCCGCAACATGATGTACGGGCTGATCCTGGTCCCCATGGCCATCCCGCCGATGATCTCGGCCCTGGGCTGGGAACGTCTGCTGGACCCCAAGATCGGCCTCATCAACATGGTGCTGCGGGGTCTGCTGGGAATTGAAGGCGAGGACGGTCCCCTCAACATCTTCACCCTGTTCGGCATGTCCTTCGTCATGGGCCTGTCCATGGTGCCCACCGTGTTCCTGATCCTGGCGCCTTCCATCCGCAACCTGGACCCTTCCTACGAGGACGCCAGCCTGGTGTCGGGCGCCACCTGGTACGCCACCTTCCGCCGGGTCACCCTGCCGCTGGTCTACCCGGCGTTCTTCGCCGCGCTCATCTGGTTCTTCATCATCGCCATCGAGGCTTTCGAGATCCCCGGGGTCATCGGCCTCCAGGCCGGCATCCTGGTGTTCAGCACCAAGATCTTCTGGGCGGTCCATCCGCCCACCGGCGACCTGCCGGACTACGGCATCGCCAGCGCGCTGGCCGCGTTCGTGCTGGTGCTGAGCGCGATCCTCGTCTACTTCTATCTCAAGGTCCTCGGCACCGGCGAGAAGTACACCACCATCACCGGCCGCGGGTACCGCCCTTCCATCGTCGACCTGGGAGCGTGGCGCTATGCCGGCACGTTCTTTTTCGCCGGCTACATGATCCTGGCCATCGTGCTGCCGATCATCGTGCTGGGCTGGGGCAGCCTGCTGGCCTACTACCAGCCGCCGGCCTGGGACATGGTGGAACAGTTGTCGCTGGAGAACTACTACACCACCTTCGATGACGAGGACTTCCTCAGCGCCTTCTGGAACACCGGGGTCGTGGTCTTCACCGCCGCCACCGTCACGGCGGTGATCTGCACGGTGGCCGCTTGGATCGTCGTCCGCTTCCCCGGACGGCTGAGCTCGGTCCTGAATCTGGCCACCTTCACGCCCATCGCGGTGCCGTCGGTGATCATCGGGCTGGCGCTCATCCTGGTCTACCTGTCGATCCCGATAGGCCTCTACGGCACCATCTGGATCATCGCCATCGCCCATATCACCCGCTACCTGTCATACGGTTCGCGCACGATGATCGCGTCCCAAATGCAGATCCACAAGGAGCTGGAGGAGGCCTCCTACACCTGCGGCGCCTCGTTCCGCATGACCCTGAGGAAGGTCATCATGCCAATCCTGCTGCCGGCGCTGGTGAGCCTGTGGCTGTGGGTGGCGCTGCACAGCATCCGGGAGCTCTCCGCCGCGGTGCTGCTGGCATCGTCCAACAACACGGTCATCAGCACCCTGATCTGGACCCAGTACCATGAAGGAGAAGTGGGGGTGGCGTACGCGCTCTCGATGATCCTCATCGCCGTGTCGTTCGTCATCGCCTTCGCCGGAAGGCGCCTGCTGAGCTGGCACGACCACGTGCGCTAGAACGGGCGAGGAAGCGGAACCATCCCGCCGGCTGGCGGAAACCGGGAACACGACCACGAGGACGCACATGAATATCACCCTGGACATCGAAGAACGCGCACCCTTTGCCGAAGAAGCCGATTTCGGCCCGGTGGGCGCGTACGAACGGATCAAGGGCCGCGCCCGCTTCGCCATCGACCCGCGCCTGCCGGCGAACGCGCACATCGTGGACCTGACGCTGGCGCCCGTCAACGACCGCGGCCTGGTGGAGTACTCGACGGAGATCTTCCTCATCAAGCCCGTGGACATGAACCGCGGCAACCGGCGGCTCCTCTACGACGTCAACAACCGCGGCAACAAGCGCGCGCTCCAGTTCTTCAACGACGCAACGCCCAACAACGACCCGCGCACCGCCCAGGACGCTGGCCACGGCTTCCTGATGCGCCAGGGCTACACCGTGGTGTGGTGCGGGTGGCAGGGAGACCTGCTCCCGGGTGACGGGCGCCTGACCATGGAGCTGCCCGTCGCCACCGGGCTCGACGGTCCTGTCACGGGACCGTTCCGGGCCGAGTACATCATCGAGGAGCCCGGGATGACCACCGTATCTCTGGGCGGACACGACTACATCCGCCCCTGTCCGGCCGTGGACACGGGCACGGATGCGGCCACCCTTACCTGCCGGCGGTTGCAGCAGGATCCGCGCGAGCCCGTCGCCGCGGGCGACTGGCGGTTTGCCACCGTCGACACGTCCGGCAACACCTGGCCGTCGGACACGAGCTGCCACCTTCCCCGCGGCTTCCGGCCCGGCTGGATCTACGAGATCATCTACACCGCAAAGGACCCACGGGTGCTGGGTCTCGGCTTCGCCGCCGTGCGCGACCTCCTCGACTTCCTGCGCTACGGCGTCGAGGACACGGCCGGACTGGCCAACCCGCTGCGCGAGGGGTCGCCGGGCATCGAGAAGGCCTACGGCTGGGGGCGTTCCCAGAGTGGCCGCTTCCTGCGCGGGTTCGTCTACGAGGGGTTCAACGTCTCGGACAGCGGCCGGCGCGTCTTCGACGGCGTGTTCTCCCACGTGGCCGGGGGCGGACGGCTGCGGCTCAACTACCGCTTCGCCCAGCCCGACCGCTATCCGCGGCAACACGAGGACCATCACTATCCGTCGGAGGAGTTCCCGTTCGCCTACGCCCGCACCGAAAACCCGTTCACCGGCGAGCAGGACGCGATCCTGAAACGGCCGGAGACGGACCCCCTGGTCGTCCACACCCAGACCGCCACCGAGTACTGGCAGCGCCGCGGCTCCCTGGTGCACACGGACCCCCGCGGTAACGACCTCCCGGAGCACGAGAATGCCCGCGTCTACCTGCTCTCGTCGCTGCAGCACAATGACGCGGCCGCCGCCCTCGAAGGAGGCGTGCCGCGATACCCCCTGAACCCGCTGCCGGCCAATCCGGTGCTCCGCGCGCTGCTGACCGCCCTCGACCAGTGGGTCACCGACGGCCTCCCGCCGCCGGAAAGCCGTATCCCGACCCGGGCCGACGGTCAGCTCATCGCCGGGGACGCATTCCGGAAGGAATTTCCGGCCGTGCCGGGAAGCGCCTGTCCCGACCCTCATGCGCTGTACCACCTGGACCGGGGGCCGGACTTCGTGGACGGCGTCATCTCCCATGAACCGCCGGAGGAGGACCGGACCCGCGAGTATCCGGTGCTGGTGCCCGCCGTGGACGCCGACGGCAACGAGAGCGCCGGCGTCCGGGTCCCGGAGGTCGCCGCGCCCCTGGCCACCTTCATGGGCTGGAATTTGCGCAAGGACTCGGAGGTCATGGCGGGCATCGTCGGCAGCACCCTCCCCTTCGCCGAGACCGAAGAAGACCGCGCGGCCGAGGGCGACCCACGCCCCTCCATCCAGGCGCGTTACCCCTCCAGGCAATCGTACCTCAACGCGGTTCGCACGGCGGCCATGGCTCTCATGGAAGACCGTCTCTTGCTGGCCGAGGACCTGGACCGGTGCGTGGCGGCCGGGGGCAAGCGCTGGGACAAACGGCCGGGAGCCGCATCGAAACAGCCCTAAAAGTTGCGCGCGCTGGCGAGGGTCAATTCAGGATCTGGCGCGCCAGTTCCCGGGCTTCGTCGCGGGTGTTGACGATCCGCTCGGCGGGCACGTGCTGGAGCACGTCAAACGCGTAGAACACTTCGCGGACCTTCTGCGGGATTCCCGCGAATATGATCTCGGTCTTGGACTGTTTCGCGCGACCGATGAGGAGGGCCATCAGGTGCGCCGCGCTGTCGTCTATATGCCTCAGGTTCGACAGGTCGAAGATCACGAGATCGTGGTCCCTGATGTCATCCCCGATCATACGCACGAGCTTCCTGGACGATGCGACCGTGAAGGCGCCGCGAAACTCCAGCAGCCCGGCGCGTGCCTGGAAAGGATCGCCTTCCGCCTTCGTCCCGAAGAAGACGCTGTCGAGCAAGGGAACCGAGATCACGCTGTCGAGCTCAAGCTGCTCCAGGCGGTCCGTATTGATGACACTGGCCGCGATCACGCCGAAGATGACAGCGATGAGGGGATCCACAAAGCACGCCAACCCCATGGTGATGAGCATGACGGCAACGAAGTCTTTCCGGATCGTGGCGATCCGCCGCAGGAACCGCCATTCGACCAGGCCCATTCCGACACGGAAAATAATGGCGGAGAGCGCGGCAACGGGAACCCATGAGACATAGGGGCCGAAAAATGCCAAGACTGCCGCCAAAAGAAGCGCCGTGATGACCCCGGCCATCACCGTGCGGCCGCCGAAGCGGATGACCGTCAGCGTGTTGAGATTGGCGGACCCGGGCATGGTGCCGACGAAACCGGCGGTGACGTTGGCGATCCCGAGGGAGACGAGCTGCCGGTTTGCATTGTGCTGGCCGCCGGTGAAGGTATCGGCCGTAATGGCGAGCAAGAGAGTGTAGGCGGTACTGATCAGGGTCAACACGATGGCCGAGTGGAGCGAACTGCCCAGGGAGCCGATGGACGGTATCGATATGACAGGCACGGGCAGCCCGGTTGGCAATTCGCCGAGCAGCGCGGCTCCCGGGAGGAAAAGGGAGAGGACGATACCGGAACCGACACCGGCCAGCGGGCCGGGAAAGTACTTTTCGATCTTCCTCGGCCAGAGCAGCATCACCGCGAGGGAAACGCCGACGATTGCAACGTCATCCATGCCGAGAGGGACTATCTTGGCAGCCTGCGTCCACAGGATACGCGCTCCTATGCCGGACAGGAATCCGGCCATCACGATATGCGGCAAATACGAGGCGAAGCGTCCGATCCCGAAGAGGCCCAACAGAACCTGCATGACGCCGGCGAGGACGGCAATTAGGGCGAGTTCACTCAGATCGCCGCCGTTGTCGGCGAGGATGGTGGCGACAATGACGGCGATGGCGACGCTCGGACCGCAGACCAGCACCCTCGCACCGCCGAACAGGGCGGCCACGAGACCGACGATGATGAAACAGTGAACGCCCGCGACCGGGCCCATGCCGGACACGACACCCAAGGCCATGGTGACCGGCAGCGCGGATGCGAAACCAATCATCCCGGCCTTTGAATCGGCCCATAACTTCGTCCCGCTATAGGGTTCGTGGGCTTCCGATCGCAAGGTTTCCAGCACGACTACTCCATCAACCCATTGTCCCGCAGGAACTCGATGACGAAGGCGTCGAATCCCGCGGGATCCTCGATGCAGCAGGCGTGACCGGTGTCCGGCAGCACCTTGTGCACCGCGCCGGGGGTCAACGCCGCGGTCTTCCTGCCGCCCTCCAGCGACATGTCGTGCTCCCCGTTGATGACCAGGGTCGGCACCTTCATCTCCGACAGACGCGGGGTCATGTCGGTGCCGGCGCGGGCGCGAAAGATCTGCGCGATGGATTTCCCCGACAGCCACGGATTGCGCTCGAGGAAGATGTCCAGCAGGTACTTGCCGAGCCGGGTGCTCTCGAAGCCCGGCGCCACCAGTTCCTTGATGTGCTTCTCGTGGTAGGTCGTCACATCTTCCGTGTAGCCCTGGATGCGGTCGCCGATGCGCCCTCCCCCGCCGCTGCTCCCGCCCACGAGGATCACGGACCGGAACATCTCCGGGTGGTCGAGGCCCAGCAGCAACGCGATACCGGAGCCCACGCTGACGCCGCCGATGACGGCCTCCGTGACACCCTCCGCCCGGCAGACGGCCAACACATCGTCCGCCATGTCCCCCAACGAGAACGGCGTCTCCGGCTTGTCCGACCGGCCGTAGCCCCTTATGTCCAGCGAGATCACCCTGAAGTACGTCGAGAAGTGTGCCACCTGGTACATCAGGAGGTTGTGATCGAACGGGTTGGCGTGCACCCAGATGAAGGGCAAGCCCTCCCCCGAGACCTCGTAGTAGATGCGGACACCATTGGAATCGACATACGGCATGGAGCGCCTACGGGAAGAAAGCCAGCTTGACCAGGAGCCCCACGATGGCGGGACCGAAGCTGAACACCGCCAGATTGAGAACCGCAATTCTCTTGTCGAGTCTGGCGACGTCCTGCTTGACGTCGCTGATGTCCTGCTTCAACTCCGTCCTGACGCCGCTGATGTCCTGCTTCAACTCTGACTTGACCTCGGTCAGGTCTTCCTTCAACATGCCCTTCTCGTCCGTGAATTCTTCCCTCGTAACCAGCCGGTCAGCCACCGGGATAGCAGCGGCAGCCGCCTTGGCCTTTTCTACGGTAGCTCCGGCCTCGATCAGCGCGTCGTAGACTTCCGAGACGATCAGACTCGTGGCGTCATCCTTCGAAAAGGTTGCGCGCTCGTGACCGGAACGCGTGGATACAGCAACAGGAAACCATCGAATTGTCAAACATGGAAATAGAATCGGCCTTTTGAGTCCATTTTTTGACAGCCTACCCCATTTCCCTCACTGTCCGGCAAAGCTGAAACGAACGGTAGCTTTCTCACAAACCGTGCTATAAAGGTCCCATGACGACTGCCGAGAGCGTCCGCCTGGACCAATGGCTGTGGGCTGCGCGGTTTTTCAAGACCCGCTCGCTGGCGGCCGCGGCCGCGCAAGGCGGGAAAGTCCATGTGCGCGGCGACCGCGCCAAGCCGGCCCGCGCCATCCGCGTCGGCGACCGTTTGCAGATCCGCCGCGGCCCCTATGAATGGGTAGTCACGGTAAAGGGCTTGTCAACGAGACGCGGTCCCGCCAGCGAAGCGGTGCTGCTCTACGAAGAAACCGCTGACAGCGTACGCAACCGGGACGCTGCCCACGCCCAGGCCCAGGCCGCCCCCTTCCGGGAGCGCGGCGGCCGGCCCACCAAGAAGGACCGCCGGGACCGGGCCCGTTTCGCGCATGAGGATTGACGCCGGTCCATCTACCGGGCGCTCCTCTCGGTCAGCGCGTTCCGGTGTCGGGTTCTATCCGCAGGGAGGTCGAAGGAGTATGGCTTCTTTCGAAGTGAAGGTTTACCGGATTCAGGTCGAGGAACATCCGAATGCAGATGCCCTGGAGCTGGCTCACGTGGGCGGGTACGTGAGTCTGATCAAGAAGGAGTCCTTTTCGGCGGGAGATCTGGCCGTTTACATCCCCGAAGCGTCCATCGTTCCCGAGGATGTGATCCAGGAGCTTGGGCTTGAGGGCCGTCTTGCCGGGAAGGCGAAGAACCGGGTGAAGGCGATCAGGCTCCGCGGGGTTTTGTCTCAAGGCCTGATCTACCCCGTTACGGGGAGTCGGCTTCGCGGGATTCCCGTGAAGGAAGGCGACGACGTGATGGAGCCTCTCGGCGTGGAGAAGTGGGAGCCTCCGATCCCGGTCCATTTGTCCGGCAAGGTGCAGAATTCCCACGGGGCGACGCTCCACTACGACATCGAGGATATCAAGAAGCATCCGGAGATGTTCAAGGCCGGGGACGAGGTGGAAGTCACCGAGAAGATTCACGGAACCTGGTGTTGTCTCGGTTGGAATCGGGAACGTGGGCCGATCGTGGGGTCGAAGGGACTGTCTTCCCAAGGGCTGTCCTTCAAGGTCGAGGATCCGGACAATGCGGACAATCTGTATGTCCGGATGTGGAAGGAGTACGGCGACTTCGTGAAGCAGCGGGCGGAGCATCGCGGCCGGTCGGTGTATGTCCTGGGCGAGATTTTCGGGCGGTCGGTTCAGGATCTTCGGTACGGCGAAGGGGCGCAGGCTTTCGCCGTATTCGACGTGTACGTCGGAGACCCCGGTTCCGGCAGGTATCTGACCCGGTCCGAGGTCTCGGAGTGTGTTGGCGAGGATTTTCCAAAGGTTCCGGTCCTGTACCGGGGTCCGTTCGACGAGAGTCTTCTTTCCGAGTGGACCTCCGGCAAGACTCTGTGGGGCGAAGGGGTTGACCAGATGCGCGAGGGGGTTGTGATTCGGGATTGTGCCGGAGCGTCGGACATGGAGATCGGGCGGCGAGTTCTCAAGAGTGTGTCCGAGAATTATCTCCTTCGGCAAGGAGGAACGGAGTTCAACTAGTGCGGTGTCTTTGAAACCCGTCCGCGCGGACGTCATTCCTGGATGTGGGTAAAAATACCGCCATAATACCCACATGTATGAACGAGGCCTTCTTTCCCGCCTGTGTCGAGGAAACGCCGGAGCGTTCTGCTTCTCGGCCCCCGTCCCATCGTGGTGTTTCTGGGCCCGCGCAGACAGCAGTTGGAGGATGTCGAGGTCCTGCCGGTGATGGACTTCCTCGGCGAGCTGCCGTCCTGATCCGCGTCGCTCCTACATCCCCTCCAGCAGCACCGTGCGAATCATCGAGATGGCGTTGAGGCTCATGCGGGTACGGTCCGGACCGCCGCGGCCGCCGAGGTTGTAGCTGCGGGTGTTGAACTTCGTGCCGTCGGTGAGCGAAATGTAGGTCTGGCCCCGGGCCAGGTTGACGGCGGTGTCGCCGGGCGCTTCCACCGCGTGCAGCGCCAGGCCGAAGTCGCTGCCGGCCTGCTGCCGGATGGTCCAGGCGAGTTCCTCGGTCAGTTGTTCGGGCTGCTCCAGGAGCGCATCGGCCTGCTCCGGCTGCCTCGACCCGGCCAAGAGTCGCCGCGTGCCGCGCTCGCCCGGCGCCACCATCCCCTCCACGAAGTGCTCCTTGCTGGCCCGCTGCAGGCGGTCGGCCACGAGCCCCGCCGTCATGTCCTCGAACACCGCCACGCTCCGGTCCTTCTCCCGCAGGAGCGCGCCCACCGCGTCCTCCATGGTCTCGTCGTCCACGGCGAAGATGTGCTTGGTGAGGAGTTCCCGCACCTGCGCCTCCACCGGCGCGATGAGCTTCATGGCCTCCTCGCGGCTCGACGCCTTCGCGGTGATGCGCACGTCCACCTGGCCGGGGTGAGCCAGCACCCCCACGGTGGGGTTGCTGGAGTTGGCGATGAGATGCCCGATCTCGTGGTCCACCGAGCTTTCGCCCATGTCGGTGACCTTGAGCACCCGGTAGGTGATGGTCTCGGAGAGATCGAACTTGCGCCGCGCGTAGGGGGTGACCTCGTTCTCGAACAGCCACTTCA
>MKWU01004861.1_pt1 | contig 15299 bp, 13 predicted proteins | sample 809101 | NCBI WGS metagenome assembly MKWU01 (sample SAMN05860141, study PRJNA318959) | sponge metagenome | host: Aplysina aerophoba | place: Slovenia: Piran, Adriatic Sea, Gulf of Piran | collected 2013-05-07 | reverse complement strand
CTGAGGGGTCAGCCGGGAGCGGACGGCGATGCGGGTCCGGAGGGAACGCCGGGCCGGAAGGGCCCACCGGGTATTGACGGAGCGAAGGGCGATCAGGGTGAGGTGGGTCCTGCGGGTCCGCCGGGCGCGAAGGGAGATGCGGGTGATGCGGGTCCGCCGGGCGCGCAGGGCGAGACGGGGAGTAAGGGTAAGACCGGCGCGGACGGCGATCCGGGTCTGAGGGGTCAGCCGGGAGCGGACGGCGATCCGGGTCCGCAGGGGCCGCCGGGGCGTCAGGGCAATCGGGGCCAACAGGGCATTCAGGGTCCGCGGGGTTTCGATGGCGCTGATGGTCGGCCGGGCGACCGCGGCCTGCAGGGCCCGCCGGGCGAGGTGGGCCCGCGCGGCCTGCAGGGCGGCGTCGGTAATCAGGGTCCGCCGGGTCAGCCGGGTCCGCCGGGGCCGCCGGGGACCAGGAGAGGCCCGAGGGGCGCGGCGGGTCCTGCGGGTACGCCGGGCGAGCAGGGTGATCCGGGTCCCCAGGGCAATCCGGGTCTGCAGGGCGCTAAGGGCGATGCGGGCGATCCGGGCGCGGACGGCCAGCCGGGCCCTGTGGGTCCACAGGGTCCGGTGGGTCCGCCGGGTGCCAGCGGCGCGCAGGGTCAGCCGGGTCCGCAGGGTCCGCCGGGTGCCAGCGGCGCGCAGGGTCCGCCGGGTCCGCCCGGTCCGTCGGGCGGTCCGCCGGGTCCGGAGGGAACGCCGGGCCGGAAGGGCCCACCGGGATTTGTCGGCGCGAAGGGTCTGAAGGGCGATTCGGGTGCGCCGGGCCAGAAGGGCTTTCCGGGTGATCCGGGTCCGCAGGGTCCGCCGGGTGCCAGCGGCGCGCAGGGTCCGCAGGGTCCGCAGGGTCCGCCGGGTGCCAGCGGCGCGCAGGGTCCGCCGGGTCCGCCCGGGCCGCACGGCGGGCCGGCGGGTCCGGCGGGTCCGAGGGCGGCATCGACCTGCCACGACAGCCTCGGTATCCGCACGTCTATGCCGAGTGGATCGGCCAGGTACTCGCATCTCAGGTGGACAGCTTGCAGCGCGGGATTCGACGCCGCGGCGGCGGGTGCTGCGGATTCGGGTGAAGTCAGGGCAAGCCTCCGCACGCCGGGAGCGGCGCGACCCTCCCCTGGCAGGATTGCGCGAGTATGGCGGCGCCCCTCTCACCCGGTCAAGGAGCCGTGGGGCTGGCCGAGGCTGGCAAAGGTTGGCCGGTCGCTCGACGCCGGGCGCCGCAACCCGCACATCAGGCGCCCCGAACCGCGCGCTTCGGCGCCAAAGCGGCCCGGCGCCGGTTAGCGAATCAGGCGAAACTACGCGGTGGCGGCGGTCGGGAACTTCGGGGCCGGGTGAGCGAGCTGCGGTTTCGCGACCAGGCGGCGGTACACCTCGTTGCAGGAGGCCAGGGCCAGGCCCGCGCGGCGGGCGTGCTGCAGCAGCAGGTCGATCTGGGCGGCGCCCTGGTCCACCCGGTAGACGGACCAGGGGTGGAAGCAGGGGGAGTAGGTCAGCAACCCCTGGTCGCGGGTGAATTCGATGCCGGGCGCGTATGCCTCGTATACCTCGCGGCCGGTGGTGGGGAGCCGCGGCGGGTAGCCCCACGGCAGCGCCGGCGGCCATGCCGTGGCCGCCGGCTGGCCGGTGAGGATGTTGTCGTGCCAGGCATGGGCGGAAATCTCCAGCAGCTCGGGGTAGCCGTCGGCGGCGAACCAGAACGGCTGCGTCAGCGGCGCCGGCGCCATGTTGTTCGGCTGCCAGCTCACGGTGCGTACGTAACGGTAGCCCGCCTCCCACACCGCTTCCAGCAGCCGCGTCTCGCCCACGAAGCCATTGGCAAAGCCGCCCGGCGCGGTAAAGCCGATCACCTCGCGCCCAAACAGGTCCTCGATTGCCCGCTTGGAGTCCACCAGCTCGCGGCGCACGGCGGCGGCATCGTCGCGGATCGCGATCATGTTGTCATGGGTATAGCTGTGCGACTCCAGCTCGAACAGCTCGTGATCCAGGATCTCGCGCAGCCGCGAGCCCGCCGCATCGGCGAGCTGGGCCACAATGAAGAACGTCGCCGGCGCCTCTCGCCGCAGGTGCACCTCGGCCACCGCCCGCACCCCCTCCAGGCACTCGTCCAGGCGCGCTCCCTCGTAGCTCACCATCTCCCGGTAGGTCGCCGCGGAATAGGGCCGGTCGCCATACTCCCACCACGGGTAGATCGCCTCGGTATCGTATCCTGCCACATAATACGTCATGACGCCCCCGACCCTAATGCCGCTCCCCCGCCCCGCGCAAGCAGAACCCCACAACCCATTCCAATCGTCATGCGAACCGGTTGGCAGTGACTAGCGAATCCAAAGATTTTACAATCTTAACTTCTTCTGAAGACAATAGGTTGACAATACCATAAAGATTAGATAATAAATCAAGATATGGTCCGCGTTCCCTCGCTTAGCGATTTCCGCCAAACCATGACCACAGAAGAGTTCTGGGCCTTGTTTGGCGAAGTCGAGCACGAACAACTCGACTTCAAACGCGGCGTTTCAACAAACATTCGCGAGACTATTTCCGCTATGGCCATGACGCACGGCGGTTTGATTGTCCACGGTATCGACGACCGGCGTACCATAGTCGGCTGCCCCCTCTCCCAGAATAACCAGGACCGGATTACTCGCATCGCCACCGAGTGCGGCGTTGACGTCCAAGTCCGCACCGTTGTCGTCGGACCGCACGAATTGACGATCACCGCCGTACCGGAGGTGCGTGGACGAATCGTCACTACCCCTGACGGGCGGCTGTTGCGCCGGGTCGGCGGCGACTCGCAGCCGATACGGGGCGATGCGATGGCCCGCTTTGTACGCGAGCGGGAGTACCGCTCCGGCGAAGATGAACCACTCGCGCTGTTCCGACCGGAGACATTCAGCCTGGACGCATTGAACCAGGCGTTGGCCGCCGACGGTCGCGGACACGTCGGACCAACTCAGTTGATCCACGCTCTGACCGACCTGAATGTTGCCGCCGCGGCCCCGCCGCCGCTCGGAAGCCACGTGTTGCAGGCCGCTGCCATTCTGTTCGCGTCCAAACCACGAGAACTGATCCGCGGAGCCGCCGTGCAGCTTGTGCGCCGCGTCGGTGTTGGCCCCCAACCTGGACCGGCCACCGCTCGCGAGGAGTGCTCGGCACCGCTGGTGGCGACAGCCGACTGCTGCCTCAAGTTTATCGCCGACCACACGCGGGGGGTGGAAACAGTCTCGGGGCCGAGGCGCGAGATACTGCCGGAATATCCCCAGGCGGTGCTGCGAGAAGCGATTGTCAACGCCCTCGCTCACCGTGACTACAGTCTGAAAGGCAGCACCGTGGACATCAGCGTCTGGGACGACCGCGTAGAGGTTCACAGCCCCGGACCGCTTCCCGGTCACATAACCCTCGAAAACATGCGCACCGAACACTACAGCCGCAACCCGAGGATCATGCGGGTGTTGAAGACGGTCGGGCTTGTCGAGGAATATGGCGAGGGAGTCGAGCGCATGTATCGGGAGATGGAGTCGCGGTTGCTGGAGCCGCCGGTGTTCTCCGCCAACGACAGTTCGGTTACGGTCACGCTCTACAACCGCAGCGTGGTCGACGTGGAGGAGCAGCTCTGGCTGCAGGCTCTCGAAGGCGTGAACCTGACAGCAGATGAGCGTCGCCTGCTGGTTGAAGTCCGCCGTGCCGGCGGTACCATCGCTCCACGCCAAGTCCGTGAAGCGATGCCGGGAGCGGACACACGCGAACTGCTTGCTCGTGCCCAGGCCAAGGGCTTGTTGGCCCGCACTGGTACGCGTGGGGGCTCCCGCTACACCCTTGCCGATTTCATCATTCCACTCGCCGGCGGCTCCGTGACCACGCACGCGCAGGTGCTGCTTGACGAAATCCGGCGCCGTGGCAGCCTCTCCACACCCGAAGGCGTCAAGCTGATCGGGATCGCTCCGGGAGCCGTGCGAGCGGTGCTGAACAAGCTCGCACAAGCCGGACTGATCCGGGCCGAGGGCAGGACCCGCGGGCGACGCTACTTTATTCGTTGATGCGGGTGGAACGGCCTTTCTGCGTGTTTTGCGACATTCCGGACGCGCAGGCGGCCCCCATCGGCATCGAGCACGTGCCGGAGGTGCCGCGCGCCGAGCTCGACGACATGGCCTCGGAGCTGTCCGGGCAACCGCGATCGTGGGTACGCCGCGGGCGCGGCCAGGAATGAGTGCCAGCCCGCCACCAACAACCGAAGCCGCGGCGCCAAGCCACCTGCGGATTCCGGCGAGTGGCTGGCCGCGCGGGCAGGTGTATTACTACTGCCCGCGCTGTTGCGCGGTGCATGCGGTGGCCGCCACGGATCCGGCTACCTGTCCTGGGTGCGGGCGGCGCCCGCTGCGCGACATCTTTGCCGAGATGGCGGCGCGCCTGGAACGGGCGTTTGTGTTTTTCGACGCCACCCGCAGTTCGCGGCACCCGTGGCTGTTCGCTGCCGCACCCGGAGAGGCGGCGCCGACACTGTCGATCTCCAGCATGGCCCTCGGCGCCTTCGGTGAGTTGCGCGCCATGGGCTTCACACCGCCGCGGCGTCCGCCATGGGGCGCGGACGAGGCGGTGCTGGACGCCTGGACCGGCGCCATCCTGGAGCACCGCGACCCGGCTACCAACCTGCTGCGCGTCCCGGACGGCGACGGCGCTGTCGGCGGCGCGGTGGCCTCCCCCGAACGCTACGTCTCGTCGGGGTTCGAGTGGCAACTGCGCAACCGGGTGTTCATGGCCGACAGCTACCGGCTGCCCGCCGGTGCGCAGTCCAACCGCGACTACCTCGCCACCGTTGACCAGGCGCGCCGCTGGCTGGAGGAGACCTGGGCCGCGCACCCGCCGTGGACCGCCGGAAGCTGGACCTCGCGGGCCGTGGAAACCCACCTCGCCCTCCGCGGGGCGCCTGGATGGCACGGCGGGCAGCCGCGGGACGCGGTGATCGATTTCGTACAGCGGTGGCTGGAAGAGCGCCAGGACCGCACTACCGGCGCGTGGTATGCAGGCGTCGAGTCGCCGCACGACAACGTGGTCAACGGCATCTTCAAGCTGTTCGTGACCTACGAGCGGCTCGGCTGGGAGATTCCGCGCCAGCGCGCCATCGTGGACTTCGTACTCGGCGGAGCGGACCGCCAGCGCGGCTTCGCCGGCGAGGGGTGCAGCGTGTTCGATCCGATGCAGGTACTGTACGTGCTGCGCTGCCGGGGCAACGACCACCGCGCCGCGGAGGTGGATGCCGCCACCGCCGCCTCGTTCCTGACCTTCCTGGACAACTGGGACGAGCCGGCCGGCTGGTTCCGCGAGGGCACCTGGCACGGCAAACACAACCTCGGCATCCCGCTGTACATGGCGTCGCTGCTGCTCGACCACCCCTACATGCGCATCAACACCATCTACAACTGGCGCGAGGGCCCCATCGTGGAGCGCTCGCCGGACGGCGGCGTACGGGTCCGGCCCGGCATCATCCACCACACCCGCGGGCACCCGTTCACCGGCTGATCCGCTGCACACCGAGTTGCGCCGCTACTTCGCGGCCCAGCTCGCGGTAGGAGTCGGCGTCGCGGGCGTCGAAGCGCCAGCGTCCGGCCCAGCCGGTCTGCTGCTGGATGCCGAGCAGGTCCACGCAGATGTCGAAGCCGGAGCCGAAGATGGCCAGACCGAACGCGTCCCCCTGCGGCAGCGGCCGCGCCATGTCCCACATCAGCCAGGTGGGGATGCAGCGGTCGGGGTAACTGGCCAGCCCCTCGTCCTGCTGCACGTGGGTGGCGAGAATGTAGCTGATGCGGTGGGCGGCCCACTTGAGCACCTCGCCGCGGCGGTATTCCGGGACCTGCTGCCAGGCGGCGGCGATGTCGTAGAACGCGTCGAACTCCTCGCACGGGAACAGGTCGTCGTCGTAGTCGGGGCGGTACATGGTGCGCAGCACGGAGTCCACCAGGCGCTCCGGCTGCGGCACCGGCAGGCCCAGCGGCTGCAGCACCGAGATGATGATCTTGAAGGTGGTCTGGATGCCGCCGGCCCAGAATCCGGTGTCGGGATCCTGCCGGCTGTAAGCCCAGCGCAAACACTCCAGCAGTGGATCGAAACTGATGGCGCCGGCCAGGTGCCAATCCATCAGGCGGCGGATCATGCGCCCGATCCAGCTCCAGTTGGGCTCCACGCGCTGAATCCAAGCGAGCACCTGGTCTGCCTGGTGTTGCTGCGGCCAGTCGGGCGGCGGCGGTCCCTGGATGGCGTCCAGCGTCAGGGCGCCGTAGCCGCGCAGGCAGCCGCGGGCGTACTGGTTCATCGCCTCCTTGTGCGCCCCGGTGGGCGGCCACGGCTCCGCTTCGACGTCCCACCCCGGAGGCTTGTAAGCGAGCAGGGCCGGATCCTCGTAGCTCTCCGGGGCGGTTTCCAGGGAGCGTATCCAACGCCGCCCGTCGCTCTGTTGTTTCGTAGTGAGCACTCGGTCGAGCACCCCCGTGTCAACCAGGCGATTGAGGATGTAGCTGGTGCTGGCCACGTCGGCCGCGCGCAGCGCATCGACCGCCCAGCGGAACCGGAACGGCGCCTCCGGGTCGCGTACCCGGTCGGCCCAGCGCACCAGCCCATCGGTCGCCGCCACCAGGTCCCGGGCCGCGCGCCCGCGCAGCGCATCGAGGTCCTGCGCCTGAACCCGCTGCACGTCTGCCCGCTCCTGCATCTGCATCGTTCCTCCCGCCGGCGCCATGGTGGGGCATTGCCGCGCAACATGCCAGCCCACACGCGACCCACCCACACGCTAAGATGCACGCCGAGTGGCGCACCGAATGACCTACACGGTGGCAGTGATCGGTCTCGGCACAATTGCAGATGCCCACTTGGCCGCCATCGCGGCGCACCCGCGGCTGCGGCTGGTGGCCGTGGCCGACGTGGATCAGGAAACGCTGCGGCGCCGCGGCGAGGAGACCGGTGTGCGCGGATTCCGGGACTACCACGACCTGCTGCAGGCGGCGCCCGACGTGGCATTGATCGCGCTGCCGCACCATCTCCATTGCACCGTGGCGGTGGCAGCGCTGGCGGCCGGCTGCCACGTGCTGGTGGAAAAGCCGCTGGCGGTGTCGGTGGCCGAGTGCCGCACCGTGCTGCACGCCGCGCGCCGCGCGAGTCGCACCCTTGCCGTGAGCGACACTGCCGCCTACCATCCGGGCGCCCTGCTCACCGGCCGCAGGTTCCGGGCCGGCACGCTGGGCCGCTTCCTGAGCGGTCTGCATCACAACGTGCGCTTCTACTTCCACGCCGGGCGCCCCGCCTGGTTCCTGGACCCCGCCGCCGCCGGCGGCGGCATGTTCGCCAACGTCGGCCTGCACCGCTTGGCGCAGACGCGCGCCTGCCTGCCCGGCCTGGCCCCGTGCGCGGTAAGCGCCGCCGTGACCCGCCTCGCCGAGTACCCGGTGGAGGCATGCACCTCCGCGCTGGTCCGCTACCGCGAAGGCGGCGCCATGCACTACGAGGAGCTCGGCTACCTGCCCCGCCCCGCCTGGTGGCCGCTGACCAACCACTACCTGTTCGAGCACGGCATGGTGACCTTCGACGCCGCCCGCTGGCGCATCGCAACATGCACCGGCACCGACCGCGAGGAGCCCCTGCAAGCCCCCGGCAACCCCTATACCACGGTCTACCGCGACCTGCTGCGCCGCCTCGACGCCGAGCCGGCGCTCGGCCCCGACGCCTGGGAGTCCGCCGCCGACGTGGCCGTGGTGCAGGCCGCCTACGCCAGCGCCGCGGCCGGGCGCGAAACCGATCTCACCGCACCCCCCTGGCGCATGGACCACTTCTGAGTTGATGCCTGGTGATGTCTTCGCCGGGGAACCGCCTGTCGAGGGTGAAGACAGCTTGACCGATGAAGATTATAATGAACATTATATTGTTCATGGGATCTGCATGCTCTCGTTCAAGGTAACCACGGTCGGTGCATCGTCGGGGGTCATCCTCACCAAGGCGGCGCTGGCCCGGCTCCGGGTCAAGAAGGGCGATACGCTCTACCTCACCGAGGCCCCGGACGGCGCCTTTCGGCTCACCCCCTACGATCCCGACTTCGCGCTCCAGATGGAGTTGGCCGAACAGATCATGCACGACGACCGTGAGGTGCTACGGGCGCTGGCCAGGTGAGCGCCGGCAGCGAACGGTGGCGCTGGGTTGAAAGCAGCGTCGTCTTTGCGGTCCATGACCGCCAGCTCGCCGAGCATGGCGGCATGGACGGCGTTCGCGATCGGGGCATGGTGGAGTCCGCGCTGGCCCGCCCGGCAAACCTTGCGCGGTACGGAAGCCCCGGCGCAGCCGACCTGGCAGCCGCCTACGCCTTCGGTATCGCCAAGAACCACGGCTTCCTCGACGGCAACAAGCGCACCGCCTGGGTCACCGCGCGCCTGTTCCTGGCCGACAACGGCATGCGCCTCGAATTCGATCCGCTCGCCGCCATCGGCACCATGGAAGCCGTCGCCGCGGGCCGCCTCGGCGAGACCGCCCTCGCCACCTGGTTTCGATCGCACCTGGTTCGCGACGAGGGCCCTCCATGAGAATATCGCCGCGCAATATCTGAAGCTTCGCGGCAGCGCGTGTTTGCGGCTCTGCCGCCACATCGGTCTCAGGCGGACGGCAGCAGCTCGGCGATGGCGTGCACGATGCGGTGCGGTTGCGCGGCGGGCGCTTCCGGGAGTCCCTCCCGGCGGCTGTCGACCCACACCGTGTGCAGGCCGGCGGCGCGGCCGCCGGCGATGTCCTTGGCCAGGTCGTCGCCCACCATCCACGCCTCGCGCGCCTGTCGGCCGATCGCGGCCAGGGCGTGGCGGAACACGGCCGGCTCCGGCTTGCCGATGCCGAACTCACCCTCCACTACCACCGCGTCAAAGTACGGGACCAGGCCGACCTTGTCGATCTTGCCGCGTTGGCTGGGTGCTTCGCCGTTGGTCACCAGCGCCAGGGCCACGCCGCGCCGGCGCAGTTCCGCCAGCGTCTCCAGCGCGCCGGGGAACGGTTGCAACCGGTTGATCCGCTCCTGCACCACGAACGGGCCGGCCCAGCCGGCGGCGCCGTCGTCGCGCCAGCCGAGCTCGTCCAGGGCGCGCCCGGCGATGCGGGTGCGGGCGCCGGCCTGGTTGAGGCGCCCCCAGTCCGCCCGTTCCGCGTCCTGCCAGTACCAGCGGTCGGCTGCGAAAAAGGCCTCGGATGCCTGTTCAGGGTCCCATCCGCGCTCGTCAGCAAGCCTCACCGCGGCCTCGTGCCACGCATCGCGGGAGGCGCGGTAGGTGTCGACCACGGTGTCGTCCATGTCAAACAGAATGGCGGCGGGAAGGTCGGTGCCGGGCACACGGTGCTCCACGCCGGGAAAGTACGAAACGGTAATCCGCGAAGCAACGTACCACCCGGCGTCGATCGGTGTGCGCGCCGCGTCCGGACGGGTCGACCGGTTACATCTGAGCCACCCACCCGGCGCCACGGTCCCGTGGCTGGAAGAGATCCGCGGCGCGAACGAAGGTTCCGCTATGTTTCGCTGCGCTGCGGTTGAAATCCCCGCACATTCGGAGGACAATATGACCAGGAAGCAGGCCGACATGCCGATTTACCGCGAACTCGCCCACCATCCGTTGCGCTCGGTAGCGCTTGATCCGCCGCTGTCGGTAACCGCCGACACCAGCCTCCGTGCGGTAGTGGACACCATGCGAAATTCCGATACTGACTATGTGCTAGTGACGAAAGAGGAAATTCTGGCCGGCATCTTTACCGAGCACGACCTGCTCAACCGGGCGGCAAACCCGGACGGCATCCCGGACGCGCCGGTGGGCAAGTTCATGTCCTCCGACCCGACCGTTCTGGATGTCGCGCGGCCCATCGGCGACGCCCTCGACGCGATGGCGGAAGGCCACTGCCGGCACCTGCCGATCAGCGACGGCGAACGCGGCTGCATTGGCGTGCTGACCAGCTACAACGTGCTGCATTTTCTGGCCGAACTGCTGCCGGGCAGCATCCTCAATCTGCCGCCCCGGCCGCACCAGACCACTCGCACCCCGGACGGCGCCTGATGAACCCCACCGCGCGCTCGGAGCTGGACCGCGTCACCGTACGGTTCGCCGGGGATTCCGGGGACGGCCTGCAGGTCGTCGGATCGCAACTCACCAACACCTCGGCGCTGTTCGGCAACGACCTCGCGACCCTGCCCGACTACCCCGCTGAAATCCGCGCCCCCGCCGGCACGCTGCCCGGGGTAAGCGCCTTCCAGATCAGCTTCGCGAGCGAGGACATCCATACCCCCGGCGACGCCCCCGACGTGCTGGTGGCGCTCAATCCCGCCGCCCTCAAGGCACACCTGGACGATATCCCCGACGGCGGCACCCTGATCGTGAACGAGGACGCGTTCACCAGCCAGAACCTGGCCAAGGCCGACTACGAGAGCAACCCGCTCACCGACAAGTCGCTGGCCCACTACCGCCTCATCCCCCTGCCGATCACCTCGCAGAATCAGGCCGCCCTGGCGCACCTCGACATGAGCCCGCGGCAGGCGGGGCGGTCGAAGAACTTCTACGCGCTCGGCATCGTGTACTGGCTGTACGACCGGCCCCTGGAGCCCACCCTGCGCTGGTTCGAGGCCAAGTGGGGCTCGCGGCCGCAGATCGTGGCAGCCAACAGTGCCGCCCTCAAGGCCGGCTACGCGTTCGCCGACACCACCGAACTGTTCACCTCCGCGTACCGGGTGCCGGCGGCCAACCTGCCGGCCGGCACCTACCGCAACATCACCGGCAACGAGGCCACCGCGCTCGGCTTCGTCACCGCCTCGCACCTCGCCGACCGGCCCCTGTTCTACGCCAGCTATCCAATCACCCCGGCCAGCACGGTGCTGCACGAACTGTCCCGCCACCGCAACCTGGGCGTCGTCACCTTTCAGGCGGAGGATGAGATCGCCGCCATCGGTGCCGCCATCGGCGCGTCATTCGGCGGTTCGCTGGCGCTGACCGGCACCAGCGGCCCCGGCCTGGCGCTGAAGAGCGAGGCGCTCGGCCTTGCCGTGGTGGTGGAGCTGCCGCTGGTGGTGATCGACGTGCAGCGCGCCGGCCCGTCGACCGGAATGCCGACCAAGACCGAGCAGGCGGACCTGCTGCAGGCAATGTTCGGACGCAACGGCGAGGCTCCCGTAGCCGTGGTCGCGCCCGCCACGCCGAGCGACTGCTTCGCGATGGCCGTGGAGGCATTCCGCATCGCCGTTACCTATATGACCCCGGTGCTGTACCTGTCGGACGGCTACCTGGCCAACGGATCGGAACCGTGGCGCATCCCGCCGATGGACGACCTGCCCTCCATCACGGTCCGGTTCCGCACCGATCCCGAGGGTTTTCAGCCCTACCAGCGCGACCCCGACACGCTCGCCCGCCCCTGGGCCATCCCCGGCACCGCCGGCCTGGAGCACCGCGTCGGCGGCCTGGCCAAGGAAGACGTGACCGGCAACGTGAGTTACGATCCGGACAACAACGAACGCATGGTCAAGCTGCGCATGCGCAAGATCGCCGGCATCGCGGACAGCATCCCGAGCGTCGAGGTGGCCGGCCCGCAACGCGGCGGCTTGCTGGTGCTGGGCTGGGGCAGTACCTACGGCGCCATTACCACCGCGTGCGAGAAGCTGCGCGGCGAAGGGGTGGCGGTGTCCAGCGCCCACCTCCGCTACCTGAACCCGTTTCCCCGCAACCTGGGCGAGGTGCTGGCCCGCTTCGAGCGCGTACTGATCCCGGAATTGAACCTCGGGCAGCTGCGCATGCTGATCGCGGACAAGTTCGGCGTGGCTGGGCGGCGGCTCTCCAAGGTGCAGGGCAAACCGTTCCTGGTGCGGGAGATCCGCGCCGCGATCGTGGAAGAACTTGCAAGGATGGAAGCACATGCCAACTGATACCGTAGATGCGCCGCTGACGCGCAAGGACTTCGTTTCCGACCAGGACGTGCGCTGGTGTCCGGGATGCGGCGACTACGCCATCCTGGCGCAGATGCAGCGCCTGCTGCCCAACCTGGGCGTGCCGCGCGAGAACATCGTGTTCATCAGCGGCATCGGCTGCTCGAGCCGGTTCCCGTACTACGTCGACACGTTCGGGTTTCACTCCATCCATGGCCGCGCCATGACCCTGGCGTCGGGCCTGAAGATCACCCGCCCCGAGCTGCTGGTGTTCGTGATTACCGGCGACGGCGACGGCCTGTCGATCGGCGGCAACCACCTGATTCACGCCCTGCGCCGCAACATGGACCTGAACATCATCCTGTTCAACAACCGCATCTACGGGCTCACCAAGGGCCAGTACTCGCCGACCAGCGAGGTGGGCAAGCGTACCGTCAGCTCGCCGGCCGGTTCGCTGGAGGTGCCGGTCAGCCCGGCCCGCATCGCCCTGGCCGCGGAGGCAAGTTTCGTGGCACGCACGGTGGCCACCGACACCAGGCACCTGTCCACCACCCTGGAGCGCGCCGCCCACCATCGCGGCGGCTGCTTCGTGGAGGTGTACCAGAACTGCAACGTGTACAACGACGGCGCCTTCGACTACTTTGCGGAGCGCAGCATACGCGCGGAACAGACCATCAACCTGGAGCACGGCAAGCCGCTGACATTCGGCAAGAACGGCGACAAGGCGATCAAGCTCGACGGACTGCAGCCGGTGATCTGCGCCGACGACGATCCCGGCCGGCTGGTGCATGACGAGCGTGCCCCCAGCAATGTATGGCCGTATCTCCTGGCGCACATGTCTCCCACATTCGGCCTGCCGCTACCGCTCGGCGTGCTGCGTGCCGTGGACAAACCGACCTATGAAGACGGCATGAGCGAACAGGTGGACGCGGCCCGCGAACACTCGGGCGCGGGCGACGTGGCGGCGCTGTTGCGAGCCGGGGATACCTGGACCGTTGAGTAGCGCCAGCAGCAGCCCGGCCGCCGTGCTCGTATGCCCGAAGTGCGGCTTCGAGAATGCCCCCGAGACCGCGATGTGCCAAGCGTGCGAGACCAACGTGTTCCGCCCCGAACGCGGCACCGGCGGCTCGCGCTTCGTCGAGCGGTTGGCCTCCGACGCGGCGGCGGTGCTCGCCTCGCTCCCCCCGCAGTTGGTGGCTGCCGGTTCTACGGCCGCCGAGGCGGTCGCGTCGATGCGCGAATCGGGCGCCGGCTACGTGCTGGTGGCCGACCAGGGGCGCATTCTCGGCATCTTCACCGAGCGAGACCTGCTGCGGCGGGTGATTGCAGCCGGCCTGGTGCCGGCAGATACGGCGATCGAGTCGGTGATGACCCCGGATCCGGTGGTACTGCGCCAGGACGACAGCTTGGCAATCGCCATCAACAAGATGGTAATGGGAGACTTCCGCCATGTCCCGCTTGTCGATGGCGCCGGCCGCGTGCGCGGCGTGACCTCGTCGCACGACCTGCTCCGGCACCTGCACGCGCTGATGCACGACACCGACCGCAACGACTGACCAATGTCCCGCCCCAACGTGATCGTGATCCTGACCGACGACCAGGGCTACGGCGACCTGTCCTACACCGGCAATCCGGTGCTGCGCACCCCGGCGATGGACCGGCTGCAGGCGGAGAGCGTGCGTTTTACCGACTTCCACGTATGCCCGGTGTGCACGCCGACCCGCGGCGAACTGATGACCGGACGCGACGCGCTGCGCAACGGCGCCACCTTCGTGTGCATGGGCCGCTCCCTGCTGCGCGCCGACTTGCCCACCGCCGCCGACCTGTTCGCCGCGGGCGGCTACCGGACCGGACACTTCGGCAAGTGGCACCTGGGCGACAACTACCCCTACCGCCCGCAGGACCGCGGCTTTCAGGAGACCATCTGGCACCCGAGCTGGGGTATCACCTCGGCCGCCGACCGCTACGGCAACGACTACTTCGACGACACCTACCGGCATCGCGACGAGATGGAGGAGTTCCGCGGCTACTGCACCGACGTGTGGTTCGAGCAGGCCACCGCCTGGATGCGGCGCAGCGCCCGCGGCGGCGACCCGTTCTTTGCCTACATCGCCACCAACGCCCCGCACGGACCGCTGTGGGTGCCGGACCACTACCGCGACCCCTACCGCGGCGCGGTGGCCGGCGGCAGCGTGACCGCCGACCACGCCAGCTTCTTCGCCATGATCGCCTGCATCGACGAGAACCTGGCGCGGCTGGACTGGTTCCTGCACCAGAACGGCCTGTATGACGACACCATCGTCCTGTTCATGACCGACAACGGCACCGCCGGCGGCGAGGCGGTGTACAACGCCGGCATGCGCGGCAGGAAGTCGTCGCTCTACGACGGCGGCCACCGGGTACCGTGCCTGTTGCGCTGGCCGGGCGGCGGCATCGGCGGCCAGCGCCGGCGCGGTCAGCCGCCGGACGCCGCCGCGGCCGGCACTCCGCCGGGCTGGGCCGCTTCGGATGCCGGACGCGACGTGACCGGCGTAACGCGCGCCACCGACGTGCTGCCCACGCTGGTCGACCTGTGCGGCCTGCGCATCGACGACGGAGTGGAGTTCGACGGCGTGTCGCTGGCCGCCGTGGCGCGCGGCACCGAGGCCGCCCTGCCCGACCGTATGACCGTGGTGCAGTACGGCCATCCCAACGAGGCCCCCGCCTTCGGCAGGACCGCCAAGCATCAGGCCGCCGTATTGTGGGGCCGCTGGCGCCTGGTGGGCGGCAGCGAGCTGTACGACATCGCCGCCGATCCGGGCCAGGAGCGCGATGTGGCAACTGCCCATCCTGGCGTGGTAGCGCGCATGCGCGACCACTACGAGGCGTGGTGGGCCGGTGTCGGCGGCAACCTGGACCGCTATCAGCCGCTCACCATCGGCGCCCCCGAGGAGAACCCGATGCGGCTGTGCAGCGCCGACTGGGCGTGGGCCTATGCCGACAACCAGCGCAACATCCGCGGGCCGGTGCTGGACAGCGGCACCTGGCACGTGCAGGCGGCGCGCGCCGGCACTTACCCGTTCCCCTTGCGCCGCTGGCCCGGGGAGTCGGGCCTGGGCATCGCCGCCGAGGCCCCGCCGCTCATCGGCGTGGACGGCGGCTGGCCGGCCGGCAAGGCAATCCCGGCCGCCTCCGCCTGGCTGAGCGCCGGCGCCGCCGAGGCCACCATGCCGGTCCCGGACGGCGCCGCCGAGGTACCCTTTCGCCTGCCGCTCGACGCCGGCCCGGCACAGATCCGCTCCTGGTGGCTCGATGAGGAACGCCGCCACCTCGCCGGCGCCTACTACCTCACCGCCCACCGCGTCAGTTG
>MKWU01004860.1_pt1 | contig 15302 bp, 14 predicted proteins | sample 809101 | NCBI WGS metagenome assembly MKWU01 (sample SAMN05860141, study PRJNA318959) | sponge metagenome | host: Aplysina aerophoba | place: Slovenia: Piran, Adriatic Sea, Gulf of Piran | collected 2013-05-07 | reverse complement strand
CAGTCGCTGCAATAGACCGGTCGGTCGCCGCGCGGGCGGAAAGGAACGGTGGCATCGGCGCCGCAGTTGCTGCAGACGATGGGGAAAGATTCCCGCTGACCGCCGTATCCGCCGCCGCCTCCACCGCCACCACCGAAGTTGTCCCGGGGCTGTCCGCGCCGGGCGTTGCGGCAGGACTGGCATCGCTTGGGGTAGTTGGTGAACCCACGGGATTGATAAAATTCCTGTTCGCCTGTTGTGAAAATGAACTCTGCGCCGCAGTCGCTGCACTCCAAAGTCATGTCTGATAGAGCCACAATTTCCCTCCGTCGGGGTAGGTAATCACGATGCACACTGTATGGTCTGATTCGTCGGGCACGTGATTTCAATACCCTAGGAAGGAGGACCGGCGCAACCTGTACTTGATTCACTATACTGGCAACCACTCACACAAGCAACGATTTTAGTGAAGGTTTTGTGCAGTTATGGCTGCCGGCGGGGATGATGGAGCACCGGCGAGAGAGGCGGATAGCCGTTTGCCCCGGCCGGATGCTCACGGATTGGTTCGGGATTACGCGGGTTCGGCGACGAACACGGGAATCTTTCGCGTGGTTCGGTTCTGATATTCCGCATAGGGTGGGAACGCTTCCACCGCGATGTCCCAGAGGCGGGTCCGTTCGGCGTCGTCCTGCACCTCTCTGACGCGCATGGTGTACACGTTGGTCTCGTCCCTGACCTCGACATCGTTGTCCGCGCGCAGATTGTACACCCAGACCGGGTTCTTCGGGGCGCCGCCCTGGGAACCGACCAGCACGTAGTTGTTGCCGTCCTTGACGCGCATCAGGGGAGTCTTGCGGACGGCGCCGGTCTGGTTGCCCCGGTTGGTGACAATGATGACGGGAAGCCCGGTGTCGCGCAGGGTGGTGCCGTCGGTACCGCCGCTGCCCTCGTAGAGTTCCACCTGTTCGCGGACCCAGTCCCGGGTGGAAGGTATGTATTCGGCCATGGTTAGCTCCTTCTGGTGTATTGCCGGCACACATCATAACCCCAACTCGACCAGCCCGGTCCAACTCATCGCATCTCCAACCGAAAATTGAGCCCACCCGTTCGCAGGGCGGGCTTCAAACGCCGCCCGCTGCGTCGCAACTCCATGCTTTCCACCCGGCAGTTCCATGTGAACACCGCGTTGAGCGTCTGCGTTACGCACCGCCCGGTCCCGATGAATCCAACCCGGTATAATGTTTTTGCACTTTTCTGGAGGTCCGACATGGACGGTAAGACCGCATTTGCCACTATCCTGGAACGCGAGGGCGTGGACGTCGTTTTCTGCTTCCCCAACAACATACTCATCGACGCCTGCGCCGCGGCCGGCATCCGCCCCATCATATCCCGCATGGAGCGGACGGCAGTCAACATGGCCGACGCCTACAGCCGCGTCAACAACGGCAACAAGAACGGCGTGGTCCTCGTCCAGGGCGGGCCTGGCATCGAGAACGCCTTTTCCGGCGTGGCGCAGGCCTACGCGGACTCGTCGCCGCTGCTGATGGTGCCCAACCATCCGGGCACGCGGCGGCACGGCATGTCGTCGGATTTCGACGCGGCGCGCAACTACGAGGGCGTCACCAAGTGGTCCGATTCCGCCAACTACACGGACCGTATTCCGGAGATGATGCGGCGCGCCTATACGCAGTTGCGCACCGGCCGGCCCTATCCCGTGCTGGTCGAGATGCCCAACGACGTGCTGGCCGGTGAGATCTCCGAGGAGCAGTTCCACTACCAACCGCAGCGCAAGCGGCGCTCGGCCGGCGACCCCCGCGACGTGTCCCGCGTCGCCGAGATGCTGATCAACGCCCGCCGTCCCGTCATCTACGCGGGTCAGGGCGTGCTGTACGCCGAGGCGACGCCGGAGTTGGTCGAGTTGGCCGAACTGCTCAACGCGCCCACCATGACCACCACGCTGGGCAAGAGCGGCTTTCCCGAGAACCACGCGCTGGCTCTCGGCGCCGGCGGAAATACCTGCACCAGGATGGTCGGCGACTTCCTGGCGAAGAGCGACGTGGTGTTCGGCATCGGCACCAGCTTCCAGAAGACCCTGGCCTCCGCGCCGGTGCCCACCGGCAAGACCGTGATTCAGTCCACCATCGATGAGAAAGACCTGAACGGCGAGTATCCCGTGGAGGAGATCATCGTCGGCGACGCCAAGCTGGTGCTGGCCCAGTTGATCGAGGAGGTCAAGGACCGCCTGGGAGCGGAAGGCCGTCGCGGCGATGAGTCAGTGGCCGCGGAGATCCGGCAGGTGCGCCAGGAGTGGATCGCCGAGTGGATGCCGCGCCTGTCCAGCAACGACGCGCCCATCAGTCCCTATCGCGTGGTGTACGAACTCAACGCCCGCCTGGACAAGGCCAACAGCATCGTCACGCACGACTCGGGCAACCCCCGGGACCAGATCGTGCCCTTCTATGCTGCCACCACGCCGCGCGGCTACATCGGCTGGGGCAACTCGACGCAGCTTGGCAGCGGGCTGGGCTACGCCATGGGCGCCAAGGTGGCGTTCCCCGAGAAGACGTGCGTGAACCTGATGGGCGACGTTGCCGTCGGCATGGCTGGCACCGACTTCGAGACGGCGGCCCGCGAGCAGTTGGGCATCATCACGGTGATCGTCAACAACGGCGCGATGGGCGGCTACGAGAAGAACATCCCCATCGCCACGGAGCGGTATCGCACCAAGTACGTCACCGGCGAGTACACCGCCATGGCCGAGTCCCTCGGCGCCCACGCCGAGCACGTCACCGACCCCAACCAGGTTGGCCCCGCCATCGAGCGAGCCAAGGAGATTTCGGCGACGGGCCAGCCGTGCGTGCTGGAGATCATCACCCGCGAGGAGCCGGTGTTTTCGCAGTACTACCGGTGACCGGATCGGCGGCCGGCCGTCCATAGCCTTTGGGTTATGCGGCGAATGCATGTATAATCTACGCACATGTTGCGTAGATTATACATTTATCAGCAACCTGACTGGCCCACCCTGACCTGGCGTGCTGAAGATTTGGCCGACTTGCTGGCGGACGTTCGCCATCGACAGGGCCGTTTGCTGGGAAAGATGTCGGATTTGGGTTTCATGCCTCGACAAGAGGCAATGCTCGCAACCCTGACCGAAGAAGTCGTCAAAACCAATGAAATCGAGGGCGAAACCCTGGACGCCAATTTGGTGCGTTCCTCCGTCGCGCGACGCTTGGGCCTTGATGCCGGCGGCCTCGAGCACGTTGACCGCAATGTTGAAGGTGCGGTTGAGATGATGTTGGACGCAACCCAACGTTACGATGAACCCCTCACTCAAGACCGTCTATTTGACTGGCAGGCCGCGCTGTTTCCCACGGGTCGGAGCGGCATGCGCCGCATCATAATCGGCGGCTGGCGTGAGGATGAAACCGGCCCTATGCAAGTGGTGTCCGGTCCCGTCGGTCGCGAACGGGTCCATTTCGAAGCCCCCGCCGCTGCTCGCATTGACGCAGAGATGGCCGCTTTCCTGAGTTGGTTCAACTCCCCCGCTGCCAACGATCCAGTCATCAAGGCTGGGCTGGCTCATCTTTGGTTCGTTACCATTCATCCCTTTGAGGACGGCAACGGACGCATAGCCAGGGCCATTGCTGAAATGTTGCTGGCCCGGGCTGACGGTGGCAATCAACGCTTTTACAGCGTTTCTGCACAGATTCGCAGGCGCCGCGCGGACTACTACCATACTCTGGAGCGGACCCAAAAAGCCTCAACCGATATTACCTTGTGGTTGACGTGGTTCTTGGATTGTCTCGGCATGGCCGTAAATGCCTCGGAAGCGACGCTTGCCGCCGTTACAGCCAAAGAACGATTGTGGAGGAACCTCTCCGAGGTGACTGTCAACGATAGACAGCGCCGCATGATCAATCGCCTGTTGGATGGATTCGAAGGCAAATTGACCGCTGCCAAGTGGGCACAGATCACCAAATGCTCCCACGATACAGCTTTGCGGGACATCAACGATCTTATCTCAAATGGTGTCTTGCTTCGCAGTCAAGCCGGTGGGCGCAGCACCAGCTACGATCTGGTCGCACCATCGTCAAGTTCATAATTGTTGCATGACTGACCTCCCCATCATCGTCATCGGCGGCGGACCTGCCGGGTCGTGCGCCAGCGCGCTGCTCGCACGCCAGGGGCACTCCGTCGTCCTGCTGGAACGCGAGCGGTTCCCCCGCGAGCACGTCGGCGAATCGCTGCTGCCGGCCAGCATTCCCATCCTGCAGAATCTCGGCGTCCTCGACGAGGTAAAACGGGCCGGATTCACCGTCAAGCGCGGCGCAACAATGATCTGGGGCGCCGACCGTGAACCCTGGAGTTGGCACTTCAGCGAGACCAACGCCAGCAACCCCACCTCATACCAGGTGTGGCGGCCCGAGTTTGATGCCATCCTGCTCAACAACGCCCGACGGGCCGGCGTGGATGTGCGCGAGGGTCGCCAGGCCACGGGCGTGGTGTTCGACGATGCTGGTACCGCCGTGGCGGTGCGGTGTCATTCGACCGACGGGGCATCGACCGACGGGGTATCTTTCAACGGTTCGGGCGCCGAGACCGAACTGCCCGCCCGCTACGTGGTGGACGCCAGCGGGCAGGGCGGCCTGCTATCCCGCCAGCTTGGCCTCCGACAGTGGGATGATTTCTTCCGCAACCTTGCCGTGTATGGCTACTACCAGGGCGGCGAAAACCTGTCCCCGCCCGACGACGGCAACATCCTGATCGAGTCGCAGGCCGGAGGCTGGCTGTGGCATATCCCCCTGCGCGACGGCTGGGCCAGCGTGGGCGCCGTGGTGGACGCGGCGACGGGCCAGCAGGGCATCCGAGAGCTTGGGCCCCTGGGCTTCCTGGAATCCCAGGTTGCGGCTGCCCCCCGCCTGGCGGACATGCTGGCCTCGGCGCGTTTCGTGTCCGGCCCCGAGGTGCTGCGCGACTGGTCCTACCGGTGCAAATCTCTGCACGGTCCCGGCTACATCCTGGCGGGCGACGCCGGCTGCTTCATCGACCCGCTCTTCTCGTCGGGAGTGCACCTGGCCCTCACGTCGGCGACTCTGGCCGCTGCCGCCGTCACCTCGGCCCTGGACGACCCGACCATCGCAGAGCCGGCGGGTCAGGTGTACCAGCAGCTTTACTACAAGGAGTACGGCCACTTTCGTGAACTGGCCCGGCTCTTCTATTCGAGCAACCGCACCGCCGACTCTTACTTTTGGGAGGCGCGCCGCCTGCTGGACAATGATCCGTCGCTGACGCCCCGCCAGTCGTTCGTGCAGGCTGTCGCTGGGCAACCGGCCCGTGGCTACGAGCGGGCGGTGCTTTCCCACGGACTCGCGCCCGCCGCCTTCGGGAACAGCGTGGCTGCCGTGGAGTCAGAACGACAGCGCCGGCAGGAACGGGGGTTGCCTCAAGATTTTCCGCTGCGGTTGGCCGACGGAGTGCTGCTGCAGCGTCAGCCGGTGCTGTCCGACGATCGGTTCGTGTGGGGCGTTGGCCTGGTGACGGATGGGCATCCGGAGGGTCTGCCGTGCAGCGCGCTGGTGGCGCAACTGCTGGCCCGTCTGAACGGCCGGCGCACCGCCACCGATGCCATCGCCGATCTCTGCAACGGAATGGATCCCGACGCCATCAGGCAGGTCGAACCCGCCGCTCGACAGGCACTGCAAATCCTCTACGTGGACGGCGCAATAACGACGTAGGGGCGAATGATTGTTCGCCCCCTCGTCGCAGCTGGTTCCCGGCATCCGTACTCCTTACGGTTTCACCCAGGTCTCCGACCAGGCGATGCACGCGGCGCTGCTCTGGGCGGGCCCGCGCATCTCCAGGGACACGACGCCGGGCAGCGCCTTGTCGCCCACGGTGATCTGGGCCTGCCGCGCCGGGAAGAAGCAGCTATACACGCCGTGTGTGCGGCCGGAAGCCTCACCGGCCGGGTTGTTGAGCATGTAGGGCGTGAGGAAATCGTGCCAGCTGAGCACCACGGTCTCCGTTGACGCCGTGATGATCTCGTTGTAGGCGCTGGCGATGCTGCCCGACCTGCTGAACTCCGCGCTGATCACGGGCAGGGACGTGTCGCCGAACTCGGGAAACAGCATGCTCTCGATCTCTTCCTGCACGTAACGGGTCATGGCGATGTTGTCGGAGTACACCCGCGCCCTACCGCCGTCCACCTCATCACTTTTCAGGAACAGGACGTGGCCGGCACCGGCCGGCGTCCAGAGGACACGCCAGTGACTAGTTCGAGTGGTCTGCGCCCCGCCCTCCTCCTGCGCAAGGCGGATGAAAGAGTTCTCGCCGGTGAGGCGTATCTGTACGGGATCAACTGGGCTGGTCATAATTTGATTCTCCGTTTGGTTCAGGGTTGCAGGTCAGTTAGGTTGTATTGTGGGAACGCCAATCAACGGAATTACGCATCGACGCAAAGCCGCTCAGTTTCCGCAATCCTGTCCACCACGTCGGCAATGGGCTCTTCGTCGGTGTCAGAATGGGGATTTACCTTGATCTCCACACACTTGCCGTCAGTGAATTTGGCGTCGTATTCCAGCCAAACCCGTAAACGGGCATTGGGTTTTTCAGGGACGTAGGGTGTAATGAAACCTGTGTAGAAGCTGACCCAACCGTGATAGGGGATCCGCTCCGGCTTACGGTCGGTGCTTTCAGTCTCTACCCATGGAAAGGGTTCGCACCATAATTCTCCCTCCGCTGTGATGGTGTACTGATCCAACACATTGTCCAGGGATTTGGTCTGAAATCTGTTGGTATGGGTAAATCCATCGGGCAGCGGCATCTCGCAAGTCAGCTCGTCATACATCCCAATCGTTGCGCCTCCGTATTTTGCTCACCCCTCACTCGTACTTTGCGGTGGGCAACTCGTTGACATTATAGCCCGTCGGCAGCGGAGCGCATGGTCTTGAGGTATTCGTTGCTGGCGCCCTGGATCAGGCGGCCGACGGTGTTGTGGAAGTAGCGCACGCCCAGCTCCAGGTAGTGCGGCACCAGGTTGTCGGGGCAGCTGCAACCCGCCGTGATGCCCGCCGCCGCGATCTGCTGCACACCCTTCTCCACCAGCGCCTGCACCTCCGGGTGGGTCTGCTGGCCCGGGTAGCCCATGCTCTGGGAGAGGTCGCCGGCGCCGATGAAATACACGTCCACGCCGGGGACGTTGACCAACTCGGGGATGTTCTCGATGGCCTCCACTTCCTCCAGCATCAGGCACACCAGGGTGTTGCGGTTCGCGTCGGCCACGTAGTCCGGCGTGGCCTGGTTGAATCCGTATTCCGCCGGCCTACCCCCGCTGAAAAGCCCGCGATCGCCGTCGGGGTAGTACTTCACCGCCTTCACCGCCGCCCGCGCCTCCTCGGCCGTGTTGACGTGTGGCACCTGTACGCCCCACGCGCCCCGGTCCAGGAACGGCGCGATGATCTCAGGACGGTTGCCCACAGGGCGTACGATGGGCGCGGTGCCCGAGTATTCGGCGGCGCGGATCATGTCCTCGGCCAGGTCAATGGTGATGCTCCCGTGCTCGTTGTCGATCAGCACCCAGTCGTAGCCCAGGAACCCCAGCATCTCCACCACCGCCGCCGACGGGAAGGTGATCATAGACCCGAACACCGGCTGCCCCGCGGCCAGCTTTGTTTTCATCGTGTTTTCGCGCATATCGCTCCAGTCTCCTGCTTTCGGTTGCCCGAATCCTATGCGCACGGCGGACGAGCGTCAACACCACTCCAAACCAACACGACACCGCCAGCATGCAAACGCCCTGACGTCGAGGACGCAGGGCGGCAGAAGGGCGAGGCTTAGGCTCCTCAGAGCGGCAGCGATGCTACGGTCTGAAAGTCCTCAGTATTGATTCGCGTTCTGTGCTGTACTGGGTCAACACATCCTCGCAAACGGCTCCTGTGGTTATGAACCCAAACCGCTTGTCGGGGAAGCTTGAGGAAACGCTGGCCATAGCAACTTCCGATAGGATGCATTCGTCTTCCTCGTCAAATTGGTACCGGTACTCCATACGAAAAAAGGGCTGATCCCCAATGACAACAACGTGCGGGTCGGATACCGTTTCGAAGAGGTGGGCGTCCTCCATCAAGCCGGGCAGCAAAACGATCCAATAGGCACCGGCAACAGCCCTCAGCGCATCAATGCTGTCATCGTACTGACTGAGCAGCCTCAAGGTGAGTATGTCGGCGACACGTTCCCCGCCATAGGCCGAGAACGCGGTGTACTGGGTGGTAAGCCGCTCCCCACCTTCTCCTCTCAAGTACCATCCTTTTGGAATATCCATGCTGTAACCATAGTCGTATCGCAGGTTACGATAAGTAGCCTGCTCTGGTCCACCCGTTTTGTACGTTGCGAGGCGTGCGGTAATTTCGTTGCTTGCGACCGAAAAACTTAAACCCGGCGCGATGGTATAGTCGTTTTCACCCACCCGGTATCTGAGTCCGAATGTGTTGACGCCGATCACGCGCCCATGACGATCGATGAGCGGACCGCCGCTATTTCCCGGATTCACCGCCGCATCGGATTGAACATATTCGGTGTCTTCGAATGTCCGTACGTTCGACGAAATTATCCCTTGAGTCAAAGTCGGACTTCTGCCCACCGTAGCGCCCAATGGATATCCCCACGCCGTCACCTCATCACCGTATGCCACGGTGTCAGAATCACCCACCGGGAGGGCGCTGAAGGTACGGTTTGAACTCAACTGCACCGCGGCCAGATCGGCCAGGATGCCCTTGCCCAATACCGTGCCTTCGAATTCCATGAATTGCCCGCCAGGAGTTTCCAGTCGAGCGGTAACGGTTTCAGCATCATCCACCACGTGGCGGTTGGTGATCATCAAGCCCTCTGAACCGATCATAAAGCCGGTGCCGGTGTAGGTGAAACCGTCGGATGGCATGGATGTCACGTGGACCAGAGCGGGCCGTACCAGTTGGGACACCTGCGCAATGGAAAGTGGCTCCGTCGTATCGGGAGCCACTGATAGCTCGAATGCCGGGCAGGAACCGCCGTGGTCGGTGACCGTCAGGTACTGCCAAGAGGGGTTGCGGGGCCAGGTGGGCTGGCCGTAGCGCGCGCCGTTTGTGAGTACGGAGCACGCATGATATGCGCCCTCCTGCAGGCCATGCAGCGTGTACGTCGGGCGTTGGGGGCTTAGATTCTGCGCCTCGACGTCAACATAGACGAACGCCTCCTGCCAGTTTCCGGTGACGGTGGCCTTGGCCCGAGGATAGTCCCGGTGCATGTTGACGCAGCCGATACGATAATGCGTCGCGGCTGCGACGGCGTCCCAAGTCAGAATAACTTCACCGGGGTTGTGTCCGTTGAATACGACGATGTTGGCGGTAGCTAGGGTCCGGTCCTGGGCGTCGGCGGGAACGGCGCTACTGACCAACGCTGCCGACAGGATGACGACGAACAGCGTGGCGACGAGTTTTAGTGATTTCAAGATGTTTACTCCGGGAGGATGGCGTCTCAGCGTTTTACCGGGATTCGATCCCAAATTTTATTCCGGTAGTATCTCCGCCATCTCCAGGTCGATAGATGCCACTTGGCTGGTAATCCAAGAGCTCGGGCGCGTCTTCGACACTTGGCCGTTCGTCGAACCAGGCACGGAAAGCGTCCGCTTCGTCCTGCGTCATCAAACCGGTATCCACCGCCTGGTACAGCATCCATGCTACATCGAGGTCATCAGCGGCCAGGACGTCTGCTGTGGAGAACGGTCCCATCTCTTGGGGTTTGTCCGCCAGCCAACTGGATAGTGTGTTGGATTCCCCGGTACCGGCAATCTCCTGCCCTGCGCCCGGATCTACCCCGTCGCTCGGCTCGGATTCTACGACCACCGCCGCCGGCTCGACTCGCTCAGCCACGGGTGGATTGGCGTCCAGGCCCGGGTCAACCCCATCGAACTGAGCGGACTCTATCGCAGGTTGAATCGCCGCATTTTCGCGGTCATTGGCGGCGAACAAGCTTCCTACCGCCAGCACCCCAACCAGCAACAGGATCGTTGCCAGCAGGGCCAGCCGAAAGCGTCCCAGCGCACGAACATTGCTCATGATGCATCCATCCTTTGCATATTTTCAAACTAACACCAAAACAGCCCATCGATTTTAGCATAAACCGGTGAAATCATATGGTGGGAAAGCACCGGTTGGGCAGGTAATGTGCGAGTGTTTCCACATGCATCAGCGCCGCCGCCCAAGGCTCACGTTCGTCCACAACCTGGGATAACCGGCGCCCAATCAGCATGAGTACGTTTCTCAGTGTAGGCTGGTTGATTTATGTCAGGGGCTTGCATATATTTCCGTGAGTGAGACTCCGTCTGGCATCCCTGTATCCCTTCTTCCCGGCGAGACATCATGAACACACTTCTCAGACTTGGGGTATAAGCTGTCTCAGGGCTCATCTTCGCCTTGGCCGGCATTGCCCTGCTGCCTGACTCTGCCCACGCCCGGAGCAATCCGCCTTGCCCCAGTTCCTGGCCGGCCCAGGGATACGACGGGCCGTTGCTGGAGCAAGATTACGGCCGGATCGCCTACCAGGACTTTTACACGGACTCCGACAGTGACCGGTAGTTCGTGATACGCAGCGCCGGCAGCAACGGCTACACGATGGTGAGGGCGTATCGGGCCGATGACGACGAGGACAAATACATTATCGGATCGCCCGACGAAATCTGCTTCCTGCTGGTGCGCCGCCCCGGCGATAGCGCGGACGCCGCCGAACCCACACAGGTGACCTTCCGCGAGGAGAAGGACGATCCCGCGCCCGAACCGGAGCCCGAACCATGCCCGCCTCGCCCCACGGCCGCGGCTCTCCAGAATCTGCCATCCGCCGACCATGACAGCGACCCGGAGGACGAGCATGAAATCGACCACTCCCAGGTTGTTCCTCAACTGATGCGAAACGCCGAGGAGTTCGAGTACACCATCGGACAACGCGGCGGCACGCTGACTTACACCACCGTCGGCGACCCGCTGACTTTCAACCCTGCCCTAGCCAACGATTCATCGTCCGCTGGCGTGTTGGGGTACCTCTTCGAGGGGTTGACCGAAGGATCATGGCTGAACGGAGAGGTCGAACCGGGTCTGGCCCAAAGGTGGGAGCATTCTGACGACGGGTTGACCTGGACATTCCACCTGAGGCGCGACGTGCGGTGGCACGACGGACAGCCCTTCACCGCCCACGACGTCGATTTCACCTTCAATCGCATCATCTACAACCAGGACATCAACACCAGTGATCGCGCCGCGTTCCACTTCAGGATTCTTGACGAGGAGACGGGGGTGTGGCGCGAGGAACCGATGACGGTAACCGCGCTGGACGATTACACCGTGCAATTCCAACTGCCCGTGTCCTTCGCCCCCTTCCTGCGGTCGATGTCCCAGTGGATTTATCCGAAGCACATCCTGGAACCGCACGTCGATGCCGGCACGTTCGACAAGGTCTGGGATATCAGCGCCAATCCGGCGGAGGTCATAGGAACCGGACCATTCAGGGTCTCGGCCTACGAGTCCGGCGACTGCCTGGTGTTCAACAGGAATTCCAACTACTGGCTCAGGGATGAGAGTGGGAACCCCCTGCCCTACCTCAACGAGATCGTGAGCATCATAGTCCCGAACCTCGACGCTGAACTGCCCCGCTTCCTCCTGGGCGACACCGATATTCACTCGGTCCTGGGCGAGGAATGCGAGCGTCTCGAACCCCTGCAGGAACCGGAAAACTTCGTCATCCACGAGCGTGGTCCCGCCTTCGGCACCACGTTCCTGGCCCTCAACATGAACCCGGGTCGCAACCCCAACACCGGTGAACTCCTGGTGCGTGACGAGATCCGCGGCTGGTTCACCACCACCGAGTTCCGACGGGCCATCTCCCACGCCGTTGACCGTGACCGGATCGTCGATGAGGTGCTCCACGGCCCTGAGTTCCACCAGCCCGGCCGCCGGAGATTTTCACAACCCCGACGTCCGCAGGTACGAGTACGACCTCAGCATGTCCAACGCGATTCTGGATGGCCTCGGCTGGACCGATTCCGACGGCGACGGCATTCGCGAGGACGCCGCGGGCCATCCCATCAGCTTTGCCATGACCACCAACGCCGGCAACACCCTTCGTGAACAGGTCGGCGAGATCATAGAGTCAGACCTCCGCGAAATCGGAATCGACGCGACCTTCGAGACCATACCGTTCGGCCAGTTGGTCTCTCAGCTGACCGTAACCTACGAATGGGAGGCCATCATCATAGGCTTCGGAGGCAGCCTGGAGCCTCACTACGGGATCACCCTCTGGCACAGCGGCGAGAACCTGCACCTGTGGTACCCCAACCAGCCCGAACCCGCCACATCCTGGGAAGCCGAACTCGACGAGATATACGTGAAGGCCAGCCAGGAACTGGACCACGACCGTCGCTTGGAGTATTACCACCGCGCCCAGGAAATCGTCGCCGAGAACGTGCCCGTTATCTTCACGACGCTGAACGAACGCATCGTGGCCGTACGCCAGGTCTTCGGCAACACCACGGCCACCCTGTACGGATGGAGCGACATTCGCTACCTGTATCGCACCGACCGGTAGCCGTTCGCAAATGGTGAGGCCCGCCACTCGCTGGGATCGGGCCTCACGGGGTTTGACCGGTGAGAGATTACTGCCGAACGATGGTTGGCCGGATCAGCCTAGCGTCGCCGCCACACCAGGTAGGCGAATATGAGGATCACCAACGCGCCCACAATGGCCAGGATGATGATCAGCGTGTTGCGCTGACGGGGCGTGGTCACCACGTTGATCAGCGTGTCCCGGATGCGCGGTATTGCGTTGCCGATGATCGGGACGCCGGGTTCCTGGAGGTCCGCCGTGCCGGTTTCCATCGGGCCCGGTGTCGGAGTGGGAGTTGGCGTAGGGGTTGGTGTCGGAACCAGAGTCGGCGTCGAGGTGGGAGTAGCCGTGGGTGTTGGAGTCGGCGTCGCAGTTGGCGTGGCGGTAGGTGTCGGTGTGGATGTGGGCGTGGCAGTGGACGTCGACGTCGGGTCCGGCCTTGCGGTGGACGTTGGCGTATTCGTCGGCTCATCCCGCTCGACGGGCGCCTCCGTGGGTTCTACAGGCTCCGGCTCCGCAGTCGGCTCTTCGGTCGGCGGTTCCTTGGTGGGAGGTTCAGGTGTAGGTTGCTTGACTACCGGTGGAACACCGCCGCCACCGCCGCCGTTGTCGTCGTCCGGAGTGGGTTTAGGTGTCGGTGTAGGCGTGGGCGTCGCCATCACATTGAGGTACGTGGGGGCGCAGCATTCGCTGCTGAATCCACGGTTATTATCGGCTATCACATGGAAGTACCACCAGCCGGGCGAGAGGGAACCCACTGTGTGGGAGGTGCCCGCGACCTTTTCCTGGTTTACGCGCTTTCCGGTGAGGCTGACGGCGGAGGTCACCAGCTTGCCATTGTGGGTGCACTCGATTCCCGGGACGCCGGACCCGCTGACCATGATCCACTGCAATCGGTACTGGGTTGCTCTCTCGACGGCGTTCCAGCTGGCGACGACCATGCCGTTGGAGTTTTGCGACACCCGGAGGCCGACCGGGCAGTTCACGGAAAGGTCGGGCGTGGGCGAGGGGGTAGCTGATGGTGTAGGCGTGACGGTGGGCGTAGGAGTGATTGTGGGTGTTGGAGTGATAGTCGGTGTTGGAGTGATAGTCGGTGTTGGAGTGATAGTCGGTGTTGGAGTGATAGTCGGTGTGGCGGTAGGAGTTGCGGTCGGAGTCGGCGTTGCTGTTGCGGTTGGAGTTGGCGTGAGCGTCCTTGTCGGGGTAGGAGTGGGTGTTGGCGTGATCGTGGGTGTGTTGGTAGGCGTCCTGGTCGGTGTGGGCGTAGGGGTGTTAGTTGGGGTAGGTGTATGTGTCGGGGGGGCCGTCGGGGGGTTTGGCGGAGTGGGGGTGGTGGTGTGCGTCGGGGGGGGCGTCGGAGTGTTGGTCGGAGTCGGCGTGTTGGTCGGAGTCGGCGTATGGGTCGGCGTACCCTCCGGCGTGTTCGTGGGTCTGGGTGTATGAGAAGGTGTCGGCAGTTTGCCGTGTTTGGAAGTCGGATATGGATACTCGTTCTGAAGCCGAAAACCGTCGCAGTGGGGTACCGTGCTTAAGGGTTTTAGTGGGCTACTATCACCCATCTCACGAGTTCGGTCGGGGTTGTCGTCGGTTGGGCAGTCATGGTCATCATCGTTGGGGTCAGGGTCGGGTAACGGCACGGAATACACCATGCAGGATCTGCCCGTGAACCTGCCGTCCTTTTCCTCTTGTTGGTATGCGCCTATGCGGAATGCCCAGTAGCCTGGTTCCAGCGAGTAGATTGTGTACCGTCTCGATTGGGAGTGCTCTATGCGCAATTTGCCGGGACCGATACCGTCTTCAAAATCAGCCGCGTTGTCTGCCGCGGTCCCCCCGCTCCAGTCTGGTGGCGGGATGTCTTCTGGTGACGTTCCCACCGCAGCTAACCACTGGAACTCAATTTGATAGATGTGTACGAAACCACTATCCTCGCCACGGTCCCAGGCAATCTTGAGTGCGGCGGGCTGATCAATGTGGTTCTTGTCTTCCAACACGTACCGTACTCCGACATGCCTGGGCGCGGTCGGCAGCTTGCCATTCCAATCATTGTCAGGATCATCATCGGTATTAACAGCATTACATCCTGCGGGATACGTATCCTGGCCGGTTGGCCTGTACAACAAAATCACCTGGCTTAGGTCATTCTGGATTTGCTTACCAGAAGGGGGACCTTCCGGTTCGGCGCCCCCAACCAAGACCACCGCCGCAGGTTCCTCTGCGTCTCGGGCGGCGGACGTGCCGGCATCCTGCAGCACCAGGAACAGGAACCCGGCCCAAGCCAAAACTGCGGCCAAGATAAGTATGACCGGCCGCATCACGTGAATGCCACGTCGAAATATCATATTGATAACAGTGTGCCCGGAACTTCACATAACCTTTACATATTATATCCGGTTCTATTTTTGTTCGCCACTGGAACTTTGCTCAAACAAATATGTTGCTCTGAGGATTTTGTTGCTAGCCCTGCGGCGGATTACCATAACTGAAACGCCCGGAATTTGGAAGGCTTGCAAATGAAAACCCCCGCCGGTCATGAAGACCGGCGGGGGTTTTTCAGGCTGCGTCGCGCTGGCTTGCGCTCAGCGGCGCCTAGGCTCCGGCGGGTTGCCGCCGAGCCATCACCACTGCCACCACTGCGATTACCGCAGCTACGATGGCGATGATGAGGGAGATGATGCCCAGTGAACCTGCGCCGCCGGCGG
>MKWU01004859.1_pt1 | contig 15303 bp, 15 predicted proteins | sample 809101 | NCBI WGS metagenome assembly MKWU01 (sample SAMN05860141, study PRJNA318959) | sponge metagenome | host: Aplysina aerophoba | place: Slovenia: Piran, Adriatic Sea, Gulf of Piran | collected 2013-05-07 | reverse complement strand
GCGCGTCGTGGCAGAGCCGGGCGAGCGCGGAGACCTCGGCCGTCGTCCCCGGTCGGATCACCACGTCGGCCGGCCGCCCGCGCTCGAGCGCGTCCCTGCCGTAGGCCGCCCCGCTCTCCCCCTCGCCCCACACGCGGGGGCGCGCGGCCCCCCCGGGCTGGAGCGGTTCAATGCCGTGGGCGGCCGGGCTCTCCTCGTCGCGCAAGACGTGGGCGGCGCCGACGATCCGTGCCGCGGCGGACGCCAGGCGGTCGGCGTTCATCCGAGCGCAGCGGCGAAACGGAGCAGACGCGTCACGCCGGCCTCGAGGCGGGCGAGCGACGTCGCATACGAGAGGCGCAGGAATCCGGGTGCGTCGAAGGCCTCGCCGGGGGTCACGGCGACGTGCGCCTCGGTCAGCAGCCGGGCTGCGAACTCCGCCGACGTGCGCGGGCCGTCCGGCGCCAGCAGATCGCCGATGGCCGGAAAGAGGTAGAACGCGCCGGCCGGCACCCCGACGCGGATGCGCGCCTCCGGGGCCAGCCAGGCCAGCACCTGGTCCCGGCGCATCCGATACTCGTCGAGCATCGCGCGGACGCACGTCTGCGGCCCGGTCAGCGCGGCCACGGCGGCCCGTTGCGTGATCGACGAGACGTTCGACGTCGAGTGGCCCTGGACGGCGTTGGCCGCCGCGATGAGCGGCGCGGGGCCGAGGGCCCAACCGCAGCGCCACCCGGTCATGGCGTAGCTCTTCGAGAGGCTTCCGACCAGCACCGTGCGGTCGCGGGCCCGCTCGGCGAGCACGCGCGGCAGGTTGTGCACCGCCTCGCCGTAGATGAGCCGCTCATAGCAGAGATCGACCACGATCCACACCCCGCGCGGCGCGGCCGCCTCGGCGACGGCGGCGAGGTCGTCCTCCGCGACGAGCGCGCCCGTCGGGTTGCAGGGCGAGTTGATGACGATGGCGCGCGTGCGGGGGGTCAGCGCGTCGACGACCTGTTCCGGGCGAAGTCGGAAGCCGTCTTCGGGATGCGTGCGGATCAGGATCGGGTCGGCGTCCGCGAGCCGGATCTGCTCGGTGATCGAGGGCCACCCGGGCGTGTGCGTGATCACCTCGTCGCCCGGGCCGAGCAGCGCCATCGCCACGTTGAACAGGGCCTGCTTGCCGCCGGCGGTCACGATGGCCTCCGCGGGCCGGTAGTCGACCCCGTAGTCGGTCGCGTACCGCGCGCAGACGGCCTCCTTGAGCTCGGAGGTGCCGGCGCTGGGCGTGTAGCGCGTGAAGTCGTCCGCGATGGCCGCGGCACCCGCCGCCTTGATGTGCGCCGGTGTCGGGAAGTCCGGCTCCCCCGGCCCGAAATCGACCACGTCGATCCCCTGCCGGCGCAGGCGGTCGGCGGCGACGAGGACCTGTTGCGTCTGCGACGGGGTGACGCGGCTCAAGCGGTCGGCGAAGGCCATCGGTCGGATTCCAGCGGGTCGCGCGGGCGGCCGCGCGTCACACGCGGCGGCCCTTGGCCCGGAGGCGCGCCTCGACCACCGCCGGAACGAGCCCGGTAATCGAGCCGCCGAGGGCGAAGACCTCCTTCGCGAGGCGCGAGCTCAGGTAGGTGTAGCTCTCGGCCGGCATCATGAATACGGTCTCGATGTCGGGATTGAGGTGGCGGTTCATCAACGCCATCTGCATCTCGTACTCGAAGTCCGAGATCGCCCGCAGGCCGCGCACGATGACATCGGCCCCGCGCTGCCGCGCGTAGTCGACCAGCAGGCCGTCGAACGTCTCGACCTCGACGTTGGGTTGCGTGTCGAAGACCTCGCGCAGAATCGCGACCCGTTCGTCCACCGAGAAGAGCGGCGCCTTGTCGATATTGACGAGGATGGCCAGCACGATGCGATCGAACAGGCGCGCGCCCCGCTCGATGATGTCGACATGACCGTTGGTCAACGGGTCGAACGATCCCGGATAGACCGCCAGCCTAGAGCGATTGGCCACCATAGAACACCAGCACGCTGTCTCCGGCCGCGAGGCGGCGCCGCAGCGACAGCTCCGGCACCTCGCACGCGGCGGAGCGGCGCGCACGCTCCAGCACCACCCGGCCGTCCGGGGCGAGTCGGCGCGCTGCGGCCGATAGTATTGCACCGATCGACGGCTCCGGGTACGCGTAAGGCGGATCGAGCAGGATCAGGTCGAAGAGATTCCCCGGGGCGGCGCGGTCGATCGCGCCCGGTAGCGGCCCGGTCACGATCGCGGCCCGTTCCCCCGCGCCGCAGTGGTCCAGGTTGGCGGCGATGAGCGCAGCGGCGCGCCGGTCCCGTTCCACGAAGACGACCGCTTCCGCGCCGCGGCTGAGCGCCTCGATTCCCAGCGCTCCGGTTCCCGCGAACCCGTCGAGCACCGCCGCGCCGACGACCTCCTCCCCCAGCACGTCGAAGAGGGTCTCCCGCAGCCGGTCCGAGGTGGGGCGCAGTCCCGGCCACCGCGGAGACTGCAACCGGCGGCCCTTGAGCGTGCCGGCGATCACCCGCATCGGCGGTCGCGTGCGCGGGCGGCGTCCCGCGTCATTGGACGACGATCGCCCGCGCCGGCTCCACGCGCAGCTCCTCGATGCCGTAGGGCAGCCGGAACGGCGCCGTCAGGTCGAAGCCGCCGGAGTCCCGGTGGGCGCGCACCGCTTCGACCAGCAGCAGCACCGGCATCGGGACCGACGCGACGTGCAGCGATTCGATCTCGAACCGGCCGACGCCGGCGGACGTCCGCAGGGCGCCGGCGGCGACCACCTCGACCTGTCCGCCGAGGTAGCGCAACGGATCGAGCGGCCCCCGCGGCCGTTCGGCGCGCAGCCGGTCGAGATCGATGAGCGCGCGCGCCGAGAGACGGCCGTCGCCGAGCAGATGCATCTCGGGCTCGCCAACGGCCGGCGGCAGGCGATCGGCGCCCTGGAACCGGAGGTATGCGTTGATGCCCCGCTCCGTGAGGGTGATGACGCGCCGGCCGCCGTCGCGCGGGGTCGCTTCGCCGGCGTTGGCGACGATGGCGGCCAGCGCCTCGGCGAGCTGCTGGCCGTCGGCGGCGGTGAACGGCGGGGGGGCCTCGGACTGTGCCGGCGGCGCCGCGGCTCCGAGCGCGACGACGAGGGCGAGAACCCACGGCACGCTCGTACTCTAGCATGGTCCGAGCCTTGATATTCGCCTTTTGTTTGCGTATAGTGAGCCCCATCCACGGACGAGGGAGGGGGCGTGCAGCCACTGACCCGGCGGCAGCGCGAGATTCTCGACTATCTGCGGGAGTTCATGGAGGAGCACGGCTATGCTCCGAGCCTGGAGGAGATCGGCCGGCGCTTCGGGCTCTCGTCCCTGGCGACCGTGCACAAGCACCTGACAAACCTCCAGGAGAAGGGCTTCATCAAGCGGTCCTGGAACCGCAGCCGTTCCGTCGAGCTGTTACCGACCCGCGCGGGGGGCACGGCCCTGGAGCTCCCGCTGCTCGGCTACGTGGCGGCCGGTGCGCCCATCGAGGCGGTGGTCTCGACGGAGACGGTCTCCGTCCCCGAGGAGCTGGTCGGCCGGCGCGAGACGTACGCCCTCCGCGTGCGGGGCGATTCGATGATCGACGAGCAGATCCGGGACGGCGACATCGTCATCGTCGAGGATCGCCAGACGACGCAGGACGGCGAGACCGTCATCGCGCTCGTCGACGGCAGCGATGTGACCCTGAAGAAGCTCTACCAGGAAGGCGGGCGCGTGCGTCTCCAACCGGCCAACGAGGGCGTGGCGCCCATCGTCGTCGACGCGGCGCAGGTGCGGGTGCAGGGCGTGGTCGTGGGGGTCATGCGAAAATACTGATCGCGCCGGGTCCGCTGAGACGGCGCAACCCGGAACCCGTCAGCCACCCCGAGGACAGCGATGCCGGATCGCAAGCAGATCAACTTCACGATCATCCCCGACGAAGCGGGCGACATGCCGCGCACGTATGCCAACTTCTGCGCGATCTCCCACACCCCGTTCGACTTCACTCTGACGTTCTGCGAGGTGCTGCCACCGACCGAGCACGAGGTGCGGGCGGCGGAAGACGATCGTACGCTGCGCGCGCCCGTGCGCGCCCGCATCGTCGTCCCGATGCAGTTCGTCCCCAACCTGATCGGCGCCCTGCAGGAGCACCTGCGGGTGTTCAGCGAGGCGCCTCCCACGGCCGGGCCGGCCAAGCGGCCGGTGCACTAGTCGAGGCGGTGACTCCCAAGCGCTTCGACGCGCTCGTCGCGGAGGCCCGGGAGCTGGCGGAGGAGGCCATCGAGCAGGTCTGGCCGCAGTACGGCCGGGAGCTGCAGAACGTGGAGGTCGTGGTGGCGGACGAGCCGCCGCCGGAGACCCTCCGCGAGATGGGCATGACCCCGCCGGAGACGCTGTACGGCCTGTACGACGGTGTGCCGCTGAACGAGCGGGGCTGGGATTACGGCAACGCGTTGCCCGACGTCATCAGCATCTTCCGCGGCCCGATCGTGCGCGACTGCGCCGACGAGGACGAGATCGTGCAGGAGGTCTCGTACACCATCGTGCACGAGTTCGCCCACTACGTCGGGATGACGGAAGAGGAGATCCAGGAGATCGAGGATCGCTTCTGGTACGGCGACGACGGCGAAGGCGACGACGACGGGCCGTAAGGCGAGAAGGAAAGAGCCGGCCCGCCCCCGCGGGGACGAGCCGGCTCGGCGGGATTCGGAGCCGCAGGCGACGATTCCGGGGCTAGTTCGTCGGCCAGAGTACGCCCTGGCTCGTCTCCCCCTCGGCGCCCTCCGGGACGGGGCCCATCCCCTTGTAGAGGAACTTCTGCACGCGCGAGCCCTCGTAGGTCTCGGTCGTGTAGATGTTGCCGTCGGAGTCGACCGCGATGCTGTGCACGGCGAAGAACATGCCGGGCTGGCGGCCGCCGTCGCCGAACGCGGTGAGGACCTTCATCGTCTCGCGCTCGATGATGTAGACCTTCATGTTCTGCCCGTCGGCGAGGTACAGGAAGCGCTGCTCCGGATCGGGCGAGAAGTCGATGTCCCAGGTCGAGCCCTGGAGCCGCGTGTGCGTCGCGATGAGCGCCTCGCGGACGAACGTCCCGTCCTTGCGGAAGACCTGGACCCGGTCCTCGGCGCGGTCGCAGACGTACACGAGCCCGTCGTTCGAGATCTCGCCGCAGTGGACCGGCCCGCGGAACTGCTGCGCCGGGTCGCCGCCGGGCTGGTAGGGCCCGCCGAAGTCGTAGTCGTCATCCGGCACGTTGCCGTAGGCGCCCCAGAAGCGCTTCAGTTCGCCGGTGTCCGCGTCGACCACGGCGACGCGCTTGTTGTAGTAGCCGTCGGCGAAGTAGGCCTCGTTGGCGTCGGGGTCGATGCCGATCTTGGCGACGCGGCCGTAGCTGTCCGGGGCGTGGCTGTCACGCTGGTACACGCGGTTGCCCTCGGCGTCCTCGCCGGTCACGCGTGCGTTGTGGCGGCCCGCCTGCAGTAGGAACTCGCCGCTGCGCGTGAACTTCAGCACGTGGGCGTCGCCGCCGCCGTTGCCGCCGATCCAGACGTTGTCCATGTGGTCGACGGTGATGCCGTGGTTCGACTCCGGCCAGACGTAGTCGCCGGTCTCCGTGCCGGGGCCGCCCCAGCTGTCGAGCAGGTTGCCCTCCTGGTCGAACACGAGCACGGGCGGGCCGGGCTGGCAGCACTCGCTGACGGGCGGGTCGGTGACCATTCCGATCTCGGTCCCGCCCTGGAAGTTGTCGGGCGTGTTGCGGTGCACGACCCAGATGTTGTCGCGCGAGTCGACGTCGACGCCGATGGTCGGCCCCATCAGCCAGTGGTTCGGCAGGTTCTTCGGCCACAGCGGATCGACCTCGAACATCGGCACCATCACGGCGTCGTCCTGGCCGGCGCTCTCGACCGCCTCCTTGGCCATGGTGCCGGCGCACGCGACGGCGAAGCCCGCTGCCGCCACCAGCGTCAACAACGTGAGCTTTCGAATCATCCTGACTTCTCCCCCTCTGGCGATGACGATGGCTTACAGGCGCAGGGCTCCCGCCCGCGCCGGCACCCGAACGCGCCAGTATACTTGGAACCGGCGGGTTGCGGCCTGCCGGAGGGAACATCCCCGGGAGGCTTGGTTTGGACGTGATCGGGCGGGTCGTTCGGCAGCAACGGACGGCGGGGGGGCGCTTGCGGATCCCGCGGCGTCTCCGGTCGCGGGCGCTGATCGTCGTGGCGGCGGCCGGACTGCTGCTCGGTCTCCGAGCCGATCCCGCGGCGCACGACATCCCGAGCGACGTGACGGTGCAGGCGTTCGCCAAGCCGGAGGGCGACCGCCTGCGGCTGCTGATCCGCGTGCCGCTCGAGGCGATGCAGGACGTCAACTTCCCGCTGCGGGGCCCGGGCTACCTGGACCTGGAAGGCGCCGAGCCGCTGCTGCCGGACGCCGCCCAGCTCTGGCTCGCCCAGGAGGTGGAGCTCTACGAGGACGGCGTCCGGCTCGCCGAGCCGGAGATTGCCGCCCTGCGCCTGTCGCTCCCATCCGACCGCTCGTTCCAGAGCTACGACACGGCCCTGGCCAACATCCTGAGCGGCGAGCGCCTGCCCGACAGCCTGCAGCTCATCTGGCGCCAGGCAATGCTCGACGTCGTGCTCGACTACGCGATCGCTTCCGAGACGTCGAGCTTCGCGATCCGGCCGGGCGTCGAGCGGCTCGGGATGCGCGTCGTGACCGTGCTCCGGTTCATCACCCCGGAGGGGGCCGAACGGGCCTTCGAGCTCCGCGGCGACCCCGGCCTGGTCACGCTCGATCCGCGCTGGCACCAGGCGGCGGCGCGCTTCGTCGGCTCGGGGTACGACCACATCCTCGACGGCACCGACCACCTCCTGTTCCTGCTCTGCCTGGTTGTCCCGTTCCGGCGCTTCCGGGCGCTGGTGCCGATCGTCACCGGGTTCACGGTGGCCCATTCCGTGACCCTCATCGCGTCCGCCTACGGGCTCGCTCCGAACTTCCTCTGGTTCCCGCCGCTGGTCGAGACGCTCATCGCCATCTCGATCGTCTACATGGCGTTCGAGAACATCCTGGCCGCCGGCTCCGGCGACGGGACGCCGGTGCGGCGCCGCTGGCTGATGGCCTTCGGCTTCGGCCTCGTGCACGGCTTCGGCTTCTCGTTCGCGCTGCGGGAGACGCTGCAGTTCGCCGGGTCGCACCTGGTAGCGTCGCTCCTGGCGTTCAACGTCGGGGTCGAGCTCGGCCAGCTCCTCGTCATCGCCCTCGCCGTGCCCCTGCTCGAGTTGCTGTTCCGCTTCGTCGTCGCCGAGCGCGCCGGAATCATCGTCATCTCGGCCTTGGTGGCCCACACGAGCTGGCACTGGATGATGGAGCGCTACGACGTGCTGAGCCAGTACCCCATCACGTGGACCGCGCTGGCGAGCGTTCTGCTCATCGGCATCCTGCCGTGGCTGGTCGGGATGCTGGCCGCGGCCGGCGCCGCGCGCGCCGCGGTGCGCTACCTGCGGCGCCCCGGCCCGGTCGGGGGCGCGGCCGGCGCCGACTGACCGATGCGGTGGCACGGTAGGGCGCGGCGGATTGGCGGCGCGCGGCTCTGTGGGGGTTGCTCGCCCCTCCGTGCCGGTCCGACGCTGCATGGCGGTCGGCCGCTACCCCATACCTGTCGGTCGTCACCGGGCACGGGTCGATGGCGGCCGGACTCCGCCCGTTGGTCGCCGTGCGCCGGTCGGTGGCCGCTACCGATCGCCCTACTGGCCGCCGTGCTGGCGACGGCGTTCCCCTCCCCCGCCCGCGCGCAGCCGACGGATCCCGCGGCCGAGTCCGCGGAAAGGTCGGCACGGCAACGTCTACCCCGCGAACCGGCGGCGGGCCTCTCTCTGGCTCCCGCCGAGCTGTATCGCGTGGAGCCCCGGCGCACGGAGCAGCCGCCGCGCCTCGACGGTCGGCTTGACGAGGAGGCCTGGCGGTCCGCGGCCGTCATCGACACGTTCGTGCAGCAGGAGCCGTCCGAGGGCGACCCCGCCACCGAGGCCACCGTGGTGCGGCTGCTCTACGACGCGCGCGCGCTGTACATCGGCGTCGAGGCGTTCGACTCGCGCCCGGAGGCGGTGATCGCGACCGAGATGCGCCGCGACTCGCCGCGCCTGCTCGACGAGGACAACTTCCAGATCATCCTCGACACCTTCCGCGACCGGCGCTCGGGCTACATGTTCGTCACCAGCCCCCTCGGCGCGAAGCTCGAGCAGCAGGTGGCCGAGGAAGGCGAGGGCGGCTTCCGGGGATCGAACAGCCCGAACGTCAACGTGAACTGGGACGGCGTCTGGGACGTTCGGGCCCGGCGCACGGACGACGGCTGGGTGGCGGAGATCGCCATTCCGATGGTGACGCTCCGCTTCCCCGACGCCGAGCGGCAGGTGTGGGGCGTCAACTTCATGCGCAACATCCGGCGCAAGAACGAGCAGGTCTACTGGGCGCCGATCTCCAAGGAGTACACGCTGACGCGGGTCAGCCTCGCGGGGACGATGAGCGGCATCCGGGACGTGAGCCGCGGCCTCGACCTGCGGCTGACGCCCTACGCGCTGGCGGGCGGGCGGCAGGACCGCGCCGCGGACGGCCTCGACGGATCGGGATTCGGCGACTACGGCCTCGACGTCAAGTACGGCGTCGCGTCGGGACTCAACCTCGACCTCACCCTGAACACCGACTTCGCGCAGGTCGAGGTGGACGAGCAGCAGGTCAATCTGACCCGCTTCCCTCTCTTCTTCCCGGAGAAGCGCGACTTCTTCCTCGAGAACGCGGGCATCTTCAGCGTCGGCGCCCGCGGCAGCGGTTTCGGGCGCCTCGCCGACCTCTTCTTCACCCGGCGGATCGGGCTGTCGGCGGAAGGCCAGCCGATCCCGATCATCGGCGGCGCGCGTCTCACGGGGAAGACCGGACGCAACAACCTCGCCGCGATGAACATCGCGACCCAGTCCGCGTTCGGCCGCTCGGGCGAGAACTTCTTCGTCGGCCGCTACAGCCGCGACGTCCTCGCCCGGTCGAAGGTGGGCGGCATCGTCATCAGCAAGGACGCGGTCGACGGCGGGCGCTACAACCGCACGTTCGCCGCGGACACGACCCTGGCCGTCCACCGCAACCTGACGATGACCGCGTTCCTCGCCAAGACCGAATCACCCCCCGAGGTGCTGGCCGCGCGCCGCCGCGCGCCGGCGGTCGGCGGCGCCGGCGCGGCAGGCGGCGACATGGCCGGCTACGTCCGGGGCATGTGGCTCAGCCCGGGGTGGCACGTCTACAGCGAGTTCGCCGAGCTGCAGGACGACTTCAACCCCGAGGTCGGCTTCGTGCCCCGCGCCGGCATCCGGACGTCGAAGTTCCACGGCGAGTGGAACCCGCGGCCCGGGCGCTGGAACATCCGCATGTTCGACCCGATGTGGAACATCACCTACACGACGGATCTCCGCAACCGGTTGCTGACGCGGCGCATCCACAACATGGTCGGGACGTACTTCGAGGACGGCTCGTCCGTCACCATCTACTACAACGACCACTTCGAGCAGCTCGACTTCCCGTTCCCCATCCGCCCCGACGTCACCATTCCGGCCGGCACCTACCGCTTCGGCGAGTGGGTCTTCTCCTATCGCTCCGACCCGTCGCGGCGGCTGTACGGGCAGGCGCGCTACTCGCCGCAGACCTTCTTCGGCGGGACGCGGACCGACGTGCAGGCGACGTTGGGCCTGCGCGCGACGAGCCGTCTGGCTGCGGAGGCGCTCTTCAACCGGAGCGACGTCGTGCTCCCCGGCGGGGCCTTCGTCGCGGACCTCGCGTCGCTGCGCGTCGACTTCACCATCTCGCCGCGCATGACGCTGCGCACCCTCTCGCAGTACAACTCGACCACGAGCGAGCTGAGCCACAGCGTCCGCTTCAACTGGATCTACAGCCCCGGCAGCGACATCTACGTCGCCTACGACGAGCTCCGCCTCGACGGCGACCCGTTGATGCTCGACCCGCACATCCAGCGCTGGTCCGGTGTCCGGAGCCGGCAGCTCGCCGTCAAGATGACCTACCTGCTCTCGCGGTAGGGATTCGACGGCGACGATGTCCAGGCGGCGAGCTGACTCCAGGCGCGCTCCGCCGTCGTTGCCCGGTCTTTCCCGAATACGCCGGTTAGGTCACGACACTCAGGAATTCGTAGCGGCGCGCCGGACCGTTATTGGGCGGCGTCCGTTGTCTTCACGCCCGAAACCCACTACCGTGGAGTCTGTGCAGCCGGCAGTGCCGGCAGAAGGAGCATTCGCATGGAAGACATCCCGATCGTCGACTTCAAGCGCGTCAACGTGCCGCGTATCCCGCGCGGCGTGGCGACGCTCGCCGTCATCGGCCTCGCCGTCCTGCTCGTGGGCTTCAACGCGCTCTACCAGATCCAGCCGGAGGAGGTGGGCGTGGTCCTCCGCTTCGGGCGCTTCGTCCGGACGACGGAGCCTGGCCTGCGGGCCAAGTTCCCGTTCGCCGAGGAGGTGCTGAAGGTCCCGGTGCAGCGGCAGCTCAAGCAGGAGTTCGGTTTCCGCACCATCGACGCCGGCATCCGGACACAGTACGCGTCCGAGCGGCAGTTCGCCGGCGAGGCGGTGATGCTGACCGGCGACCTGAACGTGGCGGTCGTCGAGTGGATCGTGCAGTACCGGGTGGCCGACCCGTACCTGTTCCTCTTCAAGGTCCGCAACCTCGAGGACACGTTCCGCGCGATGAACGAGGCGGTGATGCGGGAGGTGGTCGGCGACCGGACGGTGACCGAGGTGCTGACCGTCGGCCGGCAGGAGATCGAGTCGCGGGTCGAGGAGCGGCTGCAGGGCCTCGCCAACCAGTACGAGATGGGGATCACGATCGATCAGGTGGTGCTGCAGGACGTCAATCCGCCCGACCCGGTCAAGCCGTCGTGGGACGAGGTGAACCAGGCGCAGCAGCAGCGGGACCGGATGATCAATGAAGCCCGAGCCGAGTACAACCGGGTCATTCCGCGCGCACGCGGCGAGGCGGAGCAGACCGTGCTGCGGGCGGAGGGGTACGCGCTCGAGCGCGTGAACCGCTCCGAGGGTGAAGCGGTCCGGTTCAACGCCGTCTATGACGAGTATCGGCGCGCCCCGGAGGTGACCCGCCGCCGGCTCTACCTCGAGACGATGCAGCGCATCCTGCCGAAGGTGGGCCGGAAGCTCTACATCGACAAGGATGCGACCGGCGTTCTCCCGTTGCTGTCGCTCGACGGCTCCTCGCCGCGTCCGGTTCCCAATACGACCCCTGTTGCCGGAGGTGGCCAATGAAGCGCTCCACAACTACGCAGATCGCCGTCGGCCTCGTCGTGCTCGTCCTCGTTGCGCAGTCTCTCTACACGGTCAGCGAGACCGAGCAGGTGATCCTCACGCAGTTCGGCGACCCGGTCGGCGACCCGGTCGTCACGCCGGGCCTGCACGTCAAGCTGCCGTTCATCCAGCGGGCGAACTTCTTCGAGAAGCGTTTCCTGGAGTGGGACGGCAGTCCGAACCAGGTACCGACCCGCGACAAGCGATTCATCTGGGTCGACACCTACGCCCGCTGGCGCATCACCGACCCGCTGCTGTTCTTCCAGCGGTTGCGGGACGAGCGGGGCGCGCAGTCGCGCCTCGACGACATCCTCGACGGCGAGACGCGGAACGCCGTCGCCCGGCACGACCTGATCGAGCTGGTGCGCAGCAGCAACCGCGACCCCGACGACGTGCCGATCGAGTCCGAGGAGGAGGCGGTCATCCTGGAGGCTATCGAGCGCGGACGGCAGGAGATCACGCGCGACATCCTGGCCACGGCAGCCGAGCGGACCTCCGACCTCGGGATCGAGCTCCTCGACCTGCGCCTGAAGCGGATCAACTACGTCGAGGAGGTTCAGCAGGACGTATTCGCGCGCATGATCGCCGAGCGGCAGCGGATCGCCGAGCAGTTCCGCTCCGAGGGGCAGGGCGAGTCGGCCCGCATCCACGGCGAGCGCGAGCGCGAGCTGGCGCAGATACAGTCCGAGGCCTACCGGCGGGCTGAGGAACTGCGCGGCACGGCGGACGCCACGGCGACCCGCGTCTACGCCGACGCCTACAACCGGGACTCCGGTTTCTACGCGTTCATGAAGTCGCTCGAGACCTACGAGGTGACGATGGATCCGGAGACGTTCTTCATTCTCGGGACCGACAGCGAGCTGCTCCAGTACCTCGAACGCACGAACTGAGGGAGCGCAGTCGTTGGGGCCGGAGCGCCGGCGGTCACCGCCGCCGGCGCCCGGTCGGGGTCGCCGCGCAAGATCGCCGCGGCGTCGCGGGCCGGCCAGCCGGGGGGCACGACGCTCACGCCCGGGGGACGCGGGTCCACTTGTCCGGCCCGCCGGCGTTCATCACCACCGCATCGATGAAGAGCATGCCCCGTACCCCGTCGCCGACGGTCGGGAAGTCGAGAGCCAAGGGGTCGGGCGGCGCGCCGAGCAGACGGGCGCGCATCGCATCGCACGCGTCACGGTAGACGTTGGCGAACGCCTCCAGGAACGCCTCCGGATGGCCGGGCGGCAGCCGCGTCGCCCGCGCCGCGGCGGGGCGCCCGGCGCGGGGGGGGGCCGGGGGGGGGCGCCCGGAGCCTGTCCGCGGCTCCAGATCTCCACCGGCCCGTCGAGGGAGGTCACGCGCAGCGTGTTCGGTTCCTCCTGCCGCCACGTGAGGCCCCGGCGGTCGCCGTAGACGGCGAGCGTCAGGCCATTCTCCTCGCCGACCGCGACTTGCGATGCCAACACCACCCCGCGCGCCCCGCCGTCGAAGCGGACGAGGACGCTGCCGTCGTCGTCGAGCCGGCGGCGCGGCACGAAGGTCGCGAGGTCGGCCGAGACCCGCGTGATCCGCTGCCCCGTCACGTACTCCGCGAGGTGCGCGGCGTGCGTGCCGATGTCGCCCATGCAGCCGGCGGCGCCGCTGCGGCGCGGGTCGGTGCGCCACCGGGCCTGCTTGTTGCCGCTGCGCTCGAGCGGCGTCGCCAACCAGCCCTGCCGGTACTCGGCCACGACCTTGCGCACCCTTCCGAGCTCGCCCCCGCCCACGAGGTCGCGCGCAAGCTTCACCATCGGGTAGCCGCTGTAGTTGTGGGTGAGGGCGAAGACGCAGCCGGACCGTCCGACGGCTCGCTTCAGCGCGCGGGCCTCGGTGACGTCGAGCGTCATCGGCTTGTCGCAGACGACATGTATGCCGGCGGCCAGGAAGGCGGAGGCGACCGGCGCGTGGGTGTCGTTCGGAGCGACGATCGACACGAAGTCGATCCGTTCGGCCGGAGGCCGCGCCAGCTCCCCGTCGAGCATCGCCGCGTGGGTCCCGTAGCCGCCGAGCCGCCCCGGGGGGCCCCCGTACACGGGGGCCGGCTCGAGGCGCGGCTCGCGGCCCCTCTGCCGCGAACGGGCCTCCGTGGAGGCGAACGCGCCCGCCACCAGCTCCACGTCGCCGTCGAGGCACGCGGCCCGGCGGTGCACCTCCCCGATGAAGGCGCCGGGGCCGCCCCCGACCATGCCCATTCTCAGCGTGCGATCGAGCTGCTCCATGCTGTCGCGGGCCTCCGACTTGTCCGCGTCAATCCCGCATCCGGGCTGCGAGGACGGCTCACACGCAACCCGCGAAGAGCACCATGCAGCCGCCGAGCGTCGTGGGTCCGTGCCCCCGCCCCGTGGTGTTGCCCCACAGTACCGCTTGCCCGGTGATCGGACGACCGGCCGGGGGGGCGCGAGCGGCCCGGCCTCGCTGTCGCGCTGCTTCGCGTCACCGCTCGAACGCCGTGTCGAACGCCACGTCGGACGGGGCGAAGTCGATGCGCCGGACGTAGCGGCACGACTCGCGCGCGCCGTGCGCGCGGTCCATCCCGGAATCCTCCCACTCCACCGACAGCGGCCCGCCGTAGCCGATCCGGTTCAGGGCGCGGACGATCGCCTCGAAGTCGACGTCGCCGCGGCCGACCGAGCGGAAGTCCCACCCGCGCCCCGCCGCCCCGAAGCCGAGGTGGGACGAAAGGATGCCGCTCCGCCCGTCGAGGGTGACGGCCACGTCCTTCATGTGGACGTGGTAGATGCGATCCGGAAACTCGTCGAGGAAGCGGACCGGGTCCATCCCCTGCCACTTCAGGTGGCTCGGGTCGAAGTTGAAGCCGAAGACCTCGCGGCGGCCGATCGCGTCGAGCGCACGGTGGGCCGTCACGATGTCGAACGCGATCTCGGTCGGGTGCACCTCGAGGGCGAAGCGCACGCCCTGCTCCTCGAAGACGTCGAGGATCGGGTGCCAGAGCTCCGCGAAGCGCCGGAAGCCCGCGTCCACCGTGGCCGGATCGACCGGCGGGAACCCGTAGAGCAGGTGCCAGATCGGCGACCCGGTGAAGCCGCAGACGATCGGCACCCCGAGGTTGCGGGCGGCCCGCGCGGCATCCTGCATGGCCGCGATCCCCCACCGGCGCTTGGCCTCCGGGTCCCCCGCCAGGTCTGCGGGCGCGAAGGCGTCGGAGCGGGCGTCGTTCGGATCGCAGACGAGCTGACCGGCCAGATGGTGCGAGATCGCCCAGCACCCGAGGCCGTGCGCCGCCAGAAGCTCGCGCCTGGCGCGGCAGTAGTCCGGGTCTGCCGCTGCCCGTGCCACGTCCAGGTGATCCCCCCAGCAGGCCAGCTCCAGCCCGTCGTAGCCGAATTCCCGCGCCCGCGGGGCCAGGTCGGCCAGCGGCAGGTCCGCCCACTGCCCCGTGAACAGCGTCACTCGTCGCGCCATCGGTCTCCCCCGGCGCGGAATGCGATGTGTCCGCGCCGCCTCGTCGCCTCCATCGGGGACATTATCGGTCCGGCACGCGCTATAGTGCCCGCGCGCCCCGACGGACGCGTGCGGAGCTTCGGGGGCCGCGAACGCTCCCGGCGCCCCGGACGGGCGCGGGGGGCCGAGTGGGAAGGGGCGGAGTGCAAAAATGACCACGGACACGAATCGCCGGTGGCTTCTCGCGTCGCGGCCGGCAGGCATGGCGGCGGAGTCGAACTTCGTGCGTCGGGACGAGCCGCGGCCGCCGGTGGCGGACGGGCAGCTCCTGGTACGCACGCTGTACCTCTCCGTCGACCCGGCGATGCGGGGCTGGATGACCGAGGACCCCGACTACATGCCGCCGATCCCGCTCGGCTCCGTGATGCCGGCGGGCGGCCTCGGGCAGGTCGTCGAGTCGCGCCACGACGACTTCCAGGCCGGCGACTTCGTGTCGGGGCTGCTCGGCTGGCAGGACTACCACCGGACCGACGGGCGGGGGACC
>MKWU01004858.1_pt1 | contig 15303 bp, 8 predicted proteins | sample 809101 | NCBI WGS metagenome assembly MKWU01 (sample SAMN05860141, study PRJNA318959) | sponge metagenome | host: Aplysina aerophoba | place: Slovenia: Piran, Adriatic Sea, Gulf of Piran | collected 2013-05-07 | reverse complement strand
CGACCGGCGCGGGAGGAGGAGGGGGAGGCGGGGGGGGAGGCGGGGGGGCTGGGGCCGGGGCCGGGGAAGACTCGGGCACAGCCATCAGGTCGCCTCGAGCTTTCGGTACTTGTAACCCACAACCGCGGCGCCAGCGGCGAACCAGGCCGCGGCACCGAGCGCCACGATCGCGGTGTCGGTCTCCCACAACGACTGGCTCTGGTCAGACACCTCACCGAGGATTCTCGTTACCGCTTCGCCCGCTGTCGCCAGAGGATTGAGCAACCCGTAGACATTCGAGAAGTCCGCCGCATTGATCAGAATCTCGCTGACAGTCGTGCCCCCCAAGACCACCAGAACTACTGCGACGCTGGCGAAGGCCCTGCGGTCGGTGACGCTGGCACCCGCCATCGCCACGGCCGTCATGACCGCCGATATGACCAGGCTGCCGGCAGTCAGCCTCAAGAAGACCTCGAGCCAATCCACGAAGCCCGGGGGACCGTCACCGGCCACTGTGTATCCCGCCAGGGCGAGCAGCACAGGCCCGAGCGCGATGATCATCATCACCGCCAGCACAGCTAGGACCTTGGCGCCCAAATACGTGCTCCGAGTCAGCGGCGTCGACAGGTACAGCGAAAACATCCCGTCGCGGCGGTCGCGGACCAGTGCCTCCGGGGCCACCATCGAGGCGAAGAGCAGAATCGGAAGAACCGAGTAGCCGAACAGTGCCGAATACTTGATCTCCGAACCGTTGCCGAGATCACCGAACAGAACGGCGACACCAACGAGGACCACAGCGGGCAGCGCCGCTATCACCACCACGATCACTGGGAAGACCTTGTGGCGGGCGGGGCGACCCAAGCCCAGAGTGCTGCGAATCGTCTGCCAGGCCAGGGACCGGACCGCCCCGGCCACACCGGAACGGACACCCTCGTACTTCCGGTAGCCGCGGTCATGGATCTCGGTTCCGTCCGCGCTTGATCTGGCAATCCCGTTACTTGGGCCGTTACCAGGGCCGTTACCAGGGCCGTTGGCAGAGCCGTTCATGATGCCGCCACCGAGAAGAGGTCTTCGAGACGACGCCGTCGGCGTTCGATCCGGACGACTCTGGCATTGGCACCGGCGACCGCGTCGCGCACCCTGTCGGCGACGAGGTCGGCATCGGGTCCGATCACCTCCATGCGGGATTCCACCTCACCATGGCGGACCTCGAGTCCAGACCGCGACAGCCGGCTCACCACATCATCGAAGGCGCCGGGCTGATCCGCCACCTCTGCGACTTCGACCACCACGCCCTGCTCGTCTCCCACGAGGTCTTCGAGCCGCCCCTGAGCGACCAGTTGGCCGGCGTCGAGGGCCACGATGTGGTCACAGATGCGTTCGACCTCTTCGAGCAGATGCGACGTGAGCACCACGTCGATCCCGTACTCTCGGCTGACCTGACGGATCAGTGACAGCATCTCGTCGCGCTGTACCGGGTCGAGGCCGTCGGTCGGTTCGTCCAGCAACAGCAAGGCGGGATCCGAGGCGATCGCCTGGGCGAGCTTCACCCGCTGGCGTTGGCCGGTCGACATGGTCCCCAGCGCCCGGGCGCGCTCCTCGCCCAGACCGACGAGCCACAGGGCGTCTGAGGCGCGGCCTCTGGCCTCGTTGCGGGGCATGCCCCTCACTTCAGCCATGTGCTTCACGAACTCTGACGCGGGCATGTCCTCGGGCACGACGTTGCGCTCCGGTCCGTAGCCGATCTGCGCGCGCAATTGCGCTCCTTGGGTCTGCGAGTCGTACCCGAGCACCGACGCCTGCCCCGCGGTCGGTGCCCGCAGGCCCAGCACCAGGCTCATCAGCGTGGTCTTGCCTGCACCGTTGGCACCCACAAGGCCGGTCACGCCGCTCTGTACATCAACGTTGAGCGAGTCGAGCGCCCGCTGTGCGCCGAACTGCATCGTCAGGCCACTCGTGGTGATGATGCTCATTGAAACCGAACTATAACTGAATTCAACAGCAACTCACCACCGGGCTCAGACAAGCAACGCGTCGGTGATGACTTCGACCAGCGCGGGACCCGGGTGTGCGATCGCCTCGGCGATGGCCGAGGGCAGCTCCTCGATCCTGGTGACCCGAATGCCCCTGGCCCCGCACAGTTCAGCGAAGGCAGCGAACTCCGGGTTGTGCAGGGAGGTCTGCCAGACATCGAAGTCGGCCGCCCGCTGTTCCTTGGTGATCTTGGCGAGTTCACTGTTGTTCATCAGCACATGGGTGATGTTCATGCCGTACTTAACGGCTGTGGTCATCTCCATGGCGTACTGACCGAAACCTCCGTCACCAGACACAGACACGACCGGGCGGCCCGCGTGTCCCGGTTGGCTCTGGGTGGCAGCCCAGCAGCCCATCGCGGCGGGCAACGAGAAGCCGATCGACCCGAGGTAACCCGACATCAGCACGGTCTGCTCACGCACCTCGAAGTAGCGGCCGAACGAGTAGGTGTTGTTGCCGACATCGACCGGCATGACCGCGTTCGCCGGCACGCAGCCGCTGAGCGCATCGAACAGGGCCGCGGCGCTGATCCCGGCACCACGGTCGTCCTGGCGCCGACCGGCCTTCTCGCCGCGCCAGATCGCCCAACGCTGCGCGACCTCAGCGCCGGCGCCGCGGCGGGCAACCCCGGCACCGTCGAGCCTCCCAAGCCCCTCGAGCAGGGCTTTGGCGACAACTCCCACATGACCCTGAACCGGAACCGCCACCGGATGGAAACGGCCCAGAGCCATCGGGTCGAAGTCGACCTGCACGATCGGCTTGTAGTCGGCGATTCCCGTGTGGTTCGCGAACGACACCCCGAACGCCACGATCATGTCGGACTCGTTCATGAACCAGCTCGCAACGGGAGTGCCGGAGCGCCCCAGCACCCCCGCGGCCAAGCGATGTTGATCCGAGATCAGGCCCTTCGCCTTGAAGGTGGTGGCAACCGGCGCATCGATGGCCTCGGCGAATGCGACGATGTCGTCGATCCCATCACGCGCACCGTTGCCGATGATGACCAGAGGTCGGTCAGCAGCCGAGATCGCCTCGATCGCTGCGCTCAGCGACTCTGCCGGAGGCCCGATCTGACGGTCTCCGCTGCGACCCTCCGGGGAACCCACACGGGCATCGTCGCCGGCCGCAAGCACCTGGACTTCGTCGGGCAGCACCAGATGAGCGACGTCACGCTCCACCAACGCCGTCTTGCACGCCAGAGTCATCAGCTCACCGTGGTCCGATGTGGCCTGCACTGTCTGGGAGTAGCGGGCGACGTCGGCGAACGCGGCGGAGAGGTCGGTGTCTTGAAAGGCGCCACGGCCACGGACACTGCTGGGAACCTGCCCGCAGACCGCCAGCACCGGGGCGCGGTCGGTCTTGGCGTCGTAGAGCCCGGTCATGAGGTTGGTCGAGCCGGGACCCGCTATCGCGAAACACGCGGCGAGGCGGCCGGTGAGCTTGCCGAACGCGGTCGCCGCGAACGAGGCCGCACCCTCATGGCGGATGCCGATGAAGGCAAGGTCGCCGCGTTCCTCAGCGGCGCGCAGAGCGTCGGCAAAGCCGAGATTGGAGTGACCGACCATGCCGAAGACGTGGGTCACGCCCCAGTTGACCATCGTCTCGACCATCACGTCAGAGACGGTTCGCGGCCTCGCCAGCTGATGGGGCAGGGCGACATACACCCCGTCGTCGCGAACCTCGGTCCGGAATGCCGGTGGTGCGTCGGAGAAGGCCCCGGGCGGCTTGCCGTTCTTGGGCGAATAGTCGTAGCCGTGCCAGGGACAGCGGAGCCATCCGCCCTCGATCGACCCCTCGCCGAGCGGGCCGGCCTGATGCGGGCAGGCATTGGCCAGACAGCCGTAGCCGCCTTCGGCGGTGTGGGTCACGCAGAGGCTCTCATGGCCGATGTTGACGGTCGAGACTCGGCCTTGCGGCAGTTCGTCAAGGCCCAGGAGTCGATGCCAAGAGTATTCCTCTTCAGGCAGTGCCGGTTCGGAGACCGATGGTTGCTCGGCGATCGGGTCGTTCACTTTGCTACTCCTCCGTATGCGATACCGGTGAGTTGGGCCATGTTCGAGTCGAAGGTGGTGAGGTCGTCGGTGCAGAACTCACGCAGATGGGTGTGTCCGCAGGCCCGTGCCAGGACACCCATCAGTTCGATACTGGCAGCGAAGAACCGTTGGAGCCGGAGCGCCGCTTCGGCAACGGGAAGGCGCGCCCGCAGTTCAGGTTTCTGGGTGGCGATTCCCACTGGGCAGTTGTTGGTGGAACAGGCACGCATGCCGATACAGCCGATCGCCTGCATGGCCGAGTTCGACACCGCCACCGCGTCAGCACCGAGCGCAAGGGCCTTGGCGAAGTCTGTGTGGGTTCTGAGCCCACCGGTCACGACCAGGGTGATGTCTCGCCGACCGCGGGAGTCGAGGTGGCGCCGGGCCCGTGCCAACGCCGGGATCGTCGGCACCGAAATATGGTCACGGAAGACCACGGGCGCCGCACCGGTGCCGCCGCCGCGGCCATCAAGGATGATGTAGTCGACTCCGGTCCGCAGCGCTGCGTCGATGTCGTCCTCGATGTGTTGAGCCGACATCTTCACCCCGACCGGCACACCGCCCGAGACCTCCCTGACCCGGTCGGCGAATCGCCGGTAATCGTCTTCGCAATCGAACTCCACAAACGTTGAGGGAGAGATCGCGTCGGTGCCCGGCGCCAGGCCCCGAACCTCGGCTATCTTGCCCTGGACTTTGATGCCCGGCAGATGTCCCCCGGTCCCGGTCTTGGCACCCTGGCCGAGCTTGAAGTGAAAGGCCTGCACATCGGCGACCTTGTCGATCGACCAGCCGAACTTCCCGCTGGCCAGTTCGTAGAAGTAACGCGAATTCTCCGCCTTCTCTTCTGGCAGCATCCCGCCCTCTCCCGAACAGATCCCGGTACCTGCCAATTCTGCGCCGCGGGCGAGCGCCACCTTGGCTTCCTCCGAGAGCGCCCCGAAGCTCATATCGCTCACGAACAAGGGGATGTCGAGGCGCAGCGGCCGCTCAGCGTTGGGCCCGATGACCACCTCGGTGCCCACCTCCACATGGTCGAGTTGCGGCTTGCGCGCCAACTGGGCGGTCACAAACTGGATGTCGTCCCATTTCGGAAGCAGATTCCGCTCGACTCCCATCGAGACGACTGGACCGTGGTGACCGAGATAGTCGAGCCCCTCGTCGGCCAACCGTCTGATCAGGCCGACATGGGGCTCAGCCTCCTCGCCGTGGGGATCTTGAAACGCGCCCTGGTAGGCGTCACGGTCGAAGGGTTGGGGATGCTCCTTGGTCCACGCCTGAATCTCGTCGAGATCAACGAGCAGATCATCGCCGTCCACCCACGACGCGAACTTGGCGAGTCGCTCGCGGTTGTCGTAGCTCGAAACGCCGGTGTGGAACACATAGTCCCAGCCATGGAGTCCGCAGATCAGGTTGTCTCCGCTGATCTGACCATCAGCCATCAGCGCGCCGCGGTGCAAGCAGCGTCCGTAGAGCACCGAGTGGTTGTCGTCGAAACGAACGATCACCAGGTCGACACCGTCTACCAACGCCCCGACCGGTTGACGATCAGGCACCTCGGACCAGGCAGCGATCTTCACAGGGCGCATATCAGCTCCTTCATTGGCGAATCATTGTCCAATCCGATCCCACAGAATCGCACCACTCTGTCACGTTCCGCAGCGATACTCGCACAAACTCAAGCAGTTCGATGACCGCGCAGCGATAGCCTCGGCTTGAGTCTTGCGAATCCTCTCCCTAGTGAACCGGAGCCTTCATGAGCGATGCAACAATTTCTGTTACCACCGCGGCCCTCGCCGTCGGTGCCACCAAGATCTATGGCGAAGGAGACACCGAGGTTCGAGCGCTCGACGGCATCGACGCGCACTTCGAGCAGGGCCGATTCACTGCCATCATGGGCCCGTCGGGTTCAGGCAAGTCCACCCTCATGCACTGCCTCGCGGGGCTCGACACGCTGAGCGGCGGGCAGGTCTTCATCGGCACCACCGATCTCTCGACTCTGAGCGAACGCGACCTGACCCTGCTGCGCCGCGACAAGGTCGGGTTCGTGTTTCAAGCCTTCAACCTCGTGCCGACGCTCTCAGCGCTCGAGAACATCACCCTGCCGATGGACCTCGCAGGCAACGACCCCGACGAGGCCTGGCTCGACCATGTGGTCGACACCGTAGGACTGGCCGACAGGCTGACCCACCTGCCCAACGAGCTGTCGGGCGGACAGCAGCAGCGAGTGGCGGTGAGCCGGGCCTTGGCCAGCCGCCCTGAGATCATCTTCGCCGACGAACCCACCGGCAACCTCGACTCCACCTCCGGCAACGAGATCCTGGCGTTCATGCGCGACGCCGTCGACAACCTCGGCCAGACCATAGTGATGGTCACCCACGATCCGCTGGCCGCCGCCTTCGCGGACCGGGTGATCTTCCTCGCTGACGGCAACGTCGTTGACGAACTGCACGACCCGACCGCCGAGCAGGTTCTCGACGAGATGAAGAAGCTGCACTGATGATCTTCAAGCTGATCCGACGCAACATTTCAGGCAAGCCCTTCCGCTTCCTGCTCACCTGCTCGGCGGTGACGCTCGGGGTGATGTTCACCGTCGGCGTGTTCGTGTTCACAGACGGGCTGCGGGCGACTTTCGGGAGCATCGCCGAAGACGTCGCCGGCGACACCGAGTACGCGGTCCGCTCCGAAGTCGACTTCGGCGATCGGGAGATCGTCGGCACCCCCCTGGGCGACAATGTGGTCGATCTGCTCAACAGCATCGACGGTGTAGCCGGAGTGCAACCGCAGATACTCAAGTTCGGGTCGGTGCCGATCGACGGCGACGGCGAGGCGCAGACAGCCAACACCGCCCCAAATCTCGGCGTCAACTGGCCCGACCAGAGCTCCATCCCGCTGCTCTACATCCAACAGGGGCGTCCGCCGCAGGGGCCCGGAGAGTTCACCCTCGACGTCGATGCGTTCGAAGCCGGCAACTTCGTCATCGGCGAGACCTACACCGTCGTGAACCCGGCCGGGCCAGGCGAATTCAAGCTGGTAGGCAACTTCAACTATGCGTCGCCGGACGACAACGCCCTGGTCGGGGCGAAGCTCGTCGCCTACGACACGGCCACCGCCCGCGAGGTCATCAACCTCGGAGTCGGCTATGACCAGATCGCCTTCGAGACCCGCGGCGCAGGCGCCGAGGCGATCGCCGCTTCAGTGGCAGCCGCGCTCCCCGAGGGCATCGAGCTCGTCACCGGTGCACAGCTCGTTGAGGAGCAGACCGAGGAGTTCGAGGAGTTCATCGGCTTCTTCCAGACGTTCATGCTGGTGTTCGCTTTCATCATCCTGGCGGTCTCGGCCTTCGTGATCTTCAACGTCTTCACGATCCTCATCGGTCAGCGGATCCGGGAACTCGGCCTGTTGCGCGCCATCGGTGCGAGCGGGACACAGGTAACCTTTGCCCTGCTGGGTGAGGCCCTGCTGGTCGGCGTCTTCGCGACCGTGGTCGGCACCGGGCTGGGGATCGGTTTCGGTGTGGGCTTGCGCTGGCTGCTGGGGCAGTTCGACTTCGGCCCGAGCGGCAACGAACTCCTGCTCGAACCGTCGACGTTCGTCTGGGGCATTGCCGTGGGGATCGGCGTGACCATGGCGAGCGCTATCGCTCCGTCGTTGCGGGCCCGCCGGATCAGCCCGATGGCAGCGCTGCGTGAGGACGCCCGCCTGTCCCGCCACGTCCCCGAGGCGCACCTGGTGGTCGGCGGGTTGGTGACCCTGGTCTCGTGGACCGTCGCGGTCATCGGCATCACCAGCGGCGCCTGGTTGGGGATTCTCGGCTTCGGCGCGGTCGCGGCCGCAGGCAACGCCTTCGGTGTCCGACGCCTGGCGCCGAAGCTGGGGCGCTACGCAACACTCGGGTTCGGCCTGGTGATGATGCTGTTGGCGCTTGTGCTCGAGTTGGGGATCGTCGCCGTTCTGTCGCTGGTGGGTCTTTCCGCGCTCACCATCTTCTTGGGCGTCAACAGCATCAGCCCGATTCTGGCCCGTCCGATGAGCAACTACATCGGGCGCTGGCCGTTGGCGATCCTGCTGGGAGTCACCGGCGCAGCGACTGCTGTGGCAGGGGTACTCGCCACGCTGGGGGCGCTGTATCTCGTGGTCCTCTCGCTCATTGACCTCGTGAGCGACTTCGACGGTGCCGGCCTCGTCGGACTGCTCGGGTCGCTGGCGTTGGTGGCGTTGACCCTGCTGATCGTGGTCGTGGGCGTGCGAGGAGTCGACGCGGCGTTCATCATGGGCTGGAAACTCCGCTGGGTGGCGGCGGGTGTCGTACTGTTCTTCGTGGGTGCGGCGGGCGCGGTACTCGTGTTGACCGGCCTGGTTGCGGCCGTGACCTCAGACTGGGGGTCGGTCGTGTCGGTCCCGATCGGGGCCGTGGTCTTGGCGGTGGTCTTCTGGCTGCGCCGTTGGCTGCCCCGCACGCTCAAGTCGAACGCCCGCATGGCCCGCGAGAATGCCGGACGCAACCCGAGGCGCAGTGCTTCAGCAGCCGCGGCCCTGATGATCGGCTTGGCGCTGGTCAGCACTGCCTCTGTCGTTGCGGCCTCGTTCAAGGCCACCTTCGCCAGCGTGCTCGAGGAGTCGGTCACCTCCGACTGGTTCATCTCGCCGAGCAGCGGGGGCGGTCCCGATTCTTCATTCAGCCCCAAGTTGGCCGATGACATCGAACAACTCGGCGAGGTCGAAACGGTCGTGCGGTACCGGTTCGCGCTCGAGGCGTACCGGACGGTCTTCGACGACAACGTTCGAGACTCCTCGGCTGCCGACATGGCCGCCTCGATCGACCACATCGACCCTGATTTCGTTGCACTCGAGGAGTCGCTGCTCGACCGCAACGCAATCTGGATCCACGAGGACATGGCCGCCGACAACGACTTCGGCATCGGTTCGACGTTCGACATCGAGTTCCCCGACCTGAGCCTCGAGACGGTGACCGTGGCCGGGATCTTCACCGATTCGAGCATCTATGGAAACCGGGTCATCTCCTTGGAGTTGTGGGCCGATCAGTTCCCCTCCAGTCAGGACCAGTTCATTTCGATCAACGTCAGCGCCGGTGTCGGCGAAGAGCAGGCCCGCGCGGCTTTGGCGACCTTCACCGACGACTACCCGACGCTCAACGTCGATACCCCAGAAGAGTTCCAGGACCGCCAAGCCGGCCAGATCGATCAGGCCCTGATCGTGATCAATGTGCTGGTGGGGGTCTCGGTCGTGATCGCCCTGCTCGGAATCGCCATAACCCTGGCTCTGTCGGTGTTTGAACGGACCCGCGAGCTCGGCCTGGTGCGCGCCGTCGGCATGACCACCCGGCAGATGCTGCGGATGGTGCTTTTCGAGGGGGCGATAATCGCCGGGTTCGGCGGGGTGCTCGGCATCTTGTTGGGCACGGTCTTCGGCAGCGCCGCGGTCACCGTCATGCCCGACGACTTCATCCGCGCGCTCGACATCCCGGTGACGAATCTGCTGTTGTACCTGGTCGCCGCCGCCATCGCCGGCATCGCCGCGGCGATCATCCCGGCCCGCCGAGCCGCCCGCCTCAACATCCTCGACGCCATCGCCCAAGGCTGAGCGAGTCAACACCTGCCTTCTCGGCCTGCTGCTAGTGCATGCTCGCGTTAGTTGGGTTGCTGTGTTAGCCCAGATTTTTCAGTAAGCGGTCGGGGTTGGTTGTGGGGGTTGGGTTGGGCGCGGCGGCGGGTGCGGTGATTCATAGACCGTAGAGACCGCCGATTGTGCCAGCGAGATCCTCGAAGTAGTTCACATAGGCTCGAAACGTCTCGGCAAACTCGGGGTCGGGGAAGCGGATCTCCACGCCCCAACTCTAGAGCGCTGACGAGACCGCTGAGTACGACTTCTCCGCGACTTCACGTGGGCTCACAAACGTCTTGCAACTTGTTGCCGTCGCCGATACCCCTCGAAGAGGTCCGACGCATCCGTCAGCGTATCGCTGCTGATCGTGACGAGGTACTGGAGATCAGATCGTCCGGCGCCGTGCTCTGCCGGTGCGGCTCACGCGTCGGGTCGGCGCGCGTCACGATCACCGGACTCTCCGTTGTGATGAGACATTCGCTCACCAGATCGCAATTGTTCAGTTGATCATCGTCGAGAAACCCTACCGCGGACCACAACACGTCTCTGGTCGCTAGCAAGGCTCCCTTTTGTTTCGCGAACATGTCGCGTGGCTACTTATCTGGCATCGAGAATCTCCGCTCCGGCCGTCTGAACCCGCGCCGGCTGGTGCTGGGCTGGCCTCTGCCCAGTAGGGACGGCCTGCACTCTTCGATATCGAATGTCACAGCCATACCGTATTGTCGAACATCTGTTCGATCAAGGAGTGAATCGATGTCAAAACGTCTATGTCCGGCGGACGCACCGCCGAGTCGAAGTAGTGCTCAACGGATTGCCCTTCCTGGAAGCGAGTTGTGGTGTACCGTGGCCGACATGGTTCCAGTTGAGCGACCACGCACCAACGGTGCCATGAATACGCTGTTGGCATTGGACGCTCCCGCACACGACTGGTATCGCTTCGTGTTGTCGTTTCCGCCTCACCTTGTGCGCGACTATGCGCAACGGTTCAGGCTCGATGCCAACAGCTGTGTGCTTGACCCGTTCTGTGGCACGGGCACGACTCTTGTGGAGGCGAAGAAGCTCGGCGTGCCCAGTTGTGGCCTTGAGGCAGTGCCGGTGTCCCGGCTCGCTGCCTCCACCAAGGTCAACTGGACTCCAGATCCAGACAAGTTGCTTAGGCACGCCGAACTTGTGGCTGAGAAGGCCCTCGCGATGTTGGCCGCGGACGGTATCTACGATGATCCAATCCAACCGGTGCCACCGGGAGTTCAGTTGAGGACGCTCCCGGAATCCAGCGCGAAGCTGTTGCTGAAGAACTCCATCAGCGCTCTTCCGCTTCACAAGGTGCTGGTTCTGATTGATGCCCTCAACGGCGAACACGACTCGGCTTTTGCCGACCATGAGCGGCTCGCGTTGGCTCGGATCCTGCCCGTTGAGGTGGGCAATCTGCGCTTCGGCCCAGAAGTCGGTGTGGGTAAGGTCAAGGTCGACGCGCCGGTCGTGTCTTTGTGGCTTGGGCGGGTGCGAGCGATGTGTGCCGACCTGTGCCAACTCGGGCCGCTCACCGCAACCTCTGCGCGCGCCCTGGACGCAGACGCACGAATGGTTGGTGAACTCCTTGAACCCAACAGCATCGATGCGGTTATCTGCTCACCGCCGTATCCGAACGAGAAGGATTACTCGCGTACGGTGCGCCTCGAATCGGTGCTCCTCGGCTTCGTCAGCAGCCGCTCGGATCTTCAAACCATGAAGAAGGGCTTGGTGAGGTCCAACTCCCGGGGTGTCTACCGCGGCGATGCGGACGATGTTTGGGTTCAAGACGATGCCGAGGTAGGCCGCATCGCCGCGGCGATAGAGAGACGCCGCGTCGAACTCAACAAAGACTCGGGTTTCGAGCGCATGTACCACCGGGTCACCAAACTGTACTTCGGGGGGATGGCACGCCACTTGATTTCGCTGAGCCACGCGCTCAAGCCCGGTGCTCGCCTTGCATACGTGGTGGGCGACCAGGCCTCCTATCTGAGAGTCATGATCCGCACGGGTCAGCTTCTGGCCGAGATCGCGGAGCGGGCCGGCTACGAAGTCGAATCAATCGACCTGTTTCGCACCCGCCAAGCCACAGCCACACGCGAGCAACTCCGCGAAGAAGTACTCGTGTTGAGATGGCCAGGCACCGAAGCCGCCGCAAGCCTCCGATGAGCAGCGCACCGACCCCAACCCAAGGATTGGCCTGACATGTCCAAGGCGAGCTTGGCGCAACGGATCATCGAGAGACTATTCGCCGAGCGCTACAGTCCTGGTGACGAACAGGTGAACTTCACACGCGACGATTTGGTTTCTGCCGCAGAAGCGCTCGGAGCACCCCGGCCCAAGAATCTCGGCGACGTCGTGTACTCGTTGCGCTACCGGGTTCCGCTGCCCGTGTCCATCCAACAGACAGCGCCTCGGGGCCGCGAATGGGCGATCTTCCCTGGCGGCAACGCTGTCTACACGCTACGAACCGTGCCCTTCAACCTCATCGAACCACGACAGGGGCTCCACACCATCCGCCTCCCCGATGCCACTCCTGGAGTCATCTCCAGATACGCCCTCACGGACGAACAGGCCCTGTTGGCTCGGGTCCGGTACAACCGGCTGCTAGATGTGTTCACCGGCCTCGCCTGTTACCCCCTCCAGAGCCACCTGCGCACGAGCATCACAATCAGTAGCGCTATCGACGGTACGCCAAGCAGTTCACAGGTAGAAACCGATGACGTCTATGTCGGGTTAGACGAACACGGCGCGCACTACGTGCTGCCAGTGCAGGCCAAGGGTGGCTCGGACTCGCTGAGCGTCATCCAAATCTGGCAGGACTTTCGAGTCGCGCAACAGAAGTTCCCCGAACTCATCCCCCGCCCAATCGCCGCTCAGTTCATTGAGCAAAGCGTCATAGCTCTCTTTGAGTTCCAAGAATCAAGCAACCAGATCACGATCGCCCGTGAGCACCACTACAACCTCGTCGCCGCTGAAGATCTAGCACCTCGGGAACTCGCCGCGTACCGTACCGCAGCTCAAAGGTAGCAACCCAAAGGCACCGTCCCACGTTTGGAGTCACGACCCTCACACTCGCGACCACATGGACGCGCTTGAGGTCTCCGAGTCTTGACCGAACGACTGCGCGTCTCTGTTTTCCCGAACATGGCCCCGGCTGTTCGATCTGCCATCGAATGACGGGGCGAGCGGGCTTCGCCTCTGACCGCTTCGCTGATCCGGCGAGAATTCGTGGTGCTTGAACCCCGAGTCAACCGGGCGGCTGGGTTGAGTTCGGGGTTGGGAGGTTGAGGGCGCGCACCAGAAACGATGCCATCTGGGCGCGGGTCACTGGACTGTCGGGGCAGTAGCGCAGTGGAACCTGTCTGCAACCCCTCGTGACCTCGGCGGCGTAGAGCGCGTTGATGTCGTCCGCGTGGGTGCTGCCAACAACAACGTCGGTGAACCCCGCCGACTGGGCCGCCGGCAGCTTGAGGGCGCGCACCAGAAAGCTGGCCATCTGGGCGCGGGTCACTGGCTCGTCGGGGCAGTAGCGCAGCGGAACCTGATTGCAACCCCTGGTGATCTCCGCGGCGAAGAGCGCGTTGATGTCGGCCGCGTGGGTGCTGCCAACAACAACGTCGGTGAACCCCGCCGACTGGGCCGCCGACAGTTTGAGGGCGCGCACCAGAAAGCTGGCCATCTGGGCGCGGGTCACTGGCTCGTCGGGGCAGTAACGCAGCGGAACCTGATTGCAACCCCTGGTGATACCCGCGGCGAAGAGTCCGTCGATGTCGTCCGCGTGGGTGCTGCCAACAACAACGTCGACGAAACCGGCCCGCTGCACGGTGTCGTCGGTGTCAGTGCCGTCAGCGCCGGTGCCGTCGTCAGTGTCAGTACTGGTGTCGTCAGTGTCAGTACTGGTGTCGTCAGTGCCGGTGTCGTCAGGGTCGTCATCAGCGTCAGTACCGGTGTCGTCAGGGTCGTCATCAGCGTCAGTACCGGTGTTGTCGGTGTCGGTGCCGTCGTCAGGGCCAGTACCGGGGTCGTCGGTGTCGGTGCCGTCGTCAAGGCCAGTACCGGGGTCGTCGGTGTCGGTGCCGTCGTCAAGGCCAGTACCGGAGTCGTCGGTGTCGGTGCCGTCGTCAAGGCCAGTACCGGGGTCGTCGGTGTCGGTGCCGTCGTCAAGGCCAGTACCGGAGTCGTCAGGGTCGGGGTCGTCAGGGTCGGGGTCGTCAGGGCCAGTACCGGAGTCGTCAGGGCCAGTACCGGGGTCGTCGACTGGGATGGTGGTGGTCGTAGTCGTGGTCGTGGTGGTCGTGGTTGTGGTTGTCGTTGGCGGCGGTTGGAAAACTGGAGGCGGCTGTTGAAAACGTGGCAGCGTGGTGCTGGTCGTGGTGGTGGTGGTCGTGGTGGTTGTGGTGGTGGTCGTTGGTGGGGGTGGGGCGGCGCGGGGGGTGATGGTGATGTCGGCCAAGCGGCCCATGGCGTGGCGCGCATAATGCTGGCCGAGGTCGGCGGTGCTGCCGTCGGTGATGCGCAACTTGATCACCTTGTCGGTCATCTCGGCGGTGTCGGTTATCGCCACCGACAGGTTCTTCGTCGAGGTGCCGAAGCCGAAGGTGACCGACTTGTCGGCGATACGGAAATCGCCCGGGCTCGAGGCGCTCTGGTATTCAGCGGCAGTGCTCGTGGAGAGCACCTCAACGACAACCGTGAAATCAGAAGCCGCGAGGTTGTTCACCACGATCGGCACGTTGATGCGGCCGCCGGCCACGTTTCGGGCCACGCTGGCGGTGTAGGGCGTCTCACGGTCTGGGGTCCCGAAACCGACCCGGGCGGCAGCGATGTCGTTGTCGGTGATCGTCACCGTGGCGCGGTCACGCAACGGATGCCAGCCCGCAACGGCAGTGGAGAGCGTCACCGGCAGCGTCTCGGTGCCCTCCACTTGTCCGTCGGGTCGAAACGACAGGGTCAGCGTCGCGGTGGTTTCGCCCTCATTGACGGTCACCGTTGCCGGCGGCGCCAAGAGGTCGCCGGGCGTTACTGTCCCCGAATACCCGTAGGCCACGTCGAAGGTCACCCCGCCGGTGGGTGCGGGCACGCCCAGGGTTAACTCCAGCGAGGCATCCTGTATTTCCGACACCGTCACCGCTGCCGTGATCTCATACACCGTTGCCAACTCTCCCCGCAGATAGCGGGCGAGCGCGACCCCTGATCCCCAACCGCTGCCGGCCACCACGATGTTGCCGTCTGACTGCAGCGCTACCGACTCGGCGAATTCGTTTGTGAGGGGGCGGCCGGTGGTGACCTTGCCGGCGGTGCCGAAAGTCGTGTCGAGCGCCCCCGCAGGGTTGTATCGAGCCAACGCGAAGTCCCAGTTGTCATCAGAAGTGTCGGCCGGGGTGCCGTTGTCGTTGGAGGAGGAAGGGCCCGCCGCCACGATCCTGCCGTCACGCTGCACTGCCAACGCACGCACCTCGTTGTAGAAGCCGTTGAAGTCGGTGGTCACCTTGCCGGCGGTGCCGAACGTCGTGTCCAACACTCCAGCAGTGGTGTAGCGCGCCAACGCGAAGTCGTCGTGATCATCGCCCTGGGTGTTGGCGGTGCCGGAATCGTTGACAGCGCGGCCTGCCACCACGATCCTGCC
>MKWU01004857.1_pt1 | contig 15310 bp, 14 predicted proteins | sample 809101 | NCBI WGS metagenome assembly MKWU01 (sample SAMN05860141, study PRJNA318959) | sponge metagenome | host: Aplysina aerophoba | place: Slovenia: Piran, Adriatic Sea, Gulf of Piran | collected 2013-05-07 | reverse complement strand
ACGAGGACGACTGGCGCAGCGAGGACCCGCAGGTCCTTGCCTACCTGCTCGAACAGCTCCTCCTCATCCGCCGCTTCGAGGAGCGCATCCTGGAGCTCTTCAAGGCGGGCTGCGTGCACGGGCCGGCGCACGCCAGCATCGGCCAGGAAGGCGGCGCGGTGGGCGCTATGTCGACCCTGACCGATGTCGACAAGATCAATGCCACCCACCGCGCGCATCATCAGTTCCTCGCCAAGTTCCTGAACCACGCGGCGCCGTCGGACTACGACCCGCGCGAGGACGACTGGCCCGAGGCGATGCAGGAGGTGGTGCACCGCTCGATGGCCGAGATCATGGGGCTCTCGCCCGGCTATTGCGGCGGACGCGGCGGCTCGATGCACATGCGCTGGGACCAGGCCGGCGTGCTCGGCACCAACGCGATCGTCGGCGGCAATCCGCCCCAGGCCGTGGGCTACGCGCTGGCCGAGAAGCTCCGGCAAAGCGGCAACCTGACCGTCACCTTCTTCGGCGACGGCGCCATGCAGAACGGCGCGGCTTACGAGTCCCTCAACATGGCCGCCCTCTACGACCTGCCCATCATCTTCTTCGTCGAGAACAACCTCTACGGCGTCTCCACCCACGTCTCCGAGACCACGCGGGAGACTCGGCTCTCCGCACGGGGGCAGGGGCTCGCAGTGCCCTCGGTCGAGGTCGACGGCATGGACGTGATGGCGGTGCGCAAGGCCATGCAGTGGGCGCGCGGCCAGATTGAGGGCGACAGGGGGCCGGTGCTGGTCGAATCGCTCACATATCGCTACTTCCACCAGCACGGTCCGATGAAGGGCAGCGCCTTCGGCTATCGCGACAAGGACGAGGAGGAGGCCTGGCACGCCCGCGACCCGGTGACGGCCATGCCGAAGCGCCTGGTCGAGGCCGGCGTCATGGACGAAGCCAGCATCGCGGCGCTGGAGGACCGCGCGCGCATCGCCGTGGAGAGCGCCGCCCAGGCGCTGACCGAGACCGAGCCGGACTCCAATCGGCTCCGCGTCGTGCCGGCGCTCTGGCCCGACACGAAGGAGATCGACATCGGCATCCGGGGCGACCTCTCGGAGCTCGACGGCGTGCCGCGCAAGGAGCCCGAGGACGTGGAGCCCGATGCGGCGCGGGAGATGACGTACATCGAATCGGTCGCCGCCGCGCAGTTCCACGCGATGGAGCGGGACGAGAGCGTGATCGTGCTGGGCGAGGACGTGCACCGGCTCAAGGGCGGCACGGTGGGCGCCACCAAGGGGATCGGCGAGGCGTACCCTGAGCGCCTGATCGGCACGCCCATCGCGGAGAACGGTTTTTGCGGCATGGGGCTGGGCGCGGCGGTCAACGGGCTGCGCCCCATCGTCGAGATCATGTACGCGGACTTCTGCCTTGTGGCGGCGGACCAGCTCTTCAACCAGGCCGCCAAGGTGCGCCACATGTTCGGCGGCAACCACGACGCGCCGCTGATCCTGCGCGCCCGCGTGGCGGCGGGCGGCGGCTACGGTTCGCAGCACTCGATGGACCCGTCGGGCGTCTTCGCGCTCTGGCCCGGCTGGCGCATCATCGCGCCGACCACGCCCTTCGACTACGTGGGGCTCTTCAACAGCGCGGTCCGCTGCAACGACCCGGTGGCGATCATCGAGTGCCAGGCGCTCTACCAGGAGAAGAGCCTGGTGCCGGAGGACCTCGACTACTGCATCCCCTTCGGCAAGGCGCGCATAGTCCGCCCGGGCAGCGCGTGCACGGTGGTGACCTGCGCCAACATGGTGCCGGTGAGCGTCGCCGCCGCCGAGGCCGCCGGGATCGACGCCGAGGTGATCGACCTGCGCACCCTCGACCCGCTCGGCATGGATTGGGAGACCATCGGCGCCAGCGTGCAGCGCACCAACCGCTTGCTGATCGTGGAGCAGACCGCGCGCGGGCCCTCCCTCGGCGCGCGTATCGCCCAAGAGGCGCAGGAGCGGCTCTTCGACTGGCTCGACCACGAGATCCTGCGGGTCTCGGGCTCGCAGGCGGCGCCGGTCGTCTCCAAGGTGCTGGAGACCGCAGCGCTCGCGCAGGAAAACGACGTGATCGCGGGCTTGCGCGCGGTGACCGAGGTCGCGCCGCTAACGGACGCGGCCGAGTAGCGCTCTTCGACTTCAATCGTTGAAGGGGACGTGGGCGACGCTGTCCTCGACCTCGATACCGAGCACGGCGCAGAAGCTGCCGAGAAGCTGGTAGTAGCCGATCATCACGACGAGATCGACGAGGCCGGCATCGCCGAGGGCCTCGCGCAACTCATCGACCAGCGCATCGTCCACGTCTTCGCCGCTGGCCACGAGGCGGGCGAGGCGGAGCGCCGGCCCGACCGGCGCGGGCTCCGACTCCATCGCCGGTGTCCCCACCAGGGCGCGGAAGCGCTCCGGCACCTTGTGGATGTGGTGGTCCCACTCAAAGACGTTGCCGACGGCCTGCGAGACCGTGCAGATGACCATCTCGCGCAGGTCGTTATCGAGCGCCGAGTGCCAGCGCACGTGCTCGCCCACCGAGGCGACGGCCCGGAGCGCCTCTGGGCTTTGTCCCATGACCGCGAACATGTTGGGCATGAAGGCGAGCTTGCGGGTCTCGACCACGTGGTCCCAGATCGACACCTGCTCGGCTGAGAGGTCGGTTCGCTTCGCCCGCGGCAGGCGCGGGGCTGCGGCATAGCTGGTCATCGGTTGGTCCTCCCCGGCGCAGCGGTTCAGTCGGCGAACGCGTCGATCATCGCCTCATGGTTGGCGAGCGATTCCTCGCGGTCGATGAAGGGCATCGGGCAGTAGAGCAGCACGGTCTCGAACAGCCCCTCAAAGCGGTCGAGCTGGCTCCGCACCTCGTCCGGCGTGCCGGCGAGCACCAGCGCGTCCACCATGTCGTCGGTCACGAGATCGGTCATGGCGGCGAGGTCGGCGCGCGCCCAGGCGTCGCGGATCGCCATCTTCTCCCGGGTGAAGCCCGCCGGGTCGAGCACCTGGTCGAAATAGGGCAGGCAGGAATAGAACGCGATCGGCCCCCGCGCGCGCCGGCGGGCGCGCTCCCGGTCCCGGTCGACGGAGCAGACCTTGAGCGAGCAGAGCTCGATATCGGCGCGTGTCCGCCCCGCCCTGACGAGGCCCTTGTCGATATTGGGATGCACGATGTCGGTGAAGTAGCGGGGCGTGTTGAGCAGGTTCGCGAGCAGGCCGTCGGCGATCTCGCCGGTGAGCTGCAGCATCGCCGGCTGCACCGCGGCGAGGTAGATCGGCGGCGGCGCACAGGGCGGCGCGAGCACGCGGCGGTAGTCGCGGATCGTGATGATCTCGCCCTCGTACTCGATCGGCGTCTCGGGGTTCGCGGTCCACATCAGGCGGATCGACTCGACGTACTCCCGCATGCGCCGAACCGGACGGCGGTAGGGCAGGCCGTGCCAGTTCTCGTTCCAGGCCGGCGGCGCGGTGCCGAGGCCGAGCACGAAGCGGCCTTCGGTAAGCTCCGCCATGGACATGGCGCTGATCTCGGTAAGGGCGGGTGGCCGGGCGAAGACGGCGACGCCGGTGCCGAGGCGGGCCCGCTTGCACCGGGCCGCCATGCCGGCGAGGGGCACGAAGGCGTCGCGGCCGAGCTCGGTGGTCCACAGGCTCTCCGCGCCCGCATCCTCGGCCTTGGCCGCGAAGTCGATGGTCTCGGCCAGAGTCAGGTTGTCGCCGCTGAAGAGCACACCCCATTTCCACTTGCGGGCCATCGGTTTCTTCTCCCGTCAACGAAGCTGGGCGCGGAGTGCGGCGGTGGCGGCCTCGTCGACGTCACCGTCGGCGGCGATCACCACGCCATAGTCGCTGCACGCCCGCTCGGCCGAGATGTAGCCGTCGGCGACATCGGCGGCGACCGCCTCCGCCGGGCGGGTGAGGGGATCGCCGAAGCCGCCGCCGCCGCCGGTCACCACGGCGACGCGGTCGCCCTCGCTCAGCGCCTCATAGGGGATGCGCGCGACCCGCTTGATGTCGCCGTGGCTCTCGATCCGCATGTAGTTGTTCGAGCCCTCGCCGCCTCCTTCCAGGCCCCAGGGGCGCTCGATGGAGCGGCCGATGCTGCAATAGGTGTGCGCTTCGTCGCCGGCCACCTCGAACTCGCGGACCACGCCGAAGCCGCCCCGGTGGCGGCCCGCACCGGCACCGTCCTCGACGTTGAGGGCGTAGCGGCGGATGGCGAGGGGGAACTTCGCCTCGAAGAGCTCGACCGAGTAGTTGTAGGTGTCGCCGTCGGTGGTCGCGATGAGCGCGCTGGTACCGTCGCCCGAGGCCGTCGCACCCCAGCCGCCGATCGCGGGCTCGATATGGACGTAGACCTCGCCGCTCTCCGGGTCGCGGCCGTAGAAATAGGTGCCGGCAAGGCTCATGTAGGAGCCGGCGCTAAAGCGCTCCGGCGCGACTTCGGCCAGCGCCTTCCACGCGAGCTCGGAGGCGTGGGCCGAGCCTTCGTAGTACCAGCCGGTGGGTGCCGGCTTCTCCGCCGTGAAGACGGTGCCCGGCGGGCAGACCAGGCTCACGGGGCGGAACCAGCCCTCGTTGGAGGGCGCCTGCGGGTCCACCAGCGACTTGAAGACCGTCTTGACCGCCGAATCGAGGGCACCGAAGGCGCAGTTGATCGGCCCCTTGACCATCGGGCTGGTGCCGGTGAAGTCGAAGGTGATGGTCTCGCCCCGGATGCGCACGGTGACGGCGACGCGAAAGCGCTCCTCGGTGATGCCGTCGCCGTCGATCCAATCCTCGGCGGTGTAGTCGCCGTCCGGCAGCGCGGCGACCGCGGCCCGGCTCAGGCGTTCGCTGGTCTCCAGGATATGGCCGAAGGTGACCTCCACGGCTTGCTTGCCGTAGCGGGCAAGGACCTCGCGCAGCCGGGTCTCGGCGATGCGCACGGCGGCGAGGCCCGCGTTGAAGTCGCCGAGGGACTGCACCGGGAGGCGCACGTTCTCGCGGATCAGCGCGATCACGTCGTCGATGGTCTCGTCGTCCCGGCAGACGCGGATGCCGGGGAAGCGCACGCCCTCCTGATAGATCTCGGTGGCGGTGGGCGAGATGCTACCCGGCACGGCGCCACCCACCTCGCTCCAGTGGGCCACGGAGATGGCGAAGGCGAAGAGCTTGTCCTCCACGAAGATCGGCTTGATCAGCGCGATGTCGCAGCTGTGGGTGCCGCCCTCGAAGGGGTCGTTGGTCATGAAGACGTCGCCCGGCCGCATGGTCTCGCCGTGGCGGCGTACGATCGAGCGCACTTGCGGAGCGAAGGTGCCGGTGAAGAGGGTGATGCCGTTGGTCTGCACCACGAGCTCGCCGTCGGCGTCGCAAAGGCCGCAGGCGAAATCGAGCACCTCGTAGATCACGGGGCTCATGGAGGTCTTGGCGATGACGATGCCCATTTCGTCGGCAAGCGCGAGCAGCTTGCCGCGAATGATCTCGCGCGTGACCGGATCGGCAGCGGACTCGTTTTCAGGTGCGTTCATGCTTCCTCCCGGGGCGCGAGATTGTTCCCGAGGCTCAGGTGTCGCGCAAGCGAACCTTGGCTGAGCGTTTCGCGCATGCCAGGGCCGTGGTCTGCGCGGGCTACTCGGCCGGCGGGTCCAGGCGTTCGAGCGCCTCGTCGGCCGTCATCACGTCGCCGTAAGATGCGAGGCAGACGGCGTAGGTCCAGGCATCCTCCGCCGCCGACCGGCCGCCGTTCGCATCCGAGATCATGACCGTCTTGAAGTCGTAAGCGGCGGCCTCGCGTGCCGTCGTCTCGCAACAGACGTTCGTGACCGTGCCAACGACCAGAACCGTATCGACGCCGAGATCGCGCAGCACGCGCTCGAGACGCCCCTGGCTGCCGATGAAGCCGCCGAAACGGTTCTTGTGAACCACCGGATCGGCGTCGCGCACGTCGAGTGCCGGCCAGATCGCGTGGCCGTCGGCACCCTCGCTGAGGCCGGCACGGAAGACCGCAGCCGCCTCCTCACCCAGGATCGGGTCGAGGTTGGCCCAGTTCCTGTCTTCCTCCGGACCGTAGGTGGAGACCACCCAGACGACGTGGCCGCCCTGAGCCCGGAGCGCATCGGCTAGCCGATTGACCGTCGGCACGATCGCCCTTGCGTGCGGGATCTCGGACGGGCTGCCCTCGCGCATGAAGTGGACCTGCAGGTCCACTACCAAAAGCGCCGTGCGAGCCGCGTCCAGACTGTCGTAGGCGTGAAGCCGGCCGCGCCGGCGCAGCACGCGGTCGATGACGCGCTGGGGGATCTTTGCCGGCTCCATGGCGCCCTCCCGTCTCTGCCGAGTTGCCGGCATTCTGACTCGACTGGCTTGTGTGAGAAACGAGCTGGAATTCGGTCTGGGTCGGCAAGCTTCCGGCCTCTATTCGCAGACTACCCCGTCGCCGTCCCCGTCGCGCATGAAGGGATAGGCCGGATGGTCGCGCGGGACGGGCGCAATGCCGTGGCTTCGCGCCTCCGCGCACGTGATGCGGCCGTTGCGATTATCGTCATAAAGAGCGAGCACGTCGGACGCAGAAGCGGTGCGGGACGGTGGGTTCGAGGCGCCGGCGCCCGCTGCGGTGATGATCATTTCGGTGGACTCACAGCCAGAAATAACTTGTTCGAGGGCGGCAGCCTCGCGCCGGTCCACAGTCAGAGCGTACGCGCGCTTGACCGCGACGATGCGCGCGGCGAACCAGCAGCGGTTCCTGGGGGGGAGCCACTCTGCAGCATCATGGGCGCACTTGCCGGATCCGCTGCAGCGGTTCACCTCGGGCGCAGCAAGGGTCAGATTGAGCAGGTCGGAGGCGAAGCGACGCCGAACTGTTTGGTCGGCTGCGCAGAGCCCGCTGTCATGAGCCTCGGAGACGGCGACGATGTGCTCGATATCGGTTTGTCGCGTGGTCGAATAGTGCCGCCCCGAGTAGGGCCCGTAGACAATACCTCCCATGGTGGCGACGATCTCGGCCTCGACCGACCGCGAATAGGGGTAGTCGTCCCGGTCGTAAGGCGCGCAGCGATGCTCTGGCGCGATGACGAGGCCGCGCCATGTCTCGCCGTCGGAGGCCTGACTGTAATTCGCGATGCAGACACAAAGAAGCGCAATCGTGGCGAGCAACGCTGCAACCGCGCAGCAAGAGAACCCGTGTGCTCGTTTCATGGCAATACCCGCGATGCATTTGTCGAATTGAATTGTTCATTTAATTTACCAAGGTGAGTCAAATGAATCGGATTTAGCTATTTGGTGTTTTAGAAACGGCGATGGCGCGGCTTCTCAGATTTCAGAGGAATGACGCGTGCCCGCAGAGTGGTGCGCGCAGGATGAGGAGGCGCGAGGGATGGCGCGGCTTGCGGGCGGCCCCGCCGCGGCTTAGCTTCGGCGCGCTACCGCCGTGGCCCGCGACCGGGGAGGGAAGTAGGGATGGCAAAGATCGTCGAGGTTCGCGCAAGCGCACATTCGTGCCCGTTCGAGACCAACCTCGTGCGCATGGGCCTCGGCACCAACACAAAGCGCGACATCGTGCTGGTCCGGATCACGGACGAGAGCGGCACGGTCGGCGTGGGCGAGGCCCATCACGGCCAGAACCCCACGGCGATGGCGACCGTGGTCCAGGACGGCCTCGGCTCACTAATCATCGGCGCCGACCCGCTGGACAGCGGAGGCATCTGGCACCGGCTCGAGCGGCAGCAGATCGTCACCCACGGGCTGGGCGCCGGCAGCATCACCGCGCTCGCAGGCATCGACAACGCGCTCTGGGATCTTAAGGGCAAGCTGCTAGGCTTGCCTGTCTACACGCTTTTGGGCGGCTCCAAGAAGCGCATCCGGGCCTACGCCGGCGGTTTAAGTCTGGGCTTCAAACCACCGGAAGAGCTGGAGAAAGAGGTCGCGGCGCTGGTGGACGAAGGCTATACGGCGATCAAGATGAGGGTGGGCGACCACCCGGCGCGGGACGCCATGCGCGTCAGCCACATCCGCAAGACCTTCGGCGACGATCTCGACATCGCCGTCGATGCCGCCACCCGCTACGACCTGCTCGATATCCCGGACGTGCTGCGCTACTGCGAGGAGAACCGGGTGTACTGGCTGGAGGAGCCGTTTACGCCGGACAACATTCCGGCCTATGCCGAGCTTCGCACGCGCACCGCGATCCCCATCGCCGCCGGCGAGAACCACTACGGGAGGCCGGCCTTCCGCGCGCTCTTCGAGGCACGGGCGATCTCGATCTGTCAGGCGGACTTCTGCAAATCGGGCGGGCTCAGCGAGCTCAAGAAGATTTCGGACATGGCGGCCGCCTGGCACATCCCGATGGCGCCGCACACCAGTCACAGCATCCTGAGCGCCGCCGGCAACGCGCATCTGCTGTGTGCGATCCCGAATGGGTTGATCTACGAGGCGGACGTGGCGGCGGTGAACCCCTTCCGCACCGACCTTGCCAAGGGCTATACGGGCGTGGTCGACGGCCATATCGAGCCGCCCGACGGGCCGGGCATCGGCATCGAGATCGATGAGGCGGTGCTGGAGCGCTACCCGGCGATTCCGGGGCCCTGCTACATTCCCGGCTGGGCCAGGGAGTAGGCCGACGAAACGGGAGGGCGCAATGACTCCTGAGATCACGCCGACCGACGCCACCCTCGGCGCGGTGGTCAGCAACGTCCGGCTGAACGCGCTCGAGGACGAGGCTTTCCGGGTTATCGAGGACGCGTGGCACGCCCACGCGGTCCTGATCTTCCCCGACCAGCACCTCTCGGACGAGGAGCAGGTCGCCTTCAGCAACCGCTTTGGCCCGCTGGAGCGGAGCCTCACCAAGACCCACACGCAGGGCGACCCGGCCATCATTCACCTATCCAACGTCAAGAAGGACGGGACGCTCTGGGGGGCCGACAGCGACACGGGAAGGCTGCTGAAGGGCAACAACTATTGGCACACCGACAGCTCCTACAAGCGGATACCGGCCAAGGCCTCGCTGCTGAGGGCGAAGATCGTGCCCAAGACCGGGGGCGAGACCGCCTTCGCCGACATGCGCGCGGCCTATGACGCCCTCGACCCCGCCATGCAGGACTTGCTCGCGGACAAGATCGCCGTGCACAGCTACGCCTACAGCCAGGGCAAGGTGGGCGGCATGGGCGGCATCACCCAGGACGAGTGGGATGCGCTGCCGCCGGTGGAGCAGCCCGTGATCCGCACCCACCCGGCGACCGGGCGGCGCAATCTCTATATCGGCCGCCATGCGAGCCACATCGTGGGCGAGGACCACGACGAGAGTCGCAAGCTCTTGGAGGAACTCTGCTCAGACGCCTGCCGGCCGCCGCGTATCCACATCCACAAGTGGCAGGCGGGCGATCTGGTCATCTGGGACAACCGCTGCGTCTTGCACCGGGGCCTCGGCTATCCACCTGACCAGCCGCGCCGCATGGTCCGCACCACCGTCGCCGGCGACAGCGACGAGGCCAACGAGTGGGTCGCCTGAGGCCACCCGCCTTCAGCGTATTTCGACCACAGTATCCCCGCCTTCCAACGCGTCGGCGACGACAGTCAGAAGCGGCGCCAGTTTGGCGCGGAGCGAAGCATTGGACGTGTTGCCGATGCGCAACCAGACCACCCGCAAACCTGGGGATTGCCGCGCCCGGTCGGCGAATCCCGAGTCCTTCGACCAGATGACTGCCAGAGTCTCTCGCGCTTTCGCCTCGATTTCGCTATCCGGCGCCGCGGCAAGGCCGAGGTCATTGACATGCTCGGACGGATAGCCTTGCGCGGTTAGCCACCGGGCCAGACCCGGTGGCAGTTGCGCGTCGACAAGGAAATGCACGGTCAGGCGGCGAGGACGATCCGATGTTCGCTAGCCGCTGCACCGAAGGCCAGCGCCGCCTTGAGGTCCTCGGCGGTCAGATATGGGTAGTCGACGAGAATCTGCTGCTGAGACAAGCCCTCTGCCAGCATACTCAGAATATCTGACACTCGGACTCGTGTGCCCCTGATATGCGGCCTGCCGCCGCAAATTGTCTGCTCGATGCATATGCGGTCCCCGATCTCCCGAGCATGCTGCGGCTCTGCAAAGTGAGTGTAGGCATCCTGGAGAACGAGGATCTTTGCTGCCGCATTGGGCCTGGGACGCTTGTGTTCGTCGACAATGAACCGCCGCAACGCGTCCTCAAGTTCGGCAATACGGTCGGGCGGGCGCTCGAACCAGTGCGCGAGACAGGCTTCGGTTTTCCAACCGTGCAGGCGGTCTATTGCCGGTTCATAGCCCTTCGCGCTCATCTGCACGTAAGTCTCTGCGGTGAGCCCCACATAGCCAACGAATTTCGAGGGACCGAAGAGCCAAGTTCCATCGTCTGTCTTGAATGCGTACCACCTCCGCACGTTAGTCATTCGCTCGACAAGCGTCTCGGACAATCGGGTCCCACGCTTGATCTCGGTCTGATAGCGGCGGATGTTCTCGATCGCCTGGGCCGGGCTTTCAACTAAGGCGGGCATTCCGAATTCCCTGACTTTCACAATTCGAATTGCGATAGCGACGAAAGGGTACGATACCGGCGGGCCGCACTCCAGTCGAAGAGATTTCAGAGACGCGGACAATGCAACGCGACTAAGGCCGCCGGCGGGGCGTGCTAAGGTTGCGCACCGCCTGTATGGTGGCGCCGCGCGGGCGGGACGGAGAGGGAGAAGACCGATGGTTGAGCTGCCGGATCTGGCCAGACGGCTGCTGGACGGGAAGAACTTCGCGACTGTGGCGACCGTGATGGAGGACGGTCGGCCCCAGGCGTCGGTCATCTGGATCCACACCGACGGCCCGCACATTGTCTTCAACACGGCGGAAGGGCGCGTGAAGCCCAAGAACATGCGCCGCGACGCGCGCGTCGCGATCGCCGTGTTCGACATGGAGAACCCTTACCAGCAGGCCATGATACAGGGCCGTGTGGTGGCGATGGAGCATGAGGGCGCCGACGCACACATCGACGCAATGGCCAAGAAGTACATGGACCTGGACAGCTATCCCTACCGCCAGGAGGGCGAGCAGCGCGTGATCGTCAAGATTGCGCCGGAGAAGGTCGCGCTCATGGAGTAGGCGGTGCCAACGCTACCACGAGGGGAGTAGAGCGATGAGACTAGAGGGCAAGCGGGCATTGATCACGGGCGCGATGGGCGGCATCGGCCGCAAGGTCGCCGAGCGCTTCGCCGCCGAGGGCGCTGAGCTCGCACTGGCGGACGCGGTCACGGGCGAGAGTCCGGTCGCAGGCGCACGCTGTTATCAGGTCGACCTCGGCAGCGTCGCGGAATGCCGGCGCCTCGCCGCCGAGGTCGAGGCCGATCTCGGCCCCATCGACCTGCTCGCCAACTGCGTCGGTGTGTTCGAGCAGGCGCCGTTCGACGAGACCACCGAGGAGATCTGGGACCGCAACGTCGATATCAACCTGAAGGGTGTGTTCTTCCTCATCCAGGCGGTGGTGCCGCAGATGCGCGCGCGCGGCGGTGGGCGCATCGTCAACATCACGTCGATCGCTGCGAGGCAAGGGTTCGGCACCGCCCAGGCCTACTGCGCGGCGAAGGGCGGGCTCCTCAACCTCACACAGGCGTTGGCCATGGCGCTCGCGCCCGACGGCATCAACGTCAATGCGGTGGGACCCGGCTTCATCCGCACGCAGATGACCGAGCACCAATGGACCGATGACGCCTTCAACGCCGGTCTCGCCCGTATGCTGGCCACCCGCAAGGGCTACATGGAGCCCGAGAACATCGCCGCAGCCGTGTTCTTCCTCTGCTCCGACGATGCCGCCCACATCCACGGCACCAACCTACGCGTGGACGACGGCTGGCTCTCCGGAATCTCGGGCGCCGCCTTCTCGGACACCCACGCCTGACGCCCGAGACCGCGGACACGACGAGGACGGCGCGATGAAGTTCGGTCTGCTCTTCGCTCACCAGGTGCCGCCGGAGAGCGGTATCGCCAGCAGTGAGACCTACCAGGACATGCTGCGCTGCCTGCCTCGGGCAGAGGAGCTGGGCTACATCTCGGCCTTCCAGTGCTCCCACCATGTCCAGAAGGATGGCTTCTGCCCGGGCCCGCTGGTGGCGATGGCCGGCGCCGCGGCGGTCACCGAACGGATGCGGATCGGCACGGCGGTGCTGCTGGTGCCGCTCTATGCGCCGCTCAGACTCGCCGAGGATGTTGCGGTGATCGACAACCTCTCGGGCGGGCGCTTCGTCTTCGGCGTGGCGCCGGGCTATGTGTCGCAGGAGTTCGCCGCCCACGGCGTGCCGCGGGAGGAACGCGTTGGGCGCTTCGAGGAGGCGCTGGACCTGATGATCCAGGCCTGGACGGGGGAGCCTTTCTCCTTCGAGGGGCTTTACTACCAAGTGCCGGAGGGGCGTGTGACGCCGAGGCCGGTGCAAAGCCCGCATCCGCCCATCTGGTACGGAGTGTCTGCGCCCGGCTCACTGCGCCGTGCGGCGGCGCGGCGCTCGGTGCAGATCATGTCGCCGCGCCACGGGCTCGCCGAGCTGGAGGAGCATTACCGACCCTACGAAGCCGCTGCCGCCGATGCCGACTGGGAGATTCCGGAGAGGCCGGTCATCCGCCAGGTGTTCGTCGCGCCAACCATGGCCGAGGCGGAGGCGAAGGCCAGGCCTGCGGTGGATTACCTTTACCGCGAGCTCTACGGCGCAGCGTCGGCCGCCGGCGACCGGGTGCTGCGGCGGGGCGACGGCAGCGTGATCGACGACCCAACCGAGGTCGCGTTCGCGACCTTCAAGGACCGCTACATCATCGGCGACCCGGACTTTGCCATCCGTCGCATCCGGGACTATCAGGCGGCGGTGAACCCGAGCGAGATGATCTGCTGGATGCACATGCCGGGCGTTGCCGGCGCCGACGCGATGGCCTCGGTCGAACTCTTCGCCAGCGAAGTGATGCCGCACTTCGGATAACTCCCCGATTTAACAGACGATGTGGTCACATGGTTTTGCGCATGGGCACCCCACGGCGTAGGGTCCGATGATCGTCTTACCCCTCGAAAGCACCGGCCATGGAATACGCCTTGCGCGACGCGAAAACACACCTTTCCAAGCTCGTTCGGGATGCCCAGAACGGAGAGCGCGTCGTCATCACCAAGCACGGCGAACCGGTCGTCGAGCTCGTGCGTTGCGCGGCGCGCGCTGGAATCGACTTCGACAAGCTGGCAGCGGACCGCCGGCGCCTTGGAATCGAGGACGCGTCCCTGGAGGAAGCCGAAGCGATGATCGCTGCCTTTCACGATCCGGCGTTCAGCCGGCGGGTGCTCGGACTCGAAGACGAGAAATAGTGGACAAACAGGGCGTAGCATGAGCGCAGGCGACGACTTCATTCGGGCGGTGGTCCGCGCCGACCTGGAAGCCGGGCGGCATGACGAGGTGGTGACGCGCTTCCCGCCCGAGCCCAACGGCTATCTGCACATCGGGCACGCCAAGTCGATCTGCCTCAACTTCGGCGTGCCGCAGGAGTTTGGCGGGCGCTGCCACATGCGCTTCGACGACACCAACCCCACCAAGGAGGAGCACGAGTTCATCGAGGCGATCATGGCGGACGTGCGCTGGCTCGGCTTCGACTGGGGCAGCCATCTCTATTTCGCCTCCGACCATTTCGAGCGCCTCTACGCGTGGGCCGAGCACCTGATCCGGAGCGGCAACGCCTACGTGGACGATCTTTCGGCCGAGGAGATCCGGGCGCATCGCGGCACGCTGACCGAGCCCGGGCGCGACAGCCCCTTTCGCACCCGCCCGGCGGCGGAGAGCCTGGATCTCTTCCGCCGCATGCGTGCGGGCGAGTTCCCCGAAGGCGCGCGGGTGCTGCGGGCGAAGATCGACATGGCGTCGGGCAACATCAACATGCGGGACCCCGTGCTCTACCGCATCCTGCACGCTGCCCACCCGCGCACCGGCGATGAGTGGTGCATCTACCCCACCTACGATTTCGCGCACGGGCAGTCGGACGCGATCGAGGGCGTGACGCATTCGCTCTGCACGCTGGAGTTCGAGGACCACCGCCCGCTCTACGACTGGCTGATCGAGCACCTGCCGGTGCCGATGGTGCCGCGGCAGTACGAGTTCTCTCGCCTCAATCTCAGCCACACCGTGCTCTCCAAGCGGCGCCTCACGCAGATGGTGGAGGAGGGCAGGGTGGACGGCTGGGACGACCCCCGGATGCCGACCCTGCGCGGCCTGCGCCGGCGCGGCGTGCCGCCCGAGGCGATCCGCGACTTCGTGGGCCTGCTCGCCATCTCCAAGACCAGCGACAACCTGGTGGAGCAGGCCATGCTCGACCATGCCGTGCGCGAGCGGCTGAACAAGACCGCGCCGCGCCGCTTCGGCGTGCTGCACCCGCTCAAGCTCACGATCGAGAACTACCCGGAAGGCGAGGGCGAGTGGGTCGACGCGCTCAACAACCCCGAGGACGCGGATGCCGGCACCCGGCAGGTCCGCTTCAGCCGCACCCTCTACGTCGAGGCCGACGACTTCATGGAGGACCCGCCGAAAAAATTCTTCCGGCTGGCGCCGGGGCGCGAGGCGCGGCTGCGCTACGGCTATCTCGTGACCTGCCAGGAGGCGATCAAGGACTCCTCAGGCGCCGTCACCGAGTTGCGCTGCACCTACGACCCGGAAACCCGCGGCGGCCAGGCGCCGGACGGGCGCAAGGTCAGGGGCGCGCTGCACTGGGTCTCGGCGCAGGACTCGGTGGAGGCCGAGGTGCGGCTCTACGACTCACTCTTTGCCAAGCCGCTGCCGGGCGCGGACGGCGGCACGCTGTGGGACGACCTCAACCCGGCATCGCGCACCGTGCTGACCGGCTGCCGGCTCGAGCCCGGCCTTGCCGACGCGGCGGCGGGAGAGACGGTGCAGTTCGAGCGCCAAGGCTACTTTTGCCCCGATCCGCTCTCCACTCCAGACGCGCCGGTCTTCAACCGCACCGTGGGACTGCGGGACTCCTGGGCACGGTCCCAGAAGCGGGCGGCGGGCTAGCTGTTGTCCCAGATCACCTTGGGGTAGGGCACGACCCAGGAGGCCTTGAGGTACCAGGTCTCCAGGATCTCCACCGGTGCGAGCTTGTGGAGGTGCGGGTAGAGGCCGGAACGCCCGAGCTCCAGATGGCCGGTGCCGGTCCAGATCTCGTGCAGGGCGAAGTCCTCGGGCCGGATCAGGAGCAGCTGCTTGATCGGCTTGCCGCCTTCCTCGGGGTTGGGGATCTTGCGGATCTGCAGGAAGTCGGCGTCGACCAGCTCGGCGAAGCGGTCCTCGATGGCGCTGTCGGCGCGGCGGAT
>MKWU01004856.1_pt1 | contig 15317 bp, 23 predicted proteins | sample 809101 | NCBI WGS metagenome assembly MKWU01 (sample SAMN05860141, study PRJNA318959) | sponge metagenome | host: Aplysina aerophoba | place: Slovenia: Piran, Adriatic Sea, Gulf of Piran | collected 2013-05-07 | reverse complement strand
CTTTCCCAAGCGCGCCAGACCCAACTCCTGCGCCAGACGCACCACCTCCACGAACAGCGACTGGAAATCCTCCAGGTGCCGACGCCGAAACTCGCACAGCGTCCGGTGTTGCGGAAAGTTCCCCGCCGCCAGCACCCGGAACGCCACGTCCTCTTCCAGTTTCCGAGCCACCCGGCGCGACGAGAACACCCCGGTCGCGTACGCGTACAGCAGAACCTTCAACATCATCCGGGGCTCATACGGCGCGTTGCGGCGGCCGTCTCCCTCGTACGGCGCGTAAAACGCCGTCAGATCCAGATCGTCCACCAGATCGCTGATGTGGTGCGCCAAGTGGCCCTCGGGCAGCCACTCCCGCACGTCGGGAGGCAACAGCAGCGACTGGTCCGGCGCGTAGGGGCGGAATGTGGTCGACATCGAATCCTTCCGTCGTCGGCTCGCTCGCCTGCAATTGTCGCATCTGTTTTTCTGCGGCGCAGACTCCTAGTACACCGACACGATGGACTTCTTGCGCGGCGCGGTCCGAGGCCACGGCTACCGATTGCTCTGCTTCTCGGCTCGCGGCGGCGAGACTCCCATCGGCAACCCCGACGAATGGCGAATCCTCGACCGCGAACATGTGAAGCGCCGGTTCCGCGACCGCGACGCCGACGTGCCGCTGTGCATCGACGCGGCGGCCGAGGGGCTGAACTTCCAATTCTGCAGCCGTCTGATCAACTACGACATGCAGTGCAACCCCATGCGGGTCGAGCAGCGGACCGGCCGCATCGACCGGGTCGGCCAGCGCCACGCCACCATCCGCGTTGTGAACCTGCACTACGAACGGACGGTCGAGACGGCGGTCTACGGCACGCTACGCGACCGCATCGGCCAGCTCGAGCAGGTTGCCGGACGCCTGCCACCGATTCTGGCGCGAATGCCGCGCGCGGTCGCCGACGCCGTCCTCGCCTGTGGGGACAGCCCGGACGCGCAGAGCATCGCTGACCGGGATCAAGAGACTGTATCAATAGAAGGAACTGGGCGGATTCGACATCGACGCCGCGCTCGACGCGAATCTCGCCATGCCGGATCGCGCCCCGTCCCGGTCACCCTGGACGGCCTTGACCGCGCGCTCGGCGATCCCAATCTCATGCCGCCGGGCACCGACGTGCCGCTGGGGCAACATGGCCTTCAGGAACGTCCACATGCAAGAACTGGCGAATCTACTGAACGAGCTCTTGGTTGAGACCCGCTTTGACGTTGGCATTGGAGAGACAATATCCGCTGCCGCGATGCGTGCACTCTATGTCAGAAGACAAGCCGATATGCACTACGTTCTGGATAGGAATTACTCGGCCATACTGTCGTCCCAGATCGAGCCACCAAATGGCAAGATTGGTGTCTTGGACGATGAAGTGCGTTGTGCGTTCCGCCCGTACACTAACGTCGATACCAATACCATTGGATTCGGCGGGGTAGCACTGCCACTTTCGGACTTCTCGGCCAGCCTACTAAAGGCCGCTTCTCTTCTCGGTCCCGAACGGACTGTCCGCATACTCAAAGATTGGATTGGTGGAAAGCCATATACCTGTAACTTGAATGCAACGTTGTCGGGCGTCAAGTACACCCGCGGTCTGGCATTGGGCGAAGGTGTCCGAATCACCGAGGTTCCAATGTTCGATGGACGGCCGTATCCGTCCTACGCCGCCATCGGACTAGAGAAACCTCACGCCGCCGCCGTGGGGGCACTCGTATCGATCCGCGTGGAGGCCCATCCCGTGTTCTTCATGCCGGTCCAAGGTGCTGCGGAACAGGGAGCGTTTACGATGATTTGGGCCAAAGGACTATTGGAAGATGATTCTACGGATCTAAAGGAGGCACCAATCGACGCGTTTTGTGAGGCGATGTCCTTGTCCTGCAATCACTGCATCCGTTGGCGGCAAAAGTGGTCCGAATCGGGCGACTCAATGGCGTTTGGGATCTCTTTTGGTCTAGGATACAGCAGAAGGATTTTTCCGACTTCGCCGGAAGTACGGAAAGTCATATCGCAGGAACACTTGGAGAAGGCAAGAGACATCCAGGTCGCACGGAACTCCCGAACGCGGGATGAGGGGCTGAACACGGCGATACGTTGGTGGATGAATACCATGCGACCTGAGTCGAATCTCATTGACCGGCTCATTGGAACGAGAACCGCGCTGGAGGCGTTGTACTTGAACGGAGCAAACGCGGAGCTCAAGTTTCGCATGGCAACGCATGGCGCATGGCACTTGGGTAGGGATCTCGATGAACGTCGTTCGTACCACAAGGCACTCCGTGATGTATACGACCTGGCGTCGAAGGCCGTACATGGAAGAAACGTCGAGTACTCGTCCAAGCGTTCCGCAATCCTATCATGCGGCCAAGATGCTTGTCGAAAAGGAATCATAAAGTGTCTTGAAGAGGGACGCCCGACTGATTGGAATGACTTGATTCTAGGGGCGTGATCTAAGCCGGCATTTCCTTTCCTAGGCGGTCATCGGGTCGGCCGGTTTGCATACTTCCTGTTCCGCCGAACCAGGATGTGCTGGCGGCGTCAGAGAGAGGTGGTGCGATGGCCGGACGTGTTCTTCGGCTCAAGCAGGTGCAGGCACAGACCGAACTGTCCCGCTCGACCATCTTCGCTCAGCACGGGGTCGACCAGAGAACCGGGCCCTGTCGCTGTCCGACGACGATGGCCGGGCTACCGCATACCGGCTTGCCCGAACGCTTACCCGGGTCGGCGGGTCGGCGGGTCGCCGGGTCGCGGGTCGCCGGGTCGGCCGCGGACGGTTCCGGTTCCGCGATGCGGGCTTCGACCCAGCGTTCGGCGTCGATCGGCGCGCGTCCGCGCAAAGCCGCTCGATAGTCGTCACGGTCGGCAGGACCGTGCGTGTCTGCCCGCAGGCATCATCTGCCCGTCGTGCGGGTCGGCGTTCACTGCGGCGGTTGGGCGACATCCGTCTGGACTCTGCCCGGAGTGTTGGCGCGGTTGAAGAGTTGGCCGCAAGCAGCGGCACCACGAATTCACCGGAACCACAGCACCGGGTTTGTTCGAGCGGGGACGGCCCGCTGACGGACGACTCGCCGGGCGGATCCACGTGGGTTGACCAATGGGCGATCGGCAGCCTGAAGCTGTGGCGGCTGCGTTACGGTCCTCTTGCTGATCGGTAACGCGATCGGCGCCGCGTTTCACGCATCGGATAGTGGACGACGCAGCCACTCCGCGGTCACGTCCTGCTGGAACACCCGCCATGCGAACGCCCCCCCGCTGGCTGGCGGCGGCTGGCGGGCGGCGCAACGGGCAGACGCGCGGAGGATGAAGACCTCAAGGAGAGCCGTCGGTGGGGCGGAAGCGTCAGTCGATTCGGATGAACGTAGCGTCGAGAGCGTCCGTATGTCCACAATGGGAAGGGGGCGGATCCACTTCTATCATGTTCCCATCCCCGTCCGCGGGATCGATACGGAGGGACAACATGGTACGGGTCGACGGATTCGTTGCACCGAGTGGGTGACTGAACGACGCAGCCTCGGGATCACTCCATTCGACGTTCGGACCGTACGGCACGGCTCTGCACTCAAAGTAGTACCTAAAGCCACGCTCGCTCACGTCTTCTATGTGGAGCATGAGATAGACGTTCTCATCTGGATCGGACTCGGCCGAAACCCACGTGCCCTCCCACACGCTGTACTGTTCGGGCCGATGCCCTCTTTCCGCTTCGATAAGTCTCGAAAGGACCCCAGCCAGCCCCGCTGCCTTGGCGACGTCCGCGGGAGTCTGGCCGTCGTCGTCTCGCGCCTCGACGTTTGCACCTGCACCAAGCAGCGCCGCAATCGCCTCTGGATCTGCGCCACCAAAGTCCATATAGACCAGGGTCGCCGCTAGATGTAGAGGAGTCCAGCCGTTTCGACCGCGCGCCTCGATGTCCGCACCCGCCTCGAGCAGTGCATCGACTTTGACGCGGTCTCCATCCCACGCTGCCGCCAGATGCAGCGGCGTCCAGCCTTCGGCGTCCCGCGCGTCGATGTCCGCGCCGGCCTCAAGAAGTGTCTTGATGTTGTCAACCGGCGGGGCAGCAGAATTCCACTCGGGAACGCCCGCAGCGACATGCAACGGGCTCCGGCCATGCTCGTCCCGCGCCTCGATATCTGCACCGGCATCCAATAGCGACCTGATATTGGCTGGCGTACCGTATACCGCATCATGCAGGGCGGTTTCGATCTGTGCGCCAGCCTCGATGAGCGCCGTGAGATCGCCCCGTGTTCCTCGGGCTGCTGCCCAGCTCACAACGTCGTCCGCAATGCTTGCCCCGGCATCGAGCAACGCCAGTACGTTGGTCGGGTTTCCAAGCACGACCGCCACATGCAGAGGAGTGAAATCGACGAGACTCGAGAAGGCTCCCCCACTTTCTCCGTAGTCGGCTGTCGCTTCGATATCCGCTCCTGCGCCTATTAGCGCCGCGATGCTAATTGCCGTTCCAAACTGCGCGGCTAAATGCAAAGGAGTTGGGGACCACGGGTGATCCCTCCGCGGGTTCGCGTCCATTCCTAGCTCCAGACAGCGCGGGACTGCTGCGCCTGTGGCGTTCGTGAAGAACTGTTCGGTATTCCAGTCTTCGCAATTCACCTGTGCTCCATCGTGGCCGTGAGCTAGGCTAGTAGTCCGTGCAGCTCCACAAGCGGACAGCGCGAAGGCCATCGCCAGTGCCACAGCGAGAGCCGCGCAGGGCCAAGGAAAACGCAGGCGATCGGGATTGATGGCGGCTCGCATCACTACACTCCTCTCCGAAAGGAACGGACAACGCCCTGGTGGGGGTGAATTGGTTGGTTCGGGGTCGGGCTCGCCAAGCGTCGAGAGGGTCCATCGCCGCCGAAAGCCGATGTAGTCGATTTCCCGTCCTTCGTGCCGGGCCGCTCGACGGAACTCCCCATTCGCATGCGCTCAAGTGCCCCGTTCCGCGACGACCCTGGGCGGAAAACTCGCGGCAAGTTGAACACACGCCCTCGCCGGGCCGCGGGACTCTCCCGTGGCGCTTTCGCCCAGGGTTCGCGGGCAAAAACTCTTGTAGCGGCGAGACTAGCACCCGTGCGCCGCGGCTGTCCAGACCGGCGATACCAGCAGCGGGTGTGGTCCTCGTCGGGGACGATGGGGGTCGGAGGCGTGCGGCGACGCGCGGCGTCCAGCGGCGACGGTTGTCGGCGAACCGGCTGATCCGGGGCGAGCAGTCGGCACTGGGCCGCCGGCCGGGAGGGCCGCCGCGCCCCTGCGGTTTCGGTCTTCTTGGCGAAAGGCGCGGCTTGGCACTTCTCGTCGTCCCGTGCTGCCGGCGTCAGGAACCCCACCCGAAGCCGATGCGCGTGTAGTAGTAGCCGCCGTTGAAGCCGAACGGCCCGAACTGGCCGTAGCGGTTGCCTACGCCGTCAACGGCGCCCGGATTCTCGTGCGGGTATGTATTGAGGATGTTCTGCGCGCCGAACGACAGCGTGAGAGTCCCATTCCCGGGTCGGTCGACGAATCGCTCTCGCCGACGGACCACGCCGACACTTCGCCGTGTAGGGTATCGAGGTCGCCGATGCGGTCCCCGAGGGAAGGGCCGACTGGTTCACGGTAGTGGGGGTCGTGCGCGACTTCCGCGAGCATCAGGTGGAGGAGCCGGTCGTGCCGGTCATCTATCTCTCGCAGAGCCAGACCCCTTCCTGCCTGATGAGCTTGATCGTGAGCACGCAGGGGCCCGCGACCGGCGTCGCGAACGCCGTCCAGAGCGAGATCCGGACCGTGGACGGCGACCTCGGCATCTACGACCTCAAGACGATGGACGCCATCCTCTCGAACATCGTGGCCCTGCCGCGACTCAACGCGCTGCCGGTCTGGTTGTTCGCCGCTCTGGCCTTGGCGCTGTCGGCCATCGGCGTCCACGGCGTCACGTCGCACCTCGTCGCGCGGCGGACGCGCGAGTTCGCGATCCCGGATCGCGGTTGGGGCGCGCCCGGCGGCGGTCTTCCGCTCGGTGGCGCTCGAGACCGCGCGTGTCGGGGCCACGGGCGTCCTCGTGGGCCTAGTCGGCGCCCTGCTGCTCGCGCGCACGATGGCGAGCGTCCTCTACGAGGTTGCGGCGACCGACGCGAGGGTCCTGGCCGGCGCGTCCGGCGCGGTGCTCGCGGTGTCCCTCGCCGCCTCCTGCCGCCCGGCGCGGACGGCGATGCGAGTCGATTCGATGCGCGTGCTGCGTGCGGAGTGAGCGCTGGACGGCGGGTTCGGCGAGTGGGCTTTGTGCCGGGCAGTTCCCACCGCGCGGCGCAGCACCGGGTCGGCCGCGGCGAGAACCTGCTCGTCGCGGAGCCAGGCGCGCGCCCGCGCCAGCAGCGAGGCGGTTCGCTCAAGCCGCAGCACCTCGTCTTCCAGGAACCGCGCCAGCCGTTCGCCGGCGGCTGCATCGAAAGCGCACAGACGCCCACTTCCATCGGGCCGTCAGAAGCTCGGACCGCTACCCGCAGCGTCGCGGCCTCGTCCCGTTCAGGCGGAGTTCAGAACCGCCACACACCCATCACCATCGGCTCGGCCGCCAGCGGCAGGTACAGAAGCGGCAGCCAGCGGATCCCGGCCCGCAGGTCGACGTTCTCCTGCACGCGCGTCGTGAAGAACAACTCCGTGTGATAGTGCATCGTGAGGCGCCAGCGGGTCTTCGTCTCGCCGGGGTAGTGCCACGTTCCGCGCTCGGTGTCCCAGGCGCGTACCAGGTCCGTCCGTCGAAAAACCCCCGGTGCGATGCCGACGCCGAAGTGGATGCTGTTCTCCGGGTGTTTCAGGAACCATCGCCAGCGGTAGGAGACGTGGGCATAGATCGGGAACGCCCGCTCCCGCACTTGGTTGCCCTCACGCGGATCGACCTTGCCGAGAACCGCCGAGATGCCGGTGGCGTACCCGTGCCGCGCGGTGCGCCAGACCATGCGCGAGATGGTGGCGCTCGGTGCGAAAGCCAGTGACTTCGGATGACGGCCCTGTTGTCATAGGGACTCCATGAACACTCGCGCGTCGCCGTGACAATTCCGTGTGGAATTCTGGTCTGGACTTTGCCGGACCACCTCGGCCGGCTACGGACAGTCCGCCCGCCGGCAGTGGCACCGAGTAGCAGTCGCTCAACGGGGCCGTGCGGCCCGCCCCGCCATCACGATCGTCAGGAGGGCCACGACCGAGGGCATTCGCGAGGCGGTCGAGACCCCGAGGGGCTATCGGGGCCGTGCAGATGCGCGTCGCCGGGCAGTACGTCGAGAAGCTGGGCCTGCTGGCCAAGGAGGACGACACGACGATAAGTGCCGACCACCGTTGGTGAGAGGCTGCCCCGGTGACCCGGCCGCCCGCCCCCGCGGCCTGAGTGCTCCTGATGCTCTCGCGCACGTTCAGAGCGCGGCCCGCCCGGGAGGCATCAGGTCGGCCGGATGCCTGCAACCCATCCTTGGCGTGGAGGTCCCTGGATTCCGAAGGTTCCTCCGCTCACGGCACTGCGTCCGTTTCGGCGGCGTTCCCGCTTGTTCCCGCTTCGTCGGGAGGGTCGACCTCGATGCCTGCGGCTGCGATCGCGTCGCGGGCGAGCGCGCAGAACTCCCGGGCTGTCTCGGCCCACTCGGCGGCGGCGTCGACCGTCGGCTCGACATCCCCGCCCGGCTGCCAGTCGACTTCCGCCTTCCAGGCGGACCAGACCGTTCGGATGCGATTCCGCCAGCCGGGGTCCAGCGCCCCGGGCTCGATCAGGTGGCGTTCGATGCTCGTCGGGAGATCGTTGCGCCTCACCACGCTCACGCCCCTGGTGAGGCACCACGCCATCGCCGAGAAGAAGACCGCGTCGAAGGCAGGCCGCGCCGCCATGCCGGGGTACTTGAATCGCCCGTCCTTCAGCTCCTTGATTTCGTACGCGAGCGTCTTCAGGTTGCTCCCGGCCTCCTTCAGCCATACGGACACGGCGTGCCGGATGCCCTTCAGGGTCACCGGCGGCCGGTCGTCCGGCGGCCTCCTCGCCGGTCGGTGGACCGGATGGATCTGGACGCCCTCGGCCTCGACGTTCCTGGGGAACGGCAGCTCCTTCTCCAGGTCCCGGAGCCAGTGGGCCTCCGTCCGGACCACGACGTTGTGGTCGACGCCGTCGGGGTCGTCGTCGCCGTAGATCAAGGCCCGCGCGTTCCCTACGGCGTCCGGGACGTCTCCGACGAGCACCAGGACGTCGACGTCGCACGCCGGTCCGGCGTCGCCCCGGGCCTTCGAGCCGTACACCACGAGTCGCTTGAGGAGGCTGCCGGGCGCCTTCTTCAGCCGTTCGAGGTAGCTCTCGAGCCACAGCCTCTCGTCTGGTTCGAGCGTCGGGTGGTCCGGCGCCGCGACCGTCGGGCCGTCCCCGTCGTCGGTGTCGGGTGTGCCGCTCACGGCGCGTCTCCCTGTCCCCTTCCGGCGTCCAGCCAGCCCTTCGCCCAGCCGATGAAGAGGTCGGTCGTGGGCGCTCCCGCCCAGGGGCGCTTGACTCAGGCGCCGGGGCCAGTCCTCTCACGTCGGCCATAACGGGCGTCCGAAGATGGCGACGCTCGCCTCGTACCCCAAGCGCGGGTCGGAGACACCCACGTCCGGTATTCCTCGCTTGGGTTCAGTCTTGTGCCCGTCAGCTGCTCGGACACGTTCAGCATGGCCGCCGCGGCGTTCCGGTCGTGAGCAGGGATACGCTCGTCCCGCGTCGGGGCGGTCAGCTGCGCCTCATAGAGCCGTTGAAACTCGATCTCGTTCATGTCCATTCCGGACCGGAGTCGCCTCTCTTGTCAAGGCTTCCCGGGCGGGTACGGCCTGCCGGCCACGCCGGCCGTGCCAAGCCCGTCCGCGTCGGATTTCCGCCGGCGTTAACCGTGCCGATCAGACTCCCGCGAGGCGCGCGTGCCGCACACGTTCGGCCGTCGTGGGCCCCGGCGGTATCCGGCGGGCGACGAGAGCCTTCGCCAGGGGGATGATCTGCGTCCGCACGTCGAGCGGGCGGTAGAGCGTCTGCTCGACGCTGACGTTGATCCACCGCCCCCGCCTCAGCGGCTTGAAGGCGTGCTCGTGGCCGTGGACGTTGACGCACCCGTCCGGCACTTCGGTCAGCGGCACATGCGTGACGAGCAGCGGGGGATCCGAACGGATGACGAGCGTCATCGACGCGGTCCCCGCGCCCAGTGCCTTCTCGCGGCCGAGGATCCGCGTGAAGTCGTGGTTTCCGAGCACCACGCGCCAGGGACCGGGCAGTTCCGCGCAGGGCGGGTGCCAGCGGCCTAGAATCGTCCGGTGGCCGCCGATGTCACCGGCGCACACCATCGTGGCTCCCGGAGCCATTGATTCGCGCCAGTTCCGGCGTAGCGCGGCGTTCATCGGCTCCACCGCCGGCCACGGCCGTTCGGCCGCGCGCCATATCCGCTCCTCGTCGAAGTGGAGGTCCGCCCAGATCCGGATCTCCGCCCCCGACTCGGGCGCCGGCACCTCGGCGCCGCGGCGTCGCCGCGTCTCGCGGGCCATCAGCCGCAGGTGCCGCGGGTTCTCATGCTCCACGCGGGCCGACGCCATGGCCGTCAACTGCCGGGCGTACTCCTCGTCGAGTTCATCCGCCGTCATCGTCGGTTCCTGTCGTTCCTCCCCGGTCGGCACCCGCCCGCCCGCGCCTCGGGGTTGTCCAGGCCCCGGTCGGCGCGTTCGGCAAGAACGGCCGGTGAGTCTGCGCGGCGTTCCGACTCGACGTTGTCAGGTATTCGCTGGTCCTTCATCAAGGTACCTCATCTCGTGTGACGTCGTCGCCGCCTGCGGGCGGTAGCGTCTGGAAGCCGGTTCTTCGCGGGGCGCACCGCTTGCGGTGGACCACCACGGCCAATATCGGCGGCGCGTTGCCGGGCGTCGCGGCCGGCCGGGTCTTCGGGGCACGCGAAGCTGATGGTCAGTTCCGCGACACCTATATAAGGTGGAACTCCGCGGAACACGATGTCGCCTTGCGGTCGGTCCCGACCGTGTCGGATCTGGAGGCTTGGACGGCATTGAGCCCCCGGAGGCGCCGGGACCTCCGACCTGAAGCCGCAGAAGCCCTACTCTTGGGTGTCGGCCGAGGTACCGCTAGGTTGCGGACCAGGCCGTCGACTACGGCCGCAACGCCATGTATCTGACCATGCAGGCGCTCGACCGCGGCCATGCAGACCCGAGCTGGCGCAGCCATCGCCAGGTCCAATAGGCCGGCGGGCACGTCCGGAGGCGAGAAGGGGCACGCTCATCCTGTACGTCGAGTGGCGGCAACGGCGCGCGGCCCGCGACGGGCAGGACAACCCGGTGCTCGACGAGGCGAGCCTTCCGAAGCTCGAATGGTTCCAGCGGGACCGGCCGCTCGTCACCCTACACCACGTCTGTAGACGTCGGGCAGACCGAGGACCTCAGCTGCAGTCGCTCCAGACCGCCGCGCCGGGAGTGGGAGGGCACGGCGCGTCGAGGGGCTGGTCAAGGCCAGCGGTGTCCGGGTCGAGCACGTGGCCGGCGACCGCGACTACTACAAAGTGGTTGTCGGCGGGTCCAGACTTGCCTGACGTCCCCCGTATTCATTGACCGGAACGCTACCTCACGGACGCGGCCAGACCCGTTGACAGCCTAACTGACAGCCTAAAGAATCGAGAACTGTGGCCGATACTCGCGGTCGAGGGACACCGGCGATGAAGCGTGAACCGGGCTGGCAGCCGGACACGACTGCCTACGCTCCGCAGCGGGGGTTTGGATTTCGAGGGGACGCGGCAGTCATGACCGCCCGATGGCTGGCCGGTGTGCCGGGCGACCCCGAGTCGCGGGCCTTTGGCATGAACCAGAAAGCGGCGCTAGCCGACCCGCCGCGACAGCCAGGCAGTGCCCCCCACGACCGCCGCGACCGCGGCCACCAGTGACAGGATGGCTGCAACGTCGCCGGCGGTCGGGCCGAACGTGTTGTACGCCCACGCGCCGCCGGCAACAACGGCGAGGTAGCAGGCGATGGGACCGCCGAGTAGCGCCGTCGCGATGATCACCACCCGCACCGCGTTGCGGAGCATCCGCTCGGTTGACGTCTCATGCCGCATCGGTCGATTCTGGCCGGGGGATGGGGCGAAGAGTCCGGAATCAGTAGTTACGGGCTTCGCGGAAACCGCGCTTACTTCTGGCCCTCCGTTGCATCCATACAGCCGACGAGCACTGCGCAGATCTCCTTCAGCGATTCATCCACGACGACGAAATGGAAATAGCTGTCGGTGAGCGGGCGAACCGTGATTGCGGAACGTGTCACGTCGTCAGAAACTGCGCGCATCTCCACGATGTCGCACAGATCGAATAGTTGCGGCCCTGCGCCCGCTGTGGTTTCGGTCACAGCTTCAAGGTTGTCGGAGTCCACCAAACGTTCCACTTGAACGGTGAGCAGCAGCCACCGCTCGTCTCTGCGGCATTCCTGCGCATGCAGGTGGATGGTGGGGAGAAGGGAGACCGCAACAGCGGCGATGAAGCAAAGCGATGCACGCATGGGGTGGTTCCTGTGCTTCACGTCCCAGGCAGTCGCGGCGCGACGACGCTCCGCGCCGCCACGCTCGGCGTGTTGAACCGGTCGCCGGCCACGATCTGCGCCACGGTCAGCATCTGCCGTCGTCTTGTGCGGTTGCAGGTGCAACTGGACGGTATCTGCATCCTGCCGCTCGACGGTGACAGCTCGGCCGGTCCTCTTGTCGTGGAACTCAGGCATGGGGATTTCCTCCGGGGGGGATCACTGGCGCAATTCTGAACGCCCGGAACGCTTCCGACCTTCCCGGTCAACGGCTCGTTCGATCGCGTTGTTGATCGACTGCGCGAGACGCGGAGACACCTGCCCGCCGAGCGAAAGACGCCGCCTGATGGGAACGGCCCGGTGGTCGGGGGTCGGCGGATTCTGTGCGTCGAGTGCTTCCGCTCGTCCTCGGAGGTTGCGCTCTACCAGCCGCGTAACCAGCCAGACGGACGCGCTACCGACCCACGCCACGTCGACCGCGCGTTGCCGGCGCGGATGTTCCTCTTCGATTCCAGCCAGGGTCAACGCCACGACACTGGCAAGGCCCAACACGTTGAGGGACTGATCCCCGACCGTTCCCCATCGGTCGGCCCGCGCACGCAACTTCGCGGATTGGTCCGACAGCGGTGCAGCCGGTTCCTGCGCCGCGGCGGGAGCCGCGAGCGCCAGCGCGACGACGACGACAGCAGCGCGCATGGAGCACTTCCTTTCCCTTGAAGCCGAACGCGTGTGTCCGATGATCAAGTGAAGTGACACTCACGGAACGCCTCCGGGCGCTCTTGCGAGGTATCTAGTCTAGGCCCCTGGTCGTCGACTCCCCCTCGCGACACCATCCAACAGCGAGACCGACGTGTACACGCTGTCGGAATCCTCGAAGAGGCACCGCATGATCATCACGGCGATCAACGCTTCCACCCCTCCGACGAACCACGCGATCGCAGTGGATACGGCTAGCATAATTGCCAACCGTTTACTCTTTGCCATCTGCAGCTTCTTCATAGGGCACCCCAAGCCCAAGCGCCGCCTACCGAGAATTCTGACACGACCCGGAGAGCTACCGCTTGCAGCACCACAACGCCGCATCCAGGCCGCGTCGAAGCCCCCAACTGGCGCCAGCGGCATATCCCCATTCCCAAGCCGAATCCGAGCCCTGCCAACGCCGGCCGGCCGAACGGAGCGTCGAAGATCATCGCCAACGCCGCGAAGACGGAGCCAGCCACGCACAGCGCCGACGCTATCCAACGCGTCACGACGATTTCCGGATGCTCGCGACCTCGCACGCCCGCATCTCCCTGCCTCAAGTCATCGTGGCAGCCTAGCGCAGCCTCAGAGGACCTGTCCAGGGCAGGCGCGCGGGGACTGCCACGACGTGGAGGAACCACGACGACTGGGGATTGCCGGGCTGGACAGGGACAGAGCGGCGGGCTAGCATCCCGGTTCATGATGAGTGTGTTGTTCAATGTCGTGCTCACGGTGCTGGTCTGGACCGTGGTGATCCTCTTGCTTCGGCAGCCCCCTCCCGCCCGGTGGAGCCAGGTCCGGAACCTGATCCCGACCCGACGCGGCGTCCCAGAACGCGACGGTCCCGGCGGAACTGGCAGTTCTTCCCGGAGCAGGTTGTCCCATAGCGGCGAGCCGGGCCGGTAGCAACACGTTGGGCGCACTTGACGGGCGAAGATTCTCAGTTTGTCGTCTCCCATCGTGAACGTGGAACGGATTGAACGGGGTTGGCGCGACCCCAGGTGCCGCGGGTGGCCACCGGCTGGATCGGATTCTGAACACGTCATGCCAAGCTGATGTTTGCCGTAGAGCTCAGGAGTCACACGCGGCCGGTGGTGATCGACGCTCAACGAGTCGAAGCGGTCGGTGACGTGTGGATCTTCCGAACCGCGGGCGGTCGGCTGGTGAAGAAGCTGCCCGTGCGCGAGATTCGTTCGATCGGATCAGCGCCTGCACCTGTGCCGCTGCGAACGGAGGACACCATGCAGCATACCGGGATGACGACGGCGAAGAGCTACGGCGAATCAGCCGTCGAGCTCGAGACGCTACGGCTTATGGTCGAGGAACGCTCCCCCGATGTCCGATTCGGAGGCTTCACAGCGAGCGGTGCCGCGAACGGCGAGTACTCGTTCCGACTGCCGAACGCCCTTGACGTGTGGGTTCGTGCACCCACGGCGCCGCGGGGCGGCCAGCGGCACCGCCACCCTGGATGTTGGCTGTTCCGGCTCGTCACCGGCAGCACTAGGTGGGAGCCCGCCCGCTCGGTCAATGACGTGGTGGACTGGGTGATCGCGCAGGCGGACCGACCGGTGGAACGGTGAGCTCGCCCGTCCAGCGGTCGATCTTCAGGACATCGGCGTGTGCTCGGGTCCGAAGGTTCGGAACTCGTAGCGCTGGCAGCACGCCGGGATCCGGCCAGAACGGACACGGCGCGGCACGAGAAGTCGTGCCGGGGTCTCGGCCCTCATGTTCAGGAACGCTCAGGGCTGGTGAACGATCACGACGAAGCGCCTCCCAAAGGACCAACCGTCGAGCTTTCGGCGCGGACAGGCCCCGGCCGAAGCGCCGGAAGGAAGGCGTGCGTCGCGCGCCCACGCGCGACGCACGCCCCGTCGAGACTATCGCGTCGCTCCTCGCCTTTCCGTGAGTGCCCCGCTCGCTGCCAATCCCCCTTCGGTCCATGCGACTTCGGCAGTACATCTGAGCGTCGATGCTTCAGTAGAGATAACCCCCGTGAACGAGAAGCGCCGAGACGCCCCTGCTGACATGGATCCCACGGACTCGTATCCCAAGAACTCCCCGTTTGCCAGCCCCGTGACGCTCACGCGGGAAACCGATCGACGCGCGCGAACAGTGCCCGACATCGACACATGTACCAGTCTACTAGCGTCGCGGGTTCCGCTGCAGGACGTGATCTCGCCCGACACCGCGTCGCCGGGCGGTGTCGGGGGATCGGGATCGACGCCTGCTCTGTCTTGACACCGAATCTGAAAGACGATCCGACCGGGCGGGAATTCGTCTATCCGCCCTGCATCGCAGGGCGAGCCGGGAGGGGGTACGAAGGTTCGCATGTGATGCTGTTGCGCCGGATTCGGGATGCAGTTGTAGGCACGCGTCGCCCCCTCGTCGTACCCGTGGCACGTCAGATCCAGGGTGAGGGGCGTTGTCCTCGTGGCCTGCGCGGCAACACCGTTCGGGAGTCCGTATCCGATACTCGACGCCCTCGGCAGACTGGCGACCGACCGCGCGCCGGATCCCTCTCGACAGCGAATCTGAAAGACGATCCGGCCCGGTGGGAATTCGTCAATACTGCCAGCGTCGCAGGGCGAGCCGGGGGGCGGTACGAACGTCCGCATGTGATGCTGTTGGTTCGCGTGCGGAATGCAGTTGTAGGCGCGTGTCGCGCCTTCGTCGTACCCGTGGCACGTTAGATCCAGAGTCAGCGGCGTCGTTCGCGTCGCCTGTGCTGGGCGGGCCGCGCCAACGCCCGCATCGCCGGCAACGAAGATCGATCCCTCAGAGATCCCCTCATTTTACTATGTGAACCGAATAGGACGCCAGCCCTATTGAGATAGAACATCTGGCATTCTGAAGGTTTGCAGAATAGCGCGCCTGGATTTAGAATGTGGTTCCTATGCATCCAAAGGGAAACCGGCAAACGTCATCCGGGCGATGGCTTCGGAGACACGACCTCCTGAACTTCATCAACGCCTTGTACGAAGGCGACCTGCATGCCAAGCGGGTGCTGTCACTGGCCAACGCCACCCTGGGCGTGCTGAC
>MKWU01004855.1_pt1 | contig 15324 bp, 7 predicted proteins | sample 809101 | NCBI WGS metagenome assembly MKWU01 (sample SAMN05860141, study PRJNA318959) | sponge metagenome | host: Aplysina aerophoba | place: Slovenia: Piran, Adriatic Sea, Gulf of Piran | collected 2013-05-07 | reverse complement strand
TGCCGCCGCCGCGGGCGCCGGGCTTGACGAGGAGGTAGAGGCCGTGGCCGTCGCGGTATCGCCGGGGGCGGTCGCCGGGGGTGACGGCGCGGACGAATGCGGGGTTGAGGGCATGCTGTGCCACGTGAGGGTTCCTCGGGTGGTTACCACTTCCAGAGTGAGCTTACCCGAAACCCCGCGGACTGTGAAGAGAGTTTATTGCTAAACGAAACAGTTATTTATCATCCTCATGCACCGTCAAGGACCTTCCAGGAATCTAGCAAACCGGGACGGTCAAAATCCGCTCTCGGTGTTCCGGATGCTGGCAGCATTTGTCGAAAAATTTGACAACATGCAGGATTTGAACCGAGACTAGTTAAAGATCGAAAAATCCTGTGGAGGCAAAGGGTGTGTCTTCTTGATAATCAAGAAAATAGCTTCTGGTATGCGCTTAATGGGACAAACCTCAACACTCCGGTAGGCGCAATATTGGCGGCATGCGTTCTCTTCCTGCTGCCTGCCCCCTCTGCTTTCGCGGCCGTGAGCTGCGAACCGCTTCAACGCGGGACGCTGGACGCCGATGGCGCATTCACCCGGGGAATCGGGGCCTCCGACACGGATTATCGGGTCTCCTGCACCGGGGACGGCATGGCCGATGACGTGGTGCGCTGGCAGCACCTCGAAGACGCCGTGGATGCCCCCGGCGCGGACGACATCCCGGATGGTGCCGTCCGGGATCCCGACGCCCGGCTGATCCTGGAGATCGACAACGCCTACGCCAGACTTTCTACCCGTACGTTCCCCCCCGACGATGTCGAGTTGGGGTTCCCCATCGTCATTCGAGGCCGGGTGAGGGGAGCGAGTGCGCCCAGAGATGGTGTAGAGCTCTACGTGGATGAAACGCTTGCCTCAGATCTGAGTGTCGATTCCCATGCCGACATTCACTCCACGGGGGCGGCAAGAGGCATCGAGATCCGCTACCGCGAGGGGCTTTCAGGCTCCATACGCCTTCGCAACTTCGGACGTATCGTCACCGAAGGGGGGGGAACCGAAGATCAGCCAAGGCGGGGGGACGCGGTGAACCTCCAGTCCCCGGGCGGAGATGTCGAGTTCATCAACGAGGCGGGGGCGACCATCACGACCTTCGGGGTCGCGGCAAGGGGAATCTTCGCTTTAGCCCAAACCGAAGCCGTCGTCGAGAACTACGGAGCCATCACCACGTCCGGCGGAGCAAACGCTGATTCCGATCAACGATCACCCGGAATCGTGGCGACAGTGAGGAGCGGTGTCGCGCGAGCTGTCAATGAAGTCGGCGGCACCATCCGCACGGAAGGCAGGGGAGCAAGAGGTCTGTCCGCCAGCATATGCGATTGGACGGGAGAGGAATGCGACCCGGCAGGGCACGGGACCGCCACCGCGGTCAACCGCGGCTCCGTCGTGACCACCGGCGACGCGTACGTGCGAGACGGCGGAGGCACCTGGTCGTCCGGAGTCTTCGCCAGAGCCGAAGGTCGCGACGCTACGGCACGCGCCGTCAACGAAGCGGGGGGCACCATTCGAACCGACGGCGCGGGCGCAAGGGGCCTGCACGTCTTCGTTCTGCGCAACACCGGTCCCCAGGTCGGGGTGACGGAGAACTCGGGCGAGATCGTCACGACCGGCGATGTCACGGCGGAAGGAACCCGGCCGAGCGGGATAGATTCGAACTCAATCTCCGGGGGCACGCTGGCGTGGAATCGAACGACAGGACGGGTGCGCACCAGGGGCTCGGGAGCGTATGGCGTTGTCGCCGGCTCACGGGGCGAGGGATCGACGGCGCGGGCCGTCAATGAAGGGAGCATCCGCACGGAGGGCGAGGAGGCCAAGGGCTTGTACGCCTGGAGCAATCCGGTTGCGAGCGGTCGGGCGGAAGTGGTGAATCGACGTTCGGGACGGGTGGAGACTACGGGCGACACAAATGCCTGGGGTCTCATGGCCTGGGCCGATGGCGAATCTTCCTCGGTTGCAGTAATCACGAACGAAGGCACGGTGACAACCAGTGGAACAAATTCCGAAGGTGTCCTCGCGGTAGCGGGCAACGGAGGCACGTCGGTCCGTCCCAATTCCGCCCACGCCATCAACACGACCGGCGCCACCATCGAAACGCAAGGCGACGGCTCCTCGGGCCTCAACGCGACCGTCGTCGTCCGCGGAACGGGCCGCGTGGACTCCGCCGGCATCGCCCGGGCGGAGAACCACGGAACGGTCGTTGCCGCAGGCGGAATTCTTGAAGAGGAGGTTGCTAGAGGGGGAACGATCGTTACGGGGGCTCCGGGCGTCATTGCCCACTATTGGCCATGGACGGACGAGACCGAGATCGGGAACACGGGCGCCGCGACCGTGATGAGTACCGGAGACGTGACCGTCACCGGAGGCTCGGCCGGGCTCGCGTCCCGGACCTTCGGAACCGGCACCACGACCGTCGAAATGACCGGGGGAAGCGTCACGTCGGGGGCTCGGGACGACAGCGCTACCCCGGTGGACGAGAGCCGGTTCGGCATCGGGATCTGGGCGGTCGCCCGCACCGACTCGACGGCCGACGATCCGAGCGACGATACCGACGTCCGGATTGCCGTCTCCGGTTCCGGCACCACCGTGACCGCATATGGGGCGACCACCGACGATCCGGCCACGGACGATTGGGATGAAGGGACGGGAATCGGCATCTTCGGGAAGACCGGTGAAACCGGTCACATCGAGGTCGAGGTCTCGGGGGGCGCCACCATCACAGCGGACCGGGCCGCGGTCTTCGAAGGCGGCCGCACTACCTTCACTCTCGACGCGAGCACCCTCGTCGGCGACGTCGAGTTCGCCGGCCTCGATGACCATCTGACGGTCCGGAACGGTTTCATCGATGGCGATGTTCACTTCGGCGACGGCACGGACACCCTCGTGCTCAACGTGCCCGAGTCCGGCGGCATCACCGGGCGCATCACCGGGGTCGAGGAAGTGATGAAGCGGGGAGCCGGGCTCGCGCACATCTTCGACGCGAAATTCACCGGCAGTGCGCTCGAAATCGAGGAAGGCGAGCTCTCGGTCACGGGGCATCTGGACCTCGGCAGCGACGGAACGCTTACCGTCCACGACCCGTCCCGGCTCGCGGTGGTGGTGGGAGACCTTACCGAAGATGCGGGGGGCCACGGGCGGATTACGGCCGGTGGGGGCGTCATCTATCAGGGCCTCGAGGAGGACGAGGCTCCGGAGATGTTTCTCCGGCTCGGCTCCGACGTTCTGGACAGAGCGGGTGCCATCCAGACGGTGCTCGAGGAGAGCCCAATCGACGTGCTCGGAGACGACACCCGGGTCAGGAGACAGACCGATGCGGGTCCGGTCGACGTGGACGAGACCCGCCTCTCGACCGCCGACCCGGACGGCAGCACCCGGGCGATCGGCTCCGTCCAGGCGGACGGTCAGGTGGACCTCGCCGCGGGGGTGACCCTGGTTGCGCAGGCTCCCACCGGCGACCCGACTCCGTGGACCGAACAGGGTCGTTCGGGGAGTGGCCGCCCCAACACCGGGTTGATGCTCGCCGGGGGTGGTGCGCTCTTCGCGGCCTTGATCTTCGATTCTCTCGATGACGAAGAGACCGCGCTTGCGGACTGGGACGAAGCCACCGGCGAGCGCCGGACCCTGACCTCGTTTGGCGGCATCCGTTCCGGACATGCCCTTGAGCATCGCGTGCGAACCGGCGGCATCGAGCAATGGACCCGCACGTTTGCAGGCGATGCACCGATCGTTTCCGCCGGTGCCACGGGGACCGCGCGGGGGGTCGCGATGGGCCTCGACGCGCGGCTCGGCCGTGGCTTTCGGGTGGGCATGGCAGCGATGCCCGATTTCTCCCTTTCCGCCTCCGCAGGCCCCGCTTCGGCCTATGACTCCCGTCTCGACGGCCGTCATTTCGCGATCCGCGGGGACTGGAGCGGCGCGTCCCTGTTCGCCAGCGCGGTCCTTTCGCGGGGGCACTATCGGGCGCAGTCGCTCTTCGACAACCCCGTGGCCGGGGGAGTGCTGAGCGGGGAGTCGGGTCTCGCTCACAGCCGGATCCAGGGCCGGGCCGGGGCGCGGCTCGGCCTCGGCCCGGTTCGGGCCACGCCGTTGCTCTCCCTTTTCTCGGGCTCGCTGCGGCAGGCTGCCCACGTTGCCCTGAGCGCCTCCCTCCGGGCGGATGTCCCCGCCTTCTCCCAGCGCTACGACGGCTGGAAGGCCGGGCTCGATCTGACGCCCTCGGGTTGGCTCCAGGGCCCGTGGGCGCTTCGCTGGCGCCCCGGTCTGCACCTTGCGAGCACGCGAACCCGCACGCACGGGCCCGCTGCCGTGAACTTGCGCCAGTCGGACCGAGCCGGGGTGCTCGGGTTTTCGAGCGCAGCCGGCGTACGGGCTCTGCCCAGCACGGTGCACAGCTTCGGGGCCAGCCTGAGCGCGATGCAGTCCGACTCCTGGCGGTTTCGCCTTGGCTATGTAGGGCTGGTCGTCGATGGGGAACCTGTTCATGCTGCGGTTGGTCGCCTTCATGTCCGTTTCTGATTCCCCGAAAGTGGCGTTCCCGTTGTCCGTTCCCGTTGTGGGGGAAGCGACAGAGGTTCCGCCCGCCCACCGCCCGAAGGCCGTGTCTTTCCGGCGCTTCCTGCCCGGCATCGTGTTGGCCTCCGTGGTCGCAGCGGCAACCGGCGCGCCGTCATTCGCGAGCAGCGAGTCGGATGCGGACGCAAGCCCGCCGGGGTCGGCGAGCGAAGCGGCGCAAGTCGACGCCGCCTTCGACGCGATGGTGAATGATCCGGCCGATCTCGAGAAGACGTTCCATTTCGCCGCCCTCGCGGCCCGGACCGGTGATCTGGAAGGGGCGGTCGCAGCGCTCGAGCGCATGCTCCTTCTCGAGCCCGATCTCCCGCGCGTGAAGCTCGAGCTCGGGGTGCTCTACTTCCGCCTCGGCTCTTACGTGGTCGCCCGCCGGTACCTCACCGAGGCGGTTGCCGGAGATCGGGTGCCGGACGAGGTGCGGGCCCGCGTGGCCGAGTATGTCGCGGCGGTCGATGCGAAGCTCGCGCGCCACCATGTATCCGGCTTCTCGCTGTTCGGCGCCCGGTACCAGTCGAACGCGAATGCCGGGCCGTCGTCGCCCGAGGTCCGCCTGGAGGGGCGGACCGCCGCCCTCGAAGACCGGTTTACCGGACAGTCCGACGCCGACGTCTTCGCAGCCGCGGGGATCGAGCATCGCTACGACTTCCGGCGCGTGGACGGGCTGAAATGGGTGACCGACGCAACGCTCTACGCCACCCGCCAACGCACCCAGGAGCAGGTCAATCTTGCCCTCGTGGAGGCCAGGACGGGACCGGAACGCGGGTTCGGTCGAGCGGCTGTCGGGGATGATGGGCTTCTCGTGCGGCCTTACGCGAAAATCGAGCACGTCACCCTGGACGACCGAATCTGGTACCAGGGGGCAGGCGCCGGGGTCGGGTTGCGATTCCGGCCGAGCGACCGTCTCGAGGTGTCAGGAGGCGCCGACGTGGTCAGGCGGCGCCACCGGCAGGATGCGGAAAATCCCGCTGCGGACGACCGCGACGGCTGGGTGATTCGCGCGCGCCTGACCGGGCGCCATGCGCTCACCGGCGCGTTCGGGCTCCGCCTCACCGCGGGCGCCGTCCGCCACGAGCTGAAGGCTGAATACGAGAAGCACGACGATGTCGAGCTGGGCGCAGGCCTCGACTATGCGTTTTCGGACCCGAGCGGGTTTACCCACCGCCGCTGGACGGCCTCGGTCGGGCTCAACCGGCTCTACTCCCGCTACGACGCTCCCGACGACACGATCGATCCAAACCGTCGGCGAACCCAGCGAGCGCTGTCGGCCGAAGCCTCGCTGACCGTACCCCTCGGCGAGCGGCTGGCGGTGGTGCTGTCCGTCGGTGATCGCGACGTCGACGCTTCGCTTCCGAATTTCACGAACCGCAACCGCTGGGCGTCGGCGGCCGTCGCCTGGAGCTTCTGAACGAGGAGGTCCCGATGTTCCGCAGACGCATTGCCGGTTTGCCGCAACGCGGCCCACTGCGCGCTGTGCCGGCGCTTGTGGCGGTGTTGGCGTGCGCAATCGGCCTCGGCTCCTCGCCGGCGTCGGCGGCGGTCGACGTCGGGGTGACCACGACGGTTCGTCCCGCGGCGCTCGGGACCCCGCCGGTGAGCGAGACCCGCGTGCTCGAGGTCGGCGATCGCCTCGTCTTCGAGGAGCGGATCGAGACCAATCGCGAAGGGAGCACCCAGGTGCTGTTCCTCGATGGCACGGCTCTCTCGATCGGAGGCGACGCCCTCGTGACCCTGGACACGTTCGTCTACGACCCGGGCAGCCGCACCGGCGACCTTGCGGTCTCCATCCTGAAGGGCATCGTGCGGTTCATCGGGGGACGGATCTCGAAGCTCAACCCGGTGACGATTCGAACCCCTCGGGCGGAGATCGGCATCCGGGGCGGGATCGCCATCATCGAGGCGACGGAGTCCGCGAGCGCGGTTTCGTTCCTGTTCGGAGAAGTGCTCACAATCACCCCTATCGACGCCCTGGGCCGGCTGCAAGGCGATACCTTCCGTCTGTCGACCCCCGGCTTTCGCGTCGAGGTCCGCGACGGTGCGGTGAGCGAGCCGGTTCCGGTCGTTTCGGGCACGGTCACCGACACCGTCGGGCCAGCTCCGGACGACGATGCGCAAGCGGCCGAGGCTGACGAATCCCAATCTGCCGAGATCGAGCAGATCGCCGGCGAGGCGATGGGTCCGGAAGGGGCGAACCGGAGCCCCGACGCGTATGCCCTGCCCACCTCGAGCGCGCCCGCCGTCGCGCAAGCCTCGGTGCCGGATACCGCTCTCGAAGATGTCCAGAGCGACGAGATCCGGAGCCAGGTCGATGCTCCGGAGGTCGAACCCCCCGTGGTCGAGCCCCCGGAGGAGTCGAGACGGTACGAGGGCAACTTCCGCCGCGTCCCGACCCAACTTGCCGCCAACGGCTTTACTCCGCTCGGTTCCGATCGGCTGTCCGCCGGCGACCCGGGCTTCTCCGACGCGCGCCGCGCAGCCGGGCGGCTGCTCCTCACCATCACCGAGGACGGTGAAGCGCTCGAGTTCGATCTCCCCGCCGCCACCTGGAACGTGGGCGGCGAGCTGGCGTTCGCCAATGTCGAGCAGCCCGATGGCAGCCGGATCTCCGGCACCGGCTACTGGGACCCGCTCGGGCAGTACTTCCGGTACGAGGTCACCCGGACCTTTGTCGACGGCGCGAATCGCGAGGCGTCGGAGAGGGTCTTCCTGTTCGGCGGAGAGCGGTTCGAGGTCGAGGAATTCGTGGTGAGGCCCGGATTTACCTTCGGCGCATACGAGCTTCGTCCCGATGCGGCGCTCGGTGCCGCGCTGCCGTTCCTCCGCGCCGAGGACGGCGGCAACATCGCCGGGGCCCGGATCTCCCCGTTCTACGCGACGGTTCGGCCGCGGGACGAGAACGCGGAGATCATCGACAACGCGGCTTCGGTCAATTCGGGCGTCGCCGCTCTCGCGATCGAGGGCCGGGGAGCGAGCCAGCGCTCGGCCCTCACCATGGCCACGCTGTCTTCCTACACCTCGTCCGGTGGGACATATCGAAGGACCGGGGCGGTCCGGGGAACCTCGCGCACGGCGGCCGGTTCCGGGTCCCGCCGCGTGGCTTCGTCCGTCGGCACCGTCCCGACCGGGGCGGGCGCCTACGCCGGAGGCGCCCACGTGCTGGGGTCGCCTGAGCGCGACACGAACGAGGGATCGCTGTTCTTCGTCCTCGGCAACTACGCCCTGGACGAGCCGCAGACCTTTCCGCCGGGGGGCGCCTGGTCCGGGGAATTCGACCTCGCGACGGGATTCGAGCGATGGGAGAGCTACACGTTCACCCACACCGCGACCCGCATCGACAACCCGCCGGGAGTCGGGGAGCAGCGTTCCACCCGTATCCTCAACGGCTATGCGGCCGGGCTCTACGAGCCGGTCGTGTACCCCGGGCCGGGGGAATCCCCCTTCGTCGATCCGGTCTCCGTCGCCAACCGGAACGACCTTCCGGAGGACGTCGTGTTTGACTTCCGGGCGGAGCGGAACCGCCTGCGCGCGTCGTTCCGGTTGACGAACACCGGCCAGTATGACGCCCCGGGCCGGTCGAACGACTTCAAGCCCGGGACGGATTTCACGGACCTCGACATCGTGACGGGCACCCTCGAGCGCGACGAGTCTCCGCACCGGAGCCTCTTCATCGACGACGACATCTTCATGGCTCGCGATGCCCGCAACCCGGGGACGTACGAGAGCCGGGTGCACAGCCTCGTCGATGGGGGCACGCCCGCCCACGAGGGTTCCTACCTGGTCTCGAGCGGCCTGGTTCCTGTCGATGAATTTCTGCCGCCGGGCGTCACCTGGTGCGACTGCAGCTATACCAAGTGGGGCTGGTGGGGCGGAGAGCTCGCGAATGCCGCGGATACTGCCCAGTACCGCAGCCATCTGGCGACTTTCGTCGCGGGGACGCTCCCAGGGCTGCCCGACATTCCCGCCTCCGGGAGCGCTTCGTACTCCGGCCATCTCGTCGGCCCGGTGACCAACCGCGACGACATGTACGTCGCAGTCGGAAACTTCGAGAAGACCTGGAACTTCGCGACGAGAACCGGAAGCGTGGCCATCTCCGATTTCGACGGAGCGAGCTACGCGGGCGCCTCGACGAGCCCCGGGGGGCGCGATTTCTCGGGCCGGTTCGCGAGCACCACCGCGAGCTACGCCGGGCGCAGCGGCGACCTTGCCGGCTCCTTCTTTCGGGCGGACTCCGATCCGGTCGGAGAGGTCGGGGGGCGATTCCGGGTCGAGGACCCGGTCAACGGCTATGGCGCGACGGGGATCTTCCAGGCCGCGAGAACGGCGCAGTAGCAACGAGAGACGCCGACGCTGGCCCGCCGATCGCGAGGATACGCGCCCCATGTCGTGCCGGGGCTCATCCTGGCCGTGGTCCTTGGCCTTCGGCTATACGACCCGGCGCCGCTCCAGGCATTTCGGCTGAAGCTGTTCGACGTCTTCAGCCAGTTCGCGCCGCGAGCCGATGCGCCCGCCCCGGTTGCAATCGTCGAGATCGACGAGGAATCGCTTCGGCGGTTCGGGCAATGGCCCTGGCCGCGGACGCTGGTCGCGGACCTGCTCACGCGCCTGTTCGAGGACGGCGCACGCGTCGTTGCGTTCAACATCGTATTTGCCGAGCCGGACCGGACCGCCCCCAGACAGGTCCTGCCGTACTGGTTCAGGCAGCCGAGCCTCGAATCGCGAGGCTTGCGGCCGAAGGACCGCGATCTCGCCACTGCCATCCTGGAGGCCATACCCGACCATGACCAGGCGCTGGTCGAAGCCATCCGCGGCGCTCGGCTGCGAGAGGGGTCCGGCGGCGGAGTAGTCGCCGGGGTCGTGCTGCTGCCGGACGATTCCGGCTGCCCCGCGACCCGTCCGTCGTTGGAGTCGGCCGATGCCCGAGAAGCGTCTTCGCCCGGCCAGGCGCCGCTCCGCCGGCGGGGGGCTGTCGACGACGGCTGTCTCCCCGCGGTCAAGGCGTCGTATGCCCGGATCGGAGACGATCCCCTGCCCTTCCTTCCCTCCTATCGGGGCGCGACCGTCAACCTTCCCGGGATCGAAGCGGTGGCGGCCGGCGTCGGCAGCTTCAACCTGACGGCGGAGCCGGACGGGATCGTCCGCCGGGTGCCACTCCTGATGCGGGTCGGCGACCGCATCTACCCTTCGCTCGCGCCGGAGGCGATCCGGGTGTTTCTGGGAGCGCCCACCTATGTCGTCAAGTCCGCTGGCGCGAGCCGCGTCGAGAGCTTGGGGGCGGCGACCGGGCTTGAGAGCCTCAGGATTGGGGACCGGATCGTGCCCGTCGACGCGGCGGGAAGGCTCTGGCTCCACTTCGCGCGGGACCGGTCGGAACGCCGCATCCCGGCCTGGCGGATCCTGACCGAGGACTTCGACGCGAGCCGCATTGCCGGGCGTGTCGTGTTCGTCGGGACATCGGCTCCGGGCCTCGCCTCCCTTCGCATGACCCCGCTCGGCCGTGAGGCAACCGGTACGGACATACACGCGGAGGTCGCCGAACAGATCCTCCTCGGGAACTTCATCCACACCACGAGCTGGCACGCCGGATTCGACTTCATCCTTATCCTGCTCATCGGAGGCGGGATCGTCCTTGCCGGCCCTCGCTTCGGCGCGCTGCCCGGTGCGTCGGCAGCCCTTGCCGTGCTCGGCGTGCTGTCCGGAGCGAGCTGGTATCTCTTCGCTGAGCAGAATGTCCTCTTCGATCCCGTCTATTCCGGCATTGCGGTGCTCGCCGTGTTCATGGGTACCACGCTGGTGAGCTGGCTGCGCAGCGAGGGCGAACGTGCCTGGGTGAGGAAGGCATTCGACCAGTACCTGTCGCCGGCCCTCGTCGAGCAGCTCGCGCGCGAGCCCGAGCGGCTGCGCCTCGGCGGTGACATGCGCAACATGACCTTCCTGTTCTGCGACATCCGGGACTTTACCAGCATATCGGAGTCATACAAGGAAGACCCGAAGAGCCTGATTCAGATCGTGAACCGCTTTCTGAACCCGCTCACCGACGTCATCTTGTCCTGCAATGGGGCCATCGACAAGTACATGGGGGACTGCATCATGGCCTACTGGAACGCCCCCATCGACGACCCCGAACATTCGCGGCACGCCTGCGACGCCGCAATCGCCATGTCCGCCGCGCTCGAGGGGCTGAACGCGGAGCTCGCGAGGGAAGCTGCCGCGGACGGGCGCGAGCCAGTGCGTTTGCGGGCCGGCATCGGCATCAATACCGGCGAATGCGTGGTCGGCAACATGGGTTCGGAGAAGCGCTTCGACTACTCCGTGCTGGGCGATGCGGTCAACCTCGCCTCGCGCCTGGAGGGTCTTTCCGTGCAGTACGGAGCCGACATCGTCATCGGTGAGGAGACCAACGCCGTGGTCGAGGACACGTACGCGACCCTCGAGCTCGACCTCGTGGCGGTCAAGGGAAAGAAGGAGGCGGTCCGTGTCTTTGCGCTGATCGGGGGCGAAGACACGCGCGCCGATGCCGCGTTTCAGACCCTGCGCGAAATGAACCGCACCATGATCGAGGCATACCGCGCCCGCGAATGGGGACGCGCCATGGCGCTGCTCCGCGCGGCACGCACCATCGGCGCTGGCCCGCCCGAGCTCTACGATCGCTACGAGATCCGCATCCACCACTATCTACGCATTCCCCCGCCACCGGACTGGGACGGCGTATTCGTGGCCACGATCAAGTGACGGGTTTTTCCTGATAGTCGGTCGTTCCGTTAGCTGGAGCCAGCGAAATGAGACTGATCAGCAAGCCGATGACGATGAGGATGCGCTTGATCTCGTCGAGCGAGGCCTCCTCGCGGACACGGTTGTAGAGCTGCGTAATGCGGGTGGACTCGTGCCCCGCGATCCGCAGCCGCGACCTCAAGGTCGCGGCCGTTTCGAGGGTCCTCGGTGATCCCGGTCCCGCCGAAGCTGTGGGCGCAGAGCTCAGCCGGGAGGACATCTGCTGCGGCACCTGATTGCCGACTTGTGGCCGCCCTGCTCCGGTGTCATCCTGAACGGTCACGGATCCCCTTCTATGGGGGACGGCCAATGCAGAATGCCGACCTCAAGCGCACAGGACCCGAGGTGACGCTTCCTCGCCTGCGGATCCTGGAGATTCTCGAGGAGAGCGTCGGCCTTCACGTAAGCGCGGAGGACGTCTACCGCACCCTCCTCGCCAGCGGAGAGTCAGTCGGGATCGCGACCGTCTACCGTGTGCTGACCCAGTTCGAGGAGGCGGGGCTCGTCATTCGCCACAACTTCGAAGGCGGGTCGGCGGTGTTCGAGTTCGCCGCTGGCCAGCATCATGACCATCTGGTCTGCGTGCGCTGCAGCCGGGTGACCGAGTTCGTCGATGAAACCATCGAAAGCCGCCCGCAGATCATCGCGGCTGACAACGGCTTCGCGATGACGGACCACAGCCTCATCATCTACGGCATCTGCACTAACTGCCAGCGTGCGCCTGACTGAATCTCGCTGCCTCTTCACTTCGTGTGTCAAGCGCACCCCCGGATTTTGAAGCTCTCGAACGTCGTTCGTGTGTAAGCGAGCCCGACCTTGCGGATTCAGGCTGCGTCGGATAGGGCGCTATCGGGCTTGCAGTTCCAGGGCAGCAACTGGTCGATGCGGTTGCTTGGGTGGTCGGCGATTCGGTGGAGCACTTCGGTGAGCCACGCATGAGGGTCGAGACCGTTCATCTTGGCGGTTTCGGTGAGGGTATGAGCAATCGCAGCGGCCTTTCCGCCGGCCGGCGAGCCGATGAACTGACCCCCGACCCAACCGCCCGATTCACCGAACGACAGGGACAATACTTGGCGTTCATCCATGCCTACACGAAGGTCAATGGACGCCCCCCGTCCAGGCCGACCTGCAGCGCTTCTTCGCCGTCACCGCGCCGAGCGTTCACCAGATGATCCTCGCCCTGGAGCGACGCGGGCTCCTTCGCAAAAACCAGGACGGGCTCGATGTCTCGAGGTGCTCGTCGAATCCGAGCAACTGCCCGTCCTCCGATGACCGCCACATTTCAATCGATCAAAACCTCTGTGCAGAGGTACTAGATCTCATCCACCCAAAGCGTGTAGGTGCCTACCTGGTAGTGGTCCGCTAGCGGCGGGAAGCCTCCGTATACAGCCATCATTCTGGCCGGGACAGCGCCTCCCAGATTACCGCCACCAGCCGCCACGTAGTAGGTTCCGCTGGTGTCCGGTGTGAAAGTCACGTCGGGGTAAGAGTTGACCCAAGTGGGACGTTCCGTGTTCGGTTGCAGGCCGCCGGCCGAATCGTAAATCCCTCGCAGTTTCGGGTAATAGACGTCGCCGCGTTCCGGTGATGATGGGACGAACCCGAAGGGAGTCAAGCCGGGGAAGAGCTTGACCCGGTAGGCCGTATCGGCCTCCAGCTCGACGGCAAACCAGTCCACGTCGCCGAAGTAGTCGATCTCGCCCGTGACATGTCGGTCCACCGAGACCCTGCCCTGCGTGTCGGTCCCGGCCGTGTGGGTGTCGGAAGCCTCGGCATCCGTCACCCGGAAGACGTACCCGCCGGTGTCGTCTCTGAGGGCGCCGGCGGCCAGATAGTAGGTACCGCTCTCCGACGGCCTGAAGGTCACCACGGGGACGCAGTCCTCAAAGCCATCGATCGGGTTGCTGCCCCCGAAGATACCGCCAACGGAGTCTCCGTTCGAATCGAAGATCCCACTGATGGCGGGCCGGCTCAGGCCGTTGCCCGCGTGCGAGCTTGGATCCAGCTCGATTCGGTAGAGCGTGCCGGCCTCCAGCTCGACCGCAAACCAGTCCTGATCCCGACGATAGTCGATTTCGCCCGTGACCGATCCGTCGACCGAGACCTGACCGGTCGTGCCGATCGACTCCGGCAAGTCGCCCGTGATGTCCAGCACCGTGAGCCGGTACGTGCCTTCGCCCCACTCGGTACCGCTGGCGGACACGTAGTACAGGCCGGTGGTGTCCGGCGTGAACCGCACCTGGGCATAGGGGGCGGATCGGCCGTGGTAGTCGTCCGAAGTGTCGGGGATCAGGCTGCCGTCCTCCCGGTGGATTCCGTAGATGTATTCCCGTCTCAAGGCGGGACGGTCGGGCAAGAAAGATGTTTCCTGATGAATCAGGTAGGTCCAATTCGCGACGAGGTGCGTCGCGAACCAGTCTCGGTCGCCGCTCCTCTCCACCTCGCCCGCGGCCCAGCCGTTCACGGACACCACCCCGGAGGTGCTGGTCGAGGCCGGATAGTCGTCCGTCAGCTCACTGACCGAGACCGTGTACGTGCCCTCCTCCGACACCCAGCGGTACCGCGCAACCCAGGGGTCCCACGCCCAGGCGCGGTTGGTGCCCGCAGACACGAAGTAGGTGCCATCCTCCGAGGGCGTGAAATAGAGCCGTGGGTTGCTGAAAGACCCTCCTTGACCGGTCCTCGTGCCGGGAATCTGGTTGCCGTCGGCATCGTATACCCCCCAGATATACTCCCGCTGCAGGGTGCCGCCGGAATTTCGAGGGTAATTGGGATCCGCTCCCCGCATCTCGATCTCGTACGTGACGTCTGCGTGCAGCTCCATCGCGAACCAGTCCCTGTCCCCTTCGTAGCCGAGCTCCCCCGTCGCCGACTCCCCGACCCGGATCCGGCCGGTGGTTTCGATGCTGTTCAGAAGATCCGCATCCCCCTCCGACACGGTCGGGCGGGTGTCGGCGTTCCTGATCGTGCCCGTTCCCTCCGCGTCCGTCAAAATACCCCCAGTCGGGTCGCTCAGCCTCAGGAAGAGAGTCTCTCCGCTGTCTTCCACCGAGTCATCGATCAGCCTGACCTCGACACGCTTGACCAGCTCCGAGGGACTGAACTCCAACACCCCGGAGACCGCCTTGTAGTCTTCTCCGGCCACCGCCGTACCGTCCGCCGTCTCGTAGCGGACGGTCAACGTCTGCTCGGGGGTCCGGTTCAGCGCGACGACGAAGCTCAGAACGCCGTCCTGCTCGCGCGCCGACGCATCCGACACCCGGATGACCGGCGTAACATCCTCGATCGTCAGCGTGTAGGTTCCCTGCCGTCCTTCGTCCGACCCGGCGGACACGTAGTAGGTACCGCTCTCCGGAGCGACGAAGGTCACCCGGGCGTTCCGGCCCCGGCCGCCGTCGTCGTTCGCCGTGCCGGGGATCAGCTCGCCGTTCCAGTCGTGAATTCCGAACAGGCGCGGGTCCGAGAGCGCCTCGCCGTGCTCCCCCGTGCCCACGAGGTCGAGCCGGTAGACCCTGGACGCCTCCATCTCCACGGCGAACCAGTCCCGATCGCTGGCGCCGTCGATCGTGCCCGTTCCCCACTCCCCGGCCCGGACCCGGCCGGCGGTATGGACATCGTCCGACAGGTCCGTGACGTTGACGGTGACGGCCACGTCGCGGTGCCGGCTCCCGTCGCTCGCGCGCACCGTCAGCGCGTAGCTCGTGGCCGCCGACTCGTGGTCCTCGCCGGTGCCCGTGTACGACAGCGCCCCGGTCGCCGCGTCGATCGCGAACCGGCCCGCCGCGTTCCCGCCCACGATGCTGTATGCCGGCACCGAATCGGGGTCCGACGCCGTGACCGTCCCCAGCACCACCGGGGTCGTGCTCCCGTCCGCGTTCTCCGCGAGGTCGAAGGCGTAGCTCGACTCGATGAATGCCGGAGCCTCATCGTCCACGTCGGTGACGTTGACGGTGACGGCCACGT
>MKWU01004854.1_pt1 | contig 15326 bp, 9 predicted proteins | sample 809101 | NCBI WGS metagenome assembly MKWU01 (sample SAMN05860141, study PRJNA318959) | sponge metagenome | host: Aplysina aerophoba | place: Slovenia: Piran, Adriatic Sea, Gulf of Piran | collected 2013-05-07 | reverse complement strand
TGGCCGGAACCTCGCTTCCGGCCATGGCCAACCTCTTCGCCGCCGGCGGCGCCGTGTCACCCGCCAGGGCCGCAGCGCCAGCGAAGGACGCGCGTCAGCGCGTTGACCCGGTGACGGCGGTGGCGCTTCCGGCAGCGAATCGACGCGGGTGTTGGATCGTGAATCGCAGTGATCGGGCTGGATCATCCAAACCCCCGGTCCCGCGACTCCCCGGACTTCCGGAGTCCGGCTGAAACCTTGGGCCGAGCGCATCTCTCCCGCGTGCGAACGGAAGTGGTAACCAGATGGAGCGGTTATGCTTCAACATACTGGTGCAAAAGGATTTTTCGGACTGACCAACTGGGATCGACCGACCGAGTCATGAGGTGGTCCCGGAAACTTGGACCGGTCGCCAAGGTGTACTCGGAGCCTGCAGGAGGGCAAGGGTATGGCGACGAGACGGCGTCGATTCACGGCGGCCTTCAAGAAGCGAGTGGCGCTCGAAGCGCTTCGAGGGGAGCAGCCGATTCAGGCGATCGCGACGAAGCACCATCGATGCGCTCGAGGTGGCCCTGGGCTACGGAACGCCGGAGATCTGTCCCGGCCAGAGTGATGGCTGTATACGGCGGCTTCCCGCCGCTTGCGGACCACTACCAGGTAGGCACCTACACGCTTTGGGTGGATGAGATCTGGTGATCCGGCAATGCGAGGGTCGCGCCGGCGGTGCGCGGCGATTCGCAGCGATCGAGGACCGCCGGCATCATACGCTACATTCGAAGCTACAATAGCGCGAGGACCATTCCGACGACGCAGCGACCTGCCCCATGGCAATCAACCTGACCCACCGACCGGACCTCGAAGAACGTGTCGAAAGGCTCGCCGCTCGACTCGCTCTCGAAGGCCGCGGACGCAAGACCGCGACCATCGAACGCGCCCTCACCGCGCTCGAGGAACGCCTCGCGTCCGACCGGCCGGATCGTGGGGCCATCGAAGCGTCAATCGATCGCTACATCGAAGCCGGACTGCGCCTGCGCGAGCGTCTGTCCGGCACGGTCCTTCCCGACTACGCTCCCGCCTTGTCGCTTTCCCTGCAGGAGGATCTGTACACCGAACGTGGACTGCCGCGGTGATTGTCCTGGACACTTCCGCGATTCTCGCCATCCTGCTCCGGGAGGAAGAGGCCGCGGCGTTCAGGGATCGACTCGCCGGCGCCGGCGGTGCGGTGGTCTCGGCCGGGACCGCCGTCGAGCTCGCCGCGGTCGCGAGCCGCGACGAGGAGCTCTTTGCCGCAGCGTTGGAGTTTCTCGGCGAACCCTTCATCGCGATCGAGCCGCTGGACGAAGACCAGGCGATCGCGGCGGCGCACGCATATCGCCGCTACGGCAGGGGCCATCATCCGCCCGGCCTCAACCTGGGAGACGTGTTCGCCTACGCCCTGGCCCGGCGGAGGAACCTGCCGCTGCTGTACAAGGGCGAGGACTTCGCGCGGACGGACGTCGAACCGGCCTGACTCACTGATTCAAGGCGTCCCGATGTGCCGGTCGGGGGGGACGGAACAAGACGCTGCGGGCGTTGCGGATCAGCCGAGGCGGCGGCGGTAGAGGGAGATGAGGCGCTCCCAGTGCCGCTCGGCGGCGGCCTTGTCGTAGCACCAGCGCTCCGGGAAGGCGAAGCCGTGGTGCGCGCCGGGGTGGATCTCGAGCTCGCCGGCCGCCCCCGACGCCTCGAAGTGGCCGCGCAGCTCCTCGACCATCGCGAGGGGGGCGACCTCGTCGTGCTCCGCGCACGAGATGTAGATCTCGCCCCCGGCCCTTGCGAACGTGAGGTGCGGACTCTCCTCCGCGTCGCTCACGAGCCAGGTCCCGTGGAACGAGGCGGCGGCCGCGATCCGGTCGGGGTAGCGGGCGGCGGCGGCAAGCGAGTACGGCCCGCTCATGCAGTAGCCGTGGGTGCCGGCCGGGCCGTTCGCGGCCTCCTCGTGGCCGTGCGCGTAGTCGAGCATGACCCCGACGTCCTCCATGACCGGGGGGATCGTCATCTTCCTGCGCACGGCGAGCATCCGCGCGTTGTCGGGGCTTGCCGGCACCAGCACGTGCGGCCCGTACTTCGTGTCGCGCCCGGCGCGGTAGTAGAGGTTCGGTAGCAGCACGAAGTAGCCGACCGTCGCGAGCCGCCGGGCCATGTCGCGGAGCTCCTCGCGGATCCCCGGGGCGTCCATCAGGAAGAGGACGGGCGGGAAGGGGCCGCCCCGCTCGGGCCGGCAGATGAAGGTCTCCATCGCGCCGTCCGCGGTGGCGATATCGACGATTTCCTCTCGCATCAAGGTTTCTCCCGCTTCGCTGCGCCAATGACCGCCCGGAACGGCCGGGCTCGTATGCAATGATAGGGCGGACGGTCGCGGCGCGTCTTGCCGCGGCCTTTCGGTGCCGGGCACGAGGCAGCAGGAGGGGGAGAGATGGAGGAGGTCGGCCGGCTCGAGCTGATCCGCGAGTCCCTGGTCGCGGTCGTCAACGAGATGCGCGCGAACGTCATCCGTTCGTCGTACTCCTCGATCATCTACGAGGGGCACGACTTCAGTTGCGCGCTCGTCGCGCCCGACGGCCGCCTCGTCGCGCAAGGGGTCGACGACAATCCCATCCACAACTTCTCGGTCCCCTACTCGACGGCGGAGGTGGTGCGCACGTTCGGCGACGACATCCACGAAGGGGACATCTTCTTCCACAACGACCCGTATACGGGCGGCACGCACCTCAACGACGTGCTGATGCTCTTCCCGGTGTTCCGCAAAGGCCGACTCGCGATGTTCACCGCGACCCGCTGCCACTGGGGAGACGTCGGGGGCATGACGCCGGGCAGCCTCTCCGGTCGGGTGAACGAGATCTACCAGGAGGGGCTTCGCATCGTCCCGACCCGGATCTGCGACCGGGGGCGGATGAACGAGGCCTGGCTCACCCTGCTCTTCGACAACATGCGCATCCGGCACGAGCGCCGCGGCGACTTCAACACCATGCTCGGGACCTCGCGCAAGGCGGCGGACCACGTCGCACGGCTGTTCGGGCGCTTCGGCGGCGAGGCGCTCATCGACGCGATCGACGAGCTCATCGTGCGGGCCGAGCGGGTGATGCGCGATCGCATCGCCGGGATCCCGGACGGGACGTACCACGCGGAGGGCTATCTCGACAGCGACGGCCACGGGGAGGCGCCGCTTCGCGGCCGGCTCGCCCTCACCGTGGCCGGCGATCGGCTCGTCGCCGACTTCACCGGCTCCTCGCCCCAGACCAGGGGACCGACGAACGTCGGGCCGGCGATGGCGTTCAACGCGGTTGCGAGCATCGTCAAGTCGTGCCTCGACCCCGACACCCCGGTGAACCACGGCTCGTTCAACCCGATCGAGATCGTGAACCCGCCGGGCAGCTTCCTCAACGCGACCCTCCCCGCGCCCTGCGGGGGCATGGTGGAATGCCGGGCGCTCATGTGCGGCCTCGTCGTCTCCGCGCTCGGGAAGGCCCTCCCCGAGACGCGGGTGGGCGACTTGAAGGGCGGAGGCAACCATGTCTACGTCTCCGGGCCGCATCCGGACCGGGAAGGGATCTTCCTCCTCTACGAGTACCCGGCCGCGGGCACCGGGGCGACCGCTCGCACCGACGGGAGCCACGGGGTGCGGGCGTTCCCGGAGGGCGACTTCAACGCCGTCCAGTCGGCCGAGATCGTCGAGGCGCAGTGCCCGCTTCGCATCGAGTCGTACTCCTTGCGGGAAGGGTCGTGCGGCGACGGCGAGTTCCGGGGCGGGCTCGGGGTGCGGCGCGACGTCCGGGTGCTCGCCCGCGAGGCGAGCCTCTCGGTGCTCGCCGACAAGAACATCATCCCGCCCTTCGGGGTCGCGGGCGGGGTGGGGGGAGCCGCGAACCGCTTCACCGTGGTCCGGGACGGGGGGACAATCGAGCCGTCACCGGTGCCCGGCAAGGTGGGCGGCTTCGCCCTCGAGGCCGGCGACGTCGTGCGCATGGAGACGTCGGGCGGAGGCGGTTGCGGGGATCCTCTCGACCGCGCGCCCGCGAGGGTGCGCGAGGACGTGGCGCTCGGTTACCTGAGCCCCGAGCAGGCGTGCGCCCGCTACGGGGTGGTCGTGGCGGCGGACGGAGGCGGCGTGGACACGGCGGCGACGGACGCGGAGCGCAGGCGGCTGCGGGCGTCGCGGGTGCTGGCCGAGGCCGTCCTCTCGAACGAGGCCGACGGCGACGGTCCGCGCCGCCGGATCGCGCTTCCGGCCGGCCTCGCCCGCCGGCTCGAGGTCGAGGACGGAGCGCTCGTCGAGCTCGCGACCCCGGAGTGCGGGGCCGCGCTTCGAGGTTGGGCCGCGATCGCCGACCGCCGCGACCTTGCCCTGAGCGCGGAGGCGCTCGCCGCCCTCGGCGCCCGGGCCGGCGACACGGTCGAAGTCCGCCGCGTCCACCTCGCGCCGAGGTGAAGGGAAGGTGAGCAAGGGACATCACCTCGTCGGCGTCGACGTCGGCGGAACGTTCACCGATCTCATCGCGCACGGTCCGGACGGGACCCTGTCCTCGGCGAAGGTCCCGTCGCTTCCCGGCGAGCAATGGCGCGGCGTGCTCGCCGCCCTCGCGTCGCTCGGGATCGCGCCCGCATCCATCGGCGCGTTCGTGCACGGCACCACCATCGCCACCAACGCCCTCCTCGAGCGCAAGGGGGCCCGCACCGGTCTCGTCACCACCGCGGGGTTCCGGGACCTGCTGGAGGTGGGCAAGGGGCGACGGCTCGTCGGAGGCCTGTTCGATCCCGCGTGGCAGCGGCCCGCGCCCCTCGTCCCGCGCGACCGCCGCTTCGAGGTGTCCGAGCGGCTCGCGGCGGACGGCTCGGTGGTGCGGCCGCTCGACGGTTTCGACTTCGAGGGGCTCGCCGAGGCGCTTCGCGGCGCCGCCGTGGAGGCGGTCGCGGTGGCCCTGGTCAACAGCTACGTCGACCGCAGGCACGAGCAGGCGGTGGCGAGCGCGCTCGCGAGCCGCCTCGACGGTGTCGCGATCTCCGAGTCCGCCGCTCTCACCCCGGAGCGGGGCGAGTTCGAGCGGACGTCGACGGCGGTACTGAACGCGTATCTCACCCCGGTCATGCGCGACTATCTCGCCGCGCTCGAGGCCGCCCTCGCGGAGCACGGAATCTCCGCCCCGGTCAACATCATGGGCTCGAACGGGGGGGCGATGACCCTGTCCGCGGCGGGGGAACGGTGCGCGGCCACGTTCCTCTCCGGGCCGGTCGGCGGGGTCACCGGGGCGGTCCGGGTTGCCGAGAGCGCCGGGGCCCTGGACATCATCACCTTCGACATGGGCGGAACCAGCACCGACGTCGCCCTGGTGCACGGGCTCGCGCCGCGCATGTCGCACGACAACCAGATCGACGCGTTCCCCCTCAAGATGCCGCAGCTCGACATCCACACCATCGGGGCGGGCGGCGGATCCATCGTGTGGGTCCAGCCCGACGGCACCCTCGGGGTCGGCCCGCGAAGCGCCGGCGCGGTGCCGGGGCCCGCCTGCTACGGGCGCGGGGGGGACGAGCCGACGGTGTCCGATGCGAACCTCACCCTTGGCCGCCTGCCGGTCGGCCGCGCGCTTGCCGGAGGACTGTCGCTCGACGCGGAGAAGGCGCGGGCCGCGTTCCGCACGCTCGCGTCCCGGGGCACGGAAGGCGACCCGGCCGCCCTCGCGAGCGCGTCGCTGCGGATCGCGGTGGCGCGGATGGCCGGGGCGGTGCGCGAGGTCTCGGTCCACCGCGGGTTCGATCCGCGCGACTTCACCCTGGTCGGGTTCGGCGGCGCCGGGCCGATGCACGCCATGGAGGTGGCCGAGGAGCTCGGGATCACGCGCGTCCTCGTGCCCCGCCTTCCCGGACATCTCTCCGCCCTCGGGCAGATGCTCGCCGACCTTCGCCATGATGCGGTGGCGGCATGGGGGGGGCGGATCTCGGAGCTCGACATCGAAGCGCTGCGGGCGCGGGCGCGCACGATGCACGAAGAGGGCGCGGCGAGGCTCGAAGCGGACGGCGTGGCGCGCGACCGCCAGCGCCACGAGTTCACCCTGGACGTGCGGTACGTCGGCCAATCCTTCACGCTTCCGATCCCCTGGAACCCGGGCGACGCCGACTGGACGCCGCTTCGCATCGCGTTCGACACGAGGCACGAGGAGACGTTCGGCTACGCCGACCCGGCGAACGACCTCGAGATCGTCAACGTCCGGCTCGTCTCGATCGGGGAGGTCGACAAGCCGGCGGTGGATTTCGTCCCGCGCGGCACCGGCGATCCCCTGATCGAGCACCGCTCGGCATGGTTCGGCGGGTGGCGCGAGACGCCGATTCTGGATCGGGAGCGGCTGCCCCCGGAGAGCCGGATCGATGGTCCGGCGATCGTGGAGGAAGCGGGGGGGACGACGGTGGTGCCTCCCGGCTGGTCGGTCGAGGTCCACCGAAGCGGCGCCCTCATGGGCACGGGGAACGTTCGCTGGTAGGCGATGCCGGACGTCGCTCTTCAGGGACTCGGCTCCCTGCGAGGAGGCGATGGTTCTTGCCGCCGAACTGCCGCCTTGTCCGAATGAGGCGCATCACCCGAGGTCTGCGCCTTGAGTTGCCGCAGGGCGAGCGGCGAGATCCGATAGCCGCGCTCGGCCATGCGTTGAATCGTGGCCTCGGCGTTGTCGACGATCGATCTCTGCTCGGCCAGGTGCAGCATGCGAACGGTTCCGATGTAGTCCAGTCCACGTCGCGTTGCCTCGCGCCTCGCCAGCCGCAGCGCGCGCGACGGGTTTTTCTTCAACTCTCGGACGTTGGTGGAGTGCATCGAAACGGCCCCATTTCCCATGATTGCTTCGAATGTCGTCCACGTGGGGTGGGAACGGAATGCGGTATGCGAGTCGAGCAATCTGACAGTGAGTATGTCGGGGCCGCCAGGTCGTCCGGGTGAACGCGCCGGTTTGAAGCCGGCGGCAGCGAACGCCCACGGACACAGTCCCCCGAACCTGGACCTGACCCGGCCATGCGGAGCCTTGCATGGCCGGAGCGAGCCCACCGGGTCGTCGACTCCCTCCGTCGGCGCGCGGAGCGCGCCGCTCGAAAGGTTGCGATTGCGTCGATCGGCGTGCCCGGATCGTGTCATCCTTCCTTCACGGCATCGCGTTCGATGCAACGGTTCGAGCTTCGCTCGGAACAGGACGAGGCCCATGAGCGAGTTCCGGAAGATCCTGGTCGCCAACCGCGGCGAGATCGCGATCCGCGTCCTGCGCGCGGCGAACGAGATGGGGAAGGCCACGGTCGCCGTCTTCGCCGACGAGGACCGCCTCTCCCTCCACCGCTCCAAGGCCGACGAGTCCTATTGCATCGGCGAAGGGCACGGGCCGGTCACCGCCTATCTCGCGGTCGACGACATCATCGCGGTGGCGGTCGAGACGGGGACCGATGCCATCCACCCCGGCTACGGCTTCCTCTCCGAGTCGCCGGAGTTCGCCGGGGCCTGCGCCGCGGCCGGCATCGCCTTCATCGGCCCGCGACCGGAGACCCTCCGCCGGCTCGGGGACAAGGTCTCCGCCCGCGCGCTCGCGGCGGCGGCCGGGGTGCCGACGGTGCCGGCAACCGGCGCGCTTCCCGCGGACCCGGGGGCCGCGCTCGAAATCGTGCGCGCCGTCGGCTTCCCGGGGATCCTCAAGGCGAGCTGGGGCGGGGGCGGGCGCGGGATGCGGGTGGTCGATGGCCCGGAGGGGCTCGAGCCGGCCCTGCTCGCGGCGCGGCGCGAGGCGGCGGCCGCCTTCGGCAAGGACGACATCTACTTCGAGCGGTTCATTGCGCGGGCGCGTCACCTCGAGGTCCAGGTGCTGGCGGACGGGCACGGGCAGGTCGTCCACCTCTTCGAGCGCGACTGCTCGGTGCAGCGGCGCAACCAGAAGATCGTCGAGTGCGCTCCGGCTCCCGGGATATCTCCGGCGGAGCGCGACGAGCTGACCGGATACGCCCTCGCGATCGCCCGCGAGGCCGGCTACGTCAACGCGGGCACGGTGGAGTTCCTGCACGACCTCGACACGGGACGCTTCCACTTCATCGAGGTGAACCCGCGCATCCAGGTCGAGCACACGGTCACCGAGCAGGTCACCGGCGTCGACCTGGTGCGGGCCCAGATCCGGGTCGCGGAGGGAGGCGCCATCGGGGACGGCCCGGACGCCGCCTGCCCGCCGCAGGAGGCCATCGCCCTGCGGGGACATGCGGTCCAGTGCCGGATCACCACCGAGGATCCGCTTGATCGCTTCATCCCCGACTACGGGCGGATCACCGCCTACCGGGCCGCGACCGGATTCGGGGTCCGACTCGACGGGGGCACGGCCTACGCGGGAGCGGTCATCACCCGGCACTACGACTCGCTGCTCGAGAAGGTCACCGTGTGGGCGCCGTCCCGGGAGGGGGCCATCGACCGCATGCGGCGTGCGCTGCGCGAGTTCCGGATCCGGGGGGTGGCCACCAACATCGCCTTCCTGGAACGCCTCGTCGGCGACGAGGCGTTCCGGCACGGCAGGGTGACGACCCGATTCATCGACGACAACCCGGGGCTCCTCGCGTTTGCGCGCCCGCGCGACCGCGCGAGCCGGCTGCTTCGCTACGTCGCCGAGGTCACCGTCAACGGCCATCCGGAGGTGGCGGGGCGCCCCGCGCCGCCCGCCCATGCGCGCACCCCGCGTCCGCCCCGGCGCTCGGGAGACATCCGCTCCGACGGGGCAAAGGCGCGGCTCGACGCGGAGGGTCCCGAGGCGGTCGCGGCCTGGATGCGGAGCGAGTCGAAGGTGCTCGTGACCGACACGACGATGCGCGACGCCCACCAGTCGCTTCTCGCGACCCGGATGCGCACCCACGACATGCGCAGGATCGCGGACGCGTATGCGCGCAACCTGCCGGAGCTCTTCTCGCTCGAGTGCTGGGGCGGGGCGACCTTCGATGTGGCGATGCGCTTCCTCGGCGAATCGCCGTGGGAGCGGCTCCACGAGCTTCGCACCCGCATTCCGAACATCCTCCTCCAGATGCTGGTCCGAGCATCGAACGCGGTCGGGTACACCAACTACCCGGACAACGTGGTGCGCGGATTCATCGCCCGCGCCGCCGAATCCGGAATCGACGTCTTTCGCATCTTCGATCCCCTCAACTGGGTGGAGAACATGCGGGTCTCCATCGACGCGGTCCGCGAGACGGGGAAGGTCTGCGAGGCGGCCATCTGCTACACGGCCGACCTCCACGACCCCGAACGCGCCCGCTACGACCTCGACTACTACCTCGAGATGGCCCGCGCGCTACGCGATGCGGGTACCCACGTTCTCGGCATCAAGGACATGGGGGGGCTGATGAAGCCCGCGGCGGCGCGCGAGCTGGTGACCGCCCTGCGGGAGGAGACTGGGCTTCCGGTCCACTTCCACACCCACGACACCTCGGGAATCGCCGCCGCGAGCGTCCTTGCCGCGGTGGACGCCGGGGTCGACGCGATCGACCTCGCGATGGACAGCCTCTCCGGCTTCACCTCGCAGCCGTGCCTCGGCTCGGTCGTCGCGGCGCTTCGCCGCCGGCCTCGCGACACCGGTCTCGATCCGGCCCGCATCCGGGAGTTCTCGGACTACTGGGAGGCGGTCCGGGCGCAGTACGCGGCGTTCGAGACCGACATGCGGGCACCCGCGTCGGAGGTCTACCTGCACGAGATGCCCGGGGGGCAGTTCACGAACCTTCGCGAGCAGGCGCGCGCGCTCGGACTCGCCGAACGATGGCACGAGGTGGCGAGCGCCTACGCCGAGGTGAACCGGATGTTCGGGGACATCATCAAGGTAACCCCCACCTCGAAGGTGGTCGGCGACCTCGCCCTGGTGATGGTCTCCGGCGGGCTCACCCGCGCAGACGTCGAGGACGTCGACCGCGAGATCGCGTTTCCCGAGTCGGTCATCGGTCTCTTCCGGGGCGAGCTCGGGCGGATGCCGGGCGGGTTCCCGGAGGCCCTCTCGCGGAAGATCCTGAAGGGCGAGAAGCCCATCGAGGGGCGCCCGGGGGCCGCGCTCCCCCCGGCCGACCTCGAGGCCGAACGTGCGAAGGCCGGGGCGGCCACCGGCTGGACCCTCTCCGACGAGGAGCTCTGCTCGTACCTGATGTATCCGAAGGTGTTCATTGACTACGCGCAGCACCGCACCCGCTACGGCCCGGTCTCGGTGCTCCCGACGGAGGTCTACTTCTACGGCCTTCCGCCGGGACAGGAGGTCTCGATCGAGCTCGGGCGCGGCCTCACCCTGGTCATCCGGTGCCTCGCCATCGGCGAGACCGACGCCGAGGGGAACGTGCGCGTCTTCTTCGAGCTGAACGGACAGCCGCGCAGCGTCAAGATCGAGAACCGCGAGGCGGCCGCCTCCGTCGCCCGACGACCCAAGGCGGATCCCGCGAACCCCTGCCACGTGTCCGCGCCGATGCCGGGGGTGGTGGCCTCGGTGGCGGTATCGGCGGGACGCCCGGTGGCGGCCGGCGACCTGCTCATGACCATCGAGGCGATGAAGATGGAGACCGCGCTCCACGCCGAGCGCGACGGCGCCGTCGCGGCCCTGCACGTCGCCCCGGGGCAGTCCGTGGACGCCAAGGACCTGCTCCTCGAATTTGCCCCGGACGGCGCATGATCTTCGGAGAATGACCATGTTCGATCTCGTAGTTGGCGAAGACCTCGCGCTTCGCGACCGCGTCCCTTCCGGCGGTCGCCTCGCGGTGCGAGACGGAACGATGCGAGCGGTGGGAGTCGGGGCGTTCCCGCCGGCGAGGACGGGGGAGTGGAGGCGGGCGGCAAGCTCGTGTTTCCCGGGGGGCGACGACGGCCGGGTGCACGCGGGAAGCGCCGCCGGCCCTGCAATGAGGAGCGATTCGCATGCATGACCTTCTGCTGACAAACGCCAACGTCGCGACGATGGACGGTGAGGAGCCGTTCGGGCTCGTCGCGGACGGAGCCATCGGGATCACGGACGGGAAGATCGCCTGGATCGGGCCGAGCGCCGCGGCGCGCGAGGACCAGGCGGACGAAGTGCGCGACCTCGGCGGCCGGGTCGTCACCCCGGGGCTCGTGGACCCGCACACGCACATCGTCTACGGAGAGGAGGGCCTCGACGATTTCGAGGTGCTGTCCCAGGGCGGGGGCCGGTGGGACCTGGAGCCTGCCGGGGCCGGGATCCTGGCGATGACGCGACGCACCCGGGCGCTCTCCGAGGAGGCGCTCCACGCGGCGAGCCGGCGGCGCATGAGCCGGCTCATCGCGAACGGGGTCACCACCGTCGAGAGCAAGTCCGGGGCCGGGCTCGACCGGGACACCGAGCTTCGCCAGATGCGGGTGTCGCGTGCGCTCGGGGAGGACCTGCCGGTCACCGTGGTGTCCACCTACCTCGGCGCGCACGGACTGCCTCCCGAGGAATTCGCCGGGCGCCGCGACGACTACGTCACGTTCATGTGCGAAGAGGTCCTTCCCGAGGCGGCGCGCCAGGGGATCGTCGACCAGGTCGATGGCTTCTGCGACCAGAACGGTTACAGCCACGCGCAGATCGGGCGCCTTTTCGACTGCGCGCAATCCTTCGGCCTGCCGGTCAAGCTCCACGCCGACCAGTACACGGACTTCGGGGCGGGCGGGGTCGTCGCGAAGTACCGCGGTCTGTCCGCCGACCACCTCGAGTACGCCTCGCGCGCCACGGTGGAGGCGATGGCGGAGGCGGGCACCGTCGCGACCCTCCTGCCCGGCGCGCACCTGACCTTCCACGAGACCCGCAAGCCGCCGGTGGCCCTCTTCCGCGAGCTCGGGGTGCCGATGGCCCTCGCGACCAACTCGAACCCGGTGAGCTCGCCCACCGTCTCCCCGTCGTCCCAGATGCATCTTGGCTGCTATCTCTTCCGGCTGACCCCGGAGGAGGCGCTGCGCGGCTTCACGGTAAACGGCGCCCGCGCGCTCGGGCTATCCGGGCAGGCGGGACGGATCGCGCTTGGCCGCGCCGCCGATCTCGCGGCCTGGGACACGGATGATCCCCGCGGGCTCGCCTACCGGATCGGCGGCTGCGACTGCACCCTGGTCGTCAAGGACGGGATCGTCGTCCACGAGATGCCGGAGCCCGGATTCGGAACATGACGGCGGTGCGCAAGCGGCTGCTCGAGTGGATCGACGGTGAGCGCGACCGCCGGGTCGAGCTTCTCCGGACCCTCACCCGCATCGATACCTGCAATCCACCGGGCGACACCACCGCCGCGGCCGAACTCGTGGCCGGGTTCCTTTCCGCGGAGGGCATCGGCTGTCGCACCGAAGCGCCGCGGCCGGAGATGCCGAACCTCGTCAGCTCCTTTTCGGGACGCGGAAACGGCCGGCACCTCGTGCTGAACGGTCACCTCGACGTGTTTCCGATCGGCGACCGGACGGCCTGGTCGCGTGATCCGCTCTCCGGGGACGTGGTCGACGGGAGGATCCACGGCCGCGGGACCGTCGACATGAACTGCGGAACGACGGCGCTCCTCTTCGCGCACGCCTACCTGCACCGGTTGCGGAGCGAGCTCGCGGGCCGCGTCACCCTGACCGTGGTCTCGGACGAGGAGACCGGCGGGCGCTGGGGATCCGGCTGGCTGACCGAGCATTGCGGCGAGGAGGTTCTGGGGGACTGCGTGCTCAACGCGGAGCCGAGCGGTCTCGGGACCATCCGGTTCGGCGAGAAGTCGATGCTGTGGCTGCGGTTCACCATCCGGACCGCGGGCGGACACAGCGCCTATCCGCACGCCGGCACGAGCGCGAACCGGCTGGCCGTGCGCCTCGTTCGCGAGCTCGAGACAATCGAATCGATGGCTCCGGCCGAGTCCGAAACGGTTGCAAGGACCCTCGACCGCTCCGAGGTCCGGACCGCCGCCGAAGCATCGCTCGGGGCGGGGGCGGCGGACGTGATGCGCCGCGTATCGGTGAATGTCGGAACCCTGCGTGGTGGCGTCGCCATCAACATGCTCCCGTCGGAATGCGTGCTGGACGTCGACTTCCGGCTTCCGGTGGGGATATCCCGGGCGGACGTGAAACAGGAGGTGACATCGATCGTGGAGCGTTTCCCGGCCGTCCGGTTCGAGGAGCTCGACACGGGAGACATCGAGGCCAACTGGTCGGATCCGGAACACGAAATGGTCGCTCATCTCGCCCGGAACGCGCATGCCGGACCGGCCCGCGTCCGCCCGCAGCCCGTGGTCGGACTCGGAGGAACCGATACCCGGTTCTGGCGGGCCCGAGGGGTCCCCGCCTTCGTACACGGCTGCTCGCCGGCGGGGATGGGCGCGGTCGACGAGAGTGTCGGCATCGAGGAGTTCCATCAAGTGCTGCGCACCCACGCGCTCGCCGCATTCGACTACCTGCAGGCGTAGCCTTGCGCTGCGTCCCGCCCGGGGAGATCACGAGGGGTTCGGCACGATGACCGGCGATCACACCATCCATCGACATCACCATCACTTCGGCTGGGACAACTCCAATCCCCCGGTGCTCACCGTGGCTCCCGGCGAGACCGTCCGCTTCGAGGTGGTCGACGCCTCGGGCGGTCAGCTCGGGCCGGACTCGAGCCTGGCGGACGTCGCCGCGCTCGATTTCGACCGCGTCAATCCCGTGACCGGGCCGGTCCGGGTCGACGGAGCCGTGCCCGGCGACGCGCTTCGGGTCGCCATCGAGGCGTTCACCCCGTCGGGATGGGGCTGGACGGCCAACATCCCCGGATTCGGCCTTTTGGCGGACGAGTTCCCCGAGCCGGCCCTGCATCTTTGGCGATATGACCCGGACGCCCTGACCCCGGCCGCCTACGGTCCGGGCGGCCGGGTCCCGCTGAAGCCGTTCTGCGGCACCATCGGCGTCGCTCCGGCGGCCCCCGGCCTGCATTCCATCGTCCCGCCGCGGGAGGTGGGCGGCAACATGGACATCCGCGACCTCGCGGCGGGCACGGTGCTCTACCTGCCGGTCGCGGTGGAAGGGGCCCTGTTCTCGGTCGGCGACACCCATGCGACGCAAGGGGACGGCGAAGTGTGCGGCACCGCGATCGAGAGTCCGATGGAGCTTGCCCTGACCTTCGATCTCGTCAAGGGAGCCAACCTGACCTTTCCGCGTTTCGAGACCGCGGGACCCGTCTCGCGGCACTTCGACGCGAAGGGCTACCACGTGACGACCGGAATCGGCCCCGATCTCCTCGACGGGACGCGGGCGGCGGTGAGCGGCATGATCGATCTCCTCGGGGCGTTTCACGGGCTCTCCGCCGTGGATGCCTACCTGCTGTGCAGCGTGTGCGCGGATCTTCGAATCAGCGAAGTCGTCGACCAGCCGAACTGGGTCGTGTCGTACTACTTTCCCAAGATCGTGTTCGATTGAATGTCGGAACGACGGTCGTCCTTCGAACCCGGTTCCGGTCGTGTTCCGATGAAGCCGCGCGCGGCTTCCGTTGCGCTCCGGGCCGAGCGTTCGCGGTTCGGCGGACGGCGGGCTCCGCAATGGCCGCGCCGGGGAGCGGCGCTCGGCGGGCGGGGTTAGGATTCGGCGCATGTGGGCGCTCGGGATCGACATCGGCGGTACGTTCACCGACATCGTGGCGCGGAGCGGAGAACGGACCTTCGCGCGCAAGATCCTGACCACCCATGACAATCCGGCCCGTGGAGTCGAGGAGGGCGTCGCCGGGATCCTGGCCGACGCGCGGCTCGACCCCGGCGCGGTGGAACGCCTGGTGCACGCGACCACCCTCTTCACCAATACCCTCATCGAACGAAAGGGCGCGCGCACCGGCCTCATCACCACCCGGGGATTTCGCGACACCCTGGAGATCGGCCGCGAGCGCAAGTACGAGCTCTACGACCTCACGATCGCCAAGCCGGCGCCGCTCGTGCCGCGCGAACGCCGCCTCGAGGCTACGGAACGGGTGGGAGCGCGCGGTGAGGTGCTGGAACCCCTGGACCCGGCGTCTCTCGACGAGGCGATGTCCGAGCTTGCGCGGTTCGGGGTCGAGGCCGTCGCGATTGCCTTCCTCCACGCCTATGCCAATCCGGAGCACGAACGCACCGCACGCGACCTCCTCTCGAAGCGTTTCCCAGCTCTCCCGTTCGCGGTTTCCTCGGAGGTGGCGCCGGAAATCCGGGAGTTCGAGCGGATCTCGACCACCGTCGCCAACGCCTACCTGATGCCGCTCGCCGCCAGTTACGTCGACCGGCTCGCGGATCGGATCGCGGCGCGCGGAATCGGAAGCCGTCTTCTCCTCATGCTTTCGAGCGGCGGGCTTACCGATGCCGAAGAGGCGCGACGCTTCCCGGTGCGGATGCTCGAG
>MKWU01004852.1_pt1 | contig 15330 bp, 6 predicted proteins | sample 809101 | NCBI WGS metagenome assembly MKWU01 (sample SAMN05860141, study PRJNA318959) | sponge metagenome | host: Aplysina aerophoba | place: Slovenia: Piran, Adriatic Sea, Gulf of Piran | collected 2013-05-07 | reverse complement strand
CCGATGCCTCCGAACCCGCCGTGGCAGTGGCGCCTGCGATCGGGGCGCCGGAGGCCGCCCCGGCTGATGCGGGGACGACGGCCGAGGCAGAGCAGCCCGTAGCGGACACGGATGCCGCGCCGGCGGCGTCCGGGGAGCCGGCTCCGGATCGTTCGGCGGAACCGTCGGCAGCCGCCGCGCCGGAGTTCGGGGAACCGGTTCCGGATGTCGCGCGGGGTGCTACGGCGGAGCCACCCACCGAGGAGCCGGCATCGGCGCCAACGACTGCATCGGCGCCAGCCGCGGCATCGGCGCCAGTCGCGGCATCGGCGCCAGCCGCGGCACCGGCGCCGGCTGCGGCCTCGGAGCCGGAGCCGGCCACGGCATCGGAACCGGCCCGGAAGCCTCTGGAGCCGGCGGCCCTGCTCGAGGCGGTTCGCGAGATTCAGGCCCGCTGGCGACAGGCGCCGGAGGTTCCGGCGGACGACCGGCGCCGGCTGTCGGCCCGTTTCGGTCGCGCCGTGGCGCGGCTGGTCGAAGCGCGCCCGGAGGCGTTCCGCGACACGGATCTCGATCCGGCGCGGCAGTTGAAGCAACTGGAGCGGCTGTGCCAGCGTGCCGAGGCGCTGGTCTCGGATGCACCGGAGACCGCCGCCAAGGCGTCGCCGGCGGAACTGCTCGCCCGCCGCTGGCGCGAGCAGCTCGCCAACAACACCATGGGCGTCCGGGTGGACGAGGGCGCGCGGCGGAGAGCCGCCGTCGAGGAGATCAAGCGGCTGCAGGTCGAGCGGCGCCGTCTCGGCCAGATTCCGGGCGACGCCGCCCGTGAGTTCGGAGCCCGGTTCCAGCGTGCCTGCGATCGGGCGTTGCAGCGCAGCCGGTCCGCTACGACCTGAGAGGTGCCGCGACGGGGCGCCGCGTCGTTCCTGGTCGGATTCCATGAGCCTATCGCCCGTCCTGCCGAAGCTCGTCGGCCAGCGCGTCAAGCGGCGCGAGGACCCGCGCCTGATCCAGGGGCGCGGGACCTACGTCGACGACGTCAAGGTGGCGGGCATGCTGCACCTCGCGTTCAAGCGCAGCGACGTCGCGCACGGGCGCATCCTGTCCATCGATGCGCGCGCCGCGGAAGCGCTCGACGGCGTCGAGGCCGTGTTCACCGGCCCGCGGATGGCGGAGATGGTCGGCCCGCTGCCGACCCCGCTGCCGTTCCCCGCTCCGGAGCGCCGCGCGGTGGCGACCGGCGTCGTCCGCTTCGTCGGCGAGCCGGTAGCGGTCGTGGTGGCTCGCGACCGCTACATCGCGCGGGACGCGGTCGACGCCGTCACGGTCGACTACGAACCGCTGCCGGCCGTGGTCGATCCCGAACAGGCGATGACCGGCGAACCGGGTCTGCTGCACGCCGACTTTCCGAATAACCTGATGCTCGCGTCGCTGCCGATGGGGACCGGCGTCGGGGCGGACGGCCAGGTCGACGACACGGCCATCGAGCGGGCCTTCGCAGATGCCGAGGTGGTGATCTCGCAGCGCATGGTCAACCAGCGGCTCCCGCCCGCGCCCCCCCCGCCCCCCGGCCGGCGGGGCCGGCCACCGCGCGAGCCGCGCGGCGTCGTGGCCCACCACGAGCCGGGCAAGGACACGCTCACCGTCTGGTCGTCCACCCAGTCCCCGCACCTGCTCCGCACGTTCATCGCCGCGATGAGCGACATGGGCGAGGACCAGGTGCGGGTCATCGCGCCCGAAGTCGGCGGCGGCTTCGGCTGCAAGGCGGGGGGTTCCGCGGAGGAGTTCGTGACGGCCGCGATCTCCCGGCGGCTGGGTGTGCCGGTCAAGTGGGTGGAGGAGCGCTCGGAGGCGTTTCTCGCCACGACCCACGGCCGCGACCTCATCGGCTATGTCGACCTGGCGGCCAGGCGGGACGGGACCGTGCTCGGCGTCAAGCTCCGCATCATTGCCGACGTCGGGGCCTACAACCACCTGTTCACCGCCGCCATTCCGACCTCCACCATGATGATGGCGAGCGGCAACTACGCCATCCCGGCCATCCGCGCGACGCTCACCGAGGTGTTCACCAACAAGACCCCGACGGATGCCTATCGCGGCGCGGGACGGCCGGAAGGGATCTACTTCCTGGAGCGGGCCATGGACATGCTGTCCCGCGAGCTGGAGATGGATCCGGCCGAGCTGCGCCGGAAGAACTTCATCCGCCCGGAGCAGTTTCCCTACACCACCGAGACCGGGGCGGTGTACGACTCGGGCGACTACCGCAAGGCCCTCGACCGCGCGCTGGAGAAGGCCGGCTGGGAACAGCTCAAGGCCGAGCGGGACGCCGCGCGCGCCGAGGGCCGGCTGGTCGGGCTGGGTCTGTCGATGTACGTCGAGGTCTGCGGCGTGGGCCCCTCGGCGTCGCTGCCGATGGGGGGATGGGAGCATTCGCAGGTCACCGTGGAGCGCGACGGGCGGATCAGCGCCACGACCGGCGCGTCGCCGCACGGACAGGGCAACGAGACCACCTTTGCCCAACTCCTGGCCGACCAGTTCGGGGTGCCGCTCGAACACGTGCGGATCCACCACGGCGACACCGCGGTCGTGAAGCAGGGCAGCCTCGGCACGGGCGGCAGCCGCTCGCAGGCCGTGGGGGGGACCGCCATGCTGCTCGCCGGCGGCAGGGTCAAGGGCAAGATGGCAAAGTTCGCCGCGCTGCTGCTCGAGGCGCACGAGGCCGACGTGGTGTTCGAGAACGGCCGCATCGGCGTCCGGGGGGCCCCGTCTGCCGCGAAGACGTTCGCCGAGGTCGCCGCGTACGCCTACCGGCCGATCAGGCTGCCCGAGGGGCTCGAGCCGGGTCTGAGCGAGGAGGCGTTCTTCGAGCCGACCGGCAACACCTACCCGTTCGGATGCAACATCGCGATGATCGAGGTGGATCGCGACACCGGCGAGCCGCGGCTCCTGCGGATGGTGGCCGTCGACGACGCAGGTCGCCTGATCAACCCGCTGATCGTGGAGGGCCAGGTTCACGGAGGCCTGGCGCAGGGGATCGGTCAGGCGCTGGTCGAGGAAGTGGCCTACGACAGCGACGGTCAGCCGTTGACCGGGTCGCTGATGGACTATGCCCTGCCCCGCGCGAGCGACCTCCCACGCTTCGAGCTGGACAACACGGTGACCCCGACGCCGCTGAACCCGCTGGGCGCCAAGGGAATCGGCGAAGCGGGCACGATAGGGTCCACTCCCTGCGTCGTCTCGGCCGCGGTGGATGCCCTGAGCGGATTCGGCGTGCGCCACGTCGACATGCTGCTGCGCCCCGAGAAGCTCTGGCGCATCATCCACGGCGGCCGGGAGCAGTGACGACGCCGCGCCCGTGATCCGGGCCAGGGAGCCATGAAGGCCGCGCGCCCCGGTCAGGCGCGGCGCCGCTTGAGCAGCGTCACCTGGTTGCCGGCGGCGTTGTAGCGCACGTCGTCGAGAAACGTCCTCATCAGGAAGATCCCCCGGCCGCTCGGACTCTCCAGATTCTCGGGGTGGGTCGGATCGCGCACGGCGTCGACGTCGAAGCCCCGTCCTTCGTCCTTGATGACGAAGGACGCCTCGTCGGAGGTGAGGCTTGCGCGCACGAGGATCTGCCGATCCCGATAGGGCGCGAGCTGGCGGCGCTGCTCGGCGAGCATCCGGTAGGCGCGCGGATCGTGCTCGCGGATCTCGGAGCGCACCTCCAGATTGCCGTGGTAGTAGGCGTTCGTCAGCGCCTCGTCGAGAGCGGTCGAGATCCGGTGACAGTCCGACTCGTCGAACATGGCCGAGTCCCGCAGGACCCGCGTCAGATAGCTGACGAGGGACGAGATCAGCTCCGGGTCGTTCTCCAGCGCAAACGACGCCGCCCGCATCCTCCCGAGGAGGCGCGTGTAGCTGCGATGCTCGCGCGAGGCGTCGAGCATGCGCCGGACGACCTCCACGAGGTCGCGGGGGAGCGATTTCTTGGGAACGTAGCTCGCGGCTCCCGCCTCGAGCGCCTGCACGGCGATCTCCTCGCTGCCGCGCGCGGTCATCAGGACCACCGGGACGAGCGGATGCTCGGACTTCGCGCGCTCCACGAACGCCAGCCCGTCGAGCGTCGGCATGACGAGATCGGTGAGAACGAGGTCGACGTCGTGCGCGGCCAGGCGGGCCAGCGCCTCCTGTCCGTTCTCGGCGTGCAGCACGTCGAGTTGCGCGCGGCGCAGCAGGCGCCCGGCGAGCTCACGGTCCGCCGCCGAGTCGTCCACGACGAGGATGCACGCCGGAGCCGAGTCCCGGCTCATCGGTTCTCCCCGACCCAGGAACGGAGCTCCGCAACCGCGGCGTCGAGCTCCGGCGCGAGGGCTCGCCAGGCGGCCGTCACCTGTGCCGGCCCGGCATCCCCGCACGCGTCCTCGAGCGCCTCGGCGAAAGCAACGACACGGGCGTCGCGGAACATCCGCAGTGAGCCCCCGATGGTGTGCGCCACCCGTTGCGCCACGGGCCGATCGTCCGCGGCAATCGCCTCCCGGAGCTCGAGCAGCAGCGAGGGATGCTGTCCCAGAAACCCGTCGAGCACAGCCCGCAGCAGCTCGCGGTCACCGTCCAGAGACTCGACCGCGGACTCCCAGTCGAGACGGGCTCCGGTGGCCGGCGACCGCCCCGCGGCCGGCATCGCCGCGTCCGCCACCTCCGGAGCCTTCGCCGCCGGGTCGCGGCCGGCCGCGGCACGGCTCAGCCCGGCCGCGATCGCCTCCAGCAGCTCTCGCGAGCGGTACGGCTTCAGGAGATAGCCGTCGAAGCCGGCGGAGAGACAGGCCGCCTCGCTCCCGCGCGAGGCGCGGGCGGTCAGGGCGACGATGGGGGTGCGCTCCGCGTTCCGTTCCTGCTCCAGGCCGCGGATGGCGCGGGTGGCGGCGTAGCCGTCCATGTCGGGCATCTGGAGGTCCATCAGCACCACGTCGAACCGCTCGGCCGCGCAGACCTCGACGGCCTCCGTGCCGTCCGAGGCGACCCGCACGGTGTGGCGCGCCTTCTGCAGCAGGCCGGTGGCAACACGCTGGTTGGCGACGCTGTCCTCCACGAGCAGGACGTGCAGTGGCCGAAGCTCGACCACCGCTTCCGGGGCCGGAATCGCCGCGGCGTCCGCGTCCGCGGCCAGCCCGAACCTCGCGGTGATGCGGAACGTGCTGCCGGCGCCCGGCTCGCTCGTCAGGTCGATCTCGCCGCCGAGCGCGTCGACGAGGCGCGTGGCGATGGCCAGACCGAGCCCCGTTCCCCCGTAGCGGCGCGTCGTCGAGGCGTCGGCCTGCACGAACTCCTCGAAGATCACCCGCTGCTTCTCCGCGGGGATCCCGATGCCGGTGTCGCCGACCTCGAACTCCAGAATCACCTCGTCTCCGGCCTGCTCGCGAAGGCGGGCCCGAAGGGTGACGGCGCCGCGCTCGGTGAACTTGACGGCGTTCGAGAGCAGGTTGGCCAGGACCTGCCGCAGGAGGCGCGCGTCGCCAACCAACGCGTCCGGGGCGTCGGGGGCGATGTCGGCCGTCAGCGTGACGTCCCGGCCGTGGAGGCGCGGCGCAAACGCCTTCACCAGGGTGCCCAGGCGTTCGCGGAGGCGGAAGGGGCGCGGCTCCGCAACGAGGCGTCCGGCTTCGATCTTCGAGAAGTCGAGGATGTCGTTGATGATCTCCAGCAGCGCCTCGGCCGATTCGCGGATGGCGCTGACCTGCTCCCGCTGCTCGGCGTCGAGGTCGGTGTCGCGGAGCAGCTCCGCCATGCCGATGACGCCGTTGAGCGGAGTGCGGATCTCGTGGCTGACGTTCGCCAGGAAGGTGCTCTTGGCGCTGCTGGCGCGCTCGGCTGCGTCGCGCGCCTCGCGCAGCTCGGCCGCCTGCCGGCGCAGATCCTCCTCCGCCCGCTTGAGGGCCGTGACGTCGGTGTGGCAGCCGAGCAGGCGGATCGCCTCGCCGCGGGCGTCGCGGATGGCGAGGCCGCGGCAGCGGACCCATACGGTGCTGCCGTCCCGATGGCGGTAGCGGACGATCTGGTCGTAGGGATGGCTGGCGTCCGCCAGATGGCGGCCGAAATTCTCCAGGGCGACCGCGCGGTCCTCCGGGAAGATGTTCTCCATCCACCAGGCGGAGGTGTTGGGGATCTCGTCGTCGCGGTAGCCGAAGAGCTCCTTGAAGCGGGGGCTCATCCATTCCTGCTCCTGCCGCTCGACGTCCCAGTACCAGATGCCGTCGAGCGAGCCCGCCTGCAGGAACTCGAAGATGGCGGGGTCCTTGCGGACCAAATCGTAGAGCTCCGCCTTGAGGTAATGCTCCTCGCTTTCCATCGCCATCGGCTGTGCCGTTCCTCGAGGGCATCCTACCCCGCGCGCGGCCGATCCGATCACCGGCACTCGCGGGCCCCCTCGGGTCGGCCGCAGCGCGTAGACTATTCCGGTGAGACCGTTGCACGGCTTCCACCCGATCACCGCGGCGTGGTTCGGAGGGCGGTTCGCCGGTGCGACGACCGCGCAACTCGAGGCCTGGCCGCGGATTCGGGATGGAGGAGACGTGCTCATCTCCGCCCCGACAGGGTCCGGCAAGACGCTCGCGGCGTTCCTGATCTGCATCGACCGGCTGGTTGCGCGCTCCGCCCGCGATGCCCTGGCGGACCGCACGTCGGTCGTCTACGTCTCGCCCCTCAAGGCGCTCAGCAGCGACATCCAGCGGAACCTGGACGGGCCGCTCGGCGAGATCGCCGAGCTCGCGGCGGCCGGGGGCGAGCCGGTTCAGGAGGTCCGCACGGCGGTCCGGACGGGCGATACGCCGACCCGGGATCGCGAGCAGATGGTGCGCCGCCCGCCGCACATCCTGGTGACGACGCCCGAGTCGCTGTTCATCCTGCTGACGGCCGAGCGCAGCCGGCGGATGCTGTCGACGACGGAGACGGTCATCGTCGACGAGATCCACGCCCTGATCGACGACAAGCGGGGCTCGCACCTCGCGCTGACCCTCGCCCGCCTCGACCGGCTGGTCGCGGAGAACGAGGGAGCGAAGCCGCAACGGATCGGGCTCTCCGCGACGGTGAAGCCGATCGAGGGGGGGGGCCGTTTCCTCCCCCGCGCGCCCCCGGGGGGGCCCCCCGCGGCGCCCCGGCCGCTGCCGGCCCGCGGACGGGTCTGGCCGCCGGCGTCGATCGTGGATTCCGGGCATCGGCGGGCGCTCGACCTCGCGGTGGAGGTGCCGCAGGAGGAGCTCGGCGTCGTCGCCACCAACGAGATGTGGGGCGAGATCTACGACCGCATCGCGGAGCTCGCGCTCGCGCATCGCACGACCATCGTCTTCGTCAACACGCGGCGGCTCGCCGAGCGGGTCGCCCACCACCTGGCGGAGCGCCTGGGGGCGGACGCCGTGCTGGCCCACCACGGCAGCCTGTCGCGACAGCTCCGGCAGACGGCCGAGCTGGAGCTGAAGGAGGGGCGGCTGCGGGTGGTGGTGGCAACCGCGTCGCTCGAGCTGGGCATCGACGTCGGATCGGTCGAGCTGGTATGCCAGGTGGGCACGCCGCGCTCGATCGCGGTGGCGCTGCAGCGCGTCGGACGGTCCGGACACAAGGTGGACCCTTCCTTCGTGCCGAAGGGGAGGTTCTTCGCCACGACACGGGACGAGCTGGTCGAGTGCGCGGCGATCGTCCGCGCCATCCGCCGTGGCGTTCTCGACGAGCGGCGAATGCGTCCCTGGCCGCGCGACGTGCTCGCCCAGCAGATCGTCGCCGCCGCCGCGACGGGGCCGTGGCGCGAGGACGACCTGTTCGCGCTGGTGCGGACCGCCACGCCGTACCGCGACCTGCCGCGGGCGGAGTTCGATGCGCTGGTCGCGATGCTCTCGGACGGCATCGCGTCGCCCCGGGGGCGGCACGGCACGTGGCTTCACCGCGACCGCGTGAACGGCGTTCTGCGGGGGAGACGCGGGGCGCGGCTGGCCGCAATCACCTCGGGCGGCGCGATTCCGGACAACGCCAACTACCTGGTGGTGGCCGAGCCGGAGGGAACCACCGTCGGCACCGTCGACGAGGACTTCGCGGTCGAGAGCATGGCAGGCGACATCTTCCTGCTCGGCACCACCTCGTGGCGCATTCGCCGCGTGGAGGCGGGGCGCGTGCGCGTCGAGGATGCGCGGGGCGCGGCGCCGTCGGTGCCGTTCTGGCTCGGCGAGGCACCGGGGCGGACGCGGGAGCTGTCCGACGAGATCTCGGAGCTGCGCGAGCGCGTCGCGGCGCCCGACGGGGCGCCGCGGGACGGGGCGGACCCGGTCGCCTTCGTCGCGCGGGAGTGCGGCGTCGATCGCTCGGGAGCGGAGCAACTGGTCGCCTACGTGCGGGCCGGCGTGGCGGCGCTCGGCGCCGTGCCGTCGCGACGAACGGTGGTGGCGGAGCGCTTCTTCGACGAGGGGGGCGGCATGCAGCTCGTGCTGCACGCGCCGCTCGGGGCGCGCATCAACCGCGCCTGGGGACTCGCGCTCCGCAAGCGCTTCTGCCGCAGCTTCAACGTCGAGCTGCAGGCCGCGGCCACCGACAACGGCATCGTGATCTCGCTCGCCGAGCAGCACAGCTTTCCGCTGGAGATCGTGTTCCGCTTCCTCCATCCGGAGACGCTGGTGGACGTTCTGACCCAGGCGATGCTGCCGGCCCCGATGTTCGGAGCCCGCTGGCGCTGGAATGCGGCGCGCGCGCTCGCGGTGCTCCGCTTCGCCGGCGGCCGCAAGGTGCCGCCGCCCATCCTGCGCATGCGCACGGAGGACCTGCTGGCCGCGGTCTTCCCGGATCAGGTGGCGTGTCAGGAGAACCTGAGCGGCGAGATCCGGATCCCCGATCACCCGCTGGTCGACGAGACGATCCGCGACTGCCTGCACGAGGCGATGGACGTCGACGGGCTGCGGGCGCTGGTCGTGGGCTTCGAGCAGGGCACCGTCGCGACACGGGCGATCGATACCGCGGAGCCGTCGCCGTTCGGCCACGAGATCCTGAACGCGAACCCCTACGCCTTTCTCGACGATGCCCCCCTGGAGGAGCGGAGGGCGCGGGCGGTTCAGCTCCGCCGCACGTTGGGGACGGACGGCGGAGAGATCGGAGCGCTCGACGAGGCGGCGATCGCCGAGGTCGCCCAGGAGGTGTGGCCGGTCGTGCGCGATCCCGAGGAGCTGCACGATGCGCTGCTGACGTTGGGCCTGGTCCCGCCCCGGCCGGAATGGGAGCCCTGGCTCGGGCCGCTCGCAGCCACGCGCCGAGCGACGCGTCTGCACGCGGCGTCCGGCGCGGCGACGTTCTGGGTAGCGACCGAGCGGACGCGCCTGGCGCTGGCGATTCATGCCGGCGGCCGACTGACGCCGCCGGTGCCGGACGTCGAGCAGGCGGCGCCGGAGAGCGTCGGGACGGCGGTGACCGACGTCCTGCGCGGGTGGCTCGACTCCAGCGGCCCGCTCCGGGCGTCGGCTCTGGCGGAAACGCTCGGCGTGCCGCTGCCGCAGGTCGAGGCGGGCCTGACCCGGCTCGAAGGGGAGGGTCAGGTCCTGCGCGGACGCTTCACGGCCGCCGGCCGCGCCGACGGCGCCGAGATCGAGTGGTGCAACCGGCGCGTGCTCGCCCGCATCCACCGCCTGACGCTGGGCCGCCTGCGCCGGGAGATCGAGCCGGTTTCGAGCGCGGACCTGGTCCGCTTCCTGGCGCGCTGGCAGCATCTCGCCGCGGGCACCCGCCAGCACGGGACGGCCGGGCTGCTGCAGATCGTCCGGCAGCTTCAGGGGTGCGAGGTCTCGGCCGCAGCCTGGGAACGCGACGTGCTCGCGGCCCGGCTGGAGGGCTACGAGCCGGAGATGCTCGACCAGCTCTGCCTGTCGGGCGAGGTGATGTGGGGACGCCTGTCGCCCCATCCGGCGTTCGCGGGCGCCGCCGGCGAGCCGGACGCGTCGCGCACGCCGGCCCGGCGACGGCGCGTGCGCCCCACCCGGGTCGCGCCGGTGGCGCTCTTCCTGCGGCAGGACCTCGAGTGGCTGGTCGATGCCGGATACGAAGGAGGCGGAGCCCGGTCGGGGCCGGCCTGCGTTCTGTCGCATCCGGCCGAGGCGGTCCTCGACGCGCTCCACGGCCGCGGCGCGTCGTTCCTGCGCGACCTGGTGCAACAGACCGGGCGGCTCGCGAGCGAGGTAGAGGACGGCCTGTGGGAGCTGGTGGCGGCGGGGCTCGTTACCGCTGACGGCTTCGACAACCTGCGCGCGCTGATCGACCCGCGGCGGCGGAGAGGGGAGGGGAGATTCCGGGCCGCGCGGCCGCGACACGCCGCGGGGCGGTGGGCTCTGCTCGCTCCGTCCTCCGGCGCCTCGCAGTCCTCGCCGGAGGCGGTCGGGAGCGCCCCCGCGGCTGGGAGCGCCGCGGCTGACGGAGCTCGCCGTCGGGCCCGCGCGGACGCCTTCGCGCGGCAATTGCTGCTTCGGTGGGGAGTCGTCTTCCGCGATCTCGTTCGGCGCGAGTCGCTCATGCCTCCCTGGCGGGACGTGCTCGAGGCGCTGCGGCGAATGGAGGCGTGCGGCGACGTGCGCGGCGGCCGCTTCGTGGCCGGCTTCGTGGGCGAGCAGTTCGCCCGGCCGGACGCGGTCGAGCTGTTGCGCATCGTCCGTCGCGAGGGCTGCTCCGGCCCGGCGGTACGGGTTGCCGCCGCCGACCCGCTGAACCTGGCCGGCATCGTTACCCCGGGAGCGCGCATCAGCGCCCTGTCGGGCGAGACGGTGGAGCTGCTGCCGCCGAGCACGGCATCGGAACAGGCGGCGGTCGCGGAGGTCGCCGCCGCCGCGTCAGGATGAGTTTCTCAAACCGAATGCCGGATTGCGGGGGAGCGATGCAGGATGGCTCGCCCGACCGGCGGCCGCTCTGCTACTGTGGGTGCGCTTGGCCGGCCTCCGCCGGACCCGGCGCGACGGCCGGCCGTCGCGGCACTGCGATGACGCGAGGACGCAACCGATGCAAATGAAGCTGGGAACCGTGCCGTTCGCCTGCGCCGCCGGCCTGCTGCTGGCCACCACACCGCCTGCCGCGGCGCAGAGCCCGGGGACGCCGGAGCCGGTGGGGCTGGACACGCGCTCGATCGTCGAGCACCTCGCCGACGACGCGCTCGAGGGTCGGCTGACCGGGTCGCCGGGCATTCGCCTGGCCGCCGACTACATCATCGAGCAGCTCGAGGCCATCGGCGCCGTCCCGCTCCCCGCGCTGGCCGACTTCCGGCAACCGTTCCGCTACACCGCGGGCGTCACCGACGCCGGCACCACGCTGCGGATCGAGGGCGACGAGATCACGGTCGGCCCGGGGGGGGACACCGGCGGGTGGCAGATCGTCGCGCAGCAGATCCGCTTCGATTCCGCGGAGTCGCGGACCACGGCCAGCGGAAGCGTGGTGCTCACCGCGACCTCCCGGGGCGAGCCGGCGGTTCCGGAGCCCTTGCCGGTGACGCCGCCCGATCCGCCGGCGCCTCCCGCGCCTCCCGCGCCGCCCGGCGGCACGACCGCGCCTCCGGCGCCGCCGTCGGTGCCGGACGGCCCTGTCGTGAGGGCCCTGTCCTTCTCGGAATCCGGGACGGTGGAAGGGCCGCTTGTCTTCGCGGGCTACGGGCTGACCGTGCCGGAGACGGATGACTTCAGCTACGACAGCTACGCCACGCTCGACGTGACGGACAAGATCGTGGTCGTCCTGCGCTACTTCCCCGAGGACACCGAAGGGGAGCTGCGGGCGATGCTGGCGCGCTACGCCGGCCTGCGGTACAAGGCGACGGCGGCGCGCGAGCGGGGCGCTCGGGGGCTCATCGTCGTGACCGGGCCCCGCTCCCCGAACGCGGGGGCACTGGTTCCGCTGCGCTTCGACACCGCCGTGAGCGATTCGGACATCGTCGCCGCGACCGTGAACGGCGCGTTGGGGGCGGCCATCATCGAGAGCGCCGGCCGATCGCTGGAAGAGGTGCAGGCGTCCTTCGACACCGCCAACCCGCACGTCGCCGGGTTCGACCTCCCGCTCGAAGCGACCCTCGACGTCCGGGTCGAGACGCAGGAGGCGACCGGGCACAACGTGATCGGCTACCTGCCGCCGACCCGCGAGGCCGCCGCGGACGCGCCCTACGTCCTGCTCGGAGCGCACTACGACCACCTCGGACACGGGCGCGGCGGGGACTCGCTGGCGCGCGACGACGAGGCGGGGCAGATACACAACGGCGCCGACGACAATGCCTCGGGAGTGGCCGCGGGGCTCGCGGCGGGGGGCCCCCCGGCGGGCGGGGGGGGGCGACGGGGGTGCCCTCCCGGCCCTGTGGTCGGGGGGGGGGCGGCGGGCGCCCGCCTGGCGTCGGGGGAGCGCGACCGCGGCGTCATCCTGGCCCTGTGGTCGGGGGAGGAGCTCGGGCTGCTCGGGTCGGCGGACTTCGTCGAGCAGGCGCCCGTTCCGATGGGGGATATCGCCGCCTACCTCAACTTCGACATGGTCGGCCGCCTGCGTGACAACGCGCTGACGCTGCAGGCCGTGGGCAGCAGCTCGATCTGGACCGACCTGGTCACGGAGCTGAACGGGCGGACCGGGTTCGACCTGTCGCTGGTCGCCGATCCCTACCTGCCGACCGACGTCCGGAGCCTCAACGCGGCAGAGGTGCCGACTCTCAACTTCTTCACCGGGAGCCACGAGGACTACCACCGGCCGACGGACGACGCCCATACGCTCAACTACGAGGGTCTCGATCGCATAGTCGAGCTCGCCACGGCGGTGGCCGCCGACCTGGTGGTGCGGCCGGAGGCGCCCGACTTCGTCCGGGTGGAGGAGGTCCAGCAGCGCGGCGGCGGCGCGACGATGCGGATCTTCACCGGGACGATTCCCGACTACTCGCAGGACGTCGCGGGGCTGGCGATCTCCGGCGTCGTCGGGGGTGGACCGGCCGACGAGGCGGGTATCGAGGGCGGCGACGTCATCGTCGGGCTCGCGGGCCGGACGGTGACCAACATCTACGACTACATGTACGCGCTCGACCTGCTGAAGGTCGGCGAGCCGACCGAGGTCGTCGTGCTGCGCGGCGGCGAGCGAGTCGTCCTCGAGCTGGTGCCGCGCGTGCGGGAGTAGCGGCGCCGCGAGCGCCCGTGGTCGCCGGTGGTCTCGGTTGGTTCCCGAGACCACCAGCCTGCGGTTATGCGGCCGACGGCACCCCGCGTCCGATCGCGTCGCCGCCGGGAGCGGCAGACGGCTCGACGATCCGAGCCCGCTGTCCCCCGGCGGAGGTCGCGCGCCCCGCAGACGTTGCCGCGCCCCGCAGACCCTCCCGGGTAGGGCGACGCTCCGCCCCCGGGCGATGCTCCGCCCCGCGACCGCGGGTCTACAGCGGGTCGGACTGGGCGCCGTCCTGGAAGGCCCAGATGCGGTTGCGGGTCAGAATGTAGAGCACCCCGTCCTTGGCGACCGGCGTGCAGTAGACGGCGGCGCCCAGGTTGTACTCGCCGATGAGCTCCATCTCCCTGCCGGCGCGCAGCACGACCACGTCGCCGTCCTCGTCGCCCAGGTAGACCTTGCCGTCGACGACGAAGGGGGAGCCCCAGACGGCGGCGAAGGTGTCGTAGGTCCAGAACTCCTCGCCGGTCTGCGGGTCGAGGGCGTGCAGGAAGCCGGAGAGGCTCGAGATGTAGAGCACACCGTCCGCGATGGCCGCGGTCGACATGGTGCGGTAGAAGTCTTCCCCGCCCCGATGCCACACGGCATGCGTGTCGGTGACGTCGCCGCTGCCGGTGGCGTCGATCACCCAGAAGTGGCCGGGGGCCTCGCCGTGCTCCGGATCCTGCCCGACGCCGATGTAGACGTTGTCTTCGTAGATGACCGGCGTCGAGAGGATGTTGTTGCGGGTCCCGCGCCCGCCCAGGATCCACTCGGAGTCCTCGGGGTTGCAGTCGAATTCCCAGAGGAGATCGCCGGTGGCGGGGTCGAGGCTGTAGACGACGCCGTTGCCGCCCGCGAAGACGACCTGCGGGCGCCCGTCGATGACCCCGTAGGCGGGGTTCGTCCAGGCGCCGTGCAGAACGTTCTCGCCCACCGGGTTGCTCTCCCACAGCAGCTCGCCGGTGTTCTTGTCGAGGGCGATGAAGTCGGGGGAGAAGGGCGACGGAATGTTCACGTGCCCCTCGTCGACGCCGTTGCTGGTCACCGTGTAGAGCACGTCACCGACGATGAGCGGCGATCCGGTGGCGAGGTTGTGGGGGAAGACGTCGAGCTCGCCGATCATGTCGTAGGACCAGACGATGTCGCCGGCGATGGCGCCGGTGTCGATCTCCTCCGTGAACGGCCCGTCGTTGCCGTCCGCGAAGCCCCTGGCGTCGAGGCAGATGACATGCGCCTCGTTCGAGACGTAGTAGATCCGGTCGCCCTCCATGAACGCCGTCGAGCAGACGCCCTGGAGCGGCCAGTCGTTCACCCGTCCGGCCGAGAGCTTCGGGTGCACCATCTGCCAGATGAACTCGCCGGTGTCCGCCTCGAAAGCCATCACGACGCCCTTGTCGCCCTCGATGGACGGGTCGCGTCGGCCCTCGTTGTTGGTGCCGACGTAGACGCGGCCGTTGGCGACGACCGGGCCACCGTAGGCCTGCGAGCCGACCGGCTGCGACCAGAGCACGTTCATCCCGGCGTCCGCGTCCCACTCGCTGACGATGCCGGTCTCGTCCGACACCATGTTGCGGGACGGCGTGTTGCCGAACATCGCGACATCCTGCGCGGATGCCGGCATGGTGGTGACCGCGGCCAGCGCGGCGACTGCAGCTATCAGCCCGTATCGAGTCATCGGTTCTCCATCACGCGGACGTTGTCGTAGAAGATGTCTATGGGCGAGTAGCCGATGAGGCCCGGGCTGCCGTTCTGCACCGGTTCGGGGTCTTCCACCGTCACCGTCCACTCGTCGGGCTCGGCGTCGTCGCGCGGCCAGACCTTGCCGCGGATGACGGCCCGCTCCTCGTCGGCGTCGACGCGCAGCTTGAGCGTGTACCAGGTGTCCGGCTCCCACGCGAAGGGGAACCGCTCCGCCATGCGCAACTCGGCCGCCCAGGAGCGAACCTCGATGCGCTGGTGGTTGCCCTGCAGGTCCATGGTGTAGCCGGCGTTGATGAGACCGATGTCGGGGCGCCGTCGGCCGCGCTGCGTGGACATCACGTCCGCCTGCACGGTGTAACCCGACAGGTACGAAGGCCCCATGTAGATCGCGGGCGTGGGGGTGCCGGTGCGCGGCCCCCCTTTGGGGAAGCGCTCCCCCCCCCCTCCGCCCCCCCCCGGCGGGCGGCCCCCCCCGCCGATCCAGTACGGCGGCCGGCCGCTCTC
>MKWU01004851.1_pt1 | contig 15334 bp, 12 predicted proteins | sample 809101 | NCBI WGS metagenome assembly MKWU01 (sample SAMN05860141, study PRJNA318959) | sponge metagenome | host: Aplysina aerophoba | place: Slovenia: Piran, Adriatic Sea, Gulf of Piran | collected 2013-05-07 | reverse complement strand
CACCCCGGCCTGGTTCATCACCTGCAGCGACAGGCTGTGCCAGTCGGGCAGGGCCCGCTCGTAGAGCTCGCAGGGGTAGCCGGAGAGCATCACCGCGCAGGGCAGGCTCTTGAGCAACGCCAGCAGTTGTTCATGATCGGCCTGCGTGTAGTCATAGCGGTAGCGGCGCTGCGACTTGCGCGTGCGCTGCAGATAGGGCGGGTCGGAGTAGACCAGCTCGTCGCCGGCAAACGGGAACTCGGACAGGAAGCGATGGCAGCAGCCGTGCACCAGTTCCACCTCGTAAGGGCCGCGAAACGCGCGGATCGCGCGGGCGCTGCGATCGATGCCAATGTTGCGCAGGGCGGGCGGCTTGCGCTGCATGATCGCGCCGCCGCCGAGATGCGTCTCAATATAGGTGGCATGCGGCGGCATGGCCGCGATCAGCGGCTGGCACAGACCCGAGGTTGCCTTCGATCCGTACCATGCACCCATCGCCGTGGCCACTCCAGAAGGAGTCCTTACCCAGCAGCATAGGCGCTCCCGGCGAGGTTGTCAAGTGGACCATCCGCTGGGTCTGAAATACCGCTGATCGCCGGTCAGGACGGTTCCCGACACGAACCACAGTTCGCAACCTGGCCGGACCCAAGCGCAAGCATTGATCCGCGTGCCGTCAGGCGAAAAGACAAGTAATCAAGAAGGGGCCTGAGCAGTTACCAATATTCTTAGATACGGGTGCCCATATCTCAAGAACAACGATTGACATTGCCAATGATCTCGCGGTCAGGGCTAGGGAACTTGCCGCCAAGAGAGGCACAACCTTTCGCGCCGTGGTCGAAGAGGGCCTCCGGATGGCCTTGGAACGGGATCGAGATGAAACGCAGTATAGGCTTCCGGACGAGAGCATCCAGGGCAGGGGACTGCATCGGGAGTTCCAGATGAAGCCCTGGTCGGACATTCTGGAAGCGTCGTACGGAGGCCGTGGACTTTGATTGCAGTCGATTCGAACATTCTCGTGTATGCCCACCGCGCGGACTCCGAATGGCACGCTCCGGCGGCATCAGCGATGAAAAGCCTGGCCGAGTGGCGCAGGCCCTGGGCGATTCCATGGCCGTGCATCCACGAGTTCTTGGCAATCGTCACCGACCCGCGAGTCTATGACCCGCCTTCGACGATCGATGCAGCCACGGACCAGGTAGAGGCTTGGACGGCGTCGCCATCCGTGGTCTTGATCTGCGAGTCCAGTGACCATTGGACGCTGCTCAAGAAGTTCTTGATTCGGGGAAAGATCAGGGGCCCCATGGTGCACGACGCTCGGGTCGCAGCGATTTGCTCGTCGCACGGGATGTCTGAGCTTTGGACCTCGGATCGCGACTTCAGCCGCTTTCCGATGCCTGCCAAGCGAAACCCCCTCTTGGCGTAGACTGATTCGCGCCCGATGACGGGGGTGTCAGCCAGTCCCAGACCTGCGGTAGGAGGAGGTCTTAAGCCGAGGACGGACCCAGTCCTGACGCGTATTCGCACGGACGGTCTGGTCGCGTTCATTGTTGGGGTGGAAACGACTGGGGTGTCCGGCTTCCGCCAACGTCACCCACCGCCCCGCACCCTGTGCCCCTCCGCGTTGCTGATCGAGTGGTCGCCGAGATCAACATCCACTGTGGCGCCGGCAGGGCTTGAGATGGATCCTGAGTTCAATAGCAGACCGTCCGCCGGGATACTCACGCCATCCGGGTCGTTGTCATCGGACTGAACGCGGTAGGTGAACCACAGCGTTGATGGCTGGTATGCGTCGTAGATTGCCCTCTTCTTGTAGCCGCCGATATCCACCACTAGTTGCACGGGGCCCGATGCCTCGATCGGTCCGGTAAACGCGACGAGAATGCCGATCCCCTCGCCCCTGCCGTACGCTACGCCATCTAGCGGCTGCGTACGGATCCGCACCTCTCTGACGACAAGGGTAGCTGGCGTGTCGCCGTTCACCGCATGCTCGCTGGAGTTGGCAACGGCATGGGCTTGGAGGTCGAGGTTTGCATCGGCACCGTCAGCGCTCCTGATCGTGCCGCCATTGAGCGTCAGGGCGTCGGCGCCGATCCCGATGCCGTCCGTGTCCATGTCCCCTGCCTGCACGGCGTAGCGAAACCAAAGGGTGGTGGCGCTGGAGGCGTGAAAGCTCGCTGGGCGGGTCCGGCTGCCGATCGTAAGGGCAAGCTCGGGATCGCCGGTAACCTCGACTCCCGTGTCTAGATCCACCCAAACCCAGATCCATTCTCCTGCTCCGTAAGACGTACCGTTCTGGGGTCCCCTCCAGATCCGCATGTCCACCACCCTTGGTGCGATCCCTAGGCTGCCGTCTACACTGTGTCCCCGCGCGTTGGCGAAGGCATGATTGCCCAGGTCGAGATTCGCGTCCGTTCCGGACAGGCTCCGGATGGTACCGCCGTTGAGCGTCAGGGCATCGGCCCCAATCCCGATACCGTCCGGGTCCAGGTCCTCGGCCTGAACTTCGTAGCGGAACAACATCCGCTCGTACCCCCCGCACTGGTTCGTCTCACTCCCCACGCCGTCCGCTTGCCGAGTTTGATCGCCCACGGTGAGAGCCAGGCGGGGCGTCCCCATAACATTGACGGGTTCCCCGAATTGCACCTCGACCTCGATCGGCGCGGCCTCGACGTAAGTGTTCCCGACACCCGGGCGGCTGGTGAACTGGACACGGCTGATTTCGGGGGCGCTTGTGGTAGTGGAACTGCCGTCAATGATTCCCACCAAGACCGGGATTTCTATCCCCGTGGAAAGCGTCTCGTCTCCGCTCACCTGGACAACTGTCAGCGTTCCGTGGTGGGATCCGAGCTGCTGACCCGCGCTATTTACTGTGACCGCGATGTCGGTCGTCCCTGATTCCGTTTGGACCCATTCCTGTGGGGAGACCGTGACCGATGCGAGGCTCGAATCGATCCGATACCGGACCGAACCGATCATTCGGTGGCTCAGTCGGATCGTCTGCGAAGCAGGATCGCTCGTGCTGCTGCTGATGAAAGTCAGCGCCGTCGGACTCGCTCCGGTGATCCCGCTCCGCCGGATCTCTACCGACAGTGTGCCCTGGATTTCCGTCTGTGTCGGATGGACCGCCAGGCCGATGTAGTAGATTTCGTCGAGCAGCGGGGGGATCGAACTCCGGTCGATGGAGATGGTCTCGCTGGTGCCCGCCGCTTTCGACTCGAAGTCCGCAATGATCGCTTCTGTCTCTCCGTCGTCGCCTAGCTGTTCTTCGACCTCCCTGCCAAGAGATATGTACAAATCGACCTCGGCTCCGGGCGTGGCCGACTGGAAGGTCACGGTCAACACCTCCGCGTTGCTCGGCACGAGGACGTTGAACCCGCCCGAGCGGTGGTGGAGTTCGAGTTGATCGGTAGCCGCGAGCGTCACCGCGGTTGATTCTCCAGGGGGCACTGGCAGGCTTTCGGCAAAGACGGGCCAAAGCGCTTTGGGACTGTCCGCCTGAACGGTCTGGACCAATTCGGAACTCGATACGTCACCGACCCATCCAGCGAAATGCCGATCCGACGTGGGAACGGCCGTCATCGTCACCTGCGTCCCTTCTTCGTAGTAACCGTCTTCGGACTCCGGCATGATCTGCAGCGCGGCATCCCTGTCACTTCTGCCGAGCGGACGGCCGTATATGAAGTACTCTCGCGCGAGATCCAGTCGCAGGGATCCGCCAGCCGCTGGCACGTCGACTCTGTGAGTCTGCTCCCCGCCGTCGCTCCACCCCTTGAATCGGTACCGGACTCCCCTGCTCACATAGGTCGTCTCCGGTGCCTCGAGCGCAATGCCGTCCTGATGGTCCGTCGCAGGGACAGCGTATGGCAGGTTCCGGACTCTCCCGTCTACTCGAATCCACGCCCCGTCCATGTCCGTGTCGATCGTGAAGAACGGACCAGCCCTAGAATTGGCTTGGTATGTCGTCCAGTTCCTTGCGCGACTGACGCTCGCGACCGTGGCGGGATTCTTGGACTCCCCGTGCCTCGTCGTGGTGTTGTCCCAGTCCCAATCCGTGAATTGAAGGTCGCTGTCCGGCTTCGGGACCGCTTCAAACTCGATCGGCGCACCCACGGTATGGAAGCTGCCGTTCGATTCCGTAAGCACGGTGACATCACCGGCTTCCGCTGGTGTGGCACAGGTGAAGAACTGCTTCTGCACGACGAAGCTCGCCTCGTACCAAGTTACCTCCGGGTCGGACGTAATCGTCCGCTCGGAATGCCCTCCGTCGTTCCAGCGCCCGAAGACGTAGCGTACGGATCCGAATGATTGCGGAGACGGGACTTGCAGCACGTGCTCGCTTCCGGCATCCCAGTCGAAACTGGCGGGCGTGACAACGTGCTCCCCATCGACTACGATCTCCAGTCCCGGCGGATTCGTCGAGATCGTTGTCGCGGTCGGCGGCATTCCGTACATTCGGGCCACGCCGTCGATATCTCCCGCGGACAACCATCTATACGTTCTGATTGGCATGCCGGGAGGAATCGTCTCGATTCCTCCGGCGTAATGCATCGACGAGGCGTAGTCGTACCGTCCGCCTATCGGGCGGATATTGGAATACGAGTACCTATTCGGCCCGCTGCGCAGCATGTCGGAAACCTGGACATGGCGGTCTCGGTCCTTGCGTTGGTGCTCGTGGCGCAGACCCGCGGAGTGCCCGATCTCATGGACCGTCGTCCCTACGCCACAGCCCCGCGGACCCCGAAGCCAAACTCCGCGCGCCCCAGCCCGGTAGCCGACTGCTGCGCTGCAACTCGAACCCGACGGAGTTGACGATCTGGGGCGGAACTGGACAAACGAGGATTCCGTCGTCCTTTCCACCAGGGTGAGGACTGTTCGGGAATTCCATTCGTGGATCGCTGCCTCGATGTCCTGCAGAGCCCTTGCAGTAAAGCCAGGCTCGATCTCGTACGGCATGATTCCACCCGGCCAGAGGAAATCTCCTCCCTCGGGCGAGAGTTCCCTCCTTTCGGGCAAGCTGCCCGTGGCCGCCTTTCTGGACCGCCATCTGCGAGTGGCTTCGACGACGTCCTCGACCGTGCCCAGGACCATGTCGCCGTCGTGGATTGCGATGCCGTCAATGACTTCGTAGTGCAGTGCCTCGCCGCCGTCAAGGACTACCCCGGAGGAGCCATTCAGGGAGTGTTCTGATCCGATAGCGCGGTTGTCGGCGACAAGGACAGACGGGGTGAGCAGTCCAAGCACGAATGCCACCGGGCTGAGGGCAAGAGCCGTGAGCTTCAATCGAGGCGCGGCCGACCGACGGAGCATCGCCGGGCCGGTATCTCCCTGAACCTGAGATCGCCTAGGCACGACTGGATAACGAGCTTCAAGTCGAGTTCCGCGCCAGCCAGTCCGTATGACTTGGCTTGAACCCGAGAGTGTTGACTGCCTCTCACTGCATGCAGATACGACCGCAGCACTTTCCCTCGTTTCTGTTTGACGTCCTCAGGATAAGGCATCACCGGATGTCCACGACGGGTTGGCCGCGACCTGGCATCTCCTGGTCGCAACCTTGCTTGGCCCCGTCGTTGAGGAAGCCTGGACCCGTGCTGTAGTCGGCCTGGATCGGTTCTTGGGTTGGCGCGACTCCTGCCGATGCTGACACCGGTGAAACCTCGGACGGGAGGTATCGTCTCCTGAGTCCGGCCGATGGACGTGCGCAAGTTCAGCGCTTCCAGACCGCGAAAGACGCCACCCGACTCCTCGCACATTGCGCTATTCCGCATTGCTGATGGAATGTTTGCGCTGGAAGAATTGCCCTGGATGTCGGATCCCCCAAGTACCAAATAGGTGAGTTCCGTTACTCGACGGCGCACCTACCGACATCACCCCGGATCTTCTCCCAGCGCCTGAAACTGCGCTTGCTCGGCTTGGGTCGGCTTCCGTGTCCTGGCACGTTCTCTGAGGGGGGATGATATCAATTCATAAGCTCTGGAACTTACCAGTGGGGATTCGGAGGAATGACTCTAGTCGCGTGAAATAGTCTGGTCGAGCGGCCTTGATTGCTACGGCCGGTCTTGCTCTTGCGGGGTGTGCATCACCCCCTCGGAACAGAGCGGTCAATCCCACCCCGCCCGTAGCCGCAAGTATTGGGCTGGCGGCCTCGGCGCGGAAGGCCCAAGACTACCCCCTCGCGTTGCGGATTCTCACCGGACTCGCCGAGCGAGGCGCTCCAGAGGCGCAGCCCAGGCTCGCGCGGATGTATCACCTCGGTACCGGTGTGCCCGAGGACATCGAGAAAAGGGTTCACTGGTATCGCCTCGCAGCGGACCAGGGAGATGCGCGGGGCCAGCTCCCCGTCGAGCCCGAGACACATTTGCTCTCCGGCCCCGCTGCCCACCATGGCCGGGCCTGTCCTTGCACGCCCGGTCGGGTTGCAGCCCGCCACAGCAACGGCGGTACTGACCGGGCCGAATTCACTTCGAGCAGGTGGGGATGGGGCCAAGTTATCTCTCGCTGGCAGGCATTCACATCCCGTTCTCGGGTACCGGGGCCGAACATCCGCCGGCCCCCGCGCACGCGCGAAACACCCGAAAGGGTTCGTGTGTTGGCAAGCCGATGAAGGTTCGGCAGACTGCCGGCCGTGCAACGGCCCTCTTTCCCCAGCCACAGTGGCCTAGCTGGTGCTGCCGCTGCCGTGCCATTTCAAGCTCCTGCCCAGATTGCTCCTACGGCCTGGAAACTCGGGCTATCGAAACCCGTAGACCCGAAACGGGATGCCGGTCGTTCCAGGAATGCACAGCGGCTCAATCGGTAGCGGCGACGGACCGCAGTGGGAAACTGACGTTGCGCGCTCCCGAGATTCGTTGGTGCCCTGTCGGCCCGGTCCGGAGCGCCATCTCGGATCGACATTCTTCGAGGCTGTGACTGAGGAGGGCGTCAAGCCCTCACGTTGGCCCGTGAGGACTTTCGGATTGATCCCGCACCGCTGGACGACGTGTTCTCAAGTGGATTCACAACGACACGAGGCAGCAGTTTGCCGGAGTCGTGCCATTCACGCGAGTCCGTCGGCGTTGGCAATGGCGTCCGTTCCGAGACAAAGACCCACGTCGGTGCCGGTCGAGCTCCGGATTTCGCCGCCGTCGAGCGATACGGTGTTGCGGCGACCCTTGCCGACGGTTCTCGATCCGCCAACGAAGCTTGTGAGTCATTGACCCTGCGGACCGCGGTCCCGCTCGTCAGCCGCTAGACCATCACCGGAACGGGTCCCGTCTGCAGTGTCTGCCAGGAGGTAGTCGAGCAGGGCGACGTCACCAACGACCTTGACGACATTAAGCACAAGTTCCGCCGCATGCGCCGCGACCGGCTCTGTCGAATCCGGTCTTTCCGCCTTACTCACTTCCATAGCGCTGCACTTGCCTTCACGGAGTTCGATGGCAATCAGTCTCCCCCTGACCATGATGTCGACCCGGACACCGGGGATCACTCCACTGCTGATCTGCGAACCACCTTCATCTCGTGCCGTCAACTGGACATGGAGGGCGCGTTCGTCTGGTGTCCACTCCGTTTCCACATGCCCCCCGAACCCTTCCTTGGCGACGAACACGGTTAACGGCAGATGACTGGGACTCAAGTCGAGTTTCACGCACCCGCGCTCGTCGGATTGTGCTGACTTCCATCTCTTGTCCGGAAAGAACACGACCACTTCGGCGCGGACAACCGGTTGGCCGTCAGTGAAGACCTGCACGGTAGGCGCCAAGCTCGGGGGAGCGGCTGAACGCACCATGCGCCACGGCACCAAGCGACTGTCAGAACGCTGCTGGAGTTCACCGCCGCCATAAACCAGGACCAGGTCACATTGTGGGCGGATGCCCTCGACAATTGCCTGCACACGCCTCGCGCTGCTCAGCAGACGCGAATTCGGCGTCGCGGCGGACTTTGCCTCGATCAGTGTCAGGACCTCCGGTTCGTCGACGCAGAGATCGACTTCCAGCCCGTGGCTGTCACGGTAGAACGAAAGGCCCCCGCTTCTGCTGCGATGCGTACGGTGCTTGAGCACTTCCGACACGACCCAGGTCTCGAACAGAGCCCCTCGTAGCGGGTGCGCTCGAAGCTGGTCAGGTTCTCGGATTCCCAGAAGCCAGCAGACCAGGCCCGTGTCATAGAAGTACAACTTCGGCATCTTTACCAACCGTTTGCGCAAGTTGGCATTGAACGCAGGCAGGTGAAAGGCGATGAAGCTCGCTTCCAGGATGCTGAACCAAGCCTTGGCCGTTGGCTGGGAAACCCCGCAATCGTCGGCCAGGGAGGAGTAGTTGAGTAGTTGCGCGGAACGCCCCGCACAGAGCTGGACAAAGCGTTGGAACGTCGTGAGATCGCCGACTCGGCCGATCGCTCGCACATCCCGTTCGATATACGTGGCAACGTAAGCACGCAGCCAATCCGAGGGATTCAGGCTACGATCGAGGATGCGGGGATAGCCTCCGGTAAAGACGGCCTCCTCGAGTCCGTCCGTGCACTGGGGAAACCGCCTGGCCTCGTCCCACGACAAGGGCAGGAGTTGATGCGTCGAAGTTCGTCCGGCCAGCGACTGACTGACCGATTCGAGCAGGGCAAGATTCTGCGACCCGCTCAGGATCCAGCGCCCCGGAACGGGGTCGGCGTCAATGATGCCCTGCAGGTACGACAGCAGGTCCGGTACGCGCTGCACCTCATCGAGCACGGCGCCTTGCGGAAACTGCGCCAGGAATCCTCTCGGATCCTCCTGCGCGAACGAACGCTCGTCCGGTGCTTCGAGTGATCGGTATGGATGCTCCGGAAAGACTGCCTGGCACAGCGTTGTCTTTCCGCTCTGCCGGGGGCCAGTGAGTGTGATGGACGGCGCCCAAGTGGCTGCGTGTTGTAGATTGAACGCTAAATCTCGAAATATCACAATCTAATTGTAGGATACTCTGTGTTAATTCAACTTTCTATTTTGAATTAACACAGAGTATCCCGTCTAAGCCATCGAGGGACAACTCGCGCAACCGAGTACACGCTCGGAGTGACGAGGGTCGATTCGGCTGTAATCGCACCGGCCGCGAAGCAGTCGCAGAACCGACATCCCCATCCTTTCATTCGGCGCGATCCCGCAACAACCACCGTGGCGGCCTTGTTGCGCATGGCGGGGATTTCCGTGGAGCGCCGGCATGGCGCCCTGGGATCGTCCGTCCGTCGCATCCTCCGTTACAAGAGCAGTTTCGGCGCACCTCCAGTATCGACTGAGCACAACAGGGGGATCTGCTCAACCCGTCAATCACCCCGAAGGCATGGTTGACCGATGCAATCGATTTCGAACCGCCGCGTCACGGCGGTCGGAACCGAGGTCCATGACGAGCGCAGGAGGTTGGCCGTTACGAGGACGCGATCAACGGCTGCGTCAGGGCGATCGAACTGGATCCGAGCATCGGCACCTTCGAGACCAACCTACAGCGTGCGAAATGGCATCTGAAGAGTTGAGGCAGGGCTCCACCCGAAACGGAGCCGCCCGTAAGGCACTCAATGAGCCATCACGGATTCGCCCCGGGGTTCCGTGCGGTTGTTGGCGTGAGCCTGGTGGCCACTGTACGGTATCCACAGGGCTGCGGCGTCGAACGCGAGCCTCCCCATTCGCTCCGATTGACACTCCCGAATTGCGATCACCATTCCGCCCCGACTCCGGCCCGGCCAGGGCGCTCGACAGCTCAACTCTCTCGCTGTTCCTGGAAAACCGCAATGGCCCGGTCAAGGCTGTCACGGTCGCCCACCAGCACGACCGTGTCGCCGGCCCGGTAGTGAAAATCCGGTTCGCGGCGGTAGAGGGGCTCACCATCCCTGACCACGGCGATCTGCACGGCTCCCGTACGTCGCCGCAGCCTTAAGGACGTTGCGCTCATTCCGGTGACGTTGGCGCCATCCCTGATTTCCACCAGTTCCAGGGCATCGTGAATTCCCAGGTGCTTCAGCGCGTCGAGCCGCAAGTCAGGTGCGGCTGTGCCGCGAAAGAGCCCGTAGTGTTCATTCCGTACCGTGGAGGCTTCCTGCCAGATGCGATTGATCGGGATCCGATAGCTTTCGAGTGCCTTGGCAAACAGTTCGATAGAGACCTCGAACTCTTCCACCACCACGTCTGTCGCGCCGAGCGACATCAGCTCGTCGATGGAGCTCGTGTATCTCGTGCGTACGATGATCTGGGCGGTGGCATTCAGGTCTCGAGCGACATGGACACCTCGCCTCTCCTCGGTCGGCGAGGAAATCGCGAAGACGATGATGCGTGCGTGTCGCACTCCGACGTGTTTCAGGACGGCGGGCTGTGTCCCGTTACCGAACCTCACTGGTAGCCCGTCTTCGCGCGCCCTACGGACGAGATTCGGGTCGTGTTCGACGACAATGCACGGGATTCCCGCCGCATCGAGCACCCTTGCAAGGTATCGTCCGGCAACACCGTAGCCAACGATGATCGTATGGTCGGATAGCTCGTCACCCCGGTCGGCATCCGTGGACGCGGGTCCCTGTGATCCCCCGTCCGACGGCGCGATGCGCGCGGCGATGGACCCTGCGCTTCGAATCAGGAAAGGCGTGGCCATCATCGACAGGACGGCTGTGCTGAGAAACAGCTGGTAATCGCCCTCGCGGAAGAGTCCCAGTGGCAGCCCCAACGCGGCGAGCAGGATGGAGAACTCACCGATCTGAGCGAGGCTGAGGCCGCTGATCAGCGCGGTAGTCAGGATTCCGCCTGCGGCGCGGACCGATACCGTCACCAGCACCGCCTTGAGTGCAACCATGACCAACAGCACCGGAACGAGCACATCCAGCTGGTCCACCAGAAAGGGAACGTCGAGCAGCATGCCCGTGGAGATAAAGAAGATTCCGCTGAACACGACCCGAAACGGTCGGACGTCCGATAGCGCTTGCAATCCGTATTCCGATTCGGAGATGACCAGGCCGGCAATAAACGCCCCGATGGCGAGGGAAAACCCCGCCCATGCGCTGACGACAGCCGTTCCGATACCGAAGAAACCGACGCACAGGGTGAACAGTTCGGGGTCGCGGAACAGCACGATCCGATCCAATGTCCGCCGGACGATGAATTGCCCGCCGACTACCAGCGCGGTGATGATCACAAGCCCGCGTGCGAAGTCCGTGCCAACTGCGCCCATGTCGGCACCCTCCAGGCCAGCCAGCACCGGTAGCAGGAGAATCAGCGGCAGCACGCACAGGTCCTGGAACAGCAGGATCGAGATGACGGAGCGCCCTTGTGCCGAGTCCAGTTCAGCCCGGTCGGCGTAGGTCTTGCTCACGATGGCGGTCGATGACATTGCGGCGAGCAAGCCGTAGAAAATAGACTGGCCGGGAGAAATGCCGAGGGAAATCGCCAGTGCCGCCACGCACAGGAGTGTGCCGCCCATCTGCAACCCGCCGCCGACCAACACCGTGCGAGCCCATTGGCGTACGTAAGAGAGCGACAACTCCAGTCCCACCTCGAACAGCAACAGGGCGACGCCAAGTTCGGAGAGGACCTCCACCTCCTCCGTCGCACTGATGAGCCCGAATCCATTGGGGCCCACCAGGACTCCGGCAACCAGGAAACCCACTAGGGGCGGGGCCGACAGGCGGTGTGCCAGCGCCACGATGGGGATTGCCATACCCACGAGCAGCGTCAGGTCGAGCAGCAACCTTCCTTCGTGCATCGCTACTTCAGCCTCTGGCTCGCGGACGGGGAATCGGGATCCCCGCGATTCGCCGGAATGGAATTTTCAGCCTCCGTCTTGGTCTCCGGCTCGATTCCTCCGGGATTCTGGGTGCCCGTTGTCCAGTCCGTCATCCAATCGGGCCGTCGCCTCTTGATCGGAGGATTGGGGGAATGCAGGGCGCTACGATCGGCAAACACCGGGTCACCGGTCGGTGCCTGCGCCGGGAGCGCAGGCACCGTTTCGGCCGAGGCGATTTCTGCCGTCCCTGCTAGCGCCGCCGCATAGATCGTTGCCCCTCGGTGCGTCCCATGATCAGCACCACATTCTGGGGCTAGGAGTTCTTGCGGCAGTCTGCCGGATTCCGTACGCAGACCAACAGGGGCTACGCGCATTCGTGGCTGTCCACCGTCTATGACCAGATCTCATGATAGCCGCGCGGCGGACTGCGTCATTCGGAGAGTCCGTCGGTTGGAGCGAAATGTTATGAATCGCTCAGTGCTCGAGCGAAGACTTCCGATGCGGGCATTGGCGGACGGAACGAGGATACAGGTGATTCCGGCCGCGGTCTCGTGGCAACTGTGGAGGCAGACCTGGGCCGGATCGAGTCTTTACGCGCTCAACGAAGCCGAATCGATGGACCGCCCGCCGCCGGGAATGCCTTCAGTGGGATAAACTGAGGCGTCGGGTTCGAGGCCCCTATTCTCAGGTCGAAGTGCTTTCCGGATCCCTTACTTGATTGGAGCCTCCATGAGACTGCCCCTCGCCTGCCTGCTGCTTGCAGTTTCCCCCCTTCTCGCGGACTCGCCGCCATCCGCTCACCAGATCGCCTCCGGTGTCCAGGCCGCGCCGGAAGACCTCCGCGCTGAAGCCACCGTGTTGGGATACGATTCTTCTGGAGCAGTCGTCGTCCTCCGTCAGGGTTCCAACGACTTGAACTGCCTCGCGGACGATCCCAGCAACAAGAACTTCTCGGTAGCCTGTTACCACAAGGACCTGGAACCGTTCATGGCTCGCGGGCGCGAGCTGTCGGAACAAGGCCACAAGGGCAAGGAGCGCCACCAAATCCGCTGGAAGGACGTCGACGAGGGGCGCGTCAAGATCCCGCGTGAAGCGCGCATGCTGTACGTGTTGACTGGCAAGTCGTACGATGCGGCCAAGGACGAGGTGCTGGAACCGTATCTGCGCTGGGTGATCTACACGCCGTATGCGACCCCGGAGTCGACCGGAATTCCGGCGAAGCCCGGCCCGGGTCCGTGGCTGATGTACCCCGGCACTGCCGGTGCGCATGTCATGATCAGCCCGCCCAAGCCATAAGGCCTACCGCGAGATCAGGGGCGTTTCCGCTGTCGTCGGTTCGTCCAACGTAGAGATTCGAGCGAGTGCCGGCCTACCCGCTATTGCCGGGCCAATCGGACCGGCGGCATGTTGTCGACGAATCCGGCCCCGTCTTCCCGGAGCTCGGCGATCGCAGTAGCGCGCAAGCGCTCGAGTGTGCCTCGAAACTCGGGCTTGATCGCCAGGTTGTCGAGTTCCTCGGGATCGTTCTTCAGGTCGTAGAGCTCCTCAAGGTCCGGCACCAAGGGCCGCACGTACTTGTAGCGACCGTCCACGAGCATCACGTACCACGGGACATTGGAATGCATCGCGTCAGCCCCTCCGGGGATCGTGTCCGTGTCCGATCCGTATACTCGTCCCGTGGCCGTCAGCAGCACCGGATGCGGCCAGTCGCGCCGGGGATCTTCGAGGAGCGGGGTCAGGTCCTCGCCGTGCATTTCCCACGGCAGGCCGATGCCCGCGAAATGGAATATTGTTGGGACGAGATCCACTCCACCCACCGGACGCGGGCAGACTTCGCCTTCCGGAACGCGACCCGGCATCGAAATCACAAGCGGAGAGCGAATGGAGGCGTCATACGGCGCGACCTTTTGCCGCATCCCGTGCTGGCCCCAGGCAAATCCTTGGTCGGAGGTCCAGATCACCAGGGTGCTCTCGCGCTGGCCGGATTCCTCAAGAGCCGTTAGGAGGCGGTCGATACCCTCGTCCAGCGCCAGAACGCCTTGGTGGTATTGCCGAGTCCAGGATGTCAGCGAGCGGCCGCGGAACATCGGAGTGCCGTCTGGCCCGCGCTCCCAGAAAGCGATCTTCTGGGCCCAGTCGGGTTTGCCTGGGCGTGGCGGGAAGATGTCGGCGGGCATGTCGAAGTCGATGCCCGGGTACGCTTCCATGTGTCGGTCAGCCGGTGTGAACGGGCCGTGGACCGCGCCGTAACAGAGCCACAGGTACCAGGGCTTGCTCTCGTCGCGGCCTTCACCGTTGATCAGGTCCACTGCCCAGTCGGTGTACTGGTCGCTCGAATAGCGCTTCAGGGTCTTGGTCTCGCCACCCTGATAGGTGATCGGTTGGTCGTAGTAGTAGTTTCCGCTCGTCGTCGTGTACTTTGGTCGGTTCCACACGATCTGGAAGTCCCAGTCACGCCCATACCCCGTGTCCGTCCCGGTGTGCCATTTCCCGATCTGGGCGGTGAAGTAGCCGTTCTCGCGAAACACCTTCGGCCAGAATGGCAGGGTCTCTGGATCGTAGGTGCTGCCCGGATACGGCCCCACCATCCGCATCGATTCGACACCGAACTGGTGGAATCCGGTCAGCAAGGTCGCCCGGGATGGCATGCACCACGTGCCGATGTAGGCATACTCGAATCGCACGCCCTGCGAAGCCAGTCGGTCCATTGCGGGCGTCCGCACCCACGGGTACGCCTCTGGATATGCCCCGACGGTTCGATGGGAGTGGTCATCTGTGTAGATGAACAGGACATTGGGGCGTTCCGGGGTGGCCGGGGCAGCGGCCACGACGGATACTGTGAGCGCCGATAGCGCCGCCGAAAAAAGTCTCTGAATCAATGGAGTTGCAGGCATGGTAATGCGCCGCCCGGTGTCCGGGAGTGCTTGGATTGTACATCCGTAGGCACCCTGCGTCCGGCTGGCATGTGTTCTGTGGCTCCGCGAACCGTGTCCTTGCAGGTCCGAGCTCTTGAAGCGTCAAATCGGCGAACTCCCTCACTGGCGCGTGCCGGACCCGGGACTGGGCTCCGGACACCTGGCTCGCCGCGAACGCCTTGCGCATGACTCTCGGGGACGAGTCCGTAGACAAGCTTGCCGGTCTCCTGTGGGACAGCTTGCGAGGCCCGGTCTCTGACCGACGAGGGCAGACGCTGAGCCACCGAAATGTGACGCCAACGTCAGCCTCGCGCCAAGTTCGGGTACCTTGCGGATCCCCAGGTGTCCGTTCGGGATCGGACGCCAGCGACATGAGCCGTAAGGGTTCGGGTGCTGATTCCCGGATCGGCCCGGTCGCTGAAAGACCCTGCCAAGCAAGGGAGACTCGCCGCTGGGAGTCCCGACCCATCCGACTGGTTCGGCCCGTTAGGTCCCGGAGTTGCTGCTTCAAATCCCGCAATTTCTCCTTGGCGCCGGTCAACTCGTACTCTGCGGCGCTCGCCCGATCCTCCGCAATCCTGCACTGTCGCTCGGATGCTTCCAGCTGTTGAATTCCGGAGTCTTCCGGCGGCAGATTTTCGGATTATTCCGGCAGCAGGAGGGGGCGGTTTCCCGGATTATTTGTGATGTGTGACAGGCAGGAGGGGGGCTGCCGAGAGGAGGTTTGACGGC
>MKWU01004849.1_pt1 | contig 15342 bp, 10 predicted proteins | sample 809101 | NCBI WGS metagenome assembly MKWU01 (sample SAMN05860141, study PRJNA318959) | sponge metagenome | host: Aplysina aerophoba | place: Slovenia: Piran, Adriatic Sea, Gulf of Piran | collected 2013-05-07 | reverse complement strand
GGCGACGTTCGCCCGGGCGTCTTCGTCCCCGGGCCGGAGCGTGAGCGACCGCTCCCAGTGCAACATCGCGTAGCCGAGCCGACCGGCCCGGTACTCGGCGTTTCCGAGGTTGTAGTGAAGCGAGGCCCGGTCCCGTTTTGCGCCCGCGCCCCCGGCGTTCCGGAGGTGTAAGTGAAGCGCGGCCCGGCCCAGTTCTGCCCCCGCCTCGCCGAGCAGCCGGCGGTACGTTGCCGCCGAAGCCTCGTAATCACCCTCGTCATAGCTGCGAGCGGCGGCGGCCGCCGCCTCGGGCCCCTCCTGGGGAAGCGCGATCCCGGGCAGTCCGATCCCGATGGCGAGCGCCAGGGCACCCGAGAGACGCGAGGGCCTCACCCCGCGCCTCCCTTCCGCCCCAGTTGCGCTTCGAGCTCGCGGACGAGTTCGGCGGCCGCTTCCGCATCGGAGCGCCCCTCTCCCCCACCTCCGGGCGCCGCAAAACGCGCTCCCTCCGAGCGGGAAAGCAGTGCGCGGAACCGGCGGGCCGTATCGGGCGTCGCACCCGCCTCCTCCAGCCGCCGGGCGGCGCTCTCGGGCGTCAGGCCGTGCCGCGATCCTCCCAGCCGCGCGGCGGCGTATTCGGTGAGCGCCGCTCCCACCCGGGCCGCGGCGTCGGCCCCGTCTCCGGCAACCCGCGCGAGTGCCCGCTGGGCGGTCCGGGCCGCCCCGCGGCGGCGGAACTCGGCCGGATTTGCCTCCCGCCAGGCGCGGCGGCGCCGGACGGCCAGGAGCCCCAGGTTCCACAGGAACGGCAGCGCCAGGCTGAGCACGAAGACCGGGCCAGGCTGCCAGGGGCCGGCCGGGGCACCCGTCCCGGGCCCCACCGGCTTCAGGTAGCGGATGTCCTCTCCGAAGCGCTCCACCGCAACCGGCCCCTCGGTTCCCGGAGCGGCCACGGCTCCCCCTTCCACGCGAATCTGGAGGGGATCCGAGGCCAACGCCTCATAGGCGCCGGTCCGCGGGTTGAAGACATCGAGAGTGACCGCGGCGATGTTCCGGACCCCACCGGCTTCGGGCACCATGGGGAATTCCCAGACTTGGCGGCCGCCGAAGGCGAGCTCCGCCCCATCCTCCCGGAGGCCGGTCTCGGAGGTCGAGTCGGGATCGAAGAACCGGAAGGCCCGCCTGACTTCGGGACTGTCGGGAAGAACCGGAGTGCCCGCCGCGCGCAGGTTGCCGTTCCCCTCGAGTTCGACCCGCAGCACCAGGGGCTCGCCGGCCACCGCGGTCCGGTCGCCGAGCGGGGAGTCCTCCCGTCTGACTTCGGCGGTCAGCCGGTAGTCCCCGACGGCGCCGGTGAATCCCGGAGGCCGGCCGGCCTCGGGCAGCGGCTCCGCGCGAATCGTGACCGGAGGCGCCTGCCGCGCCAGCACCACCTGCTCCGGACCGAAGAAGGACCGCCCCTCGCCCTGAATCCCGATCTCGAAGCGCGGGCCCGGGAGCTCGCGCTCTCCGGCGCCGGTAGGAAAGACCGCCCGCATGAGGAGCGGATAGGTCTCGTACGCCACTCCGTTCAGGGTGCGGCGTTCGCGCCGGGGCCCCGGGAGACTCCGGCGCTCCCGAGTCTCGTCGCCGTTGAGGCCGCGTTCCAGCCAGGGAACGTCGGGGAGTTCCACCTCCTCGGTCCAAAAGCCCTCCGGCTGGGCCAGTTCGACCGGCGCCGCCGCAAACACCGGGAGCCGGGACCAGAGCCGGTAGAGCACAAGAACCTGCTCGCCCACCTTGGCCTCGGAGTCCGGCGCCTCGACCCGGATGAAGAGGTCCTCCTCCCGAACCTCCGGAACCCGCTGCTCCCGGCGACGAAGCCGGTCGAAGGGATCCCTGAACCCGAAGGGAGAGGAGAAAGGCGACGAGAAGGGAGAGGCAAAGGGATCGGGAGCACGGGGACGGAGACTGCCCTGCTCGACGCGCACCTGGATCGGGGACGTGGGGGCGTAGCCGGGGACCGGAATTCCGGGGATCACCAGTTCCCCCACCGCTACGGGGCGGAGCCGGTAGACCCACTCCGTCGTTCGGCTCATCCGCATGTTGACGATCTCGGTCTTCGAGACCCGCTGGCTCCCGAGCACCTCGAATCCACCGAGATCGGGGAGCGCGGGCTCTCCGCCGCGCTCTTCCGGAACCGAAACCGTCAGGGTCAACGTGTCCTCGATCCCGATGCGATTCGCGTCGACGGTCGCCTCGGCGGCCTCCTGGGCGTACCCCGGAGAGACGAACGCGACCGCGGCCAGCGCCGCCAGGAGAAGACGGGTCATCAGTGCCGGCCCCTCCGGAGCGCCCGAGCCCGGCGCCGTTCGAGCTGTTCTTCCTGAAACGCCCGCTCGATGTCGGCGAGGGCGGCCAGGATGCGCTCGGCCTGCTCCGGGCTGATTTCAGGCACCTCCCCCGGAACGGACTCCGGGTTGTCGGCGTCCGGCCCGGCCTCCTCGGGCGTGCTTTCCCTCGGGTCGCCGGCGGTCGGCCGATCCGCGGATGGAGGGGAGCCTTCCGGCGGCGACTCCTGCTCCTCCCCGGACTCCCGGTCCTGCTGGCCCTCCTGTCCCGGTGGGGGGGGATCCTGCCGGCTCTGGCCCTGCCCGTCCTGATCCTGTTCTCCCTCGTCCTGCTCCGGTTGCGGTGACTCCTGCTGATCCTCCCCTTGTCCCCCGCCCTGCTGCTGTGGTTCCTCGGCCGCCCGGAGCGCCCGCTCCAGGTTCTGGCGCGCCTCGAGGTCCTCGGGATCGAGGGCGATGGCTTCTCCAAAGGCGGCCGCCGCCTCGCGAAACGCTCCGGCGCGGAAGAGCGTGTTGGCCAGGTTGAAGTAGGCGTCGCGCCGGACCTCGCCGCTCACGCCGCCCTTGAGCGCCGCCTGATACCCGCGGAGCGCTTCGGCAAGCGGTCCCTCCTCGCCGGCGGCCGCACCCTCCGCCTCGCCCAGCCGGTAGTGGACCCCGGCGATGTTGAGATCGTTCTCGGGCGCCTCCGGAACCTCCCCCTCGGCACGCGAAAAGGCGCGCAGCGCTTCTTCCAGGCGGCCCGCTTCGAAGTGCTCGGTACCCTCGCGGGTGTTCCTTTCGCCGCCACCGAAGAGCTGCGCCGCCATCAGCAGGGCGGTTGCCGCGCGGATCACGAGACCCCTCCCGGTGCCGGCAGCGAGCGGCGGCGACGCGCGGGACCGAAGAACGCGGCTCCCGCGATTGCCGTGACCGCAAGTCCCGCGGGAATCCAGAACTGTTCCCGGTAGCGGCGGGAAACCTGGGCTCCCAGCTCCCCTCCCTCGATGCCCCCGATCCGCGCCGCAAGTCCCTCGATCTCGCGGTCATCGGGCGAAACCTCGAAGAAGGCGCCCCCGGTGAGCGCGGCCAGTTCCGAAAGCGCGGCCCGGTCCAGCCGGCTGACGATCGGGGAGCCGGCGGCGTCGCGCATCAGGGTCGGCCCGGACTCCGAGTCCGCCGGGATGGTGGCGCCGCCCGGCGTTCCCACACCGACCGGGAGGACGGTGATCTCGTGTTCGCTGGCGATCCGCGCCACCTCGGCGATCTCGGCAACGCGCAGGTCGTCCTGCTGGCCGTCGGTGAGCAGCACCACCACCCGGTGCCGGCTCTCCTGCCGCTCGAAAGCGCGCGCTGCTTCCTCGATCATGGCCGCGAGGTTCGTTCCGGGGCTTTCCACCGCACCGGTGGCGATCCCCGCCAACAGGGTCCGAACGGCTCCGAGGTCATGGGTGAGCGGGCATTGGGTAAAGGCCGCTCCCGAAAACGCCACGATTCCGACCCGGTTCCCGACCATCCGGCCGAGCAGTTCGCCGGCGATGTAGCGCGCCCGCTCCATGCGGGAGGGCGCCACATCGCGGGCGTCCATGCTGAAGGAGGTATCCATCGCCAGCACGACGTCCACCCCGACCAGGGTCACTTCCTGTTCCTGCCTCCCCCACTGCGGGCGCGCTGCCGCGGTGGCAAGCAGGAGGACCGCACCCAGCAACAGGAAGTCCCGGAGGAGGCGGCGGGTTCGACTGTCTCCTTCGATGAGCGCCGCCGCCCGGGTTCCGAAGCGCCCCAGGACCGTCCGTCCCCGGCGTGCGGCGAGAAGGACCAGCGCCGCCCCCAGCGGGAAGAGCAGCAGCAGGAACAGCGCCGAGGGCTCCCCGAAACGCATCTCAGCGAACCTCCCTTCCAGCCACAGGTTCCGGAAGTCGCTTCGTCCCGGGAGTCATGGCGCGGTCCTCAGCACGGTGGCGCCGAGCGCCATCCCGGAAAACAGCAACGCCGCCGCCCAGCCGGCGAGGACGGGACCGTCGTCCGACCAGCTTGTCCAGGTCGGGGCCTGGATTTCGGTCCGCTCGAGCGCATCGATTTCTTCGTAAACGGCCCTGAGGCCCTCGCTGTCGCGAGCTCGGAAGTAACGCCCACCGGTGGCGTCCGCGACCTCGGTCAGCATCTCCTCGTCGATTCCGGGCGCCGTCCGGACATCGAGCGAGCCATCCGGCCGCCGCATGACCATCCGGCCGCCCCGCTCGCTTCCGGCGCCCACCGTATAGACCCGGATTCCCCGGGTTCTTGCCAACCCGGCGGCTGTCAGGGGATGGATTTCCCCGGCGTTCGAGACCCCGTCCGTGAGGAGGACGATCACCCGGCTCTCGGCCTCGGAGCCGTCGAGACGGTTCACCGCGGCCGCGATGGCATTGCCGATCGCGGTGCCGTCGGCAATGTCGCCGATGTCCACCTCGCGCAGGCGGTCCGTCAGGACGCCGTGATCGAGCGTCAGGGGACTGAGCGTCACTGCATTGCGGGCGAACGCCACCGCCCCCAGACGATCTTCCGTCCGCCGGTCGATGAAGTCCTCGAGCACCTCCTTGGCCGCCACCAGGCGGTTGGCCGGAGCGAAGTCTTCGGCCCGCATGCTCGAGGAAATGTCGAGCGCGAGGACGATGTCCACACCGAGGCTGGTGCCGGTCTCCTCGGCAATCCCGGTCTGGGGACGCGCCAGCGCTACCGAGGCGAGCGCCAGTGCGCCGAGCACGAGCGCTCTCGGAAGAAATGCCAATCGGGAACGGAGCGAACGGGGCAGATCGCGGAGTCCGGCGGCCCCGGGGAACCGGAGCGACGGCGGAGCCAGCCGCCGCGCGCGGACCGCCAGCACCGGAACGAGGAGCAGCAGGAGGAGCGCCGCCGGCCAGAGGAACCGCATCAGGGACCCTCCATCCGGGGGGCATCGATCCGGCGCGCGGCGGCCCCGTCGCTGCGAGTGGGAGGACCGATTCCCTCCGCTGCGCCGTTCGCGGGCTCCGTTTCCGGAACGAGAGGAGGCCGCGTCCGGTCCAGAAACATTCCCGCCTCCCGGAACCGCGATTCCGCGGCATCGGGACGGAGGGCGTGTTCGCTGAACTTGGCCAGATCCGCTTCACCCAGGACGGCCGCGAGCAACACCAGCGCCTCGCGGTACTCCGGCGCGGCCGTGAGCCGCAGATCCCGCAGGATCTCGCCGGTGGTCCGTTCGCTCCACGGCGTCTCGAACCGCCGCCCTGCGTAGCGCTTCATGATCCCCCCGAGGCGTTCGTAGTAGGCGACGACATCGCCCCGCTCGAGAAGTCCGGCCCGGGCCAGGCGAGCGAGCGCGGCCTCCGCCTCCGCTGCCGGCGGGGGAAGCGGTACCACCGGCGCTTCCCGGGCGCTCCGGCGCCGCCAGAGCCACCAGACAGCCGCGAGGAGAACGAGGAGCCCGAGCGCCAGCAGGCCGATCCGGCCCCAGCGCGGCGGAACGTGCAGCTCGAACGGCCCCCGGATGTCGTGGATGTCTCCGCCGGCATCCTCCGCCTCCGGAGGCAGTGAAGAGACCACCCGGACCGGGGCCGGCGGCGTCTCGATGAGGGACAACGCACCGCTTGCGCTGCGGATGCCCACGGGCACCCCGGGAATCTCGTGGTCGCCGGGAAGCACGAACGCGCCGAGCCGGAGGCGGAACCGGCTCTCCCCCGCCGGGGCTCCTTCCATTTCCAGAGGGAGGACGCCCAGAACCCGGAACGCGCCGAGGCCCTCTTCGACGAGCGGAGCAGCCTCCGCACCCTCCGGATGCTCGACGGCGACCTCCAGTTCGAAGACTGCCCCGACCTCGACCGGTTCGGCAACCACTTCGGAGATCGCGCCAGCCGGGGGATCCGGCCCCGGCTGGCCGGCCCCAAACGCGGCCGAGGCGGCCGCCAGGCCAAAGAGCGCGGCCCAGCGAGACGCGGTTCTCATCGCCTCCGCCTCTCCCGCATGCGGAAGAACTTCCTCAAGGGAGCGTCGTAGGGCTCTCCCGCCGTGATCTCCACCATGTCCACACCCGTCTCGCGAAGCGCGCGGGAAGCCGCCGCCCGGGTCCGCAGGGCACGGCGAGAGAAGGCCTCCCGGACCCGCCGATCGGAAGTGTCGAGCCGGACCGGCGTACCGGACTCGGCGTCCTCGAGCTCGACAAGGCCGACATCCGGAATCTCGTGCTCCCTTCTGTCCGTGACCCGGACGGCGATCAGGTCGTGCCGGCGCGCCGCCACCCGGAGCGGGCGCACCCAGCGCGCCGGCGGATCTCCGACGAAGTCGCTGACCAGGAAGACGGTGGCGCGCCGGCGCACCGCCCGATTCAGCAAGCCGAGAGCCTCCGCGATATCGGTCCCGGCGCCCTCGGGCTCGAAATAGAGGAGATCGCGGAGGACCCGCAGGCCGTGCCGGCGCCCCTTCCGCGCCGGAAGCCGGATTTCGGCGCGATCGGTGAACAGGACCGCCCCCACCCGATCCCCTGATCGGATGGCCGAGAAGGCGAGCGCCGCGGAGACCTCGGCGGCCGTCGCCCGCTTGAAGTCACGCCGGCTCCCGAACGCGAACGAGCGCGAGACGTCGAGGAGGAACAGCACCGTCTGTTCCCGTTCCTCCACGAACTTCTTGACGTGAAGGTCTCCGGTTCGCGAAGTGACGTTCCAGTCCACCGAGCGGATGTCGTCGCCCGGGGCGTACTCGCGGACCTCCGAGAACTCCATCCCCTGCCCCTTGAAGGTGCTCAGATACGCCCCCGCCAGAGCCTCGGTCACGAGTTTCCGGGTCCGGATCTCGATGTGCCGCACCCGGGCGAGCAGTTCGGCGGTCGAGACCGGCGCCGAGGCCCGGTCCTCTTTCGCGGCGGAGCCTCGCCAGGGTGCAAAGAACGAGGCGAGGAGTCCCTCGCGCTGATCGCCGGCGGCGGCTCCGTTTCGGGGCACCTGTCGGGGTTCGGTCCTCAGGGAACCTCCACGGCGTCGAGCACCCGCTGCACGATCTGGTCGCCATCGACTTCTTCGGCTTCCGCCTCGTAAGAGAGGATGATCCGGTGCCGCATGACGTCCGGCGCCAGGTGCTTCACATCTTCGGGGGCGGTGAAGTCACGGTCTTCGAGGAAGGCGCGGGCGCGGGCCGCGCGGTAGAGGTCCAGGCTCGCCCGCGGCGATGCCCCGTGCTCGACGAGCCCGGCGATGTCCACCCCGAACGCGGCCGGGTCACGGGTCGCCCGCACCAGCGAAAGGATGTAGTCGCGAATCCGGTCGTCCACGTAGACCGCCTCGACGGCGTCGCGGGCGGAGGCGATCTCGTCAGGTCCGACGACCGGCTCGACTTGCGGCGCCGCAAAGTTGGCCATCCGCTTCAGGATGACCCGCTCATCGTCCAGCCCGGGGAACCCCATCCTCAACTTCATCATGAAGCGGTCCACCTGGGCCTCGGGGAGCGGGTAGGTCCCTTCCTGTTCGATCGGGTTCTGAGTCGCCAGCACCACGAACGGCTCCTCCAGCTTCCAGGTTTCGTCGCCGATGGTGACCTGACGCTCCTGCATGGCTTCGAGCAGCGCGCTCTGCACCTTCGCGGGGGCCCGGTTGATCTCGTCGGCGAGCAGGAAGTTCGTGAACACCGGTCCCTTCCTCGGCACGAAGGTCTGGTCGCGCTGGTCGTAGATGAGGGTTCCGATCAGGTCCGCGGGCAGCAGATCCGGAGTGAACTGCACCCGCGAGAAATCGGCCCGCACGCTCTCCGCGACGCTCTTCGCGAGGAGGGTCTTCGCGATTCCCGGCACGCCCTCGATGAGCAGATGGCCGCGGGTGAGGAGGCCGATCAGCACCCGCTTGACGACGTCCTCCTGCCCGACCACGACCCGGCCGAGTTCGGCGGTCAGGCGGTCGGCGAATGCGGAGCGGACCTCACGGCCCTTCGAGGTGAGCCTGTTGACTTCGCTAACGCTGGGCATCGCTCAAGAAAAATCCCGGAACTCGTCGACCGTTCCCGGAATGTTACGCCGGGGGAGTCCGGCCCGGAGCGCCGGCTTCCGTTGACGGCGCCACGGCTCGGAGCGCCGGCTTCCAGCCGGCATCGACCGCCGGGAGGCGGTCGAAACCACACCCCGCTCCCCGCCTCAGCAGCCGGACCGGCTGGGGCCCCCACCGGGAGGACTGGCCGCCGGACTTTGAGGCCGGCGCCCGCGGCCGCAAGGCCGCGGAACACCACCGCCCCACCCTCCTTCACTGCCAAACCCCTCGAAACCACACCCCCCGGTACAGCCCACACGGCTTGGAACGCCGGCTTCAGCCGGCACCCGCTGCGCGAGAGCACAGCGGAACAGGACACCCTTATCCTCCTTCACAGCCGAAACCGCCCGGCGCTTCGCGCCGCAAACCGCAACTCCCTCACGCGCTGCCGCGCGTTTCGATTCGTCGTTGTTTTAGTCCAGGTCCACAGCAGAAGCGGCTTGGAACGCCGGCTTCAGCCGGCACCCGCTGCGCGAGAGCGCAGCGGAACCGCACAACCCCACCCTCTCTGACAGCGTCCCCGGTACGGGAACGCCGGCCCCCACCGGGAGAACTGACCTCCGGTCGGCACCGCGGGCCGCAGGCAAGCGGATGGCGCATCGCTCTTGAGCGTCACGTCTCCGTTCCGCCACACGTTCGCGCGCACCCTCCCGGACGGCTAAAATCCTCCCTTCCGGGCGCTATCCACGCCCGCCGATGGAGGACCTCATGCTCAAGAAAACCATGCTCGCTCTCGCCATGCTCGCCCTGATCGCGGCGCCCACGTTCGCCGAGGAGGAATCCGATCTCGGCACCGTGGAGTTCCCGAACTCGGGCTCCGACGCCGCGCAGGCCGCCTTCCAGCGGGGTGTCGCGGCACTACACAGCTTCTGGTACGAGGAAGCCGGCGAAGCCTTCAAGAACGCCCAGGAGATCGATCCCGATTTCGCCCTTGCCTACTGGGGCGAGGCGATCAGCCACAACCACCCGCTGTGGTCCGAGCAGGACATCAGCGCCGCCCGGGACGTCCTGAAGCGCTTCGGGGCCACCCGCGCCGAGCGCCGGGCGAAGACGCCGACCGAACGCGAGCGCCTCTACCTGGACACGGTAGAGGTCCTCTACGGCCCCGGTGACAAGTACGAGCGCGACGAGCTCTACCACCAGGCGATGCGGCGCCTCGCCGAGGCCCATCCCGAGGACAACGAGGCACGGGCGTTTTACGCGCTCTCCTACCTCGGACTCGTGCGCCGCGGCGAAAAGGGCTTCCACCGGCAGATGAAGGCCGGCGCCATCGTGACCGACCTCTTCCAGCGCGAGCCCAACCATCCGGGCGCCGCGCACTACGTGATCCACTCCTTCGACGATCCCGAGCACGCCCCGCTCGCCCTCGAGGCCGCGAACCGCTACGCCGAGATCGCCCCCGAGGCGCACCACGCGCAGCACATGCCCTCCCACATCTTCGTGCAGCACGGCATGTGGAACCGGGTTTCGGCCTCGAACGACGTGGCCTACAACGCCTCGGCCAAGTGGGTGGAGGCGAAGAACCTCTCGATCACCAAGCGCGACTACCACAGCCTCGAGTGGAAGGCCTACGCGGACCTCCAGCGCGGCGTCTACGGCGAGGTCATCGACGCCATCGCCACGGTGGACGATGCGGCCGCCAAGACCGACGACAACCGGCTCCGCCGGATTTCCGCCTCCATGGTGGCCCGCCACGCGATCGAGACCGGACGCTACGACTCCATCTCGCTCCCCAAGGGCGACGTGGACACGAGCCGCTACAACTCGACGGCCAACCTGCTGCTCGCGGCGGGAATGAAGGCATTCGCCGGGAAGGACGCTGCGGGAGCCACCGCCGCCGCCGAACAACTCCGGGCCCTCGCCGACAAGCGCGCCGCCGACGGTGAGACCTACCAGGCCGACTCGGTGCGCATCATGCAGCACGAAGTCGAAGCGCTCGCCGCCCAGTTGAACGGCGACACCGAGGGCGCTCTGAAGCACGCCGCGATGGCGACCGACATCGAGGAGACCCAGGACCCACCGTCAGGTCCCACCTATCCGATGAAGCCGTCCCACGAACTGCGGGGCGAACTGCTCCTCGCCGCCGGCAAGGCGGAGAAGGCCCGCGCCCAGTTCGAGACCAGCCTTACCCGGACCCCGAACCGGACCGCATCGCTGCTCGGCTTGGCCCGTGCCGCCACCGAGATGGGCGATACGGACGCGGCGAACCGCGCCTACGCGACCCTCCAGACCTTCCTGACGGAAGCCGACAGCGATGTCGCCTTCCTCGACGAAGTCCGGAGCCGCGCGATGGCGACCACCGACATGCAGCAGCAGTAAATCCCGGCAACCTCAGCCACGGGGCGGCGCATTTGCGCCGCCCCCGCTTTGTGTACCACGCGCGTAACGTCGGCCATCCGCGTGGATTGGATCAGGCAGTCGGCCAGACGGCCCCCTCTCACCTACCGGAACGAATCCACGAAGCGATCGAAGCGCCCCCCTGCCGAACTCATCGCTTCCTCAATTCGGCTCATAGGGACTGAGAGCTTGAGACGCCGCTGGTCCCCTCGACCCTTGTGTGTTATCTCTGTCGCTACTCCCACGTCCAGTAGTGCCGGAAGAACTGAAACAAAGAACTCATTCGCCTTGACCCCCAATTTCTTTCTGATCGTCCCCTCATTTAGTGCGTTCGCTCGTAAGAATGCGCGCAAGAACCGCTGCGCCATACGTAGTTCAGGATCGGGATCACTGGGGGGCGGCGTCTCTTCCCGCGTACTCGCCTCGACGATTCGAAATCCCGCATGGTGCAGTTCTCTGTGCATCTGCTCCGGGTCAAACAAGGCCAACTGACCCCCATCATCCGCACGCACAACGCTCGCTATCTGACAATCCTCCATGAACGATTTGGCAATGCTCTCGGAGCCCTCTCGTTCCAAGCGTTCGAACGTACACTTCTTGAACCTACAATTCGCTAGTCGCGACCCCACCAAGCTGGATGGATGGAAGTAAGAATCGATAATCGTCACATCATCCAGTTCCTTCTGTTCCAACGCGCCGCTTGGAAAAATCATGTTCCGCAGCTCCCGCGGACCGCTCCCTATGCCCAACAACTCAAGCCCGAAGGCTCCACAGTTCTCCTTCACGAACGATGCCGGCATCTCATTGTCCGCCAACCTCTGAAGACGCTCCAGACACGAAGCAACCGGGTACCCGTTCCGCTTCACGAAGCTCACTGTTTCTCGAACGCCCGACGTGGGAATAGCCGCCTTTTCTATGGCGTGTCGCAACTCCCCGGTATCCCCTTCACCGAGCATCCTGCCTAGCGCTTGTCCTAGGTAGAAGAGACGGAAGTGATCGTGATCAAACGCCAAGGTCGTTTGCCCGACTCCTCCCCTCACTAGAAGAGCATGTTGTTTGATTCGTTCTGCTATCTGGCGTGTGATACGCGGGCTCTTGTCCTTCGACATGGCGAACATGTCGACAACAATCGCTACTACGTCCATACGCAGATCGTCGGTTCCACTCAGCCACATCTCTATAGCCAGCATAGCGAGTAGTTCGTGGTGTTCCTCGGTGGAAAGGATTACTTGACCTGGTTCTCCCGATGTATCCAGCCACTTATATTGCGCTTCCCTCTCGACCAACCCCGCGACGAACTCATGAAAATAGTCCTGGGGCTCTTGTCCGATTCGCGCCACGAACCCCGTCAAATCTTCTTCTGTATCGAAGAAATCCGTAGCAAGACGGACTAGGCGCTTTACCAACACCGCGCGCGTCAGTACGGGGTGCTCCTCTGTCAGTGATGATGCAACAGCGCCGAACAACCGCTCTGGAGAACGAACGCCACACAATCGCGCGTACTCATAGAACGCACTCTTATCCCAACGGTTCAAGGACACTCTTCCGAACGCCACCGCACCTGTGGATCCGATGCTGTCGAACAAACGCGCCTGCGTCCGAAAACTCGGATAGTCGAAGTATGCTTTCCGCGCCGCGACCAGCAAGGTACCCGAGGACTCCAGTCGGGATACCAAATTGCCTAGCGCGGATACGGCCTCGCCCGAGGAGGCTTCGACGATCATTTCTTCGAAACCGTCGAAAGCGGGCACCAATACTCCGAGGCGCACTAGCTCTAGAAAGGCCTCGTAGTAGAGGAGCTGAAACCGAAGCCTGTTCACGAGCGCGGAAACCACCACGTCATCAAACCGAAGGAACGTTCGACCGCCCAACGCGATCGGAACTAGGAGCCAACTTGCCTTTCTCGCCTTGTAGGCCCGCGCCTGCTTGACCGCAAGGTAGTCGATGATCGATGTCTTGCCTTCACCGGCGTCGGACGTTAGGTACACTAGGTCCGTCGTCTCGGGTGCGCCTCGACCCAACGCCTTCGTTAGGGTTTCCACCACGTCCGGCTGATATCTGTCGTCGTCAGCGGCAACCTTGTCCGGTTGATCCAGAAAACGACCCGACGGTCGGACGAAGTTCTCTGGCGGTTGAATGTAGGAACAAATGCGGTCGGCGAGAAGCGGAAGGCGCGCTACACGGTTGACAATCCAGGAGGACGCTAGCGTCCGCTCCCCTCCCTCCTCGACCACTAGATCGCCTGCATCCTGCTGGAGCCGCGCGGTGATGGTCTCGTCGCGGATCTGCACAAGGAGCTCGCCGTGACCCATGTCCACATCGGCCACGTCATCCGCGAAACACGTGATGATTCGCCTAAACTCGTCAAACTGCACAGACAGTCTCCTCACAATCGAACATGTGAATACTTTCCGATTGTCACCGTCCTATATCGATTTGGGTCAGAGGCCTTTCGCTGAGGCCGCAGATGGATGACATCGAGACCACTCAGAAGGACAAAACGAAGACCTGGCCAGAGGTCGTCGTCCGCTGATGCGACGACAACAGTGTCGCTAGATTTGCTGGACAGATGAACGAGATCGATCAGTATCATTGAGTCGACTAGCTTTTGCTCCGCTCGTTCCAAGATATTTGGAGGCTCAACAAGGCAATCGTGCCGCGGGCATACCCCCGACCCTAGGAAAGCATCGAGGGGACCGATCGGGCAGTTGACGGTATCCCGACATTCGGGAAACGGTGACGTGACGCAGCGTAACCGGGGCGGAGCCGACCGACGTCGATACGTGTGTGTGAGCTGATTCCTTGGATCGCACAGAAGTGCAAACGCAAGCTCAACGTGAACAGAGAGCGTATGCGTACCGTGTCCATCGGTTACGGGAATTGCGCGAGGAAAATCGCGGCGCAGTTGGGGCACTAGGCCCTGCGCATTTCTCGACAAATTGGTTCCGTCGAGCCAGCCGCCATAGAGTCGGAAGAAGGCCCTCGCACTTCCGGAGACGCGCCTGCTCCCCAGAACGTTCAACATCCGGTCGACCGCGTATCGCGGACCACGTTGACGGTGCAATCGCGCTAGGTTGTCATAGTCGACCAGAACGATCATAGCGGTTGGATCTAGGACTGGCCACAGACCTGGTTCCGCGGTGACATAGCCTGGGGAGAAGAGATCACTCTCCAAGGTTATCCGACCAAGGGTCTCTTTCCTAGCTGTCGGTGGGGTTTCGACGCGCCGCGCGGGAGCGACGGCCTGGTACTTGTCACAACCAATCGCACGACTACTGCGGCATGTGGTCAATCCGCGTAGGGGGTCGATCTGAACACCGGCGTTCCTTGTTGCGTCCCACGTCTGTGCGCATAAATTACGTGCCCGGGACCCCGCCAGCGCGTCCGGGCGATTTCGAAGACCAGCAAGGGGAACGCCCTGAGGCCGAGACCACCACCGCCTCGCTACTTCGGTGACGCGCGCACCGCGAACCGCACCTACGCCACCCTCCAGACGTTCCTCACCGAAGGGGGCAGCGATGTCCCGTTCCTCGAATGAGGTTCGGAGGCACGCGATGGCGACCACCAATATGCAGCAGCAGTAACGTCTGACGGTTTTCCTTCAGCGAGGGCAGCGCGCACCCGCACCGCCCTGTTTCCCTGTTCACACGAACTCCGATCCCTCCACCGGTCGAAAGTTGCTAAGAGGCGATTCGACCCCAGGACAGCCTTTGCCTCGCTCACGCCGTTGGTCTTCGTATCTCGCCGCACGCCACGAGAGCATGCTCAAATTCTCCGTGGATCTCCTGAAAGTTCAGCCTCTCCGCCTGAAACTGACTGATTTCCCGCATGCCTCGTGCTCTCGACTCCGCCGGCATCTCGGGAACGCGGACATCCAAGCTTCTTGACAATGCCATCCTATAGAGCACCGCTCCCAGCTTGTGAAGAGCTACTCTGTTCGATCCGATGTAGACGGCGCGCTGATGGATACGATTGCCGTGAATGAAGTCATTCCTAGCCTTGTAGAGTACCTCATAGGCTCTGCAGACACGCCGTCGACGCACCTCGTGGCGGTTCAATCTCCTCCTCATCTTGTAGGCTCGCCGCCGATTGCCTCTGAGGCCCCAAGCAGCACGACCCAAGAGGTCACAGACTGCCCAAAAGTCAAACCTGCTGTATCCCGGGGTGAGCGAGTATCTCAAGTGCGCTGACCCACAATGCAGTGAGTCGACCGTAGTCGTACGCCGTAGTGTCCTGGTTTCCAGGAAGTTGACTAGCGTGGTGCGCCATGTTCAACGATCGCAGAAGAGATCGCTGCCCACTCGACGCGTTCTGATGACTGTAGAAAGCACGCCAACGGGATACAAGCGCCTCGAAGACAGGACGATCAATATCGCCGCCGCCGACGCTTGCGGGAATGACGAATTCTGGTGACAACTGTCCTCGGAAGTCAGACACTTCGTCAATCCCCTCGAGTGCCTGGTGTCAACATAATGAGATCGTCGAATTGGCGATCTATCATCCACGGATAGAATTCGAAGGCATTCGAGAAACAGAGCGGTCCGGTCTGGCGGCCATTCAAGAAGGCGCTTCACGGTTTCGTGTGGAACCCGGCGGCCGCCGGGATGAGGTCGAGCCCCCCAAGGTGTGGGGGTGAGGGATAGGTGTGTGGGTGCTTGGAGGAGGACGGGGAGCCGTATTCTCCGGGGATG
>MKWU01004848.1_pt1 | contig 15342 bp, 13 predicted proteins | sample 809101 | NCBI WGS metagenome assembly MKWU01 (sample SAMN05860141, study PRJNA318959) | sponge metagenome | host: Aplysina aerophoba | place: Slovenia: Piran, Adriatic Sea, Gulf of Piran | collected 2013-05-07 | reverse complement strand
GTCCCGGTGCCGTTCTTTTACGTCACCGGCTGCCATTCGATCCTGGCGCCGGCCATCTTCGGCGGCACCACGCTGATCCTTATGCACCGATGGGACCCGGAGCAGGCGCTCGCGCTGATCGAACGGGAGAGGATCACGAATTTCACCGGCGTGCCGGGCATGGCCCTGCAGATGCTCGAAACGCCGGGCTTCGCCGACCACGACACCTCGTCGCTGATCGGCCTCAACTATGGCGGCACGCCACCGTCGGTGAGGCTCTTCGATCTCATAGCGGAACGGCTGCCGCAGGCGGAGGCCGAGAACGGCTACGGCCTTACCGAAGCCTCGTCCCTCGTGAGCTACAACGCGGGCGAGAGCTATCGCCGCCACCCGGACAGCGCCGGCATTCCCGGACCCGCGTGCGACATCAGGATCGTCGACGAGAGCGGCGCGGAGCTGCCCGCAGGCGTGCGCGGCGAGGTCTGCGTGCGCGGGGCCAACATCGTCACGGGTTACTGGAAGCAGCCCGAAGCGAGCGCTGCGACCTTCCGTGACGGCTGGCTGCACACCGGCGATATCGGGCTGCTGGACGAGGACGGCTTGCTCTTCCTGCTCGATCGCGCCAAGGACATGCTGATCAGGGGCGGCGAGAACGTCTATTGCGTCGAGGTGGAGAACGCGCTTTGTAGTCATCCGGCAGTCAAGGACGCGGCCGTGATCGGCAAGCCGCATCCCGTGCTCGGGCAGGAGGTCGCGGCGGTGGTGCAGGTCTCGGCCGAACGTGCGGTCGGCGAGGCGGTGTTGATCGAGCACTGCCGCTCACGAATTGCCGCGTTCAAGGTGCCGGCGACGATCGAAGTGCGAACCGAGCCGCTGCCGGTCAACGCGAACGGAAAGGTCATCAAGCGGCAGCTTCATAACGAGCTGTTCGCGGTATCGGGCGAAGGAACGAGCTGCAGCGGCGGCCAACCGAGCGACGGGCAATAGCGGCGGGAGAACCGGACATGGATATCGAACAGGCCCACAACCTCTCTCTCGAGGAGATGGACAAGCAGAGCTTTCTGCACCCCTACACGGCTCTGAAGCCGCATCTCGAGAACGGGCCCAACATCATCAAGTCGGGCAGCGGCGTGCGGCTCACCGACGCGGCGGGCAAGTCGTACATCGACGGCATGGCCGGCCTCTGGTGCGTCAACATCGGCTGGGGCCACCAGGAGGTGGTCGACGCGATCACCGAGCAGGCCGAGAACCTGGCCTACTACCACAGCTTCTTTTCGATGGGGACGGAAGCGCCCATCCGCCTGGCCGATCGCATCTTGCGCCTCGTGCCCGGCAACATGAGCAAGGTGTTCTTCGGCAATTCGGGCTCGGACGCGAACGACACCAATGTCAAATTGGTCCACTACTACAATAACTTGCGCGGTAAGCCCGAAAAAAAGAAGATCATCTCTCGCAAGCGCGCCTATCACGGCGTCACGGTCGCCTCGGCGAGCCTGACTGGACTGCCGAGCATTCACGCGGCGTTCGATCTGCCGCTGCCGACGGTCCTTCATACCGAGTCCCCGCACTACTGGCGAAACGCCGAGCCCGGGATGAGCGAGCGCGACTTCTCCAAGTGGTGCGCGCAAAAGCTGGAGGAGATGATTCTCGCCGAAGGGCCCGACACGGTGGCTGCGTTCATCGCCGAGCCGGTGATGGGCGCGGGCGGCGTGATCATCCCGCCGGAGGGCTACTTCCCCGAAATCCAGAAGGTCTTGCGCAAGTACGACATGCTGATGATTGCCGATGAGGTCATCACCGGCTTCGGCCGTACCGGCAACTGGTTCGGGTCCCAGACCTACGACATCGAGCCCGACATCATCACCATCGCCAAAGGGCTGACGAGCGGTTACGTGCCCATGTCGGGCAGCATCATCTCCGACGAGATCTGGCAGGTCATCAAGGAGGGGGCGCCCGGCGTCGCCTACTTCGCGCACGGCTACACCTACTCCGCGCATCCCGTGGCGGCGGCTGCGGCGATGGCCAACATCGACATCATGGAGCGGCTCGACCTGCCGGCGAAATGCGCCTCGGTCGGCACCTACTTCCAGCGGCGGCTGCGCGAAGTCGCCGCCGACCATCCGCTGGTCGGCGAGGTGCGCGGCGAGGCCCTGCTGGCGGCCGTCGAGCTGGTGAAGGACAAGGAGACCAAGGAGTCCTTCGACCCCGCCTTGCTGGTCGGACCGACCCTCAGCAAGTACACGATCGAGGAAGGCCTCATCATCCGCGCCCTGCCGCTCAGCGATGCGGTCTCGTTCTCGCCGCCATTGGTTATCACCGAGGCGGAGGTGGACGAGGCGCTCGTGCTGTTCAAGCGTGCGCTGGACCGCGTCACCGACGAGCTGATCAAGGAAGGCACTTGGAAGCCGTAGCCGGCCGATAGGATGGAAAGCGCGGTCGTCAACCCGCGCGACCTGCGGTTTCAGATCTTCGACGTGCTCGGCGCGGAAGCGCTCTGCGCGCGGGCGCGCTATCGCGACCACGACCGCGAGTCTCTGGACGCCGCGCTCGATCTCGCGATCCAGATCGCCGACGAGGTGCTCTGGCCCAATGCGCCGATCGGGGACAGGGACGAGCCCCGGCTCGAGAACGGCCGGGTGCGCGTGCCGACCGCCATTCACGAGAGCGTCGCCGCGATCACCGACGCGGGCTTCGTCGCGGCCGCTCTCGACTACGACCGGGGCGGCATGCAGCTTCCGGCCGTCCTCCTGCAGGCGTGCCTCGGCGTCCTGAAGGCGGGCGACACGGCGGCGGCCGGCTACCTGATGCTGACCAAGGCGGCGGCCAATCTGCTCGACGTTCACGGCACCGACGAGCAGAAGCGCCTCTACATGGAGCCGCTCTACGCCGGGCGTTACCTCGGCACGATGTGCCTCTCCGAGCCCGACGTGGGCTCCTCGCTCGGCGATATCAGATGCCGCGCGGTTTCCGCCGGCGACGGCACTTACCGGCTCTCCGGCAGCAAGATGTGGATCTCCGGCGGCGACCAGGACATCTCGGAAAACATCGTCCACCTGGTTCTCGCGAAGCTCCCCGACGCGCCGCCCGGCGTAAGGGGGATCTCGCTCTTCATCGTGCCCAAGATCCGCGTGAATGCCGACGGCACGCTCGGCGCCGCCAACGATGTCGCCGTCGCCGGCCTCAATCACAAGATGGGCTACCGCGCGATCTCCAACTGCCTGCTGAGCTTCGGCGAGAACGACGCCTGCGAGGCGCACCTGGTCGGTGCTCCCCAAGAGGGCCTCGCCTGCATGTTCCACATGATGAACGAGGCGCGGATCGGGGTCGGCATCAGCGGTGCCATGATCGGCTATGCGGGCTACATGCAGGCCGTCCGCTATGCCAGGGAACGGCGCCAGGGCCGGCCGGTCGATGACCGGGATCCGACTCGGCCGCCCGTGCCTATCGTGCGCCACGCCGACGTGAAGCGCATGCTGCTCAAGCAGAAGGCCATCGTCGAGGGTGCGCTGGCGCTCTGCCTGACCTGCGCGCGCTATCTGGACGACATGACGACGGCGGCGGTCGAGGGCGAGAGGCGGCGGGCCGCCCTGCTGCTCGACATCCTCACGCCCATCGCCAAGGCCTGGCCCGCGGAGTTCTGCCAGGAGGCCAACAGCCTCGCGATCCAGGTTCACGGCGGCTACGGCTACACGCGGGACTTTCCGGTCGAACGCCTCTACCGCGACAACCGCCTCAACGCGATCCACGAGGGGACGAACGGCATTCAGGCGATCGACCTGCTCGGGCGCAAGGCGCGCTTGCAGGATGGCGCCGCGTTCAAGGCGTTGACGGAGGAGATTCGGGCCGATATCGCCACGGCGCGAGACCTGCCCGCGCTCGCCGAGCATGGCGACGCGTTGGCGGCGGCCACTAGCGAGATCGAAGGAGCGACGACCGCCATCGGTACGGCACGCGCGGAAGGCCGGATCGGCGACTCGCTTGCGAATGCGAGCCTTTATCTCAACGCCTTGGGCCACATCGTTGTTGCGTGGCTCTGGCTGCGTCAGGCGCACGCCGCGGATGCCGCACTCCGGCAAGGCGCAGCGGCGGATGACGCCGCCTTCTATCGCGGCAAGCTCGCTGCCTGCCGCTACTTCTTCCGCTACGAGCTCGCCGGGATGAGACCCGCCATCGCGCTGCTCGCGCGGGTCGACACGACCTGCGCCGAGATGGACGCGGACCTGTTCTAAACGCAATGCCGTTATGATCGGCCGCGGCACCGGGCGCCGGGCCGCGCGCCGCAACCAACAGAAGGGAAAGGGGAGGTGGACATGGCCGAGCTCACGCTGGAGCAACGGGTTCAACGGATCGAGGACGCCGAAGAGATCAGGCGCCTGCGCTATCTCTACTGCGAGTACGGCAACCTTTACGACGCCGAGCATTTCGCCGCGCTCTTCGCGCCAGGAGCGATATGGGACGGGGGCGACGCGTTCGGGCGCCAGGAGGGGCTGGAGCAGATCGAGCAGATGGTGCGCGATGCGGGCGAGCGAATTCGCTTCTCCGCCCACTACATCACGAACGAGCTGATCGACGTCGACGGCGACAGCGCGTCCGGGCGCTGGTGGCTGATCATGCCGTGCATTCTGGACGGTGAGTCGACCTGGCTCTTCGCCACCTACGACGATGAGTACGTCAGGCTCGACGGGCGCTGGCTGATCAAGAAGATCGTCCTCGACGTCAAGAACTTCTCGCCCCACGACAAGGGCTGGGCCGAGAGCGCCAAGGGCTGGGTCGACGATCACTGGAAGGGACCCTGACCAGCTCACCGCAGAAGACCCCTTGCACCGCCGCACCCGCCGACGGCAAGCTGCGGGCGCGGCAGGCGGACAGCCGTTTCCGCGCCGCGGTGAGCACAATCGAGCGCAGACATCACACGCAGACAGGGTGAGACATGGCTTCGAACTCCACAGCGCGCCGCGCCGTGCGGCGGATCAAGGACCAGAACAGGCCCAAGACGGGCACCAGAAAGCGCGGCAACGGTGCTGCAGACACCGTCGATTCGATCACCTTCTCCGTCATCCTCAATCGCTTCTCCACCATCGCGAACGAGATGACGCTGACCATGGAGAAGACCGCCTGGACCTCCATCATCGCGCTGGCGCGCGACTTCTCTTGCGCGATCTACGACGCGAGGGCGCGCCAGATCTGCATGCAGGATGCCCTGCCGATTCACACGAATTCCCTGCACGTCGTGCTGGGCGAGATCGCACGGGTCTTCGAGGGCGATATCCACGACGGCGATGTCATCGTCTGCAACGACGCCTATAGCGGCAACACGCATATCGGCGACTTCGTCACCGCCTGCCCGGTGTTCCACCAGGGCAAGCACATGTTCTGGAGCGTGGCGAAAGGCCATCAGCTCGACTGCGGCGCGTACATCCCCACCAGTGTGCCGGCGCCGGCCAGGGACGTCTGGCAGGAGGGACTGCAGCTGCCCCCGATCAAGTTCTACGAGAAAGGCCAACGGCGCGATGACGTGGTCCGCATGTACCTCGCCAACGTGCGCTGGCAGGAGTGGCTCTACGGCGACCTGATGGCGCAGCTCGGCTCGATCTGGACCGGCCGGCGCCGCCTCGTCGAGCTTGCAGCGCACTACGGCAACGACACGATCGAGCGCTACGCCGAGGCGATCCTCGACTACTCCGACAGGCGGATGGCCGAGGAGATCCGCGCCATCCCCGACGGTGACTACGACGGCATGTCGTGGCTCGATTCCGACGGTCATGGCGCCACGAACATCCAGATCGGCGCCCGGGTGTCGGTGCGGGGCGAGAACGTGCACATCGATTTCTCGAATTCGGATCCGCAGGTTCCGAGTGGGAACAACTCGTCCTACGGCGTGATGCAGGCAGCGGCGGGCATCCCGGTGCTGTGCTCCATCGACCCGACCATCCCTCACAACGACGGCTGCCTCAGACACATTACGGCGGATGCGCCCAAGGGCACTGTCTGCAACGCCCAGTATCCGGCGTCGACCGCGCTCGCCACCGTGGGGCCAGGCGATACCATGCAGGAGGCGGTGTGGAAGGCGCTCGCCCATGCGGTGCCGGATCGCGTGATGGGCGGCAGCGGCAAGGACGGCAACCTGCCGATGTTCTCCGGCACGGATACGCGGAGCGGCAAGCCGATCGACTGGGGCTGCATGCTGTTCAACGGCGCGCCCGCCGGCGGGGCCACGTCGTCGGCGGACGGCTGGCCCCTGATCATGACCTCGGCCGGCATGGGCGGGCTCAAGATCATGAGCGTCGAGCTCTGCGAGCTGTTCTATCCCTACCGCATCGACCGGCAGGAAATCGCGACCGATTCCATGGGGCACGGCAAGCATATCGGCGGCCCCGGCGTCGACATCCAGGTCAGCCCGACCGATGGCGGGTTCCAGGTAGAGCTCTTCGGCGAGGGCCAGGGCAACCCGCCCTTCGGCGTGATGGACGGCACGCCCGGCATTGGCGGCGGCAGCTACAAGGAGGACCTGGAGACCGGCAAGCGGACCTACTACTCGTCGAAGGGCCGCTTTGTGGTCGGTGAGAACGAGGTCTGGGGCGGCACCTCCAGCGGTGGCGGCGGCTACGGCGATGCGCTGGAGCGCGATCCCGAGGCAGTGCTGGAGAGCATATTCGACGGGCTGTTGTCGCTCGAATGTGCCGAGGACGTCTACGGCGTCGTCATCAACCGGGCGACAATGACGCTCGACTTCGCCGCGACCGAGAAACTGCGCGCCAAGTTGGCGGCCGAGCGCGGCCCGTTCCAGGTGACCTCGCCCAGCCGCCCCGGTGCCGCTACCTGGGTTCATAAGCAGCTGCGCCAGGGCGACGAATACCTCGTGGACGCGCAATAGCGCGACGACAGACCTCTTAGGGAGAATGACGATGGCTGAATTGACCCTCGAAGAGCAGGTGGCGCGGCTCACCGCGATCGAGGATATCAAGCGTATGAAGGCGCAGTACTGCTACTACGCCGATCATGGATACGATCCCGATGGCCTGGCGAGCCTCTTCGTCGAAGACGCCCACTGGGACGGCGGCGACTTCGGTGTTTACGAGGGCAAGGAGGCGATCCGGGAGTTCTTCGCCGGCGTCAAGGACGACATCGTCTTCGCGATCCATCCGGTGATGAACCCGATCATCACCGTGGACGGCGACACCGCGAACGCCAAGTGGTGGCTCATCATGTGGTGCACCATGATGGTCGACGGCGAGAAGAAGGCGCGCTGGTTCGCCGCCGAGTACGATGATGACCTGGTGAAGCGCGACGGCGAGTGGCTCTTCACCCACATCAAGGTCACGGGCAAGTTCATGGCCGAGCACGCCGAAGGCTGGGCGGCCCAGACCGGCTAGCCACCCGACCCTTCCTCGCGTCACCGTTCGCCGCCGAAGCCTGCCCTCAGGTCATCGCGTTCGAGAACGCCGCCCATGCCTTCGTGAGCCGGGCCGAAGAACGCGCCAGTCACGGCGCCGTCATCGCCGCCGGTCTGCGCGAAGGTATTGCCGCGGACTTCGATCCCGTAACTCAGGTCGCCGTCGCTCCATGTGGTGCCCGTGCCCGTGGCCCCCGGCGCCGCATCGGCCGCCCACTGTTCGAGTCCTGTGAAATCCGCCGTACCGGCCAGCGTCTCCAGATCGACCGAGAGGTCGGCGGCGCCGGCGACGGCCCCGGCCTCGGGCGGAAGGCCGGTCAGGCGGCCGGCGCAGCTGGCGGTGCTCCGGCGGCCCGCGTTGTCCTCGCGCTTGGGGTGGGGCGGCGGCCTCGGCATCGGGCGTAAGGCCGATCAGACGGCCGGACCAGCTGACGTTGCCCGAGAGCCCGGTGTTGTCCTCGAGATTGGCGTGGGGCGACGGCCCGGTTGCCCATGGCTGCGACAGGCCATTTCGAAGCGCGACGCCGAACGAGATTTCGTTGTCTTCGATGTCGAGCGAGCCGCGCACGTGCTGCGACGTGTCGGACCAGTCTTCCAGCTCGTTTGCGATATCACTCGGCGTGGATCCAGGCCCGAGGCGGCTGTAGACCGCGAGGAGGGCCTCGCGATCGAGCGGGAGAAGAATATGTTTCGTCAGTTCCTTGCTGCCGCTGTCCACCATGATCGTTCCAGGGAAGCGGTACGCTTCCACGTGGTTCCGGCCGAGCAGGTGAATGAGCTCGTGCGCAATGACGCCCGGCCGCTCGATTCCGTCCGTTTGGGTGTGATCCACGAAGACCCGGCCCGCGACGATCTCGATTCTGAACGGCATCTCCGGGTCCTCGGTCGGCACGATCGAATAGGAGGGTAACGCCAAGCCAACGTCCTTACCCGTTGGCGACGCGATACCCCTCGGCCATTCGATTTGCAGTGCGAACCGGACCACGATCTTGCCTTCCGGAGAGCTGATGTTGTCGGCGGTTGCCGGGTCGCGGCTGAAGCCGAGCTGCCAGTCGTTCGGCAGAGCCGCGTTGATCGCCTGAACCGCGCGGACCGTTTCGTCGACCAGCTCCGGGGGCGTGCCTTCGGCCACATATACGGTCGGCGGTGTCGCGGCGAAGCGCAGGAGCAAGCCGTCAGAAACGAGGTCGACCGCCATGCCGTTGCCTTCGTCATCCTCCTGGAGCGAGGCGGCGTCCGCTTCCAGGTAGGCAATCAGTTCAGTAGCGCCGACGCCATCCGTCACCGTGCCGTGATCTATCTGGGTCTCGCCATGCCGGGCGACCCGCGGCAACGCGTCGGGCACTGCTGCGACATCGGCGCCCACATGGATCGTGTCCTCAAGAGGCACGATCGGTGCCTGCTGCGCCTGAAGTGGCGTTTGAAGCGGCAGCTCGGGAAGCCCGGGAGGCGGCTCGGGAACCACGGGAGCCGACGTGTCGCTGCTTCGGTGTGCGCACGCCGCCAGAAGGAGCGCCGCGCCCGCACCCATGCCCAGACACGTCAATACGAACTTCATGGCATTGTTCCTCGTGCTGCGCTAACAGACCAGATCGACAGTCGGCTGCCGTCTGGCAAGTCGCATCCACGCGCCCGAAATCGTTCGCTCGGCCGACAGCGATTCCATCCTTCGAGAGCTAACACGGTTGTTTCCACGGTCTTGGTTGTCGCGCCGTCGTCACGACGCGCGAGGAGGGATAATGAGCCGTACGGCCACCCGTTCTGTCCTTAGCACGACGGAATTTGTCCCTCTCGTCGCCCTCCTGATTTCTCTCGTCGCGCTGGCGACCGACGCAATGTTGCCGGCGCTGCCGGAGATCGGCCGCGATCTGGGCGCCCCGCGCCCGAACGACGTCCAGTTCGTCGTCACGTCTCTGTTCCTGGGGCTCGGGCTCGGCCAGGTGATCTTCGGGCCTCTCTCCGATCGCATCGGGCGCAAGCCCGCCATCCATGCCGGCCTTGCGCTCTTCATGGTCGGGTGTCTCGTGTGCGTCTTTGCGCCGACGTTCGAGGCGATGATCGCGGGCCGCATTCTGCAGGGCATCGGCGTGGCGGGACCGCGCATCGTGACCATCGCCCTCGTTCGCGACCAGTACGAGGGACGCCGGATGGCTCGCCTGATGTCCTTCACGATGGCGGTATTCATCATGGTGCCGGCCGTCGCGCCGGCCATGGGGCAGGGGATCCTCTGGCTGGGCGGCTGGCGCGGGATATTCATCACCTTCCTGGTCGTTGCCGCGATCGTCTTCGCGTGGTTCGCGGTCCGCCAGCCCGAAACCCTGCCGACCGACCGGCGACGGCCGATCTCGCCGCGGGCCGTCGGCCAGGCCGTGGGGGAGATCGTGAGAATTCGGGCCGCGCTCGGATATACCATTGCCACGGGGTTCGTGTTCGCGCCGTTCGTCGCCTATCTGAGCTCGGCCCAGCAGATCTTCCAGGACGTGTACGGGACCGGCGCACTCTTCCCGCTCTATTTCGGCGTGCTGGCGCTTGCCTTTGGCGCCGCCGCCCTCGTGAACGGCCGTCTCGTCATGAAGCACGGGATGCGCCGGCTCTCCAAGGCCGCCGCGGCATCCGTGTTCCTGATCTCGGCCGTCGCGTTTGCCGGCGCCTTCGCCTTCGGCGGCGTACCGCCGCTCTGGCTCCTCATGGTCTACTTCGTGGCGATATTCATGTGCGTCGGCCTCGTGTTCGGCAATTTGAACGCGCTTGCGATGGAGCCCCTCGGTCACATCGCGGGAATCGGGGCGGCGGTCGTGGCGTCGCTTTCCACCTTCATATCGGTACCGCTGGGAGCACTGGTGGGCCAGAGCTTCGATGGGACCATGTACGCCCAGGTCGGCTCCTTTGCCATCTTCGGCGCAGGCACGTTCGCCGCCATGAAGTGGGCCGAGAGCGGCAGAGGCCGCGAGGCGGTCGACAGATGAGCCTGCACCCGTCAAGCGGCGCCCCGCTACCGCAGGAACAGGCGGTACGCGGGGTTATCGGTCTCCTCCCGGTAGTCGTACCCCACCTGCGCGAGGAATGACTGGAAGTCGGCGCGTTCGGCTTGCGGCACCTGCAGGCCGATCAGCACCCGGCCGTAGTCCGAGCCGTGGTTGCGGTAGTGGAACATGCTGATGTTCCAGGGCTTGCGGCCCATTTGCGTGAGAAAGTGCATGAGCGCACCCGGCCGCTCGGGGAAATCGAAGCGATAGAGCACCTCGTCCAGCTCGCCCGGCGCATGACCGCCCACCATGTGGCGCACGTGGAGCTTGGCCATCTCGTTATCGGTGAGGTCCAGGACGGGATAGCCGTCGCGCTCCAGCGCGTCCATCAGCGCACGCTTGTCGGCACCGGCATCGCTGATTTCGACGCCGACGAAGATGTGCGCGGCCGCCTCGTCGGCGTAGCGGTAGTTGAACTCGGTGATCGAGCGGTTGCCGATCAGCTCGCAGAAACGCATCAGGCTTCCGGGCCGCTCCGGGATGGTCACGGCAAGCAGGCTCTCGCGCTGCTCGCCGAGCTGGGCCCGCTGGGCGATATGGCGGAGGCGGTCGAAGTTGACGTTGGCGCCGCTCACCACCGCTGCGCAGCGCCCGCCGGGCGGCGCCCCCCCCCCCGCGCGGAGACCCCCCCCGCCGTGAGCGCCGCCCTCCCGCTCGGCGTAGCGCTTGAGGCCTGCCCCCGCGAGCGCGCCCGCCGGCTCCGCGATGGAGCGGGTGTCCTCGAAGATGTCCTTGATCGCCGCGCAGATCTCGTCGGTGGAAACCAGCAGAACCTCGTCGACGCACTCGCGTGCGATGCGGAAGGGCTCGGCGCCGATCTGCTTCACCGCGACGCCGTCGGCGAAGATTCCGACGCTATCCAGGACCACCCGCTCGCCCGCCGCGAGCGCCGCGTGCAGGGTCGGCGTGTCCTGCGGCTCCACGCCGACGATCCGCGTCTCCGGCCAGAGCGCCTTGATGTAGGCGGCGATGCCGGCGATCAGCCCGCCGCCGCCGACGCTAACGAAGATGGCATCGAAGGCCTCGCCCTGCTGGCGCACGATCTCCATCCCCACCGTGCCCTGGCCCGCGATGACGTGCTCGTCGTCGTAGGGCGGAATCAGCACCATGTCGCGCTCGGCAGCGAGGGCTTCCGCCTTCTCCTTCGCCTCGTCGTAGGAGGTGCCGGCGAGCAGCACCTCGGCGCCGAGCCGCTCGACCGCGTCCACCTTGATGCGGGGCGCGGTCTCCGGCATCACGATGAGCGCCTGGACGGCCAGCCTGCGCGCCGCCAGCGCAACGCCCTGCGCATGGTTGCCGGCCGAGGACGCGATGACGCCCCGCGCGCGCTCCTGAGGCGTGAGCGAGGCGAGCTTGTTGTAGGCGCCCCGGAGCTTGAACGAAAAGACCGGCTGCAGGTCTTCCCGCTTGAGCCAGACCTCGCAGTCGAGCCGGGAGGAGAGCTTCGGCGCACGCTCGAGGGGCGTCTCGCGCGCGACGTCGTAGACGCGCGCTTTCAGAATTTTCGTCACGTAGTCTCGATACATGGGGTCTGCTCGTTCGCATGGGTGCAGCCGTGACGGCCGGCACGGCACCGCCGTCAGCGCTGCGAGGCATTCACACGGGAACGCGACGAAATCAAATCAAAGAATTCGGAGCGACCGGCAACGCGCGGTCTCGCGGGCACCTAGCCGTATATCGGGCGTAGCTGCTCGGCCATCGTCGCCAGGGGCTCGGGCGCGATGATGACGCCGTCTTCGAGGATCTGCTGCCCCTCGATCCACATCGACTGCATCGAGATCACGCAGTCGGGGTGGTTCTCGCCGCCGCCGGGCACCCAGAAGGGCAGCCCGAGCCCGATGGCGTTGTATCCGGCCACGCGCTGGTCCTCGATGAAGCACTTGCCGGTGTAGCGCGCCGCCGGGTGGAAGCCGCAGGTGAAATGGACGACGTAGCCGAACTCGCCGTTACCGGCCCGCGTCAAGGCGCGCCGCATGACCTTGTTTTCCGGCCCACCGCCGATGACCTCTCTCACCTTGCCGTCGATTTTCAGCGTCATCGGCTCCGCCAGCTCGGTGTGCACTACCTTAAGCGATTTCGCAGTGCACAGGGACTGACGCAGGGTTGCAGTTTCCTCCTGTATTAGAGTTATGCTACAGTGGGTTATGGTTGCTGTCAAGGGAGAATGGGGCGGAGACGAAGGACACACTGGCTGATCGTGTGTCTCTCAATAGTTGCACTCAGGGAAGCGGGATGTGGAACTTGCTGTCGAGCAGTGGTATGGTGCCTGTGGCGGGAACGGAACATTCGGTCAGGATACAAGAATGGCACATATACTCGGGTGCGAGGAATGCCATAGGAGTTTCGTGGTCTATTCTACATTCATGGGTAGCGGCGTGTTCCGGCTGCAGCAGGTCCTTACGGGCGGATGGCCACGATGAGGGAGGATGCCGGCGGACGGCGCCAGCGCGCGGTCATGGCCACCGATGCGGAGTGGGAACGCATCGGGCGGGCGGCTGCAGCGAGCGGCATGGACCTGTCGCGCTTCGTGATCCATCGCGCGCTGGAGCGGGACCCTCTGCCGCCGGAGGTCCTGCGCAGGGCGGTACGCGAGATGCTGGTGATGTCCAGGCTGGAGGAAAGGCGGCTGCGCAGGGCGGGCGCCGGGGCTGCCTGGGAGGACGCCTGCGACGCGGTGGACGAATGGATCGGGCGTGAGGGCATGCTCGACCGGCTCACCGATCCGGGCGCTGCGAACCGCTGGAAGGCGGCGGGGCCGGTAGAGGAGGACGCTCCGTGACGGAGGACGTGTCATGACGGAGGAGGCGGCGCGTCCCCTCAGGCGTCAGCGGAGCCTGCACTGCAAGCCGGCGGAGCAGGCGATGATCCGGGAGCGCGCGGCGGCGGCGGAGAAGACCGTGTCGCGCTATATTCTGGAGCTCGCGCTCGCCGACGATCCGGACCGCCATCCCCTGGTGCTGACGGAAGCGGAACAGGTGGAGCAGCGGGACGGGGTGCGGGAGCTGCAGGCATTCGTGCGGGCTCTGCGGCGCGAGCTTCCGGGGGGCAGCGGGCTGAGCCTGCTGAGCGCGATCTCGGTCCTTGCGAGGGAGCGTGCGCCTTGAGACGGGTGCGGCGGCGGCGGAAGGCACGCAGGCCGAGCCGGCACATCTCGATCTCGGCGACGGACGCGGATTGGGAGGTGGTTCGCGGCAACGCCGGCCGGCGCGGCCTTTCGATCGCGCGCTACCTGCTGGAGTTGGTGGAGCGGGACGCCTCGGAAGAGGACGCGGGGCTTCAGCACAAGTATCCCGCACTGGCGCTTGCGAAGGAAGAGCAGCGGGAGCAGCTGGAGGCGGTACGGGAGGTTCGCGCGCTGATGCTGGAGGGGGAGGATGTGAGTCCTCTTGTGCGCGACATGCAGGAGCGGATCGCGGTGATGTTCGCCGCGTGGGCGTCTACGCTGGCCGGATCGGGCCACTCGGAAGAGCTGCGCCTGGCGCTCGCCTCGGTGCTTGGCGAGGAGCGGGCGGGTATCGCTGCGGCCTCGATCGCGGTCTCGACCGCGGTCTCGACCGAGGCGCCGGCAGCGAAGCAAGCGGTCGCACCACAGGCTTCTGACGGGGAAACGGATTCCCGCCAGGATCGGCTGTTGTGAGGCGTTCACCATGTGCGCCGCCGGCACGAATGATGTGCGCGAGGTCGACCGAACGAGGAGACGCATAGCGTGACACCGGGACGCGACGGCAGACGAAAGTGGTCGCGCCACAGGCCTGCGAAGGGGAGACGGATTCCCGCCGGAAGCGGTTGCCGTGAGGCGGGCGGCATGTGCGTCGCCGGCATGAATGAGGTGCACGAGGTCGTCCACACGAGGGGACAATTGGCGTGACTGCGGAGGGTGACGACAAGAGCACGCGGACGGGCCAGCCGGACCTCCTTGCGAGCCTGCCGGCGGAAGGCCCGCCGGCTTCGCCACCGGCGCCCGGTATCGATCCGGCCGCGATCGAGGAACTGCTGACCGGGGTTCGGGAGCTGCGGGAGCAGATTGCCGGACTGAGGGAAGCGGTGTCGACGGAACGGTCTGCGCCAGAGCCTGAGGCACTGCCTGAGGCAGTGCCGCAGGCAGTACCTGAGGTACTGACACTGGAGGCGCTCGAGTCCTGGGGCGACACTCTCGTTGCCCGTGTCGCCGAGGCTGCGCGATCCGGGGACGCGCCGGGGGACGACGCGGCGGCGGTTGAAGACCAAACCGGCAGGATCGAGGAAGCGGCCACGAAGGCGGCAGCGGCGGCAGAACGCATCGATCGGGGTATGGCAACCACGGCGGACCGGCTCGCGGCCGGGATCGAGGAGGCCGCGGCCAGGATCGATACGGGGTTCGCGGCGACGCGCAACCAGGTCACCCAGCATTCCCGTCTGGTCCATGAGACTCTCGACGATATCCGCACGCAGACGGCCGGGCCGAGGTTCGGCTGGCGGGCGATTCTCTTGATCTTGATCGTCTTCGTCCTGGGCATGCTGCTCGAGAGCCACATACATCTGCTCTACCGATGGCAGTGAGCCCGTTGAGCCGGCGGTGCTCCGCCTCCCTGTCAATGCGGCGCACCGGCGCGGCCGTACCCGAGGTCTGAACCGATGGTAGCCACGGTCGTAGAGCTTCGTTCGTCGGCCATGGCGGTGACCTATTACGAGCGCGACGGCTACTACGCAAAGAACGACCCCGAGCACCGCCAGGCGAGCTTCTGGTACGGGGACGCGGCGAAGGCGCTGGGGCTCAAGGCACATGTGCGTCCCTCGCGCTTCGAATCGGTGCTGTCGGGATACGTGCCAGGGACGGGCCTGCGTCTCGGCAGGATGCGCGAGGGGGAGCACGATCACCGGCCGGGCTGGGACATAACCCTGTCGGCGCCGAAGTCGGTATCGCTGGAGGCGCTGGTGATGGGCGACCGCCGCGTGATCCGGGCT
>MKWU01004847.1_pt1 | contig 15344 bp, 6 predicted proteins | sample 809101 | NCBI WGS metagenome assembly MKWU01 (sample SAMN05860141, study PRJNA318959) | sponge metagenome | host: Aplysina aerophoba | place: Slovenia: Piran, Adriatic Sea, Gulf of Piran | collected 2013-05-07 | reverse complement strand
GCGTTGGATGCGGTGTGTGCTCGGCCGTGTGTCCCAGAGGCGTACTTAAGCTTGAAAACGGGGGGACTTTCAAGGACAGGTTCTCCGGGGCGGACAAGCCGCTTGGGGCGCTTGTCGATTCACTTAAGCATGTTTAGGTCGAAGATGGCGGACAGGGTAAATATACCCCTATTGGACCTCTATTAGACCCCTATTAGACCCTTCGTTTTTTTCTGGGCAACCCAAGGGAGAAAGTTCTTTATTGGGTTTTTAATAGTTTCCAGTGCGCTCCAGCCCCCCGTCCCGTGGAAACTATTAAACCGCGATCTTTCAAAATCCTCAAAGTCCTTTTTACTTGACGTTCAGTTACGTACGGAAGCATTTGTGTATGAATACGGCGCAAGGTCAAGCCGTCGGGTGCGCGATCCAGCATGGCGAGAATTACTTCTTGACGTTCGGCTGGATTACTTAACTGATGCCGTGAAACTACATGTTGTCCGTGCCGAAGACGCACTGTCACATCTCTTCCGTTATCCTCAATCTCGGGGCGCGGAAGGCGCGCGGACTCCATTATCTCCGCCATCTTGATAGTTCCGGTTCCCCACTTCTCGATAATTCCGCGACGGTAGAACGTACCGGCGATCAGAGGGTTCCACGGCTGGGACTTGTGGGGCGAGAATAGATCTTCCGGAGTCAATTCGAAATGTAGCGGACCTGGAGAGACCACCTCCATGCGGTCATCATAGACTGCCAGGTCCACGGAACTGCCAGCAATGATGTAGTCGCGATGACATAACGCGTTTACAATCGCTTCCCGCGTTGCTTCATGTGGGTAGAGCGGTTCGTCAATCCGCGCGAAGCGGCCTGGTTCAAACCGTCCGGCAATGGGCAGAGTGTCGCGCAGAAAGCGTTCCGCATCCGAAAGCAGCTTGAAAGCGTTGCCCTTGAACTGCCGATTGTCCAGAAACTCCATTTTGTCAAAACCCCGGAAACGGGCAACGCAGAGCAGGCACTGCGGCATTCTGTGGGCGATAAGTTCCTCCTTGCCGAACAGCACGACCGCCGCCTGAAGCAGTTCGTCGTCTTGTCCTAGAAGTTCCAGACCGCGCAGCAAATCAGGTATTTCCATGCTTATCGGGGCTTCCAGGCGGTTTTGCCTGATTGCCTCCTGCACCGTGATCCGAATCTCCTTCGCGTCAAGGTCTTCGATCGACCACTCCTCGGCGGGCAGTTTTTCCCATCGATATTTCTCGTGCACTTCCTCGAGGAGCATTTGTCTGACCTCCCAACGCGACATTTTCACAGTGGTGTTTCCGACCCTGCGATACTCGGTTCCTTTGTAGGCATACGGCTTGGAGGTGCCGGGTTTCACGCTTATTACCACCACTTCGCGGTCTCCTTTTACGCGTACCCGCTCAATCGAGGGAAAAACCTCGGATTCAATATTCCGAATTTCGGTGCTTAGCTGCTCTATAGTACGGTCAGCTACCTGCTGGCCTTTTATTTTTCCTTCCGGAGATACACCGAACAGCACGTGCCCGCCGCGTTGATTGAGCATGGCGCACACGGTTTTCATTGCATCGCTTCGCCTTCCCGTAGAGAGCTTGAACTCAAGCGTTTCGGATTCACCTTTTGCTACCAGGGCTTTTATTTGTTCAGGAGTCATGAAATTATCTCCATTGCGTGTATTTTCGGGTTCAGTATGTTTGCAATCCTTCGAGGTTTTTTTCTCTTGGTAAATAAAGTTCCCGCTAACTCAGTTTCAGCTTGTCGGATACGTAAGAGAGCAGTTCGTTGATTTTCTTAACCGACTCAGGATCGGGAGTGATTTCTCCGCCAAACTCGACACGGATATTGAACTTGAGTTCATTACCAACTGCTGCCTTGGTGATCTCAGGTATCTGATCCGCCAAGTCCTGAATACCGTTAGCTTCCAGAACAGTTTCCGCAACAAGCATTCCCTGCGGTTTAGGTGTAACCGGCTTTCCCTCTTCTTCGGGAGATTTCTCCCCGACGGGAATTTGAAGGATCACGTTCTGGGCACCAGTAATGTCACATGGCCATAATATATTGCTGTCGCTGAGCTCCAGCCAGCGAGCACGGATGGCGTCTTCTATGGCTGAGCGCACTGTGAACCAGGGTAGGGTAACGCCATGCAGTGCCGAGAGCGCAGTCATAATAGCAAGAGCGGTGGTTTTGCTGTCTTTCCAGGCTTCAGGGATTTTCTCACCCATAAGTTCCTGAAAGGAAATCGGTTCAGGCGGTTGTTTTAATATTGCTGAGGGACTGAATACTCCGGCCGGTATGGGTTCGCTCAGTATTGACGCCGGCCCACTGGTAAGCCATACAATCCCTTTCTCTACAGCTTGCGAAATTGCAGTCTCGATTTCGGTTGGTTCGCATTTCGGTACGATTAGCGTTTCTTCGTATCCATTCCTAGAAAGATTGACGGTATGGCCACCGGCAAAATAGTCGTACACGTTCTGAACACTTACTCCTTTCTCTGTCCAGAGGCCCGGGAGTTTCTGATATTCCAGCAATTCGGGTGTGAGTTCACTTAATGTTGCAAATTCGGGCAGTAGAACCTCCATGTTTGGTTCTTTAAGCGCGATTTCATCAATGCCGGTGCGCCAGAACGTTCTGACGGTTTTATCCGGGCGCGTGACCTGCGCCACCCAGATTCCTTCCTGAACGCCTTGTAGTACGGTATCCAAGATTTCTTCTGACCTGAGCATCTTGGGCAGCCTAGGGAATTGCGCGAATGCGCCTACTATGTCTTTAAGCCTGCGGGATTGTTCTCCTTCACGCCACAAATCATAAGGACCGCCCGGCAACATCGCTTCCGAACTTATGGCGGTTTCCTGAATGCGGGTTCTTTTGTCTGCCTTTATGGTAATGAACAGGCGTTCATCGGTAACAACGATCTTGAACGCGTGGATTTCGTTGTTTTCGTTGACGGTTACAACTATGGAGTAAGCCTGTTTGACGGCGTCAGGGATGCGTTTTTTGGCTGATTGCAGTTCTTTTTCAAGCACCTGTTCCCTGATCGGGTCGATAGACTGATTCTTTAGCTGCTCGCGAACTTCTTCCCAGCCTAGATATTCCCGGATACGTGCGTGTGTAGCATCAAGACCGTCTTTGGAAGGAACGGCGAGAACGATTGCGTTGCGATAGACTCTAGGACGGTCAGAGGCAGTTGTGTCGTTGATGAAGCGTTTCGCTTCGGCACTGGGTTTGCCGGATTCCGAAGCAGCTTCCGGGCCTAGGACACAGTAGTGAAACTTACCGTCGTCCGCGACGTCACGAGGCCTTTTCGGGAGAGTGTGAGCTCTTGCGCCCGCGCCGGACGCGCCGGACGTAAGAGTTTTCAGTCTTTCTATTGCGTTGATTGTTTGTGATTCCACCAGCGAATCCGGTACCCGGTTGTTGCAGGCTTCGTGGTGCATCTGCCGCAGGTTCGGACGATTGCCCAGCCTCCATGCCTTCGGTAGCTGGTCACCATCAGAATCGGCTTTTCCCGTGGCAACCTCCACTTCGTCGAGAAACCAGGAAAGTTCCGTCCAGCGGTGAAGGGCTTTTTCGAGGTCAATTTTGTCCGGCTTTGCTGCTCCGAGTAACATAAGCAAATCTTGGGTCAGTGCTTTTTGACCGATTGGCTGTGAACTCAGAAATACCGATATGACCGCTTGTTCCATTTCCCTGTGGCACAGGCCGGTTACTTCGGACTGAATCATGCGGGCTTTCTCAAGCTCGCTTTCAAGTATCGGATGCCATTCCTGATGCTTGCCCTCGCCGGTATCTACGCTGGCTAGGGAAGCAAGTTCGCTCGTCGCTTCCGACAGATCAGTTTTTTCCGGTTCATTTAGAAGCACGTTAGGTCCGACCAGCGGACTCGTGTCCCACTTCTCTGCGTCGCGCAGGGCGATGGCGAATGTCCTAAGAATGCCTCGCGTTCGCTGGAATCCGTCAAGCTGAGTCCAGCGGGTGTAGAAAATTTCGATGAGGTCGGGATGAAACGGATAACTGTCCAGATATCTTTCCTCCACCGCTCCCAGGTTTTTTTTGGTCTGTTTGTCAAAATCGGCTATGTTGACCGCAACCGAGGCTACGTGCGGGCGAAAAACATTGGTGTCGCGAATTGATTCATTCTTAAAGAAACGTCGCCGCAGAATCTCCGCTACATCTTCCTTGCTCACGGGATTCGCGCCTTCTTCCATCTGCCTGCCGAAAACATCAAGCACGTCTAGAAGCAGTTCGTTGCCTAAATCGTCATGTTTTCTGGGGTCCGATGCGAGAAGCGACGCTACCATCGCGCAGCGGTCAACCTTTACGACAGCCTGGGTGAGATACTGAAAGAAACTTACAAGGCGCCCGCGCCAGCTCGGGTTGGCTTCTACCTGAACGCGTATGTACATCAATGCTTCATCAAGAAGCACCAGCGTAGAGAGCCCGTCTTCTTGGGGTTTTGACAGCAGTTCGATCACCAGCGGTTCCGCTGGCGGAGTGTCTCGCTCCGCGTCTTCGCCCTCGGCGTGAATAAGTCTGAGCCCTTCCGCACCGGCGAGCTGAAATGCGAGAATGCTCCACGGATACTTGAGCATCCTGGTTTTTCCGTCAGGTCCCGGTGTTTCAACTCCCTTCTCAAGATCGATCTTATCGAAGCACAGAGCCGCGATTCTCGACTTCGGCGCTTTAAATCCTGTATAGGCTTCAAACTCCTGTACGGCTGGCAGATCCGGCAGGGCTGATGGATTGTGCACGAGATGTCTGAGAGCGATAAGCGTGTGAGTCTTGCCGCCGCCGTAGTTGACGGAAAGCCTTCGGTACGCCTTGTCGCTTTGACCTGCCAAGCGAAGGACTACGTCCTTTAGCAGTTCGCGCAGGTTGTAGGTCAGGTGCGTAAGGGCGAAGAATTTGTCTGGATCTTCGTAGACAGGCCGTTGGCCTTTTTGCATTACTACGTCGTAGAGATCCGCGGCGAACACGGCTAGCGGAAGTTCTCCGGTTTTCAGATCGTCTCGCAATCCCACGACTTCGTGCCAAGGTTTCCAGGAATGTTTCATTGTTTGTTCCTCCCGTACGGCAGATCTCCTCGTCGTAACGCTCCGACGCCGCTTCGCGCGGCGACATGATTGCTGAGGGATTCCAGAATGGCCCGCTCGTCTGAACCGGCATCGGCCAGTTCGATAAGAGTCTGCAAGATTTGAACGAACAGTGCATTGCGCTGGAGACCTCGACTATCAAGGTAGTCATCAACCCTGGCCTGATCACCATCGCGCCACAGGTGCATGAGCTTATGTATCTGATCGATTAACGGAACCGGTCTGCCTCCTGTAGCTTGGACGCCTAGGTTGCGGCCTGCGCGTCGGTTCCATGGCTTGAGCCTCATCTTGGCTCCGCCGGATGTTTCTCCCGCTTCCTCGTCCGTACCATCCTCTCCGGCCTCGTCTCTGACGCTGCTTTTTCCCGATTGAGCGATAATGTCGTGCTGTTTCACCAGAGCCGAGTCAGAGAGGTTGCAGGAAAGCGCGTAGAGAATGCAGCCTCCAGCCGGAGCTTCTCCCATGCCGAAATCATTACGATGAAGAAGGTAGTATGTGGTTATGTCGTCAAGTCCAGTTACCTCATTCTGACCATCCGGCCGAGTTAATACGCGGCCGACGACGAAATCGACAACCATGCGCCGCACTTCGTGGAGAAACTCGGAAACGGTCATGAGTTGCTTGGGGTCGTCTGCCTTCTTGACCGCCGGATACTTGCTGAATGCCTCCATTGCCGGTCCTGTCGCGGCCCATACGAAATCGGGCCCCCTGATGCCCGCGTCCCAGAAGTCGCGGAGTTGCTGCATTATGTTCTCATGCATTTCTTTTAGGACGTTATGATCCCAGCCCGGACGTGTTTCAACCCGTTTTTTGCATATAAGCCAGACTGAAGACGACAATGCGGCAGAAGCCATCGCGCGAGTTCTGGTGCTCATCTCTGTTTGGATGGGCCATGAACCGTTGACCACGAAACCGGCCCTTATCAGGGCAGATACAAGTGTTTCCCAAGCGTCTGGATGCTTGTTTGCAAAGACAACCACCATCCGTCCGTCTTTCCGTAGAACTGAATGACAGATTTTAAACGCGCGCGCCATTCCGTCTTCGTAGTTTTTTTTGGATAGTGTTTTGTCGCCGTCGAACCGGCTCGCATCGTCAATCAGTTCGCCGTCGCCGGTATCATGATTCCATTTGGGACCGAGAGATTTGGCGAAAACCTGATCCGATGCCTGATCAACTCCTGCGATTGATCTTCGTAGCCAGACATGAAAAAAGTCCATCGTGTCCGAGTATGGAATCGCATCGTAATAGGGTGGGTCGGTGACTATAACATCTATTTCTTCATCAATGGGAACCAAGGCGCTTTGGCAAAGCACGTTTGGCTTCGGAGTTCCGTCAACTGCTAGGCACGCATGGGAAACGACCAGGGAAACCCATTCCAGAGCGCTTTGGTAACCGCCAGTTGTAGTACCGAGAGGGTTGCTCTCCGCGAAATCCCAGACAATGGGCAGTGCAAATCTTGCAAAGGTTCCTTCAACCTTTTCTCCCCGATTGTTCCAACGAGAAATGCTGCTGCTTTGGTTTGCGAGCCTGTCCAACATACACGCCAAATAGTACCTGATAGATTCTTCCCAATGTACGGGATAACCGGATCGCTTTATCTCTTGTCCTGCCGTATCCATAGCTCTGAGAAAAGTCCCCAATTCGAGCAGCTGCCGATTTGTAAACAGTTTCCGCCACATGTCAAACCCGTAAAGTGGGGCACGAAACCCTAGAGCCTTTTTGTTCGGCAGAGGCTCACCTGGTAGACCAAAAGGGATTTCTGAATAAAGCGCTTCAATGTGTTCGTCAGGTATTTTTGCTACTTCACGTTCATGTTCCGTAGGTAGGCGATATTCTTTTCTCCTAGGTCCATCTAGCACGACGGCGGTCATAGTTTCGGACAGTCGGTCCGCGCGGCCCTCAAGGCGTATATCTTCCATTGTCATGATCGTTCCGCAGCAAGGGCAGGTAGCGCCCGTGCGCGACATGGTCCCCGCCCCGATGCGCTTGTCGTGTTCTCGTCGCTGGGCTGCATTACCGCCGTTTCGGGGTACGTCTGTCTCCAAGCCGAATACGACACCTGTCCGTTCAATATTCGGTTCCATGGTAAGAAGCACTCGCTTATTGTCTTTTCTGCAAAGCCAGAGCGTCTTTAGCAGAGGCACAATAGCCCGGCACTGTTTGCATGTTACGGTTCTGGCCCAGAGATACGCGACCGTTGGTTTGGCTATATAGCGGGGATTTTTAGGCCTTCTAAGGTAATCCTCGTCAAACTCAGAGTTAAGCGTATCAGCTTCCAGGAATCCATCTTCGTTAATTTCTACCAGATGTGGCGGACGCGGTTCATACTCATCGCCCTTTTCCAAAGGTTCAAATTCGGAATATAAAGGATAATAGTGTGCCAACTCCGCACGGGCTTCTTTGAGTACGGAACGGGCCCAGATTCGCACGTGCCAAGATAGGTCAGCTTTGAGTATTGAGTCGTTGTCAGAGGAGAAATCGAGTTCGACTTCCCTGTAATCGTGGTAGATGGGTTTCTTAAAAAATGCTTGTATGTCTTTAGCCTTAAATCCTTTTGCTTTTAGAAATGTTTCCATAAATTCACGGTCTTTCAGTGCGAACGCGGGTAGCGGGTGAGTCTTCCCGGCAAGCTTCTGTGGATATTCAAGCGTGCATTTGAGGATAAACCACGCCACGGGGTTTATATCCATTGCCGTGACCTTGCAACCGAGACGCATCGCTTCAAACGGGATGGCTCCGCCGCCCGCGAAGGGATCCAGTACTTTTGGAACACGACCGTTATAGGCCTTGCGGATTTCAGTCTTGAACCAATCTAAATCATCACTGGCTTCCCTCTTCCAGTGGAGGATGCCGCCGACCGTATACTCTTTGAGCTTCTCGATCTTACGCCCGCCAACATTTTTACGCTCAATTTTCGTGTCTAATTTGCCCGCCATGCGCTCAAGAATTTCTTTTCTTTGTTCCGGGTCACCCGAATCGGGAAGCAGAGTTGCGATCAGGGCCGCGCGACATGCGGCTAGTGGTCGCCTTGCTGGCCAGATATGCAGAGTTGAAATATGTCCGTGCCGGACATTTTTCTCGTGAACCGAGTCCAGTGATACCTGCTTGAGTGGAAAGGTGACTTCTATGAGACATTTGTCGTTTATGCTCATTTTGTGGCACCTGCAGGTTCTTTGGATTTTGGTTCTATTTTGATGCGTTCACGGTATTCCGTATTTCCGTCGGGCAGAGTCTCATGGCTTTTTAGGTAAAACAATTGACAATTTTCAGATTGCAGAAATCTGGAGAAATCTTTCAGGTATTCTATTTGTTCTATGCATCGGACAACCTGAAGCAGTTCTTTTCCCGCTTTTGTAAGCAAGACATTACTAAATTCCAGCACTTCCTTAGCTTCGGGATTTTTGGAGATTTCTAGAGCATTATTCTGATAAGCAAGAACGATTTTTGTTCTATCTCCCCACGTAAATTGTCTTATTAAATCCGAGGGATTTACCAGACCAAAATCCTGAAGATGGACGAGATTGTCAAGTTTTATAGCACCATAGCCTTCTACAAACTTATAATTGTAAAATATAAAATTGTTTCCTATAACAAAGCTGGCAACTTCCTCAAACAGTTCGGCATCTTTTCTTGTCATGTTTCTTAAAATATCCATAGTTTGAAGAGAAGTGCTTCTGGGGCGCTCCACTTCTCCTGACAGAATTTTTGCCCATATTTTCTGCATATCCTCTGATGAGATATCCTGAATGTAGTTGAAAAAACGGGCCGTCCAGTCGGGATCAGGATCATGATCAGCAACTTCCTTGTCGGCAAGCATATTGGCCGCTTCGTCGACAACCTTCTTAATGTTCGCAAGACGTTTGCGTTTCTGGAATTCAATACACTGTGTGATGTCATTACGACTGATCTGCACTGTTCGGAGCGACTCTTCATTCTGCGCACCTATGTAAAGTTTTTTTGCCTCTGACTGTGCCTTGGCGATTATTTTCAGAGATTCACCCTCCGATTTTGCTTGGATGATACGCGCCTCGGCGTCTTTTCGAGCTGAAATGAGTTTTGCTTCTCCCTCACAAGATGCTTTCCATGGAGCCAACATGGACCCTGCTATCGCTCCTATACCACTGGCGGTATAATCCAACAGTTTCTCAATTGCCGGTATTTTTATATTCAGATCGACCATTTCCAATGTCCTTCACATGAAATAAATTATGCGACAATGCATCTTTCTAGTGAGATTTTTCTCCTGAAAAATCAATTAGGTCCGGTTCAGCGGCAGATATAACCTCATCGCTTGCAATCACTACCCCACCTTTAGTTTTCACCAGAAGATTCCGAAACGGATCACGTACTCTTATTAGCCGCGGTCTTGGACTGGCGCAGTCAAACACCACGTAAAGCCAGTACTCTTCACGAAGTATACAGGCCTTAGCCCACTCGTTTTCGGATACGTCTATCTCACCAACACCCGCTCGCCCCTTTACCTCTATTGAGCGCCTTTCATTCCCAGGACGGAGAGATAACAGATCAAAGCCTGGCCAATCACTCAATCCGGCTCTCCGCGCTAGATCCGGCCGCGATACATCTTTGACTTCAGCGTCAAAGTTTTCTTCATATGCTGTTGCGACCTTTACAGCAATCTTTTCAACTTCGGCGTCGTAGTTTCTTGCTTGTTCCGGTTCTTGCGAAGGCACGACGAGTGCGTGAACGAGAAACTTGACTTCACCTTCTCGGATTTGCCCCGCCTCGTTTTTTAGTCGGGTGATGTGGTGGTCGCGTGATTCCGACAAGCCACGCTGCAGTTTTTTTATATTGGAGAGTTCTTCTTCAGCGTGCGGGTCGCCTGTGCGAACTCTTTCTGTAAGACGAGAGCGCTTGGCTGCAAGATCAGCAGTTTTAAAGCCGAAGGCGCGGTTAACAAGTTCTAACTGGGATGGCAGATTGTCAATACAGCGGTTTCTGTGTACTTCTACAAGATGCTTAAGCGGTTCCTCGTTTATAAAAGCGACTGCATCAGAAGCCATACTGAAAGCCCGTCTCGCAAGCGGTATCCGGCTCGGTGCGAAGCCTTCTTCCCCCCGTAACAATAGAATTCGCTCAACCGGGGATTCCTCTACAGTTCCGTCATTTGACTGATGCAATCCGATCAGTCGTGACTCAAGCAATTTAGGAACTGTTTCAGTATCGCTATCTCTTGGATGACCGAGAAGGGCAGTCTGTTCCTTGCCGTCTTGGGTATGTTTCTCAATAGAAACCTGCGCTATATGGAACAGATATGGTTCACTTGCGTACGGGTCGATGAACACGGAACCTCGTAATCCGTCGTTCCCGAAACGACTCAGTATCAGTTTGGATATGCACTCGAAAACGGGTTCTCCTGGATGAACCCAGATTGCATCCTCTCGGTTTTTCTGCTTGTAGATAGTCATCTGCGATTGCGCTTTTTCTGAATAAGATTCAAGTGCTGATAGCAACGGATCGGCGGCGCGGGGCTGGTCCGGCACCAGTGTAAAGGTTTTTTCCAGATCACCTTCAACTCGCAGATTAAGTAACGGCGCGGATTTTTCCACGAAACGACGCACGTACCCGGGCAGGAGTCGGTGATAGTTCTTCCGTTCTTCCTCCTCGTTTAGGTGAATAAGCTGCTGACGCAAATCGCATCCTTCTCCGAAAAGTGTGCGCTCCTTTTGCTCTAGGGTTCGAACCTGATTTTCATTAAGAGTATTTTCCAATTGTTCGGCAACGGTATCGGCATTCTGCGTCACTGCCTGTTCGAGATAATCACGAATGGAAAGCTCCTCAAACAGGCGGCCAATCACATCGAAAACCTTGTCGGACCGAAGTTGCCGACGCATAGCTTCCAGTTTTTCAAGCAATGTTTTCAGCACCTGACCCTCACGCGTACTTCCAGCTACCAAATTGACTATGACGACTGGATCATGTTTTTGGCCGTAACGATGAATACGGCCCATCCGCTGTTCAAGCCGTGCGGGATTCCACGGTATGTCGTAATTCACCATAAGCCAGCAGAACTGCAGATTGATTCCTTCTCCGGCGGCATCCGTAGCCACCAAGTAACTGGCTCCGTTTTCGTTTGCTGGACGGCGAAAGAACTCGACCTGTTTTTCTCTTTCTTGGTACGGAAGTCCACCGTGGATCATGGCGATGCGACCGGTGAAACCAAGGCTTTCAAACCGACGGAACAAGAACTCTGCCGTATCCCTATGCTCAGTAAAAATAATGAATTTTTCGTCAACATATTCCCGATCGCTTAGCACTTCGCGCAACTTCTCGAACTTGGATTCCTCTCCAGCTTGAAATAGGGTTCGTGCTTTATCCAGAAGTTCATTAACCCTGAGATTTTCCGCTTCGAGTTCGTTAAGACTGATCGCTATAGTGCCGCCCAATACTTCGTTCTCAAATTCCTCATCACACTCGTATCCATCTTCAGTCTCCGCGTTCTCGTATGGTGCTCGGGTTTCAAACGTGTCCTCAAGACCGTCAAGGCTTTGCTGTTGACGCGCTAGATGTTCCTCTCCGATACGCCCATTCCGTATTGCGTCAATCAGGTTTTCAAGCTTTCCTTTGCGACGCTCTAACGAACGCATAATGGCGTAGGTGGAGCTGGCAAGGCGTCGCTGGAAGACGCTCATCGCCAATCGCGCAGCAGACCGGTTCAGAAACCGGGCTTTGTTGTAGTAGTGTGTAATGTAGTCCGTTATTTCGTCGTAGAGTTCCTGTTCGTTGCCTCGGCCTTGGGAAAGTTCGTAACTCAGGGTGTCACAGTTCCTCTGAGGATACAGCGGAGAGCCATCAAAATTAACCATCTCCTCTTTGGTGCGTCGGATAAAGTGTTTTTGCCGAGATTCACTTGGGAACTCATCAAAAGCATCATGGGTTGAAAGAATGTCTGGAAGCAGCAAGCGCCACAAGAAGTAGTAGGGAGAATCCTTGCCCATATGCGGCGTTGCGGTCAGCAGCAACAGATGCTGGGCCGACCAGTGAAGTTGCCAGGACCTGTTGTCTGCTCCTGCGCCGGCAATGGCTTCCGCCAGCCTGTATCGATCTGTTTTTCTCACTCGGAAATCCGCCCCGCGACTCGCTGACAGCTTGTGAGCCTCATCAAAAACAACCAGATCATAAGGTTCAGTTGCCCCGTCCTTGAGATAACCGAATAGTCGGTCACCAGCCAATGTGTCAACACTGACAATAATCAGGTTGCTTTCGGGTCCGAGGAACGGGTTGCCGGATACTGCTTTGGAACCGCTGACGATTCGAAACGGAAGACGAAACAGGGAATGCATCTCGCGCTCCCAGTTGCCGACCAGTCCGGCGGGTGGCACTATGAGCACACGACGGATGAGGCGACGGGACAACATCTCCCGCACATACAGGCCAGTCATTATAGTTTTGCCTGCGCCTGCGTCGTCGGCCAGAAGGAATCGCAGAGGAGCTTGTTTCAGCATGTGTTCATACACGGCGACATGCTGATGTGGCAGCGGGTCGATGAGGGATGTTTCCGTTGCGAATGTTGAATTGAAAAGATGTCCGTAGGAAAGACGATGTGCTTCAGCTACGACCGAAACAATATTCGGATCGGCAGAGAAGTCCATGCTCGGTGCAGGTATTAAATTTTTGTCGAGGGCAACCTGCACGCCCATGCGTTCTTTCTCTGACTGTTTCTCAAGTTCGATGATTCGATGCCAAGCCAGATTGTTGGGGCGAGACTGGTTGTTTTCCCAACGATTGACAGAGGCATAAGAAACGCCAATCAGTTCTGCAAACTGTGTCTGAGTCAGTCCCATAGCATCCCGGGAGTCTTTAATTCTCCGCGAATAGTCACTTGGTAGCTTGGATGAAGTAGCAGATGTCATATGTCTCTTTGTGTCTAAAACAAAGTGATTTGCCTGTAATATATTTCTTGATCGCGTGCCTGTCAACAGTTAGTATAACATATGTTATCAGTTGCGTTTACAGTAAATTAATTGGGTCATTTAAGAACATGAGAAATAAGAGATATTAAAGTGCGGAAGATGCGTTACTTACAATCATCAATAGCCTTTTGGGTTACCAATTACAGTTTGATTACGGGGAAGAACAAAATTGCTGCCAAGGCTACAAAATCCAAACAAATCTGGAGTATATCCTCAAATGCCTGAATCAGCCTCATCTTTGGTTATTTTAGCAAGACCATTACTACCACTTGTAAAGACTGTTTCTAGTTATTGCAACCGACTTCACCAAGAGCGTAAAGTCGGAAAAAGCCTTTCTGAACAATCAACTGATATTGCAGATGGGATATTGGATCAGACGCTTGACAGGCTTCGGGGCGGCAACATTGAAGATCAATGGTGGAAAGAGATTTTAAACCGTATTGGTCAGGAATATATCACCCCAGATTCGTTGAGAAGTCATATATGGCAGGAATGGCTTGCCAAGACTAAGGTCACAGAAGACCTTAAGTTGCTTGCCAAGGCGAAGATAATGGATAGAGACGAGGACCCAGAAGTTCGCGCACGTCTAGCTAAAAGCTACCCAGACCGAACATATGAAGTCCATCCTATGGAATTTGAACCAGTGGATTTAGTAGTGGCTATTCTCGTAGCTGGGTACTTGGAACCAATCTCTCACGATCAGAAGGTTCTTTTAGGCACGGTACAACTTCTTGAAGCGAATATCGTCAAGCATTTTGACGAACTGGGTAAAAAACTTTCGAAAACCACATCTGACTCGATCACTCAGAATGCACATACGGAACACGCAAAGAGAGAGTTGCAGAAAATACTTACGCTCGCAATATTTGATCCATCAAGGTCACGACTAGATATACAAGAATTGGTACATCGGATGTTTGAAGGTGATCTTTGCTTAACAAGTGATTCCCAGAAAACCGAGATTCTTGTTCGGTGCGCAAGGCTTTGTGCCCAAGACATGGAAACGCTTGCTTTGGCAAAAAAAATTCGTGATGAACTTAACCAGACACAATCGGAGACTGACCTGTCAATCGTTGATGCGTTAATCCTCCAAACCGAGGGTCAAGCAGATAAAGCACTTCAGCTTATTCGAGACCGTGAAGATCCGGATTCGAGGGCAGTTGTGTTCTCGATACTTGTTCGATCACGTGAAAATCAAGATGCTCTGAGCTGGTTTGGCAAGCAGGACGGACATGGAGATACTAGTTTTTTCACCGCCACAGGCTGGATAAATCTGGCAGTAAGCCTTGCTAAAGCCGGACGATGGGATGAAGCCGTAAAGCATCTCTTTGCGTTAGAATTGTTCTGGGAGCAATCACCGACACTGGCCCTCGTTGAGGGACACTTAAATGCCGCAATGCTCCTGCCAGATGGTTTTCGCAAAACCGCACTTGATACAATCCCCCTGAGTAAGGATATATCCCCCATCTTAGGATCAAAAGCGGAGAGTTATCACGACCGCGCCGTGACCTGCTTTGAATTCGCTGAGCAGAGCCTAAAGGAAATAGTCGGTAATGAGGTGATGGAATTTATTACCGACTGGAAGCTTTGGCTTCGGTTGATGGACCCAAGTGGTAAAGATGTCCAATCAGCCCGCGAGGAGATTAGCCGAACTATGCGAGACGGCAAAAGCGCTGTTGGCTTGATGCGTTTCGCTTGGGCTTTCGGAATAGAGTTTGATGAAAAACCTCTTAGGGAATATCTAGAAGAGAGAAAACAGTTCGGGGGACTTGATAATCGCGAGATCCTGGCGGAATTTTTTCTTTCTGAACAATCTTTGAACCCTCGTGACTTATTTGGCTACCTAGAACAGCATAAAGAGCCTTTGAACAAGGTGTTTTCATCGAAAAGCTTAACCTGCATGAGTGTCGAGGCTCTAGCAAAAGATGGACAGACTGAAAAAGCACGCAGATTACTGAAAGACAATAAAATTGATCTGGGGGAAGTTGTTTCAAGTCGCCTTACGGTACTGATTGATCACGTTGAGGGAAAAGATCCTCGGAAGAAACTTGAAGATTCTTATGATCAAACAGGAGAATCAATTGACTTGCAGAACCTGATTGCTCACTTGAAAGAAGTGGGTGACCGCGAGGCACTCTTGCCTTTGTTGCGGAAACTGTTTGAAGGTGAGAAGAATATCGAAAACGCAAAAGACCTTATAATATGCCTTGGCGGCCATCCCTTCTTTGATTACAAAGAAATTATCACTACTGTCCCAACGTTTTGCGCTGGATGTATTGTAACCACCTGATTGCATACATAAAACAGCCGTTAAGGAATGCGTCCGACTTGA